>ERZ857757.2347-NODE-2347-length-12424-cov-7.002506_pt1 | contig 12424 bp, 15 predicted proteins | sample MGYA00519764_ERZ857757 | MGnify/ENA primary metagenome ERZ857757 (study PRJEB31778, sample SAMEA3449359) | human gut metagenome | biome: human gut; feature: human-associated habitat; material: faeces | place: United Kingdom | collected 2010/2012 ... | reverse complement strand
CATCCTTTTTTTTGCTTGCACTTACATTGTAAATTCAAGGAGGCGAAAAGTAACGGAAAATCGTCCTTTTTGTTTTTTTGCAGAAGCAAAAAGAACACAGAAAACTCTCTTTTCAGGCTTTTCGGGATACGAAAAGCGCTCTTTCCATGCCTTTTGCAAAAAAGGCTGCCCCTTTTGATGACTTTTCGGGAAAAGCCAAGCTTTCCTAAGAGCCCCTTTCCGGGCTTTTCCGGAAAAGCAAAACCCCCGATGGTTTGCATACTCAAACCATCGGGGGCCAAATTCAAATTCTTTTTTCCCGCTTTTCTTTTAAGAAAAGTGGGCATGATATAAGGGCGAAAAGCCCTTGCCATGCGGCCGGCTAAAAACCGCCATTTAAAAGCCAAACCGAAAAAACGAGAAAAAACACCGTCAGCCATACAAGCGCGCCGCCGCTTGCGGCATAGACAGCTTTGCGCGCCTGAAACGGCGCCTTTTTTCTTTTGATAAATGCCCAAATCCAGCCGAAAACCGGTATTATAAAACAACTAACCTTTAACCATCGGCTGAGTTTTTCAATGGATATGCTGTTCTTCTCGGATTCCGTATTATATATCTCGCCGCAGACCGGGCATTGCTTGGCATCATCCGGCAAGGCACAGCCGCACTGATAGCAATATTTCATAAAATCCAATATTCTCCTTAATATTTGCACCCATACAAGTGCATAATTGGTATACTGCAATTCTATAATAATGTCAAGACCATGTACGTATATCCGTACATGTTTTTCGGGAAAACTAAGAATGAGGAAAGGACATTGTTTGATATGAATGCGGCATACGAAAAAAGATTAGGCGCACACCTTCGCGCTTTGCGCGAAAAAGCGGGTCTTACCCAAGAGCAGGTTGCGGCACGTCTCCAAGTGGCCGGCTGTGATATAACGCGCAGCGCCTATGCAAAGATCGAGGTCGCGCAACGCCATGTATACCCGGATGAGATCGTTCTCTTGAAAACTATTTTAAACGTAAGTTATGAAGAATTCTTTGTCTGAATGCAAAAAATGCCTTTCACCGCGCATTTTTACAAAACTTTCGTTTAATTTGGAAAAATTCAAAAAAAGCCTTGACAAAGCGGAAGATTTGTGGTATGATAGCTAAGACAAAGAAGCAGAGCAATCTCACCCACCGTTTCCGACGGGCGGTCAATAGTAAGGCAAAGGACATTGCGTCCGTTTGCTTTTTGTGATCTTGCGGTCACGGAGATTGTTTTGCGAAGGATTTTTTCCTTCGCTTTTTGTTTGCAGGTGCATATTTTTTTGGAGGTGTTATCTATAAGCGCGAAAGAGGTTATGATCAACGATCAAATCCGTGCAAAAGAAGTAAGAGTGATCGACAGCGATGGTTCGCAGCTCGGCATTCTTCCGCTCGCAGAGGCTTTGAAGCTTGCCTATGGCAAGGATTTGGACCTTGTTGAAATTTCGCCCAATTCCGCTCCGCCCGTGTGCAGAGTCATGGACTACGGTAAGTTCCGCTTTGAACGCGACAAGAAGGAAAAAGAAGCGAAAAAGAAACAGCAGACGATCGATATTAAGGAAGTCCAGCTTTCCTGCCGGATCGATACGCATGATTTTGAAACTAAGCTCAAACATGCACGCCGCTTTCTTGACGACGGAAACAAAGTCAAGGTCTGCGTGAAGTTTAAGGGACGTGAGATGAGTCATACAAGCATCGGTCATGATATTATCGTCAAGTTCGGCGAAGCTTTGTCGGATATCGGCGTTATCGAAAAAATGCCGGTTCTCGACGGACGGCAGATGATCATGTTCGTCAATTCCAAAAAGAATACTCCTCAGAACGCATCTCAAAAGAAGAAAGCGCCGGCTCCCGAAAACGCGGCTCCCAAAGATAAAGAACAGGAAACCAAGTAAGAGCCGCAGGCAAAAGCGTATCCGGAAAACTCAAAGTTTTGAGTCTGAATCAGAGTTCTAATTGAAAGGAATGTTTACATTGGCAAAACAAAAGTCACACAAGGCTACCGCAAAGCGTTTCAGCGTTACTAAGGGCGGTAAGGTAAAGTACAATCAGTCCAACAGACGTCACAAGCTCGGTATTAAAACTCCGAAGAGAAAGAGACAGCTCCGCGGCGGTGCTATTTTGAGCGAATCTTTCGCACCGACCATCAAGAAGCTTATCCCTTACGCATAAGGATCATATTTTTAAAGAATAACCGAAAGGATTGTGACATAAATGGCAAGAGTAAAAGGCGCTCTCATGACAAGAAAGAGACGCAATAAGGTATTAAAGGCAGCAAAGGGCTATTGGGGCTCTAAGAGCAAGCACTTCAAGATGGCTAAACAGGCCGTTATGAAGAGCGGCAACTACGCATTTACCGGCAGAAAGCTCAAAAAGAGAGATTTCAGAAGACTTTGGATCACCCGTATTTCCGCAGAAGCCAAGGTCAACGGCATCAACTATTCGCAGTTCATGAATGGCTTGAAGAAAGCCGGCGTAACGCTCAACCGTAAGATGCTCTCCGAAATCGCTGTTGCCGACAAGGCTGCTTTCGCAGCTCTCGTTGCACAGGCAAAGGCAGCTCTTTAAGTGTAATTTAAAAGGTGTAAAGGTTTATAGGACCTTTACACCTTTTTGTATGCTGAAAAAGTCACTGCGAAATTTCGGACAAAGCCAGACCGGACAGTTTTGCAATACGCACACCCGAATGTTTCAAACATTCGGGTGTTTTTTTGCCCGAAGCCTTGCATAATGCCGTTTTTTGTGATAGAATAATATGTAATTTTGTGTTCTCACTCAAAAGGAGCGGCTTATGCCTGAAATTTTTTCGGAAATCAAAGCGGAACGCGTGACCGAAACCTTGGTCGTGTATCAGCAAAAAGGCGTATTTTCGTTCGGCACGGACGCTATGCTTTTGGCGGATTATGTCAGCGAACAGTCCTCTACGGCAAACGCAGGAAAAATGTGCGATCTGTGCTCCGGCACGGGCATTTTGTCGCTTGTGCTTTGCGATCGGTTTGAAAAGCTCTCAGCCGACGCGGTGGAACTGAACCCGACGGCGGCGGAGCTGTCGGCCAAAAGTGCTGCCGAAAGCGGCCTTGAACATCGTTTTACAGCGCATACCGCCGACATCAAGAATGTGCGCTCGCTCTTTCAAAGTGAATCGTTTGATTTTGTGGTGTGCAATCCGCCGTATATGCGTGCCGACAGCGGCAGGCATTGCGACCACCCCATGATAAACCTTGCCCGGCATGAAATTGCCTGCTCGGTCTACGACGCTTTTGCCGCGGCGTTTTATTTGCTCCGCACCGGCGGACTTGCCTATTTTGTCTATCGCACCGATCGGCTTTCGTCATTGATGGACGCGGCGAAAAAAAGCCGGTTTGAGATAAAAGATATGCGTTTCTTCGCCCTGCGGCCGGCTTCGGATGCGCTCGACCTTGTGGTCTGCAAAGCAAAAAAAGAGGCTGCGGAAGGCATGCATGTGAGTTTTGCAAGATTAGGATAAAAGATTTTTGATTGGGAAAGGCGGTGTTACCGTGATAAAGATCGATTCCAAAATGAGTGCGTATTACCGGCGTGCGGCATCCGTTTTAAAGCTTGTGCGGTTTGCCGTTCTGCTTGGCTTTGTGGTTTTTGCCGTGTTTTGCATCGGCTTTTTCAAAGATAATATCACGGTCGATAACTTGCGGTATTTACTCAAATATCTGGATCTTTCCGCGGCTGACAACACGCCGTCCGACGCGGAGATTACTTTTGATAACAGCAACGGCACTTCGTTTGCACTCTTGGGAAACGATCTTGCCGTAGTCGGCAAAAACGGTGTTGGTTTATACGATTTTGCCGGCAATAAGCTCTACCAGTACGATAATAAATTCGCCTCCCCGGCCATGCTTTTGACCGATAAGAACCTTTTGGTTTACGATACCGATGGCACAACGCTTGCCGTTTATGATGCGGTCTCCAAAGTGTTGGAAAAGAAATTCGACTACGATGTGAAAGCGGCCGCTATCAACGACCTCGGCTATTTTGCCGTCATTACCTCCGAAAAGACCTACCGTTCCGGCGTTATCGTATTCGACCGCGACGGAAACGAGTTATTCCGCTGGATGAGCCCGGACAAATATTTAACCGGTGTGGCGCTCAATGCCAATGCGACGACTGTGACCTGCACGGCGGTATCCAATCAAAACGGTTCGTTCTGCACCGAATTTGTTTCTTATAATACCTCGACCGGTACGAAAACCGCGTCCAAGGAACTTCCGGACACCCTTGCTCTGACGGTCGGTTATGCCGAAAACGACGCCTATCTCTACATTCTGTCCGACAGCGCCTTTTTAAGCTTTGACCGGGATCTCAACCAAGTGGGGAGCGTCTCCTATAATCCCGAAAACGCACGCTTTTTCCGCGCTTTCGACGATTGTTTCCTGATTGCCGAGAGCAACAATCTTTCCGGCAGCTCCATGACGGTGCGCGCCTATGCGTATGACGCGTCGCCGCTTTTCGAGTGCAGCCGCAAAGAGCGCATTCTCGATGCCGAGTACCGCGACCGCACGCTGTATCTTTTGGAACGCGACCGCTTGTCGGTCTACGATTTCGGAACGGAAGAACCGGTTCTGACGCCGCTTGTTTCGGTGCCTCTTGAAATCCAATACCGTGCCGTGCGTGCCGACGCTTACGGGCGATATGTCCTCATCGGAGCCAAGAAAGCCAAACGGAATTCGTTAGCCGCTCTCTTGCAGGAGAATATGGAACATCCGGCTAACAAGGCGGCTGAGACCGAATTTGCCGCAGAAGAACAGACACAAAACGAAAAGGACGTGACTCCGTGAGAATACTTACCGTAGGCGACGTGGTCGGCGAAAACGGAACGGAATATATTCGCCGCCGCTTGTGGCCGATCCGAAAAGAATATAATATTGATTTTACCGTGCTCAACGGCGAAAACGCCGCCAAGGGAAACGGGTTGGATAAGGATACCGCCGAAGTTCTGCTTGCTTCGGGCGCGGATGTGATTACCTCCGGCAACCATATCTGGCGCAAACACTCGATGAAATATACCATCGACGAACTGCCGTATGTGTTGCGCCCGGCCAATTATCCGGCCGGCTGCCCCGGCGTGGGGCACGTGATCTACGAAGTGTGCGGCGTGCGGTTTTTGGTGTTCAATCTGCTCGGAAACGTCTTTATGCCGGACGCTTATGAAAGTCCGTTTCTGACGGCTGACCGGATCTTGGCACAGAACGAGGGTTTATACGACGTGGCGGTATTGGATATCCACGCCGAAGCGACCTCCGAAAAAGCGGCTCTTGCCAAATATTTGGACGGACGCGCGGGAGTCGTATTCGGCACACATACGCATGTCCAGACCAACGATGCCTGCGTTTTGCCGTATGGAACGGGCTTTGTGACCGATGTCGGCATGGTGGGCGCAAATGATTCGGTTTTAGGCGTAAAAAACGAATGCATTCTTGAAAAATTCTTAACTCAAATGCCGGTGCGTTTTGATGAGGCCCAAGGCGAAACCTTGTTCTGCGGCGCGGTGTTTGATGTTGACCCGAAAACCGGACTTTGCACGGGAGCGGAACTTGTCCGCATTCTCGGATAGGTCACGGCTTTTCCGTTTCTGCATAAGATGATATTGGAAAATCTCGATTACTCCGAAAGGACAGACTGCATGTCTGAAACGCATTATGAAACAACTTACTTATAAACATACCATATTTGCGTGTTATTTAACCTATATCACCAGCGCGGTCTCCAATAACCTTGTACCGCTGTTGTTTGTAACCTTTAACCGTCAGTTCGGGCTCAGCCTCGACAAGCTCGCCTTTATCATTACCATGAATTTCGGTATTCAGATCTTTGTGGATCTGGCAGGTGCTAAATTTGCCGACCGGATCGGCTATAAAAAGCTTGTTATGGCGGCACAGCTGTTTGACGCGATCGGCCTTGTTTCCCTCGGTGTTCTGCCGAACGTTCTGCCAAACCCGTATGCCGGTATTATTCTCGCGGCTTTGTTCTATGCGGTCGGAAGCGGCCTTACGGAGGTCGTTATCAGCCCGATCGTCGAAGCTATCCCGACCGACGGCGTGAAAGCCTCCGCCATGAGCTTACTGCATTCGTTCTATTGTTGGGGACACGTGCTCATGGTAATTGTGACGACTATGTTCTTCAAATTTTTCGGTATCGAAAATTGGAGCGTTATCTGTTGTCTGTGGGCGGTTCTGCCGATCGTCAATTTCGTGTTCTATATCTTTGTCCCGGTTGCCCAGCTGAATGACGGGGGCGACAGCGAACCGCTACCGTTACACAAGCTGTTTACTGTCAAAATTCTTTGGGTGTTCTTCGCGCTCATGCTCTGTTCGGGCGCGGCGGAGCAGGCCATGAGCCAATGGGCCAGCTTTTTTGCGGAAACCGAATTGGGCGTGAGCAAGCAGGTGGCGGATCTGTTAGGCCCGTGTATGTTTGCTGTTGCCATGGGTGCGGCCCGGGTGCTGTTTGCGGCTTGCAAAAAATTAGATATCCGGGTGGGACTTCTCATCAGCGCTCTTTTGTGTATTCTCAGCTACTTGATTGCCGCTTTTGCGCCGATTTCGTTTTTGGCGTTGGCAGGCTGCGCGTTGTGCGGTTTTTCGGTCGGTATTTTGTGGCCGGGTGTGCTCAGCCTTTCGGCTAAGACCTATCCGGCCGGGGGAACGGCGATGTTTGCGATTCTGGCGCTGGCGGGCGATATCGGCTGCTTTGTCGGACCGGAGGCGGTGGCGCGTGCGTCCACGGCGCTTGCCGGAGGGGGCGAGCCGAGCGTGAAAACAGGACTGGCGCTTGCGATTGTGTTCCCGGCGTTTATCCTTGTTTCGTCGCTTGCGTTAATGGCTGTCAGCCGCAAAAAGAGATAAGGCATGACGCAGACGGCAAAAAGGCGGATGATGGCGGTTCTGTTTGCGCTGTATGCGCTTGTCATGCTGTGGCTGTTATACGGACAGAGGGCGAGAACGGTTTTCCCGTCGGCCGGCGTGTATTACGGCGAAGAATATCTTATGCGCCTGCGGCAGAGCTATAATTATGTTCCGTTCCGGACGGTACGACAGTTTGCCGCGCTTTTGGGAACCAACCGGTCAGCGTTTTTGACGCGCCATGCTTTTATCAATCTGGCCGGAAACATTGTGATGTTTGTTCCGCTTGGCGTGTTTTTGCCGTATTTCTTTAAAAAACTCCGCCGATACGGACGTTTTGCGGCGGTCACGGTGGTGCTTATCGTGCTTGTCGAATTGGTACAATGGGTAAGTTTGCTTGGCCGTGCGGATATCGATGATCTGATTTTAAACGTGCTCGGCGCATCGGTCGGCTTTGCCTTGTTCCGGCTTTGGGCGAGAAAGCCGGTTGAAGTGAAAAACGTGTTTTCCGACCGGTAAGCAAGCGCCGGTTTTACAAGTTTATGCAACGGCAATTTTTAACGGTTGAAAAATTAAAAATTACGTATTATAGTAGTATCATAGAATAAAATAAAAAATATATTCCTTAAAATTTTAGGATTGTTTGATGAAAGGTGGTTTTCTCCATGGAAAACGAAAAGACACAAGCGGAACTCCTGAAAGAAAAGCTTTTTGCAACGCATAAAAACGTTTATGAGGTCTGCGATGAACGCGAGATCTTAAAAGCCTACGAATACTGCGGCGACTATATGAAATTCTTGAACGACGCAAAAACCGAACGCGAGTGCGTCACCGAAGCGGTGAAAAAACTTGACACCGCAGGGTTTGTCCCGTTTGAGTACGGCAAAAAATACGCAACCGGCGATAAGTTCTATTTGAATAACCGCGGCAAGGCGCTGTATGCCGTTGTCATGGGCAAAAAGAGCCTGGAAGAGGGACTCAGCGTTGCGGCCGGTCACATTGACAGCCCGCGTATCGATTTGAAGCAGAATCCGCTTTACGAAGAGGGCGGCATGGCGTTCTTCAAGACGCATTACTACGGCGGTATCAAGAAATTCCAGTGGGTGACGATTCCGCTTGCTCTTCACGGCGTAATTGCCAAAGAAGACGGCACGGTCATCAACGTCTGCATTGGCGAGGACGAGAGCGATCCCGTTTTCTATATTACCGATGTACTGCCGCATTTGGGCAAGGATCAGGCGGCCAAAACGGTTGCCAACGTCTTTACCGGTGAGAATCTGAACATTTTGGTTGGTAGCCGTCCGTATGACGACGATAAGATAAGCGAAAAGATCAAGTTAAATATTCTGGCTCTCTTGAACGAAAAATACGACGTTACCGAAGCTGATCTTCTTTCGTCCGAGCTTTGCCTTGTGCCGAGCGCACGCGCCAGAGACATCGGCTTTGACCGCAGCCTGATCGGCGCTTACGGCCATGATGACCGTGTTTGCTCGTATCCTATTTTAACGGCTATTCTTGATATGGCACAGAACACGCCGGAATATACCTCTGTCACCATTTTAGCGGACAAGGAGGAGATCGGCAGCGAGGGCAACACCGGTATGCAGTCGTTCGCTTTTGAAAACATGCTGGTGGAAATGGCTGTGAACGCCGGCGTCAATCCGCGCCGTATGTTTGCGAATTCCAAATGCCTGTCGGCTGACGTTACGGCTTGCTTTGACCCGAATTTTGCCGAAGTTTATGAAACGCGCAATGCCGCTTTCATCAATAAGGGCGTCGCCATGAACAAATTCACCGGCGCGCGCGGCAAATCCTCCACCAACGACGCACATGCCGAATATGTCGCTTATATCCGCAACATTTTCAACAAAGCCGGCTGTGTATGGCAGATGAGCGAGCTTGGTAAAGTAGACCAGGGCGGCGGCGGAACGGTTGCCATGTATTTGGCGAAACTCGATATCGATACCGTCGATGTGGGCGTGCCGGTCCTTTCCATGCATGCACCTTACGAAGTCGTTTCCAAGACCGACGTTTATATGGCGTATAAGGCGTTCCGCGCGTTCTTTGAAAGATAAATTCAAATCTGCGCTCAAAAATTCCGACATCAAAACACAGGAGAGATTTTGATATGATAACCGAATCCTTGAAAAAAGCCGTGCAGAACGGTGAATATGACAAAGCCTTCCGCGCACTATACGGTGCGGATGCCAACCTTTTCGACGTGAAAGTCCGTTATCTTGCCGCGATTGACAGCTTTGAAAAGCTGTACGGAAAGACGCTTGCCGAAAGTGCCGAAGTCCGTCTGTTTTCTGTTCCCGGCAGAAGCGAAATTTCCGGCAACCACACCGACCATAACCATGGCCGCGTGCTTGCCGCCTCTATCAGCCTGGATATCATCGCCGTTGCCGCTAAGACCGATAAAAACGAGATTCGCGTCAAGTCTGAGGGCTTTGACGAGGATGTGGTGTCCACCGGCGACGTGAAAACCGTCCGTCCGGAGGAAAAATATAAAGCCAGCGCCATTATCCGCGGCATGTGCGACGGATTTTTGAACAATTCCCATAAAATCGGCGGTTTTGTTGCCTACACGACCTCTAATGTCTTAAAGGGTTCGGGACTTTCGTCCTCGGCGGCTTTTGAGGATATGATCGGCAATCTGCTCAATCATTTCTACAACGACGGCGCGGTTTCCGCCATTGAAATCGCAAAGCTGGCACAGTATGCCGAAAACGTACACTTCGGCAAGCCCTGCGGTCTTATGGATCAGATGGCATGTGCAGTCGGCGGCTTTGTTGCCATCGATTTTAAGGACCCCAAAAACCCGGTTGTGGAAAAACTGCCGTTTGATCTTGACGCGGCCGGCCTTTCGCTATGCATCGTCAATACCGGCGGCAATCATGCTGATTTGAACGAAGATTATGCGTCTGTGCCGGCGGATATGAAAGCCTGCGCCAAACTGCTTGGCGTGGAATTCTTAGCGGATACCGACAAAAAGACGCTTCTTTCGAGAGCCGCAGAAGTCCGTGAAACGTTAGGCGACCGCCCGTTCTTGCGCGCCTTGCATTTCTTTAATGAAAACGAACGCGTCAAAGCCCAGCGCGACGCCTTGGAAAAGGGCGACCTTGCCGGATTTCTGGCCGGTGTGCGTGCGTCGGGGCTTTCTTCGGCCACCATGCTGCAAAACGTGTATACCGTCAAGAACGTCAATGAACAGGGACTCACTGTGGCTCTTGCTTTGGCCGGAGAAGTGCTTGACGGCGTAAAAGGCAGTGCATACCGCGTTCATGGCGGCGGATTTGCCGGTACGATTCAGGCTTTCGTGCCGAAAAAGACCGTTCCGGAGTTTATTGCGGCCGAAGAAGCTGTGTTCGGCAAGGGCAACGTTTATGTGCTGTCGGTCAGACCGTTCGGCGCTGTGGCGCTTGACAAGATCGGTTAATCGGCGCCCATGAGTCAGAAATTTCGCGCAAAAGCGAAAAGAGCGGCAAGACCGGACGAGCCTCGTTTACCGGAAAAAGACGGAAATATCGGGAAATTAAAGATTCTTTTCTGTCTGATTTTTACGACCGGCCTTGCCGGCGGTGTTTATATCGCCGCCGCGCGAGCGGAATTTTCGCCGGTTTTCCACGCGTATTGGATTATCAGCGCCGTTCTTTTGTGCACTGCGTTGCTCTTGAACCAAAGAAACGAGTACCGGTATACAAAAGATAAGGCCTGCGGTGATCCGGACGAAGCGAAAAAAGCGTATTTCGTGCGAAAAAAGCAAGTGAAATACGTGATTTTGGCATTGCTGCCGTTTCTCTTGACCGTCCTTGCCGACAGCGTGTATCTCTTGCTGTTTGTCAAGGATTGACCGGCTTGTGCGTCTTCCCCTATTTTCACATTAAGGAAAAATGAAGTCAAACTATGAGTTTAACCAGTTCCGCCTATAAAGTTGTTCCCCTGTTTTCCGGCTCTTCCGGAAATTCTACCTACATACGCTCATGCGACGGGGAGTATTTAGTAGACGCAGGTGTGTCCTGCAAAGCACTGCAAACGGCGCTTGAAAGCATTGATACCGACCTTTCCCGTATTCGGGCGATCTTTGTGACGCATGAGCATCACGACCATATCAAGGGACTTGAAATGCTCTCCAAAAAGTTTCATATACCGATATATATGTATGAAAACTCCTTTAAAGGCATTGATAAACCGTCGCTTCGCGCGGCGCTTGAACCGGTTGTGCATTTTTTAGCGCCCGGAGACAGTGTGGATTGCGGCGATATGCAGGTTGGCGTCTTTAAAACGCCGCATGATGCGTGCGGAAGCGTCGGCTTTCGGTTCAACTTTGCCGACGGGGCTTCGCTGGGGTATGCCACGGATATCGGGTATATCACAAAAGGCATTGCCAACGCGCTTTTCGGCTGTGAGACCGTGATCCTCGAAAGCAACTACGATGTGCAGATGTTACGGTCCGGACCGTATCCCTACTATCTGAAACAACGCATTGAATCAAACGGGGGACATCTTTCCAATGACGCCGCCGCGGCGTTTTTACCGTATCTTTTGGAGAACGGTGCGCGGAAAATCATTCTGGCGCACCTTTCGGAGGAAAACAATACGCCGCGTCTTGCTTATGATACCTGTGTACGGGCGCTCTCTGCCGCAGGAGCCGAACCGAAGGAATACAAAATTACGGTCGCCATGAAGTCGATTTTATAGACCCCACGACGTCCGACAGTCCAAGAAAGGATATACTATGACAAAATTCATCGTTGTCCGTCACGGTCAGAGTGAGGGCAATGCCAAAGGCGAATTTCACGGACAGTATAATTCCGATCTTACCGAGCTTGGTCACAGACAAGCCGAATGCACGGCTGAATACGTAGACCGGTATACGATAGACGCAATCTATTCCAGTGATATCCGGCGCGCTTATTCCACGGCAAAACATACCGCCGACAGGCGCGGCATGCCGGTCATAACCGATACGGGACTCCGGGAAATTTTTGCAGGCGACTGGGAACAGATGAAGTTTAGCGACATTGAGGAAAAGTACCCCGAAGAGCGCCGCATTTGGTATGAAGATGTAGCGCACTGCAAGATTCCGGGCGGTGAAAGCGTGGCGGAGATGGCGGAGCGCGTCAATGCGGCGTTTGAGCGTATTGCGGCAGAAAATGACGGAAAGACGGTGTTTGTTGCGACGCACTTTACGCCGATCCGTGCGATGTGCTGTCGGTGGCATGGGTGGCCGTTAGACGGCATGCAAAAGATAAAAGGCGTTGTCAATGCGTCTGTCACGATAGTGGAGTATGACGGTGACAAGCGGAAGATCGTCTGTGTCGGCGAAGCGGAGCATTTAGTGAAAGCCGGGCTTTTGACCGGTCTGCCGAAAGACATATAAAGGAAATTTATGTACAAGGTCAAGGGCAAACAGCCCTTGACCTTGTGTGCTTTTGCGGCGTGCCACAAGATCTCGCAAAGTCCCCGTTTCAATGTTGCTTTTCGCAGACTTGAATTTACAATGTAAGTGCAAGCAAAAAAAAGGATGGACAC
>ERZ857757.2321-NODE-2321-length-12537-cov-11.370694_pt1 | contig 12537 bp, 10 predicted proteins | sample MGYA00519764_ERZ857757 | MGnify/ENA primary metagenome ERZ857757 (study PRJEB31778, sample SAMEA3449359) | human gut metagenome | biome: human gut; feature: human-associated habitat; material: faeces | place: United Kingdom | collected 2010/2012 ... | reverse complement strand
GACGACTGCCTTGTAGCTGTGTTCGTGCGTGAGCTTCGGGATGGTTTCGGTCTTCGTCTCGCTGCAGCGCGTGCAGGTATAGGTCCTGATGCCGGTCTCCGTCGCGGTCGGCTCCTTCGTCACTTTGCCGTTGTCCCATGCGTGACCCAGAGCGTCCACATAAGTGTCCACGTAGCTGTCGCCGCAGGCGCAGGTGTGGGTCGTGTAACCCTTGGACGTGCAAGTTGGGGCGGTCACAACAGCCTTGTAGCTGTGGGTATGGGAAACATAATTGTAATGGATGTTGGCGTTTTTCAATGCGTCATTAGCGGTGCCAATTGTAATGCAATTCCATGCCGTCTCAGTGCCGGTGAAATATACATCTGTGAGAGATCCGCAGCAAGAGAAAGCGTAATTGCCAATGCTCGTCACACTGTCTGGAATCGTTACACTCGTCAAAGACGCGCAGCCAGAGAAAGCATCGTCACCAATGCTCGTTACGCTGCCCGGGATCGTATATACCGCAAAAGCACCTGGACACTGCACCAAAGTTGTCTTATCTTTATTGAACAGAACACCGGACGCATCGCTGACATAATGACTGTTGCCCTCAGCGACCCATATACCGGTCAAAGAGGCACAACTGCTGAACGCTCCCCTGCCGATGCTTGTCACACTGTTCGGGATCGTCACGCTTGTAAGAGATTTGCAATCAGTGAAAGCACTATTACCAATGCTCCTCACGCCGTCTAGAATCGTCACGCTCGTCAAAGATTCGCACCAACCAAAAGCATCATAGCCAATGCTCACCACGCTTCTAGGGATCGTCATGCTTGTCAGAGATTTGCAATTATGGAAAGCAAACTCGCCAATGCTCGTCACGCTGTCCGGGATTGTCGCACTGGTCAGAGATGTGCACCAAGAGAAAGTATACTCGCCAATGCTCGTCACGCCGTCCGGGATCGTTACGCTGGTCAGAGATGCGCAATCAGTGAAAGCCCAACCACCAATGCTTGTTACACTGTCCGGAATCGTTACGCTTGTCAGAGATGTACAATATCGGAAAGCACTCCCGCCAATGCTCGTCACGGTCACACCTTTGATCGTATGCGGAATATTGGCTTTGGTAACGGACGAATCGCAATCGGTAACGGTTCCTGTCTTTTTATCGAACGTGAGATAGCCGCCTTCCACAGCATATTTCACTTCCCCACCGCATTCACTGCAGTCGTCTCTGGTTGTCGTTTCCCCGGTATAAGTTTTGTCTCCGCACTCACATACCCGATAACCACGGTGCGGATGCGCAGATTCGTATTGCGTACTGCCGTAAGTATGCTCCTTTGTGACGGTCATGTCACTTGCATATTGCAGCCACAGCTTCATATCCTGTCCCTGATGATTTGCACCAACTTCATACATAATGCTGCCGTCACTCATAATGGCATAGCGAGACGAATACGCAGTCGGGCCATCACTAAAATATGTAAAGCGTGTCGTATCTGTCGGATTGCTGTACAGATTGACCACGCGCTCCGGGAGCTTGATCGTACGCTTGCAGGTGATCGTTTCTTTCACGGACAGACCCGGATCTGGTGTCACTGTTCCGCCGCTAGGCGTGGAACCACCAGTGTATGCATGGATGGCATTAAAGGATGCGTATCTACTCGCAAGTGTTAAATCCGTATTTTGCGCACCGCTCAGGGAATCCATAATATATATTTGCCCGGTCGCCAGCGACTTTGCTTCATCGACCGCAACCCAGTGACCGCCAGAATTTACGTTGATCAACATATGTAATCCCTTGCGGATCCACGCAATCATCTGGTCATTATATGATGACGATGAATACGACCCATATCCCAAAACATCACCATAGTTTGACCAACCGGAAACACATTCTCCCGGCTTTCCCCAGTATAAGCCTCCGTCGGAAGTGAACCCGCCATTATTATTAAGCCAACGGACAAGTGTTCCAACATTGAAATCATTTGAATTGCGCAGTCCTGCCTGAATAATTAGCTTTGTCACAGATGTGACGCAGCAGCCAATACTTGATACTGTTGAACCTGATGACCCCATCGGGAGATTACCCCACCGCGAGTCTGACTGCGCCCATCCGCGATAGTCTTCTCCAGCCGCAAAAGCCCCCGTAATTGAAAAACTTGCTATTAGGCAAATAATTAAGATAATCGAAATAACACGTTTCACGTTTCTGACCACACCTTTCCGCTGCACTTTAAGGCGTTAAACTCGCCAAAAAATACAATCAATTAACAATTCAATAAGTTGGATTCGAAAGCAAGCGATGAACCTGCACTAGTGCTAGCACACCCCTTCGCTCAAACGTCGTTTTCTCATATGGTCTCCTCCCTACATTTTTCTCGTGATTTTGCGCACTTTTCTGCGTGCTGCGTACATGGCATCCAAGACTCACATCAACGCAGCAAGTAGCAGCAAGTATTTGTTCCAATCCTATTGATACCATTTCGCAAGTATAAATGTAAGGTCATATGCACAATTGACACGTTTTGCGACATAATTACCGCAAAATCTATGTGTCGCGTGAAGTTGTCTCTACCACAGAACCGCAAAAGCGGCATCTTGCGCAGATGCAGTCCACGCGCAAGACGCCGCTTCAAAACGAAATCAGGCGGAGCCGAAAAGCGGCTCCGCCTGATGATGCTTGTTTGTATTCACGCGCCGAGATAGGCCTTGCGCACCTTATCATCGTGCAGCAGATCGCGTGCGCCGCCGGACATGGTGATGCGTCCGTTTTCGAGCACATAGGCACGGTCGGCGATGGCGAGCGCCATCTTCGCGTTCTGCTCCACGAGCAGGATCGTGATGCCCAGCTCATGCATCGTGCCGATAATGGAAAACACCTCCTGCACGAGCACGGGCGACAGGCCCATGGACGGCTCGTCCATGACGATGAGCTTCGGTGCGCTCATGATCGCGCGGCCCATGGCCAGCATCTGCTGCTCGCCGCCGGAGAGCGTGCCCGCGAGCTGCTTTGCGCGCTCCTTCAGACGCGGGAAGCGGGCATAGACCCGCTCGAGATCGTCCGCGATCGCCTTTTTGTCCTTGCGGAAATACGCGCCCATGGCAAGGTTCTCCGCAACGGTCATGCGCGTGAACACCTGCCGGCCCTCCGGCACGTGCGCAAGACCCATGGTGACGATGCGGCTGGGGTCCGTCTTGCGCATGTCGTGTCCGTCGTAGATCACGGAGCCGCTCTTGATGGGCACGAGCCCGGTGATGGCGTGCAGCGTGGTGGTCTTGCCGGCGCCGTTGGCGCCGATGAGCGAGACGATCTCGCCGTCATTGACCTCCATACTGATGCCGCGCAGCGCCTGCACAGCGCCGTAGGACACCTCCAGATCTTCAATCTTCAGCATCGTCGTCCGCCTCCTCTTCGCCGAGATACGCCTCGATGACCTCCTGATTGCTCGCGATCTCCGACGGGAGTCCGGCAGCGATCGTCTGGCCGAAATTGATGACCTGGATGCGCTCACAGACGCGCATGACCAGGCTCATATCGTGCTCGATAAGCAGAATGGCCACATGGAACGTATCGCGGATGGTGTTGATGCACGAGAGCAGCTCCGCCGTCTCGGTCGGGTTCATGCCGGCTGCCGGCTCGTCGAGCAGCAGCAGCTTCATGTTCGTTGCCAGCGCGCGGGCGATCTCCAGCTTGCGCTGCTGGCCGTAGGGCAGGCTGGACGCGAGCTGTCCGGCCTTGTCATCCAGATGGACGATGCGCAGGTATTCCATGGCCTTGTCGGTCAGCTCCTGCTCCGTGTTCCAGTACTTTTTCGTGCGCAGAAGGCTGTCGGCAAGGTTGTAGTGAATGTCCTTCGTGAAGGCGATCTTCACGTTGTCGAGCACCGTCATGGCCTTGAACAGGCGGATGTTCTGAAACGTGCGGGCAATGCCGGCCTCTACGACCTGATAGGTCTGCTTGCCGTTGAGCTTCTGCCCGCAGAGATAGAATGCCCCCTCCGTCGGCACATACACACCGGTGAGCAGGTTAAAGACCGTGGTCTTGCCGGCACCGTTCGGACCGATGAGTCCCATGAGCTCGCCCTCATGGATCTCCATGTTGAAGTCCGACACTGCCTTCAGGCCGCCGAAGGTGATGCCGAGGTGCTCCGCTTTGAGCACAACGGGTCTGGTATCGGTCATGCGTCGGCGCCTCCCTTCCTGGCCTTGGCCTTTTTCTTCCCGGCCAGACGGCCGTCGAACAGCAGCCGGTCGAGTGAAAATTCATACGTGCCCAGAATGCCTCTGGGGCGGAAAATGATGACGACCAGCAGCACGAGCGCATAGATCAGCATCGGGAACTGAAACAGCGACTGCACAAAGCCCGGCAGCGCCGACACCCATGCGCCGTTTTTGATCTCATAGTTGAGCAGGTACATCGCAACGGCCGCCAGCACCGAGCCGGTCATGGAGCCCATACCGCCAAGCACCACGATGACGACGATGAAGGTCGAATTCCAGATCGAGGCGCTGGTGAACGTAAAGCTTGCCGTCGTGAGCGAGGAAAAGCACGTGGCATACAGTCCGCCGGCAAGACCCGCAAAGAACGCCGAGATGACGAACGTGAGGATCTTGTAATACGTCGTGTTCACGCCGGAGGCCGCCGCCGCGATCTCATCATCGCGGATGGCCTCAATGGCGCGGCCGTATTTGGAGCGGATAAATGTGCACATGAGCGCGATGCACAAAATGGTGATGCCCAGCACGAGCCACACATACTTTGCCTGCAGCGAGGTCGACAGCCCGAGACCGTTGGCATAGAGCGAGGAGCTGGCCGTGCCGCTCGCCAGACCGTCGCCGCCGGCAAAGGGCAGGTTTGCGATGACGTTTTCGACGATGAGGCCGAAGCCGAGCGTCACGATGGCCAGATAGTCGCCGCGCAGACGCAGCGCCGGGATGCCCACGAGCAGACCCAGCAGCCCCGCAAAGACAGCGCCGAGCAGACAGCAGCCGAGCACGACCAGAATGAGCTGGCCGGGCGCCGCCTTGGACGCCTCGAACACGCCCGCGCGCTCAAGCGCGAGCGAGCTCAGCGCGGCGGTATACGCGCCGATGCCCGCAAAGCCCATGTGCCCAAGCGTGAGCTGGCCCAGATAGCCGAGCGTGAGGTTGAGCGACGTGCCGAGCAGGATGAAGATGCACATCTGCCAGATGATCGGTACCAGCACGCGGCGATAGGTATTGTCCGGGAGCACCTGACCGAGCAGCAGCACCACGGCAAAGAGCAGCACGATCAGGCCACAGTTGACGCCGGTACCGCGCAGTTTCTTTTTTTGCAGCGTATTCATACCTTCTCACCTACATTCTTTCCGAGGATGCCGGCCGGCTTGACCAGCAGCATCACGATCAGGATCAAAAACACCACGGCATTTGCCAGCGACGAGCTGATGTACGCCGTCACGAGCGCCTCGATGATGCCGACGACGATGCCGCCGAGCATGGCGCCCGGGATCAGGCCGATGCCGCCCATGACGGCTGCAACGAACGCCTTGAGGCCCAGCATGGACCCCATCGTCGTCGTCACGGTGTGATACTGCGCGCAGTACATCAGCGCCGCAACTGCCGCAAGCCCAGAGCCGATGGCAAACGTCGTCACGATCGTGCGGTTGACATTGATGCCCACAAGTGTGGACGCCTCCTTGTTCTCGGACACGGCGCGCATGGCGCGGCCGAGCTTCGTCTTCTGCACAAACAGCTGCAGCGCCGCCATAACGATGGCTGCGATGATGATCGTGACGACGGCCGCCATATTCACCGACACGCCGCCGATGGAGATCGGTGCCGTGCTGAAGATCTCGTCGGAGATCACGCGCGGGTTCGGTCCCATGGCCGGGATGGCCTGCGCGAGGTTTTCCAGCAGCAGGCTCATGGCGATCGCCGTGATGAGCGCCGACATGCTCGTGCCCTTGCGCCGCACCGGCCGGTAGGCCACCAGCTCGACCACAACGCCCACGAGCGCGCAGATCACAATGGCCGCGATCACGCCCGTCCACGCCGGCAGCCCCATGCTGTGCAGCAGGATCGGCACGGTGAAATACAGCGTATAGCCGCCGACCATGATGAAGTCGCCGTGCGCAAAGTTGATGAGTCGGATAATGCCGTAAACCATCGTATAGCCGAGCGCCACGAGCGCATAGACGCTGCCAAGGCGCAGCCCGATGATGAGTTGCTGTAAAAAGTCAGTCATATTCTCTCCATGCCTTTCGGTTTTTGCGCAGGTCAGCCGCGCCGGAATATTCGTGCGCGAAAGCGCCGGTCGGCGCTTTCGCGCAAAGGTCATTGCTTTGGATCGCGTCCGGTCCCGGCTGTATCGCCGGGGTCGGGTCAGCTCTGCGTCTTGACGAACTTCTGCACGAGCTTGCCGTCAGAGGGCGTGAAGGTCAGGATGGCCACGCTCTTTTCCGGTGTGCCGGTCTCGTCAAGGGTCATGTCGCCGGTGACGCCGACATAGTGCATGCCGCTCATCGCGTCGCGGATGGCCTCGTGATCGATGCTGCCAGCCTTCTCAATGGCCTGCTTGACCATGTACATGGCGTCATACGCCAGAGCGCCGAGGGCGTTCATGGATTCCGAGCCGTACTTTTCCGTGTAGTTCTTGACGTAGGACTGCACGATCTCGGAGCTGTCCTCCGGGGAGTAGTGGTTGGTGAAGTAGACATTCTCATAAGCGCTCAGGTCGCCGGTGGTGTAGTCCTGCGTGCCGTCAAAGCCGTCGCAGCCCATGATCGCGCCCTTGAAGCCGGCCTCACGGGCCTGCGGGATGATTTTCGGGCCGACCGCGTCGTAGTAATACGGGGCAAAGAGCATATCCGCGCCGGAGGCTGCGATGGTCGCCAGCTGCGAGGAGAAGTCCACGGCGCCGGTGTCGGACGAGGACTGCTCGCAGACGATCTCGATGCCGTATTTCTCGGCCGCCTTCACGAACGAGTCGTGCAGGCCGGAGGAGTAGGTGTCGCCGGTCGCGTACAGGACCGCGGCTTTTGTCCAGCCCTGATCCTTGGCGTAGGCCGCGACCATCTCGCCCTGGAAGCTGTCCTTGAAGCAGGAGCGGAACACATAGTCGTCCGTGGTGGTGATGGAATCTGCCGTGGAGCTCGGCGTGACGAGCACGATGCCCTCATCGTCGGCCAGACTCGTGATCGCGGACGTGCAGCTCGAGAGCGTTGCGCCGATGATGGCCGCCGCACCCTCGCTGAGCAGCGAGTTGAAGCCGGAAACCGCTTCTGCCGGCGTGCCCTGATCGTCCTTGGTGGAGAGCTTCACGGTCGCGCCGAGGATGCCGCCGGCGGCGTTGATCTCGTCGATCGCCAGCTGGATGGAGTTCGTGATGGCCAGGCCGTAGGCCGCCTGTGCGCCGGTCACCGGGGTAATATTGCCGATGATGATCTCTTTGCCCGACAAATCGCCGTCGGCAGAATCATCTTTGGCGTCTTTTCCGCCTCCGCACGCTGCCAGTGAGAGCACCAGCATGACAGAGAGAAGCAATGCAGTCAATCGTTTCAGTTTCATGTTCATATCCTCCTATCTGAATGTTCGCCCGCCCGGTGGGTCCAGTTCCGTTTTTTGTGTTTTTTCCGTTTTTTGTGGGCGAAGGAAATAAAAAAACGCAAGGGAGCACAACTTCTGTTCGAAGATGTGCTCCCTTGCACGCTCTTATTATAGGGGAAATCGCACGCAAAAATCAACGGCGATAACCGCCAAACTATTTGTTTTCTTAATCGATATATTTAGCAAAATTCATAAAAGCCTGTCTTTTTCCGTCTGAGCCTGCTCGAAGGCGTCCGCCTGCCCCGCCTCCGCCAGCGTGTGGCGCAGGCACGTCAGGCACGGCTCGGCGTCCCAGTCGCAGTACATATACTTACAGGCAAAGCACAGCGTTCTGGCCGCCGGATGCGCCTTGCGCGTCTCCGAAGTGGGCGATGCCTGCTGCGGCTGCGCAGCCCGCTGATACCGGTCGATGCCCTGCTGCGCCAGCTGTGTGCTGCGCAGGCAGTCTGCGCACGGCTGCAGATCCCGATCATGGAATTTGTACTTACAGGCAATACATAATGTCTTGTTTTCCGCCATGGTGATCCCTCCATTCTCTGTTTGCCGGACCCGAACCCACTCCGGGATGGTCTCAGTATATGCCGCCGTTTTGCGAATGTAAAGTGTGAGTTATACCTGAATTTACAAGCACCTTTCTTCTTTTTGTGTTTAAATAGCTAATGAATCCGCTATGCGGCGTACCGCGTTTGTGGAAAGCGAAAAAAGTGCATTTGCCCGCTTGACAAGCGATGATATTTGGGCGTATGCTTGCGCCAAGTTCAAAGCAGCAAACCACAGAAGCAGAGAAGTAAGCGAGGGTTTGCGTCTTTCCCAGAGAGCTGCCGGCCGGTGCGAGTGCAGCAGAGACGACCTTGCCGAATGGACTGCAGAGGGCGGACGAGACGCCGTGAGGCGGTAAAGTCCGACGGGCTTTTCCCCCGTTACCAAGGAAAGGCGTGTGATAGCACGTCGCTGAGTGGGCGCATTGCGCCAATTTGGGTGGCACCGCAGAAGTTTTCCGGCTTTTGTCCCAAAGATCAATTCCGTATTGGTCTTTCATGGACAAGGGTCGTTTTTTCTTGCCCGGAAAGGCCCCGCCGAAGGGAGCAGACATCATGGCAAATGAAAACATCCCCTATAAGATCTACCTGAATGAAGACGAAATGCCGCGCACATGGTATAACGTCCGCGCGGACATGAAGGTCAAGCCCGCGCCGCTGCGCAATCCCGCCACCGGCGCACCGATGGCGTTCGACGATCTGCGCCCCGTATTCTGCGACGAGCTCATCCGTCAGGAGCTTGACAACGACGACCGCGAAATCCCCATCCCGGACGAGATCCGTGACTTTTATAAGATGTACCGCCCGTCGCCGCTCGTGCGCGCCTACTGTCTGGAAAAACAGCTGCAGACCCCGGCGAAGATCTACTACAAATTTGAAGGCAACAACACCTCCGGCTCGCACAAGCTCAACTCCGCCATCGCGCAGGCGTACTATGCCAAGCAGCAGGGGCTGCGCGGCATCACGACCGAGACCGGCGCCGGCCAGTGGGGCACGGCTCTGTCGATGGCCTGCGCCTATCTGGGTCTCGACTGCAAGGTCTACATGGTCAAGTGCTCGTATGAGCAAAAGCCCTTCCGCCGCGAGGTGATGCGCACCTACGGCGCGTCCGTGACGCCGAGCCCGTCCACGGAGACGGAGATCGGCCGGCGCATCCTCGCCGAGCACCCCGGCACGACCGGCTCGCTCGGCTGCGCGATCAGCGAGGCCGTCGAGGTCGCCACCTCGACCCCTGGCTACCGCTACGTGCTCGGCAGCGTGCTCAATCAGGTGCTGCTGCACCAGTCGGTCATCGGTCTGGAGACGAAAACGGCGCTCGACAAATACGGCATCGTGCCGGACATCATCATCGGCTGCGCCGGCGGCGGCAGCAACCTCGGCGGCCTCATCTCCCCGTTTATGGGCGAGAAGCTGCGCGGCGAGCGCGACTATCGGTTCATCGCCGTCGAGCCCGCCTCCTGCCCGAGCCTCACGCGCGGCAGGTACGCCTACGACTTCTGCGACACCGGTAAGGTCTGCCCGCTGGCCAAGATGTACACGCTCGGCAGCGGCTTCATCCCCTCGCCGAACCACGCCGGCGGCCTGCGCTACCACGGCATGAGCTCCATCGTCTCGCAGCTGTACCACGACGGCTACATGGAGGCCCGCTCCGTCGAGCAGACAAAGGTGTTCGAGGCGGCCGAGCAGTTCGCGCGCATCGAGGGCATCCTGCCCGCGCCGGAGTCCAGCCACGCCATCCGCGTCGCCATCGACGAGGCCGTCAAGTGCCGCGAGACCGGCGAGGCCAAGACCATCGTTTTCGGTCTGACCGGCACCGGCTACTTCGACATGGCCGCCTACGAGAAGTTCCACAACGGCGAAATGCGTGACTTCATCCCCACCGACGCGCAGCTCGCCGAGAGCTTTGCATCCCTGCCGCAGGTGCCGGGTCTCGACAACTGAACGAACGTATACGACCGCCGCACGGCGGGTAAAATTTCAACAGTCAAGAACAAAGGAGATCGGATCATGGGTCTGAAAAACATTGAAAAAGCACAGGTGCTGCGCCTCGGCGACGAGGTCGAATACCAGCAGGGGCAGATCGTGAGCAAGACGCTCGCGCAAAACCGCGCCCTGAGCATGACGCTCTTCGCCTTCGAGCAGGACGAGGAGATCAGCACGCACACTGCCGACGGCGACGCGCTCGTCACCGTGCTCGACGGCACGGGCCGCTTCACCATCGACGGCGAGGCGCACCTCGTCTCCGCCGGGGAGAGCATCATCATGCCGGCGCACGTGCCGCACGCGGTCTATGGACAGACGCGCTTTAAGATGCTGCTGACCGTGATCGTGTAACGCGGGACATCCCCGCATATAAGACCCCCGCACCGTTCGGTTTTCCGAACGGTGCGGGGGGTTGTTAATCAAGATAAAAGTCAAAGCTGACTGCCGCTCCCACGGACGCCCAAAATGCGACGCTGCCGTCCGGAAGGACCAGCTCTGGCAGATCGTTGGATGCCGCAAACACCCGCACAGTCAGATCGGCATACAGATTGTATTCCTCACATAAGCGACGAACTTCCGCCTCTTTCCCGCACAGCATTTGCTCAAGCTGCTGCAGCGGCTCATCCAAAGCTCGGCAGTCCATTTTCGGCAGTTCTGCGCTCCAGTATGCGTGCCGCAGCGTCGGGTAAGGCGGCGCTTCCGCCGGGAGAACTGTAAAGCCGGGCAGCACCTGCTCATCCGGCTCACGAATCTCCTTACCGCAGTGCTGCACCTTCCCTTTTCCGGGCGTCGGCGGGCATGACCTCGTGGGCAAAATGCCAAGGCCACGCGTGACCGCATCCCAGTCAAAATCTGCACGGTCGCGCCTTGTGAGCGTAAAAACCAGCCGGATCTGTGGTGTTTGTTTCATGTTCGCCTCCGTACATACGCTTTATACGCTTTGCGTGCGTTTCGCAGCATAAGAACACTCACAAGATAATACAGCGCAGCCGCAAGAAAAACAGATGCGAGGAATGCAAACATCGCTGTGTCCACTGCTTCAAGCACAGAATAGAGCAGAAATTCGGCCGCTGCAAGAAGCAGTGCCGCGATCAACAGCTGCACATGGAAGTGCTGGAAGAAGGCATTGCGCTCATCCTTTACGCGCGCATATGCAGCATCCATTTTCTCAGGGGCAGCTTCAAAGGCCGAAATACTCTTTGACACGATCTTCGAGCCCGACTTGCGATATCGCTGCTCTGCGTGGAAATAATCATTGAAGGCATAGTCATAGCGACGTCCGTCCACACTCCAAAACAGGAAAAAGTCCTTGTGCGCGGGGGCTGATTTTCGAAAAATGAACTGCCACCGGCGCAGCTCGCAAAGCGTCCACCCCTGCTCCGCCATGGCAGAAAGCCAGCGCTCGACCTGATTGACCGTGGCCCGCGTATATGGATGAAAACATTTCTTTTTCGTCACGGGCATATCCGCTTCCCCCTGTCGCGCAATTGATTATGCTACGTGCAATCAATTTAGAATCATTATACGCAGCCAGACATGGTCTGTCAAACATATGGAAATGCAAACCCCGGGCACACAGCTGAAAACCTGTGTGCCCGGGGGTTGTCATTGAGCGATCATCCCACGCACGGCTGCGTCGGGGATCAGGTCTCCTCGCGGATGGCAGCCTGTGCAGAAAGGCAAAAACAATGGGGTTTTTAATGAGATGTGCATTGTCCTCATTCTCTTTCCTATGTAGCGAGGAAATCTTTTCAATTTCCTCTAATTTGATTATACAGCTTTTCTTTCTACCCTCTGCGGTGAAGGTCGCCTTTACATCAGCCGTTCCGTTCAAATTAACATACCAATCAAAAGTGGTATCCGAAGTCGGCGTTACCATATAAACAAATTGATTAATAACATCGTGGCTAATCGTACTGCCGCTGAAATCAATAAGGCTGTTTAGCGTAGAACGGATACCCTCTAAATCCAGACCTCTCGGACAACATTTATTTGTCGGCGTATCTTCAAGAGCTTTTTGGAGTTCTTTAATCTCTTTATCAATAGGGCTTCTCATAGATTGATATTCGTCCTTTGAAATTTCTCCGTCGGCTCTCATAGCAATTAAATTAGCAAGTCTGCTATTTGCCTTATCAATCCTTGCCTGTATAGATGCAGCATCAGATTTATTATCCAAAGTCCTTTCTTCCTTATAATAGTGCCTTATAAGGTCTAACGCAATAAGCACAGACTCTTTTCGTTCCTGCCACAAATGCTCTAATAATGCTTTCGCCATAAAATCGAGCTTCCAATCGGTTATCATTCTGCTGTCGCAGTATCCCTCCGTGTCTAAGCCAATCTCAGCTCGTTTACGCCTAATACCATTATTGAGTTGATTATAGCATTGATAGCCATATCCGTAGAAAGCGGCGTTGTGTTGAACGGCAATATGCTCAAAACGCTTTCA
>ERZ857757.2319-NODE-2319-length-12555-cov-2.657760_pt1 | contig 12555 bp, 5 predicted proteins | sample MGYA00519764_ERZ857757 | MGnify/ENA primary metagenome ERZ857757 (study PRJEB31778, sample SAMEA3449359) | human gut metagenome | biome: human gut; feature: human-associated habitat; material: faeces | place: United Kingdom | collected 2010/2012 ... | reverse complement strand
CTACTAAAACAGGTAAAATTACAAAAAATCTTTAATTTTCAGGATTATTCCGTTTTTTCTCTGTTTGAGTCAAGGAGATCGGATGGGTGAACCAAAAGCAAGACCCTTCGCCCTCTTTGGAGTTTACACCGATTTGTCCTCCCATTTGTTTTACCAGACTTTTGCAAATCGATAATCCTAAACCTGTACCTTGAACGAAAGTATTTAATTTGACGAAACGGTCGAATATGACTTTTTGTTTTTCTTCGGCAATGCCTTGGCCGGTATCACAGACATAGAGTTTGAGTTCATGATTCGGCAAGAGTTCATATCCCAGTGTAATTGTACCTTGTGAAGTAAATTTCAGCGCATTGTTGATGAAATTCGAGAGTACCTGAATCACCCTGTTTTTGTCACTGGTTATGTAATAAACCGGGGATTGTTCATCGAATATCAATTTGACTTGATGATTTTTAATCTTGATACTGTAAGACCGGACAATCTCATTGCAGAGTTGATAAACATTTACCCGGTCGTTGATAAATTTGAAAGTCCCTGCTTCAATTTTAGAAAGATCGAGGATATCTGAAATCAATTGTAGTAACAATTCATTATTTTCTTGTACAATCTTCAAATAACCGAAACGTTCTTCCCGGTCGTCCGACTCGGCCAACAAATCGGAGAAACCGACGATTGCATTTAGGGGTGTCCGGATTTCATGGCTCATGTTAGCGAGGAAAGCAGATTTCAAACGATCACTTTCTTCTGCCCGCTCTTTGGCTTCGATCAGGCGTTGTTCGGTTTCTTTCAATTCGGTGACATCATAATTGACACAGATCATGTCCAGCTTTTGGGGATCATCGTTCATTGTGTTACGGATTACATTGATCCGCGTCCATTTGTTGCCTTCGGCAGTGGTGATTCTCAAGTCTTTGAAAAAGCTTTCGATTACTCCGGCTTTCACTTGCTGGATGGACTTCAGGATATAATCCCGGTCTTCAGGGTGTACGTGTTTGTATACACCGATGATTTCAGAGAGGGGCGTCGTTGCTTCTTCTCCCAGATTATAATACCATTGAGGGATCCCATAGCCGGTACGTGTCCAGATGTCGAATCTACAATATCCGATTTTGCTGACCATAGAGAACGAACTTTCGAATTCTGCCAGTTGGCTATATACTTGTGTGATTTCGGTATTGTCGATATTGATTAACAGGTAATTGATCAGATTTCCCTGAGAGTCGTAGAGTTCTGTTGCAGTTGTGTATATTTCAAGAAGACCGTTTTTCTTCGATGAATAATAATTTTTGATTGTAGAGAAAGGATATTTGATGCGGAAAGTAATGGCTTCTTTACGGCGCAACGCTTCGATAATATGTAAAGGAAGATTCGGATTTTCGAACAAATTGACTCCTAGTACCGTCTCTTTGTTAGCGATTCCGAAAATTTCCATATCTTTGGTATTCAGGTCTATCAGGAAACCGTTTTTGTCGTAAAGTTCAATTCCGGCCGGTAAATTGTCGTAAATATTACGCAGAATTTTTTCACTGCGGTCCAAAGCCTGATGAGTATTGAAAGTTTCCGTTATATCTGAAAACAGATAGATGACTTCGTCGGGACGGGTCATGTAGGAAATGAAATGAAAATATTTATTGATTCTGCTGACAAAATGGGTATCGTCCAGATAATCCTTGTTGGGTGACAGTGTTGTTAATTGGAGGAGATTGGATGAAAAATCCAAGCCTAGCGAGCTGGCCCGAAGACCGTTGAAGTTTGATTTTCCGGTGATTTTTTTAGCAGCCAGATTGGCGTCGGTAAACAACAGGTCTACGGGATTTTGTTGTTGATCGTAAAGAATCCGGGCACGTAGATAGCCCAATGGCATATGTTTGTATAGATTTTGCAGATAATCCCTTTCGGTTTGTGCCTCTTGCCGGGATTTTTGAAGCTCTATGCAAATATTGATGATATTGACCAGGGAAGTAAACCATTGACAATCTTCATCGCTCCACTGATGAAAATCTTCAACCACGTCGATTCCTACATATCCCCAAGCTCCCTGAGGAGATACCAGAGGTACGACGATAAGTGATTTTATCGATTGTAAAGCTAAAAATTCTTTTTCGGAAGCAGCTTCTTCCGGTAAGTCGTCCAGAGTGGATAAGACGATAGAATGTCCCGACATGATTTGTTCGGTCCACCAGACATTATCGGTGGTCGCCAGGTCGGTGATCAGTGTCTGTTCCTTCTCTATATTGTTATCTACTACTTCAAAAGTACAAGTCTGTGTTTTGATTTCGGAATCGTATTCGATGATATATGCCCGTCCTGCCTTGAATACCTGAAGAATATCCTGCAAGATTTTATTAATGATTTCGGATGTATTGTTGTTTTGCAGAAAAGACAGTAAGGTATATGAAATATTATTGAGCTGATACAAGAGATTATTTATCCTTAATGCAGCTGCTTGCTCGGATTTGGTCGTTTCCGGACTATCGATCTGTATCGAGCCTGTGATAATAGAATCGCCATGCGCATTTTTTTCCTGATGAAGTTTTTTGATATGAATCCAAATTTCTCCTTTCGGGCAAAGAATCGGGAAGGTCATATCGTAGACGTAAGGTTGTTCTAAAGTTGCGATTTCTTCACCGATCCGGAAACGGAAATCGGTACGGATCCTGTTCAGAAAATCTGCAAAAGACAATCGATCGGATGGTAAACCAGTCAATTCCATTATCTGTTTTGAAAAAAAATAGGTCTGGAGTCGGTAATCTGCTTTCCACCATCCAGTGCGAGTATCTGAGAGAATACGATTCATCAGTTCGTATTCTTCTAATGTAATTTCTGGCATTACTTTAAAACTTGTTTAATAATTCGAAGATGCGCACAATTAACAATAACGCACCAAATATAAACAATTGTAAGGAATTAGGGGGTTAAAATATGTAAAAGCGGGAACAATGGATAAAATGGAAAGAGGGGAAAGAATTTCAGCAGTTATAAGGGTTACAAGGGTTTCAAAAGTTTGAAAAAGGAACGCCGGGACGGACCTTTCGTCCCATTTTCGGAAAAAACTAAAAAAGCCACCTTAATAGTGGCTTTTTGCTCCTCAGGTAGGACTTGAACCTACGACCTACGGATTAACAGTCCGCCGCTCTAACCAACTGAGCTACTAAGGAATATTTCTCAAAAGCGATGCAAAGATATGGCTTTTTTTGAAAGTGACAAAATTTCATCAGAAAAAAAATGATTTTTTGTTTTTTTTACAAAGGAATAAATTAAAGTGATTAATTTGAAAGGAGTTGTAAAAAAGCTAAATTTGTCACGATTCATTATTCATGAAAAATTAATGTGTGTGGGTATTCGATTAATAATATCGGTGACATTTTTGTTACTGGTGGTGTCTGTCCGTTTACAGGCGCAGGATACGAAGGTATCTCATCCATTTATGTGGAAATCTTTTAATAATCCGGCCTATTCAGGTTTTGATGGATTAGCGGGTGTGAATATCGGTATGCAACGGTCATATTGGAGTAAGCCGTTGGATTTCAGGTCTTATTTTGTTTCGGCAGATTATGCCTTTCAGGAGAAAAGGACTTTCGGCTTGGGAGGTCTCTCTCTGTTTTATCAACGCGATCAGGAAAGTTCGGTGATGTATGTGACCCAGCTGTTTGCTGCCGCCTTGTCGGCCCGGGTGAAACTGTCACGTTCTACGGTGTTGCAGGTCGGTCTGCAACCTAGCCTATATTGTAAAAGCGTGGATCCCTCGAAGTTGACACTGGGAGATCAGTTCGATCCTTTTTACGGTCAGATTTTGGATATCTCCCCTGAGTTGATGAGTTTTTATGCCGATAAAGTGACAATATTCGATATGGCCGCCGGTATTTACGGTCAGACCGATTTCAATGTGGCCTGGCATGGGGTGGCTAGTTTGGAGTATGGGTTTTCTGTATATCATATCATAGAATCCACTCAGTCGTTTTTATCCGAACACGGGTCTGCTTCTTCCGAAGAAAATCTGTTGAATCGCCGGTATTCGGGATATGTTTCGTATGCACATCCTTTTGCTTTAGGGAATCAGATCAATACAGTGCTTTCTCCGTACGTAATGGTCGATGTGCAGTCGGTTATGCGGAATTTACAATTCGGAGTTTGCTGGGAGGAAGAACGTTTCGGACTGATCGGTCTGGGGGTCCGGGGAGATCAATTCAAAGGATTGCAGGTAGGTACCTTGTTAGTACATTTAGGAGTGAATATTCCGGGAGGACGTGATTCCGGATGGAAGATCGGTTATACCTGTGAAGTCCCGACCCATCAAGGGACGATGTATCAAAATACCAGTCATTCTTTATCGTTGCATTGGTATTACAGGATAGTTCCCAAACGTTGCATCCAGCGTTTCGATAATTCGCCGAACAATAGTAAGAGAGCCAGAATGAAACGGAAGAATAAGGCTTTTCATTTTTAAAATCCGCCGATCACAGGCGAATAAAAAGGATCAGATATGAAAAATCAGAAAAAATGCAGAAAAGGGATATACCGCTTAGCTTTACTACTTACTGTTTTGTGCTCGGCAGTAGGTGGTTATGCCCAGACTCAGGACGATTTGAAATTGGTCGATCCCGGCGGGTTTAAGTTGTGTAATGGAGATGCTGTGAACGGACAAAAGTTGACGGTTTACAATCAATGTGTGCATGAGGGCTTCAAAAAAGGAACTTTTAAAGTAGATTGGGGAGATGGCTCTGCTGTCGAAGAATGGGGAACCGAAGAGACGATGGAGCATGTTTATAGGGAATTCAAAGTGTTTAAACTGAAATTTTCCTGGACTTCATCGGATGGCAGTAAAGTACTCGAAAAAAACTATGATGTACTTCGGCTGAATAAGCCGGATGTCGCATTGAAAGTGAATGAAAAAGGTACTTGTTACGGTATGGAGTCTGAAATAAAAATTATCGATTATGATAAACAGACTTCCGGTACCGTTTATGTCGTGAATTTCGGAGATGGGCGTGATACGACTTTAACACAGGCAGAGATGATGAAAACAATGGGATCGGTGAAACATACTTTTCAGACCGATAATTGCCCGATAACGGTGGAATTGGAGGCTCGGAACGAGTGTTCGGACTACATGTTACCTTTACAGACGACCGTGACAACAGCCGTGGTTATTCCCCCGGAAGCGGCTTTTGATTTTGTAGCCCCGGGGTGTACCGGTTATCCTGTTCAGGTAATAAACCGTACGATTGAAGGACGGGATGTTTACTGTAATACAATAGCAGAATATATCTGGAAATTTGGAGATAAACCTTCTGTGTTCGAAAAATATCCTCAGGTGATATTCGATACGCCGGGAGAATATGAAGTACGCTTGATCGCTTCTACAGGGGGGCTGGAATGTTCCAACGATACAATCGTAAAAGTGATCAGTGTGATACAATCGCCGGAAGTCGGTTTTACAGTCGATAGGGATACCGTCTGTTCGGGCGAAAGTGTTGTATTTACCGACCATTCTAAAGGGGAAAATCCACAGTATTATTGGAATGTTACCGGTAGGCAGACAAATGATTTTGTTTTTATAAACGGCACTAGCGAGAAGTCGGAGAATCCGGTCATTCAGTTCAACGGCTACGGGGAATACGTGGTTGCACTGACTTTGACAAACGAATGTCCTCAAAATGTAAAAGATACGACTATTATCGTACGGAAGGATCCCGAGATTGTGGAGGTTACCTGGCCGGTGTCTTTATGTCCTGATCTTACTACGGGGAAAGCTTTGGTGAATTTGGAGAATTATTTCCGTCTCTATTGGAATGGAAACCCGAAAGAAGCAGTCTGGAAAATCGAACCTAAGGCAGGAATGACCGGTACGGTAGATTTTTTACCCGGTTATGAGGCGGATAAAGAATATCCGCAGGTTTATTTGCAGGCTGGTGCAACCTATGAGGTTTCCTTGACTTTGAAAGGAGCTTCGGTAGGCGGTGTGCTTTGTGGTGATCCCTCCAAGTTGACGATCCATAAAGAGTTGAAAATCGATGATCCTGCGATTACCGACAATATTGTTCCGACACCTGCCCCTGTCGGAGACAACATCTCGATTTGTGACGGCGAAACGGTTAGTTTTGAGAATCATTCCAACGGAGAGGGATTAGAACATTCTTGGACGATTAAGCCAATCACGACGGAATTATACGATCCGGCCTGGAATGTTGAATACCTGGCCGGTTCTCCGACTTCTGCCGAACCTCGGATCAGGTTCAATGGGTATGGAGACTTTGAAGTGACCGACTCGTTGTCTGTCCCTTGTAACTCGAAACGCATTTCTTTCCGGGTACATGTCAGGAAAGATCCGACTATTTTCTTGGCCGATTTTCCGACAGAAATCTGTCCCCGGGATGTATTGAATACGGAGTTGTGTATTTTTTACGAATGGTATAATCATGTGCCCGAAGCACATTGGGAGTTTACTCCGGATAGAGTGGACTTTGTGGACGGAACTTCGTCCGATTCGCCGGAGCCGAAGATTCATTTTCAGGAATCGGGAAAATATACCTATAAGGTCACTTTGCCGGAGGTGGGGTGTCCGGAAAAGGATGAGCATGGAGGTATTTTGACCCGGAAAGAATTGACCGGAGAATTGAAGGTCCGGATTTCAGGTTTGGATGTTACTGTCAAAGAGAAGGACAACCGGGATGAAGTATGCGAAGGTGGGATGCTTATCTTTACCAATTCGGCATCGGAAAAGGATCCTGAAAGTTTAGAGCTGGCTTATAACTGGGAAGTGACTATCCCGGAGACAGGGGAACCTCAGGGGGGAACGGCAGAGGATTGTGAGTTTCTAAAGGGGAATACGGAAAAGGTTGCTCCGATCACTTTTAAGAAATGGGGAACCTATGAAGTAACCGGTACGGTTTTCGGATTTTGTGATACCGTGTCGCGGACTTTACGAATCCGGGTGAAAAAAAATCCGGAAGTAGTATTGGAAGATACGGTTTCTTGTCCTGCCGGTTTTGTCCTTTCGGGTGATACTACGTTTGTATGGTATAATAATACCCCACAGGTAACCTGGCAGATTTATCGGCAGGACGGTACGGACCAGCCGGGAGATTATGAACTGGGTGCGGAGGGGTTGACGAGTCTGATTCCTCGGGTGGAATTTAAACGTCCCGGATATTATACGGTGAAAGCAACTTTGCCTCATGCGGGATGTCCGGCTACCGATCCGGTGGCTGAGGCGGTATACCATATTTATGATCCGGATATTTACGGGGATATTGTCATAAAGACACCTGTTGCGGGAAATCCTTCGGTTGCCGATATTTGTGAGCAGGAAATTGTCGTTTTTGAAAATACAATGCAGGAAGAAGCCGGTGCGCTCAGCTGGGAATGGGAGGTGGTTAGCGACGTAGAGCAGGGATATGAATATATGCAGGACGGCCAGGTTATCGATCCGGCTGTGGGGAGCAGACAGAAGGCTCCTTCGATCCGGTTTACAAAATATGGGGAATACCGGGTGAGAGTAGCTACTCATAGTACGTGTAAATCGCCTGTGACAAAAGAGTTCAGGGTGGTGGTGCATGGTATCCCCGATATCGAATTGGCATCATATATGAAACGGGTCTGTGCCGGAGACGGTATTCCCGTGGAAATGTCCGATTATCTGAAATGGGTGGATACCCGGAATTCAGCCCTTACTTCGAAATGGACCATTACTCCGGAAGTGGGATGGTCCTGGAAAGGCGGAGATCGGGAAAATACCGATTTCCCGGGGATATTATTCAATGATAATGGGCATTATGAGCTTAAGCTCGAGGTTTTTTCGAAATGTGCGGATGAGGGAAAACAGGAGTTTCTGACCGAAGTCAATGTGCTCAGGACCGAACAGCAGGCTAGCTTTTCTGTAGGTAAAGATTCTGTCGGTTGTACGGATGATCCCGATCCGTTTGTGATTACCCTGAATAATCTTTCGGAGGGGGATTCCCTGGCTTATACCTGGACGGTTACACCTCAGCAGGGGGTAAGTTTTGCCGAGGGGGATACGAACAGTGAATCTCCGAAACTCTTGTTCTCGGAGCCGGGAGACTACGATGTACGGTTAGCGGTTTCCAACGGTTGTCATCACGACGACGATTCGGTATTCCGGATCAAGGCATTTGCCATTCCCCGGGTCAGGATCGGGGATATTGCAGATCAGTGTGAACCTTTTCATTTTATCGGGAGAGAGCGGGTAGAAGTCGATCAGCGGAACGACAAAATACAACAGGTACATTGGACGATCACTGCAAATCAAGGTTATGCTTCCGAGGGATATACACTGGTGAATGGAACGGATTTAAAATCTTATTATCCGGATATCGATTTCAAAACCTGTGATTATACCGTAGTCGCAGCATATAAAAATCGTTGTAAAACACCGGGACAGGCTGTTTTTCAGGTGAAGGTCGATAAATTTATTCCTGTGATCCCATTGCCGGATGATACGATCTGTGAACTGGCAGAGGCCCGGATTCTTCGTGCACAGCCGGAAGGGGGCTGGTGGACGTTGAAAGATCCTGCAATTCCCGAAGCGGCTGAAGTGTTGTATACCGAGCGGGGAAATAGTTATTTTTATCCGGGTTTCGATCCCTATGCGCAAAAAGATATCGGATTGGTGTATCATTACCGGAACGGGGCTTGTATCGCCCGGGATACGATGAATATGCGGATATGGCCCTTACCTTATGTAGAGGCCGGTGATTCTTTGAAGATGTGTCTGAGCAATCCACCGGTGACTCTGGTGGGAAGAGATTCGACAGCGGGGCAGGTATGGCAACCCAACAGAGGAGATTGGAAATCGGGTCAAGACGTGTTGGCGGGACATTTGTTTACTCCGACTGTTCCGGGGGATTTTCAATTGTTGTATTATTATACGGATAGCCGTGGGTGTATGAACCGGGATTCGGCGGTGATGCGGGTACATCCTTTGCCGTCGACCGATTTTACGGTGGCTCCTCAGAGTTGTATCCATACGGATGTGTTGTTTACACCCGCTCAGCCTGACGGGAATACATTCGAATGGATATTCGGCGACGATACGCCTCATGGGATATCGGACAACGAGATCCTGCATAGTTATGACATGTACGGTTATCGGGATGTTATTTGTATGGCTCAGTCGGTTTATGGATGCCGGGATACTTCCGAAGCTACCCGTATCGAGATTATTAATTTGCCGCCTCCACCTTTTTTCGATGTCGATACTTTACAGGGGTGTGCTCCTTTCGAGGTCCTCTTTACGGTCGATCCCGATACCTATAAGAGCGATCATAATTACCTGACTTTTCATTGGGATTATGGTGATGGGACGAAGACCGACACCTTGATGCCTATCGTGCCGAAGCCTTATCCGGCCGGGAGCTGGGATACGACCTTTGTTGCCCGGATGACAGTAAGCAACGTTTGTGATACCGTGAGCTACGATACGACGATTACTGTATTCTCGGCTCCGAAAGTTTCTTTTGCTTTGATGCATGAATGGGAATGTTCGCCGGTATTTTTGGAATTGCAGAATACGACTACCGGAAATAATTGTGTATTCAACTGGACTTTTACCAATTCACGAACAGGAGAAGTGGTCGGAGAAACGGACATCCGTAATCCGGAGCATGAATTTACGACAGATGAAACCGCTACCAGCTATTTTATTACTTTACGGGCTGAGAATCGTTGTGATGTGGATGAGTATACCGATACCCTGCTTGTGAAACCCCGGCAGATCAGTGCTCATTTTACGCCTTTGGACAATCCTTACGCCTGTGTAAATCAGGAAATCTTATTCCGGAATAATTCTACGGACACCGTGTCTACTATCCTGAATACCTATTGGAATTTCGGGGACGGTAGTCGGGATACCGTCTGGAGCCCACGACATAAATACGATAAGCAAGGTACTTACCTGGTGAAATTGAAGATCGACAACGGCTGCGGGTGGGATACGATTTCTTCGCCTGTAATAATTTATCCTTTACCGCACTTGGAAATCAAAAGTGAAGATTATCTTTGTGAGGCGGATACATTTACCTTTGTCGTAAATTCAGATCAGGAACTGAAACAGGTAACCTGGAAATTGGGAGATGGACAGACAGGAAACAAGGATAGCCTGAGGTATGTGTACGAAGAATACGGTACCTTTCCGGTAACGGTTATCGGAGTTTCTGCCGAGATAAATCAGTGTACTGATTCGGTCATGAAGGAAGTGGTCGTTTATAACAAACCGATCCTGACGATCGAGCCGGTAGATACTATCCAATGTTCGCCTTATCTGTACCAGCCGGAGATTACCGGAGAGGCTTATCTGATGTGGGATTATGGGGATCGGTCGGGACTGACTTCGGCGAGGGAGCATTGGTATGTAAATGAATCCGATACGGTTCAGCGCTTCCGGGTGATGATATATGCCGAAACGGATAAGGGGTGTAAATCGGAATACCTGCGGGGAGTAGTTGTTCCTAATAAACCCAGGGCGTTATTGGACAAAAAGGTGGAAAAAGGAAATCCTCAAAAAGTGACCTTTATCAATCTTTCGGAAGAATGTTCGGACTGTATCTGGAATTTACCTGATAAGGGGACCTTCCATGCTTTCGGCGATCAGACGGTGGAATTCGGGGAGCAGGGGGTGTATCGGGCCGAACTAGTGGTAGAGAATGTATATGGATGCCGGGATACGGCGATTATGGAACATCGGGTATTGATCAAAGGATTGTATTTCCCGAATACTTTTATTCCGCATAGTCAGAATCCGAAGATCAACCGTTTTAACGGGATCGGGATGGGACTAGCCCGTTATAGGCTACAGATCTTCGATCAATACGGAAATAAGATTTGGGAAACCCGAGCCCTGGAAAACGGTCGGCCTTCGGAAGGCTGGGATGGCTGTAACCTCAAGGGCGAACGAATGCCGCAGGGAATGTATATCTGGCGGGCAGAAGCGATCTTCGGGGATGCCGAGGTCTGGACCGGAGATAATAATGAGTCGGGAGTTCCTGAAACGACGCAGGGGACGGTGTTGTTACTGAGAGAATAGGAAATCCGTTCCGGTAAATAATGGAAATTATAGTTTAACTTTTAAACGATAGAAGATGGATTATTTTAAAGAGGTTAACCTGGCAGTCACGATATGTGACAAAGAAGGGAAGATTTTGGAAATGAACGATAAGTCGCGTAAGACATTTTTAAAGCCCGGACAGGAGGATCTGATCGGTAAAAATGTGTTGGATTGCCATCCCGAGCCGGCTCATTCCCTGTTGGCCGATATGTTACAAAATCCCCGGACCAATGTCTATACTATCGAGAAGAAAGGGGTAAAAAAACTGATTTATCAGACGCCTTGGTATGTGGAAGGAGAGTTTATGGGGTTTATGGAGTTGTCGATGGAAATACCTTTCGAGATGAAACATTGCGTGAGGGGGGGGAAGTAAAAGGTTAAAAGTAAAAAGCTAAAGGCTAAAAGCTATAAGCTAAAGGCTGGGAGGCTGGGAGGCTAAAGGCTATAGGCTGATAAGTTTAAGCGAGAGAGAGGAGGAAAAAAGATGAAAGGGTTGATTAGAGATATACTGACTTTTTTGCGGGAGTTACAGGAAAATAATGACCGGGAATGGTTTGCCGGTCAGAAACCCCGTTATCAGAAATTGAAAGAGGGGTTCGATGAATTGGTGGACCGATTGATTGCGCAAACTGCTGTTTGGGATGAGGAGGTGAAGAATCTGAAAGCGAAGGATTGTGTATACCGGATTTACCGGGATATCCGCTTTTCGCCGGATAAGCGTCCTTATAAAGATCATTTTGCCGCTTATATCTGTGGTTGGCGGGGACGTAACAGCGGACGTTGTGGGTATTATATCCACCTCCAACCGGGGTGTTGTATGTTGGGTGGGGGGTGTTATTGTCCGGAACCGGCTTTGTTGAAACGGATCAGGCAGGATATCTATGAAAATATCGAAGAGTTTACTTCGATTATCCGGGAACCTGAATTTATTGCCGAATTTCCTGAATTGGATACCGATGATAAATTAAAGAAAGTTCCGGCTCCTTTCCCTGCCGATTTCCCGGAGGCCGATTTACTAAAACATAAGCATTATGATGTGATGAGTGTAAAGCCGGAAGCCTGGTTCGAGAGCGACGATTTACTACAGAAAGTGGATGCAGTGTTTCGTAAAATGTACAAGTTTAACCGCTTTTTTAATTATACGATAGATAATCAGTAGTGAAGAGAGAAATCTTTATTATTTTTGCATAATAAAAAATAGATACTCATATGAAAGTCTTGTTATTGGGAAGCGGAGGGCGTGAACATGCGCTGGCGTGGAAAATAGTTCAAAGTCCGAAATTGGGAAAACTTTATGTGGCTCCGGGGAATGCAGGGACAGCCCAGTTGGCTGAAAATGTCAGTCTTGCAGTGACCGATTTCAGGGCTATCGGTGATTTTATTCAGGATAAACAGATCGATCTGCTCGTGGTAGGTCCTGAGGATCCGCTGGTGGAAGGAATACGTGATTTTCTGGAAGCCGATTCCCGTTTCGGGGGATTGATGATTGTGGG
>ERZ857757.2317-NODE-2317-length-12581-cov-3.313268_pt1 | contig 12581 bp, 17 predicted proteins | sample MGYA00519764_ERZ857757 | MGnify/ENA primary metagenome ERZ857757 (study PRJEB31778, sample SAMEA3449359) | human gut metagenome | biome: human gut; feature: human-associated habitat; material: faeces | place: United Kingdom | collected 2010/2012 ... | reverse complement strand
ACAATTCAAAATAATTCGCACCATGGCCGCATAGTCATGCAGGGAAGGGAGGCGGTGACCATCTCTGCCTTGGAAAATTCCTTGTGGCTGCTGCCGGGGGAGCTTCGGAATACGCTGCGTCATCTGCCGGAGAAATCAGCCTCAGAAGTTTGTGAAATTCGGCTCCGCCGCGGAAGGCTTCCGGCGGTAACTTTGCCGGACGGAGAACATCCGCTTCTTGATACGTCCGCCGTAACGGCGGCTGATCTCGCCCGCGTTCTGGAGCTTGCGAGCGGCGCATCCCCCTATGCGGCGTCGGACTGTCTGCGCCGCGGTTTCATTACGGCGGAGGGCGGTGTCCGTGTTGGATTCTGCGGGCGGTTTCCGGGCGGCGAGCGCGGCCTTTGGAATCGGGACGATCTCTTTTCCGTGTGTATCCGTATTCCGCGAGAGATAAAAGGGATCGGGAAGAGATTCTGCGCACGTCCGTTTCCCTCCACATTGATCCTCTCCCCGCCGGGCGGCGGGAAAACAACGCTGCTGCGTGATATGGTGCGGACGCTCTCCGATGGGGGAATGCGTGTCGGTCTTTGCGACGAGCGCGGAGAGATCGCAGCGTTGTCTGCCGGCAGCTGCGGATTTGATATCGGAGAGCGGACGGACGTGCTGTCTGACTGCCCGAAGGCGCGCGCGGCCATGATCCTTCTGCGCTGCATGTCGCCGGAGCTCATCGCAATGGATGAGATATCCGAGCCGGAGGACGCCGGCGCCTGCCGCAGCGCGGCGTACTGCGGCGTATCGCTCCTCGCCACGGCGCATGCCTCAGACGCCGAAGAGCTCTCCCAACGGGACGTTTATCAGAGACTGCTGCGCGACAAGGTGTTTTTCCGCGCTATCGTTATCCGATGTGCCGATGGCTGCCGGAGCTATGAGGAGGTTATGCTGTGATATCCGCATTTGGGGCGATCCTGCTCATCACGGCGGGAGGTTACGCCGGTTTCTCCGCGCTGGAACACCTGCGGACGGCCCTCCGAAGTGCCGAAACGATTCTTGACGCATCACGCGATATGCGAACGGAAATACTCTGTCACCGGACACCCCTTCCGCAGCTGCTGGAGCGACTGGGGGCGCGGTATCCGCGCCTTTTTCCGGATGCAGAAAACGCATGCATGCTCGTTCGGGAGTTCTCGTTTCTCTCGGTCTGGACGGCGAGCATTCGCTGTGCCGCGCTGCCCAAACCGCTGGAAGAGCCGCTTCTTCGGCTGGGGGCGCAGCTCTCCTCCGGCGCGGAGCCGGAGCAGGCGCTCGATGCGTTGGACGTTTCGGTCCGGCTCGTGCGCGATGCGCTGCGCGAAAAGGACCGTGCCGCCGTTCGGCTTTATCCGTCGCTGGGCCTTGCCGCTGGATGCCTTCTTGCCGTTCTGCTTCTTTAGTCTTTACATTTCGGCAGCTTTGTGGCAAACTGTCGGCGGGTGATAATAGAAATATGAATAGAAAGATCCTCTTTTTGATGTGGACGGGACGATCGTGACATCGGACCACGTCGTTCCCGAAAGCGCGCGTGCCGCGCTGAAAAAAGCACAGAGCGCAGGACACATCCTCATAATCAACACCGGCCGCCCGTTCCGGCACATTGAGCCGCAGATCCGCGCTCTCGGCTTTGACGGATACATCTGCTCCATCGGCGGACACATCCTTCTGGATGGAAAAGACCTGCTCTACCGAACGATCCCGCACACAGAGGCTGCGCAGATCCGTGACGCAGGGTATGCATGCGGTATGGATATGCTGTTTGAATCCGAGCAGGGGGTATGGATGGATGAGCGATGCACATCCGCCATCGCGCGGCGCGAATTTGCGTGGCTCAAGAGCATTGGAGTCCCCGCCTTTACCGACACTGCTGTGCCGGACTTTGCTTTTGACAAGTTCGTCTGCTGGCCGCAGGCGTGCGCTGATCCCGAGCGTTTTGAGCGCGCGTTTTCCGACCGGCTCGATTTCATCCGCCGCGAGCATTCCATGCGCGAGGTCATTTTGAAAGGCCTATCCAAAGCGGGCGGCATGAAAACCGTGATGCAGTACCTCGGCTTTGCTCCCAAGGATTCCTTTGCCTTCGGCGACGGACCGAACGATCTCCCCATGCTGCGCGAGGCGGGGACGAGCGTTCTCATGGGCAACGCTCCGCAATTTCTTTGGAAAGAGGCGGACTATGTGACCGCACCTATCACGAAAGACGGACTTGCTCTGGCGCTGGAGCATTTCGGACTCATTTGATACGGCAGACCGCTATATAGTTATGTAAACCTCCGGGGCTATGTCCCGGAGGTTTTCGCATATACGGCCGTACGCGCTCATACCTTGACAGTGGACAACCCCGCAAAGGAGAGCGCCCTATGGATGTGGATCTGATATTTAAAATTGCAGCCGTCGGAATCCTTGTTGCTGTGCTGAACATTCTGCTCACGCGGTCGGGCAGGGAAGATCAGGCGCTTATGACGAGCATCACCGGTCTCGTGGTCGTTCTGGTGATCGTGGTGCAGGAGATCAGTGAACTTTTTGATCTGATCCGCGATCTGTTCGGGTTTTAGGGAATGAATGGAAATTGTGATTCGCGCCGCTGCTGCGGCGGTGATCGGCAGCATTCTGGCGCTGCTGCTTCGCAAATATACGCCAGAGCTGTCGCTCACGGTGACGATCCTCGCAGGGGTGATCATCGTATGGCTCGCAGCTGCGGTGGCTTCGCGTATTTCCGATCTTCTGCGCGAGATCGCCGAGAAGGGCGGCATCGACGCGGTGTATCTCTCCCCGGTCCTCAAATGCATCGGGATCGGGATGATCACGCATCTGGCGGCGCAGGTCTGCCGAGACGCACAGCAGGGGAGCATTGCCTCCGCTGTGGAGCTTTGCGGAACGCTTTGCGCCTTATATATATCCCTGCCGCTCATCCGCTCGCTCCTCGCCATTGTGGAGCAGCTGCTTTGATGCTGCTCGTACTGGCGCTCGCCGTCTGCCCAGGGAGGGCGCTTGCCGCTTCAAATGTTCCGATCCCCGGGATGGACGAGCTGACCGAAGCTCTCCCGGAGGAAGCGGCGCCTATTCTTTCCGGCGTTTCGCCGGAGGAACTGCCGCAGGAGAGCATATGGCGAACGCTCCTGCGAACGGCATGGGAAAAAGTACGTTCTTCCGCCGCGGATATCTGCCGCACGGGAGGGATACTCCTTTGTGTGTGCGTGCTTGTATCGCTCACGGATACGCTTGATCTCGGCAGCCGGGCTCCGCCGTATATCACATTTGCCGCCGTCGCGGTGATCGGTACGGCGACGATCTCGGATCTCCGCTCGTACCTCTCGCTGGGAACGGAGACGCTCCAGACACTCTCGGACTATTCCCACGTCCTTCTGCCGGTGCTCTCGTCCGCCGCCGCAGCGTCCGGGGCGGCGGGGAGCGCAGCGGCAAAGTACGCCGCAACAGCTGTATGCATGGACGTGCTTCTGTCCGTTGCGCGGAGCGTTCTCGTCCCGTGCGTATGCGGGTATGCCGCGCTGTCCGTTGCCGACGCCGCTGTAGGAAATGAAATATTGAAAACCGCAAAGAAGATCATGAAAACGGTCTGCACCGCTCTTTTGAGCGCCGTATGCGTGGCGTTTACCGCGTGGCTATCGCTCACCGGCGTCGTTACCGGTACGGCGGACGCGCTCGCCGCGCGGGTGACGAAAACGGCGGTTTCCGCGGCGCTTCCGGTCGTCGGGAGCATTCTGTCGGACGCAGCCTCAACGCTCGCAGCCGCGGCCGGGACGCTCAAGGCAACGATCGGGATCTTCGGGCTGCTTGCGGTGGCGGCGATCTGCCTGCCGCCCGTTTTGACGCTCGGCGTGCGGTTTTTCGTTTATAAGCTGACGGCCGCTGTGTGCGAGTGTGTGGCGGACAAGCGGTTTTCGGAGCTTATATCGAATCTTGGTACGGCGTTTGCGCTGCTGCTTGCGATAAACGGTGCAGGGGCGATGATGCTCTTTCTCTCCCTTTATTCTCTGATACAGACGGTGGTGTAAACGCATGACGGAATGGCTGTTTTCGTGGATCCGTTCATTGGTCGCGGCGTCGCTTCTCTCCGCACTGGCTCTCCAGCTCACGCCGGAGGGGAGCGTAAAGCGTGTAACACGCTTTACCTGCGGCATTCTCCTTGCGTGTACGCTCCTGTCGCCCGTGCTGCGGACGGACGAGACATCGTTCTCGCTCGCGCTAAACGACTACCGGCGGACCGTTGCCGAGTTGACGGATGATCTGGAGGAGCAGGAAAATCAACTGCTGCGAACATACATAGAACAGAAGACCGCGGCATACATATTGGACGAGGCACGATCCATAGGGATGCCGGAACCGTCGGTTTCGGTGAAGGTGAAATGGGGGGATGAGAGCTGGGTGCCCTGTGAAGTTACGATACGCGGAGAGATTACCGCCGAACAGCGATACCGCCTGAGCGCTTATCTTGCCGCGGAGCTGGGTATTCCGGCGGAAAGGCAGCACTGGACCGATGAGTGAGCGGAAATCTGTGTTAAGCTCTATGCTGCAAAAGAAAAGCGTGTTGATCGTTCTGCTTGCCGCGGGGCTGCTGCTTCTGCTCTGGCCCAAATCGTCGTCCGGCAGCGGCTCAGCAGGAAAGAACGAGGATGTGTCAACTACAGAGGAAAAGCGGCTCTGTGCGGTGCTCTCAAAAATCGACGGCGTCGGAGAGGTGTACGCGCTGCTCTCCGAAGAGCCAAACCGCCGAGGCGAGTATACCGGGGCGGTGGTCGTCTGTTCCGGCGCAAGGTCGCCGGATATACGGCTCCGCGTCATACAGGCCGTGAGCGCCTTCACCGGTCTCGGCAGCAACCGGATCATTGTGGAAGAATTGATATCTTAGGAGGATGATTATATGAAGACGGTAAATCTGCGTCCCCATCTCAAGCGAAACATTCTCATTGCAGCGGTGCTGCTGCTCGTGTGCGCGGCGGCATTCCTCAACTGGTCGTACAACCAGCGCTGGGGCGACGGCAACAGCGCCATGGCCGACGCGGAGGACGAAATGACGACTGCCGTAAACGCCGCGGACGGTGCGCCGGAGGAAACCGTATCCGCAGCGCTCCCCGCGTCCGTGTCCGGGTATTTCTCGGAAGCGCGGCTCACGCGCCAGCAGTCAAGAGATCAGGCGCTTTCGCTGCTTGAAACGGCGGCCTGTGCCGAGTCCGCTTCGCAGGATGTCATCGACAGCGCCATGAACGAGATCACCGTTATGGCCAACTGGTCTCTGCTGGAAAGCAAGATCGAAAACGAGCTTCTTGCCAAAGATTTTGCCGACTGTGTGGTGTATCTCTCCTCGCAGGGCTGCACGGTCGCAGTCCCGTCCGGTGCGGACGGCCTGACCGAAACGCAGGTCGCCCAGATCACCGATGCCGTTCTCTCCAACACCGAGATGACGGCCGCTGCGATCAATGTGATCGAGGTGAGGAACTGAAAAAAGCGCGGAGGGAAGATCCCTTCGCGCTTTTTCTATGGGGAATGATTACTTCATGCCGTTTTCGTAGGCCTCGATCATTTTCTTGACCATCTGGCCGCCGATGCTGCCGGCCTGGCGGGAGGTAAGCTCGCCGTTATAGCCATTCGTAAGGTTCACACCGACCTGGCTGGCAGCCTCCATCTTAAAGCGATCCATCGCTTCGCGGGCCTGAGGATTGACAAGATGATTGCTCTTGTTGGTAGACATCTGATTGCAACTCCTTTCTCTCGAATCGAACACGTTTTTGCTGTGTCCGAGCCTATTTTGGCCTTGACAGGCGCGGTTATGCGAAAGAAAGAAATGTAATATTTGACAGTCTCAAAGCTCTTCGGCGGATAATATGCCGCGGAGAATAGCATCAATGTTGCTCCGATATTCGAGAAGGGTTTTCTCCCATGCGGAAAGACAGTGCCGCCCATCGTCCGTGATGGAGTAAACGCGTCTCGGCTTGCTGGCAGATTCGGTGTCCCAGTAAGATGTGACAAGTCCGGCCGTCTCCATCCGTTTAAGCGTGCGGTACAGTCCGGCCGGGTCAAGTCCGTTGCCGGAGACCATACTGCTTTTTTCCAGATCGCTGATCATTTGAAACCCGTGGCTGCTGCCGCGCTGCAGAACGACCAGTATGGCAGGCTGAAGAAATTTATCGAGATAGGAGCCCCGACAGGCACACTTTTCCAAACACGCATCCATAAAATGACGCCCCTTTTCCGCATGTATTTGTTCCGTTAAAATCATAGCGCATACAACGCAGGAAAGTCAATATGCCTCGCTCGTGTGCTGCACTGCGGGTTGGCCCGGCTAGAGAATCTTTGCGGATTTTTCCTAATATTGTCCAAAATCTTTCTATTTTATCAATTACTGCATATGTTATACTTTGTCCGAAAATGAAACAGAAACATCAATGTATTTTCTGGCCGACGTTTCTGCAGATGGCAGCGCGCGTCGGCGCGCTGGATCAGCGCATTCTCGACAGCGCCAGAGTATTGGGGCTGAAACAGCGAGAGCTGTTATGGGAGGTGCTCCTGCCGTGGGTCATGCCCGGCATACTCACCGGTCTGCGCGGCTCGCTCTCCTCGGCCTTTATGCTGCTGACGCTCGCTGAAGTGATGGGGGCGCACAGCGGTCTCGGCTATTTCATCCGTAACTTTGCCGATTACGCAAACTATACCAACGTTCTTGCGGGCATCCTGCTCGTGGCGCTGGTCATCACGCTGCTCAACCGCGCGGTAACGGCGCTTGAAACACGTCTTGTGCGGTGGCACTGAAAAGGGGACTGTTATCATGACAAAGCTGTATCTTATCACCGGATTTCTCGGGGCGGGGAAGACGACGTTCCTGCACCAGTTTGTACGTCTGTTTCCGGACCGGCGCACAGCCATCGTCGTCAACGAGTTCGGCAAGCAGGGCGTAGACGGAACGCTGCTGGAGGATCTCGATATCAAGATGGAAGAGATCAACAACGGCTCAATTTTCTGCGTCTGTAAGATCGAACAGTTTGAGGACGCGCTTCTCCGTCTGCAGCAGGAGAATTTTGACGTGATCTTTGTGGAAGCCTCCGGTCTGTCCGACCCAACCGCTGTCGGTACCATCCTCCGGCAGCGGGATAAATTCCCCGATTTGGAATACGCGGGCGCGATCTGCCTTGTGGACGGCGCACGGTTTATGACCGTTTATAAGACCGCTCGCGTCTGCCGTATGCAGCTTGCCATCAGCAATATGATCATCATCAACAAGTGCGACATTGCCTTCCGCGAGCAGCTGGATGAGATCAATACCATCGTCCGCGCGCAGAAGCCGAACCGCCCGACCTTTGAGACAACGTTTGGCCGGATCCGACCGGAATGGCTGACGGCGATGGAAGAACAGCCCGCCGAGGATCCTGCAGACGGACAGGTCCACACGAGAGATATCACGCTCCGCAAGCTCCTGCTGCACGTTTCGGGCTTCAGCAAAAAGGATCTGATGGCCTTTCTTCGGATGTTTGCCGAGGAAACGTATCGGATCAAGGGCTTTGCAAGTACGCCGGAGGGACGGTTTGTGGTTGACTGCGTCGGCCCCATGGTCGAGCTCAGGGAATTTGAAAATGCTCCGGCCGGGGAGGAGAATACGCTTGTCGTCCTCTTTGGCAACGGGCTTCCGGCACAGCGCGCAATCAAGGAAGCCATCAGCTGGTTTCCAAACGCGGAAGTGACCATAGAATAAAAAAGCGGCTCCGATAAACACACACCCCGCCTACCGAACGGTCGATGCCGTCGGACAGGCGGGGTGTAAAATTATTTTATGAAAACAGGAGGCTTCGCAGCGCTGCAACGCTGTCTGCGATGGCGTCGGTTCCTTCGGCCTCCAGCTCTTCGCGGCTGCCGTAGCCGTAAAGCACGCCGATGAAATCGATCCGCGCCATTTTTGCGCCAATAGCGTCGTGTGACCGGTCGCCGACCATGACGCAGCCGGAGCGATCGGAAATGCCCATTTCGTACAGCGCGTGCAGGATCACCTCGCACTTATCCGGCGGCTCGCGGTCGAGCGGAATGCCGGAAACAACGTCGATATACTGGCGGAGACCAAAGTGTTCGAGGATCTGCTCGGAGAAAACCGTCGGCTTTCCGGTTGCAACGGCAATGCGGACGCCGGACGCCTTTAGATCGCGCAGCAGCTCCGGAATGCCCGGATAAACCTCGTTTTCAAAAAGACCGACGGTCGAAAAGCGCTCGCGGTAATAACCGAGAAGCTCCTGCGCCTCCTCCGGTGTCGCGTTCGCATAAACCTCAAACGAGCGGAGCAGGGGAGGGCCGATGTACTTATGGTAGCTCTCGATCGGGCCGACCGGACGGCCGGCTTTTTGCAGCGCATAGCGGACGCTGCCGCAGATGCCCTGCACCGGATCGGTCAGCGTTCCGTCCAGATCGAAGAGCACGGTGGAGTACTTCATTCAGCGCTCCTCCCGGAAGTACGAAAGGCCGAGACTTGCCGGGGGATCGTTCTCCCGCTTTTTCTGCATGGAAACAATGACCAGAACAAGGATCGTGATCACGTAGGGGAGCATTTTGTAAAGCTCCTTCACCGCGAGATTCATGCCGGACGGGATGAACATATGGAGAATGTACAGTCCGCCGAAGAGGAACGAGGCGAAAACGCCGATGTTCGGACGCCACACGGTGAAGATAACGAGCGCGATAGCGAGCCAGCCGCGGTCACCGAAGCCGTTATTGGACCATACGCCGCAGGCATAGTCCATCACGTAATAGAGTCCGCCGAGACCGGCGATCATGCTGCCGGCGCAGGTGGCTACATACTTATATTTTGTGACGTTGATGCCCGCCGCGTCCGCCGTGTTGGGGTTTTCGCCCACGGCACGAAGCTGGAGGCCGATGCGCGTGCGGCGCAGGATATACGCGCAGATAAACGCAATAATAACGGCGGCGTAGGCAAGGAAACCGTAGGAGAGGAAAATCTTGCCGAACCAGCCGAGCTTATCGGCAATGGGAAGAGAGCGGCTGTAGTAAGCGCTCGTCGCGGACAGGGCGATGGACGGGACCTCGCTGCCGGTGAGCTTGATGAGCGAGCCGCCGAAGAAGTTGCCGAAGCCGACGCCAAAGGTGGTCATCGCAAGGCCGGTGACGTTCTGGTTTGCGCGCAGTGAGACGGTAAGGAAGCAGTAGAAAAGCCCCATCAGCAGCGACCCGAGCAGGGAGCACAGCAGCGGGATCGTTATCGCGAGAAAGCTGTTCATGGCTTCCGCGGAGCCCGCGGACTGCTCATACGCAAATGCGCCGATAACTCCGCAGATGCCGCCGACATACATGATGCCGGGGATGCCGAGGTTGAGGTTGCCGGATTTTTCGGTCAGCGTTTCGCCGGTGCTGCCGAAGAGCAGCGGGATACCCTGAACGACGGCTCTCGGGATAAAGGAAACTATATCAAACATTGCTCAGTCCTCCTTCTTTGCGGCCTTGCGGAAACTTATCTTATAGCTGATGAAGAACTCGCTGCCGATGATGAAGAACAGGATGATGCCGGTAAGAATATCGGAGAAGGAATGGTTCAGACCGAAGGCGGTGGAAATTTCGCCAGCGCCGCGCTCAAGGAACACCAGCAGCAGGGAGGTAAAGACCATGATGATGGGGTTAAATTTCGCAAGCCATGACACCATGACAGCCGTGAAGCCGCGGCCGCCGGCGATAGTCGTCGTGACGGTGTGGTTTATGCCGCCGACGAGCAGCAGACCCGCAAGGCCGCAGATAGCACCGGAGAGCGCCATAGTGCGCATGATGACCTTCTCGACCTTGATGCCGACGTAGCGCGCGGTGCGCTCGCTCTCGCCGACGACGCTTATCTCATAGCCGTGCTTGGAGTAGTTGAGATACACATACACCGCGACCGTCACCACAGCGGCGACGACTATGCTCAGCAGGTACTTGTTACCGCCGAGCTGCGGCAGCCAGCCAAGCTCGGTAGCCTGATTGATGATGCCGATCTGCCCCGCGCCCTTGGGGACTTCCCACACGATGATGAAATACGCGACGAGCTGGGTCGCGACATAGTTCATCATCAGGGTGAAGAGCGTCTCGTTCGTGTTCCACTTGGCCTTGAAGAAAGCCGGGATAAAGCCCCACAGTGCGCCCGCCGCGATAGCCGCGACGGTCATGGTGAGGATCAGCATGCCGTTTGACATCTTGTCGCTCAGGCAGATCATCACAGCCGTCGTCGCAAGGCAGCCGGCAAGGGTCTGCCCCTCGGCGCCGATGTTCCAGAAGCGCATCTTGAACGCGGGGGTCACGGCAAGGGAGATGCACAGCAGAACTGCCATGCCTTGGAAGGTTATCCAGCTTCGGCGCGCGGTGCCGAAAGCGCCGCTTATCATTGCGCCGTAAACGGCGATCGGGTTTTCACCGGTCGTGACGGTGGTGACGAGCGCGCACACGAGCAGCGCCGCGACTATCGCGCCGAGGCGGATAGCCCAGGCCTTATACCACGGCATAGCGCCGCGCTTGGAAATGTGAGCCAGCGGCTCCTGCTTCTGTTTATTCATCGGCCTTGTCACCTCCGAGCTTTGTCATCATCATGCCGACCTCGCGCTTCGAGGTCTTGCGGCCCTCAACGATGCCGCTGACCTTGCCGCCGCAGAGGACGAGTATCCTATCGGCCAGCTCCAGCAGCACATCCAGATCCTCGCCGACGTATATGACGGCGACGCCCTTTTTCTTCTGCCGGTTTATGAGGTCATATATAGTATAGGAAGAGTTGATATCCAGTCCGCGCACAGCGTAGGCCGTGAGCAGCACAGTGGGTGCGGACGCGATCTCGCGTCCGACGAGCACCTTCTGCACATTGCCGCCAGACATGCGGCGAACGGGGAAAGAGGTGCTGGGCGTGACCACGCCGAGTTCTTCCCAAATGCGGTTGGCGAGCGCCTCGGGATCTTTCCGGTCAAGGAAGAGACCCCTGCCCTTGCGCCAGGAGCGCAGCATCATGTTGCCGGTCATGCCCATCGAGCCGACAAGGCCCATGCCGAGCCTGTCCTCCGGCACGAAGGACATGGCGATGCCGTTTTTGCGGATCTTCATCGGATCGAGGCCGACGAGCTCCTTTTCCTTCTCGCCGTCCGGCGGGTAGAAGGTCACATGGCCGGAGGAGACAGGATAGAGGCCTGCGATGGCTTCAAGCAGTTCGCGCTGGCCGCTGCCTGCGACGCCCGCGATGCCGAGCACTTCGCCTGCGTTGACGGTGAAGGAGACATCATCAAGACGCTTGACGCCAAGCTCGTCGTAAACCGTCAACCCATCGACGACAAGGCGCTGCGTGACGTTTTTCGGCTCGGGACGGTTGATGTTCAGGCTGACCGTGTGGCCGACCATCATATCGGTCAGCGACTGCTGGTCGGCGTCCTTGGTGGCGACATCGCCGATGTACTCGCCCTTGCGCAGCACCGCCACGCGGTCAGATACGTCGAGCACCTCATGGAGCTTATGGGTGATGATGATGAGGGACTTGCCGTCCGCCTTCATGTTACGCATGATGGCGAAGAGCTTGTCCGTTTCCTGCGGGGTGAGTACGGCGGTGGGCTCGTCCAGAATGAGGATATCCGCGCCGCGGTAGAGCACCTTGACGATCTCAACGGTCTGCTTCTGTGAAACGGACATATCGTAGATCTTCTGATTGGGGTCAATGTCGAAACCGTACTTGTCGCAGATCTCCTTGACCTTTTTGCTTGCTTCGGCCAGGTCGAGCTTGCCTTCAAGGCCAAGGACGATATTCTCCGTTGCGGTGAAGAGATCGACAAGCTTGAAGTGCTGGTGGATCATGCCGATGCCGTGCTCGAACGCGTCCTTGGGGGAGGCGATCGTCACAGGTTCGCCATGAATGTAAATTTGTCCCTCGTCGGGGAAGTAGATGCCGGAGAGCATGTTCATCAGCGTGGTTTTGCCGCTGCCGTTTTCGCCGAGCAGAGATAAGATCTCGCCTTCGTGCAGCTCAAGGTTGATGGCGCTGTTCGCCACGACCTTGCCAAACCGCTTTGTTACATTCTCCATTTTAACTGCGCATGCAGCTCCCAAGGCGGTCACCCCTTCTTTTACCGGAGGGCAGGAAAAAAGCCCTTCAGTATTGTATTGATTCATGCTATATATTACCATAATTGACGTTCATTGTAAATGCGAAACGGAAAAAAATACAAAAAAAGTTAGAAGCGTACAAAATTTTTTAGACGTTTAATAAAAAGCAATAAAAAAAGAAAAGGAAACGGGCTGCCTTCGGGCAGCCCGTTTTGTGGTTTGCAGGAGAAGCTTAGAACTTCTGATCGAGCAGCGTGATGCCGTCGATCTGGAGCTGGAAGTAAGGAGCGGAACGGAAGGTGGACTCGGCGAAGTAGCCGTCCACGATGGCCTCGGTGTCGGGCGTGTAGTCGGCATCGGTGTCGACGTCAGCCATGGAGGAGGTCAGGGTCTCGCCGTTCACGGTGAAGGCGGAGCAGTCGAAGACGTGGAGCTCACCGCTCTCGAGCTTGGCAGTTGCGTCGGCAATGGCCTCGGCGGTGCCCTCGGCGGCGACGTTCTCGTTCAGGTCGGTCAGG
>ERZ857757.2315-NODE-2315-length-12591-cov-3.553287_pt1 | contig 12591 bp, 12 predicted proteins | sample MGYA00519764_ERZ857757 | MGnify/ENA primary metagenome ERZ857757 (study PRJEB31778, sample SAMEA3449359) | human gut metagenome | biome: human gut; feature: human-associated habitat; material: faeces | place: United Kingdom | collected 2010/2012 ... | reverse complement strand
CCCCTTTAGCGGAAAATAGAGATTATATTGGGGATGCCGGAGCGTCTGCGGACGCTCCGGCATCCTGTTTTCATTTTTACAGGATCGTTCTCAGAAAGGCGGTCAGAACCTTTGCCGCCTGCCGGTGGTTCTCTGCGCCGGGGTGCTGCCGGGCACCCACGGTTTCCGGCGTGGTGTTGGGCAGCTCCAGCAGATAGACAGAGCTGTCTCCGGTAATGGCCTTGTACTGCTCCATGCCCTGCCGCAATACCGGCAGCAGCTCGCTGCCCAGCATCCCGATGCACCACACCAGCTTTGCCCCGGGGTTCTTCGCCCGGAGCAGGGTCAGAAAATGCTGTACACCATTTGCCACTTTTTGGGCGTCCGCAGGGTGGAAGTCCCCATTGGAGAGCCGCCGCAGCTGGTGGGTCTTGCCAGTGGCAGGGTCTTGCCACGGCGGGTTATCGAATGCGCCGGTGTCGTTGGTGCCCAGGTTGACGATGACAGCATCCGGTTTCCATGCAGCAAAATCATTATCCTGCTGTGCGCCAAGGGCGGCGTTGCGCTGCCCCATCGCTACACCGCACACCTGTGTATAGTAGGGCGGCATCACATGGCGCACATCGTTGTCCCAGCCGGTCACGAGGCCCCAGCCACTTTGCGAGATGCAGCGGTATTCGGCTCCCAGTGCATCGGCGGTCAGGCGGCCGTAGTGGTTCTCCGCAGAGAAAAAGGTTCCCACCCAGTCCTCCTCCGGCTTGGCCCCGATGGCACCCTCGCCGCTGGTGATGCTGTCGCCCACAAACTCCAGCCGATACTGCGGCTCCGGCAGGGGCAGAAATTCGCCGCCTGCATATTCCAGCCCGGTGATCTGCAACAGATGCGCCGGGTCATCGTGCATGGCCTGCACATCCTTTAACAGCCGGAGGTGCTTTGCCTTGCCCGGTGTCATGCCCCGGAAAAGACAGATCCGGCTTTTGCCGGGGTTCACGGCAAACCGTGCCACCCATGCGCCGTTCAGCTCCACGCTGACCCACGGCTCTACCATCTCATAGTCGGCGAAAAGATCCACCCATAGTTCGCTGCCGGTAAATTCCAGCTCCATGCCGCTGGCCGTCCAGAACAGGGTCAGCGGGTCACGCCCGGTGTGCCGCCCCAGTGCCCGCACCTGCGGCAGCTGGGTCAGCGTCGCAGTTGTAAGTTGCTCCATTTTCCGTTCCCTCCCGTTGGTTTTTGCTTGAAGCATAGCAGATTCTACCCAAAATCGCAAGCTAAATGCGTAAGCTAACAAAAACCTAAAATTTCGTTTAGCCTTTGCACCTCCCGGTGCAGGGGCTTTTTTCAGGTCAGGTTGACCAGTGCTTTGCCCCTCTCCTTGTACCATACGCTGAAAATGAAACGGCATATTGACGGAACTTCCAAAACTGTCTTATACTTGTTGTGCAATCTGACGTTGATTTTTGAGAAAAAAAGAGGAAGGTTTCATGGAGCTGGAACACAACTTTTACGGGGTGAATTTTGCACCCTTTCCCCGACGGGGCAACCTGAGCAGCGAGAATGCCCAACGCAGCATGGCAGCCATGGTGGAAGCCACCGCAGCCAACTGGGTCATCCTGTCGCCCTCTGGAATACAGTCTGGCCCTTACAGTGAGGAGATCGACTGGCGCACCGATGCCACCCCCACAGACGAGGAGCTGTGCGGTGCCATCCGCTTTGCCAAGCAGTTGGGCTTGCAGGTGGCGCTGAAGCCCACCGTCAACTGTGCCAACGGCGTGTGGCGGGCGCGCATCAGCTTTTTTGACCACGATGTGCCCTGCGAGACCCAGTGGAGCGGATGGTTTGCCAACTATACCGCCTTCCAGACCCACTACGCTGCTCTTGCCGAAGCCGAAGGCTGTGGGCTGTTCCTGACCGGCTGCGAAATGACTATGACCGAGCACCGGGAAGCAGAGTGGCGCGCCCTCATTGCCGCTGTGCGGCAGCAGTACCACGGATCGGTGAGCTATAACTGCGATAAATACGGCGAGGACCATGTGAACTGGTGGGATGCCGTGGACTGCATCGCTTCCAGCGGCTACTACCCCCTGAAGGACTGGGAAAACCAGCTGGACCGCATCGAGGCGGTGAGCCAAAAATACAAAAAGCCCGTCCTCTTCAGTGAGGCAGGCTGCATGAATATCACCGGCTCTTCTGCTGTGCCCAACAACTGGGAGCTGAAGGGAACACGGAATGATCTGGAACAGGCGGATTGGTATGAGGCAATGTTTTCCGCCTGCGCCAAGCGTCCGTGGGTCATGGGCTTTGGCGCGTGGGACTGGCCTGCCGACACCAGAGCAGTCAGTGCCTACGCCGTGTCCGGCCGTCCGGCGGCAAAAATTATCCATAGTGCATATCAGGGAGGAGTTTTAGAATGAATACGTCCAATTTTGCTCGTTTGAAAGAACTGTTCCGCCGTGCCGCAGCAGGGCAGGAGTTGACCATTGCCTTTTTGGGCGGTTCCATCACGCAGGGCAGCCTTTCCACCCAGCCCGGTAATGCCTACGCTTTCCGGGTGTACCAGTGGTTCGTGGATACCTTTCCGCAGTCGAAGTTCCACTATGTCAACGGCGGCATCGGTGGCACCAGCTCCCACTATGGCGTTGCCCGTGCCGTGACCGATGTGCTGATGTACCAGCCGGATTTTGTGGCGGTGGACTTCAGTGTCAACGATCTGGAAGTCCCCTTCCGGCAGGAGACTTACGAGGGTGTTGTCCGCAAGCTGCTCACATGGCCCTCTCACCCGGCGGTGGTGCTGCTGAACAACATTTATTACGATACCGGCGAGACGTCACAGGACGAGCACAACGCCGTGGGCGACCACTACGGTGTGCCCCACGTCAGCATCCGGGACAGCATTTACAAGGATCTGCATGCCGGTAAGTATGCCAGCCGCACCCTGCTCAGCCCTGATGGGCTGCACCCCAACGATTACGGCCACGGTCTGGTGGCAGGGGAGATCATCAAGCTGCTGGAGGCCGTCAACGCCCACCGGGAAGAACCAGAGCAGGAGCCTGCTTTCCCGGCACCGCTCACCGCCAACGCCTACGAGAACGCCCGGCGGCTGACCATCCGGGAGCTCTCCCCCAAGCTGGAGGGTTTCCGGGCAGACCCGGAGGAAAAGCTGGGGCATCTGGACCACTGGAAAAACGGCTGGATCGGCCAGAAGCCCGGGGATAAGATCACCTTTGAAGTGGATGCCTCCTGCATTGCAGTACAGTACCGCAAGACCATCCGCCGCCCGGCACTGCGGGCACAGCTGGTGCTGGACGGCGACACCGCCCACGCCGCTGTGCTGGACGGCAACTTCGATGAGGATTGGGGCGACTGCCTGTATCTCCAGCCCATCCTCCACCATGGTGAGCAGAAGACCCATACCGTGGAGATCACCATTCTGCCCACGGAAGAAAACGCTCCCACGGAGTTCTACCTCATGGCTCTGATCACGGCATGAGGTAGAATGCCCCTCCAAGACTTGATTTTTGGTGTGCGGTCGCGCAAACCAATGCCATCAAGTCGGTGGGGGATAGAGCGATTTTATTTGTCGGAGAGTAAGTGCACGGTTTCTGCACGGTTTCAAAACGTGCAAAGGGCGCTTCTCGCTGCAAAAACCGAACTTTTTTCCGATAGGAGAAAGGTTCGGTTTTTTATATTCTTTGGAAAACAGAACGAATCTCTTGCTTCCATCGAAAAACATCCTAGACCTTATCACAAAAAAGCACGACAGACCACGGTAAGAGTGCCGTAAGGCGGAAAGGACACAAACATGAAGTACGATGAAAGAGCCTGTAAATTCAACATGGACACCGGCTGCGTGGAGCTGCTGCTCCGGGATGGAAGAGAAATCTCCATTGACTGCACCGGGGTCGAGGATGCACTGGATGTGACCATGGCGCAGAGATCGGAGCTGGATTACCTTATTTACAATGACCCACTGGGCTATGCGGATTTGATTCTGAACGGCAATCTAGAAGAATACTTGAAAAACGTAACCGGGAGCCATGGGCTAGAAGATTGATCTTCCCATAAAATCGTATTGAAAAAACACCGCCTATCTGCGTAATCAAACGCAGATGGGCGGTGTTTTGCTCTATTGGCTTAGGACTTGCATCGGATACAGTTCAGGCAAGGCTTTCGATGACTTTGGCACATTTTTCAATGCCGATGACCTCACTATCCAGCGCAATATGATAGTTAGCGGCATTGCCCCAGTTCATATCGGTATAGAAGCGGTAGTAGGCGGCGCGGCGCTTGTCCTTCTCCTTCAGCCGGGCTTCGGGCGATTTCTCCCGCTCGCCGTAGACCCGCACGATGCGGTCAGCCCGGAACTTCATGTCCGCGTGGACAAAGACCTTCAGGCAGTCGGTGCGGTCCTGTAGGATGAAGTCGGCGCAGCGTCCCACAATGACGCAGGGCTCTTTTTCTGCCAGCTCCCGGATGATCCGGTATTGCAGCTTCCAGAGCAGGTCCTCGTTGGTGGGGCCGAAGCTACGGTCGGTGAAGGCAGAGGCGAGGAAGCCGCCGGGAGTGTACTCTCCGGCCTCCTTGACGTAGTTTTCGTCAAAGCCGCTTTCGGCAGCCAGTTTCTGGATCAATTCAGCGTCGTAGCACCGGATGCCCAGATGCTCTGCCACCAGTTTGCCGATGGTTCTGCCGCCGCTGCCAAACTCGCGGCTGATGGTGATGATGCGTTTTTCCATTAGACTTCTCCTTTCGTGCTCAGTTCACGGTAGGTCTTGCAGATCAGATAGCCTGCAATCAGGAAGGTGAGGATATCCGACATGGGCATGGAGTACAGCACGCCATCCAGCCCGAAGAACCGGGGCAGCAGCAGGGCAAAGCCCACGCCGAACACCACCTCACGCACCATGGACAGGGCGGTGGATTCCGCTGCCTTGCCCATGGCCTGCAAAAAGATGAAGCACGCCTTGTTGACACAGGCCAGAATGATCATGCACAGGTAGATGCGGAAGGACTTCACGGCAAAATCGGTGTAGTAAACGCTCTCGTTGGCGGCACCGAACAGGGCAATCAGCTGCCGGGGAAGCAGCTCCACCAGCACCAGTGCAACGGCACCCACGGTGGCTTCTGCCAGCAGCAGTTTCGTGAACAGCTCCTTCACACGGGCGGGCTTTTTAGCACCCATGTTGAAGCCCACCACGGGGATGCAGCCAGCCGCCATGCCCACCACGATGGAGATGACGATCTGGAAGAACTTCATCACGATGCCAACAACTGCCATAGGGATCTGGGCGTACTGCTCCTGCCCGAACACGGCATCCAGTGCGCCGTATTTGCGGATCATGTTGTTGATGGCTGCCATTGCCGCCACAAGGCTGATCTGGGACAGAAAGCTGGTCATGCCAAGGGTCAGGGTACGGCCGCAGATGGAGCCCTTCAGCCGGTAGTCGCCCTTTTCAGGGCGAATGATCTTCATGTGCAGCAGATACCACACTGCCAGCACTGCCGTGACCAGCTGACCGATGACGGTAGCCACCGCTGCGCCCATCATGCCCCAGCGGAAGCCGAAAATGAAGATGGGGTCCAGAATGATGTTCAGCGCCGCACCCGCAAGGGTGGACACCATGGCAAACTGGGGGCTGCCGTCGGCGCGGATGATGGGATTCATGGCCTGCCCGAACATATAAAAGGGCACGCCCAGCGTGATATAAAAGAAATACTCCTGGGAGTGGTGGTAGGTCTCGGCGTTCACCGTTCCGCCGAACATGGCAAGAATGGTGTCCGCAAAAATCAGATAGAGCGCGGCCAGCACAATGCTGCTGACCAGACACATCACCACCGCATTGCCGACGCTCCGCTTTGCCTTGGGGACCTCGTTCTGCCCAAGGCTGATGCTGACGAAGGCGCAGCAGCCATCACCGATCATGACTGCGATTGCCAGCGCTACCACCGTCAGGGGGAAAACGACCGTATTGGCGGCGTTGCCGTAGGAGCCCAGATAGCTGGCGTTTGCAATAAAGATCTGATCCACGATGTTATACAGTGCGCCGACCAGCAGCGAAATAATGCACGGGATCGCATACTTTTGCATCAGCTTGCCGATGCGTTCCGTGCCGAGAAATTGATTGGAACTTTCCATGGGATTCACCTTACCTTTCCATTTTGAGGACAAAAAAACAACGGGCAGCTCTCATGCAACCGGTTTTACGCATGAGTGCTACTCGTTGTACGAAATCATTATAGCCTGCCCGCCGGGAATTTGCAAAGGCAGTTTTGCACAAGAATTGTACTGGGCATTCTGCGCAGATTGCACGAGGAAAACTTTGTGGAAGATGCCCTTTGAAGCCCGCCAACCTACCGTGGTACAATAAAGTAAAGAGCAAAATTACGCTGGAAAGTCTGTTTTTGCAGCCTTTTCATACAAGGGAAAGAGGCAATACCATGTCACGGTTTCAAGCGGGGGCGCTGGTGGTCTACGGAAATCTGGGAGTGCACGAGGTGGAAGGCGTTGGGCTGCGGCGCTTTTGCGATGAGTCCGCCAGAGAGTATTACACCCTCCGGCCTTATTTTTCGGATTCCCACGACCGCAGCTATATCCCCACGGAAAAGGAAGCGGCGCTGCGCCCGGTGACCCCGGCACAGCAGGCGGAAGCCGACCTTGCACGCATCAAAGCGGAGAAGCTGCCTATCCCGGCGGGGGTACAGACAGCGCTGGCAGAACATTATCAGGCGCTGCTCCACACCAATGATTTTTACCAGTACCTGACCTTGTTCAAGGAGCTGGGGCAAAAGCAGACCCAGCAGCAAAGCCGCGGCCGGAAGATCAACGCCATGGATGCCTACTTCTACCAGATGGTAGAGCGTGTCCTGCGGGAGGAGCTGGCGGTGGCGTTTGGGGAATCGCAGCAGGAAGCCGGCAGACGGCTTCTGGAGGTTTTGCGCTAAAGCCGCATGGTGATTTTTACCAACAAATGCAAAGGCTCTTTTTGTTCGGAGCAACTTTGTAGGAATCAACAAAGAAGAATGGTTTGTTATGTAAAACCTTCGTGAGAGTTTGCCACTTGAAACCCATCAATGCCTTATGATATAATCCCTCCAGCAGAACGCGCTGTGTGTGAACACGTAAGACCAGTTTCTTCACACGCAGGCGTTCTCTTTTTATTTTCAAAAAAAGTTAGTTCGCACTAATCTTGAGGAGGGCTTTTCATTCGTAATCATCGTTCCACCGTTTTTCTCGGCGTTCTGCTGATGATTCTTTCGGTTTGTTCTTTGTTTGTCGGGGTGCTGGACATCCGGCCTTCTGACCTGTTTACAGGCAGCGTGGAAACATGGGAGATCTTTCTGATCTCCCGCCTGCCGCGTCTGCTTGCCATCCTCTGCACAGGCATCGGCATGAGCGTGGCGGGGCTTATCATGCAGCAGCTCTGCATGAACAAGTTTGTTTCGCCCACCACAGGCGCAACAATCTCTTCTGCACAGTTTGGCATTCTGCTGGCTTTGCTGTTTGCACCGGGTTCTACCCTGTGGGGACGTGCTGCCTTTTCCTTCGTTTGTGCCGTTCTCGGTACATGGGTCTTTGTCTGGTTCATCCAGCGTATCCAGTTCAAGGATGTTGTCATGGTCCCGCTGGTCGGCATCATGTTCTCCAACATCGTAATGGGCGTTACCAATTATCTTGCCTACAAATATGAAATGACACAGGCGCTTTCCAGCTGGCTGGTCGGTCATTTTTCCACCGTCATTCGTGGGCGGTATGAGCTTGTCTGGCTGACGGTACCGCTGGTGATTCTGGCATTTGTATTTGCCAACCACTTCAATATCGTGGGCATGGGAAAGGACTTTTCTCAGAACCTCGGCGTTCCGTATGATCTGGTGCTGTTTATGGGTCTGACCATCGCTGCCATGATCACGGCATCCGTTGTTGTCGTGGTCGGCTCGATCTCCTACATCGGCCTCATTGTGCCCAATATCGTAGCAATGTTCAAGGGTGACCAGATCCGCGGAACGCTGGTGGATACCGCTCTGTTTGGCGCTGTGTTCGTGCTGGTCTGCGATATGATCGGGCGGGTTGTGATCTATCCCTACGAGCTGCCCATCGAGCTGATCGTTGGCATCATCGGCAGTATCCTGTTTGTTGGTCTGCTGCTGTATCGGCTTCGGCATGGACGCAAGGCAGTCCGGCTGGGCAAAGCTGCCAAGAAAACCAGAGGTGCAGCATGAAAACGCACAAAAATCATCTGCGCCTGCTGATCCTTCTGCTTCTTGTTCTGCTGGCCTGCGCGGGCTATATGACAGTGGGAGTCCACTTTGAAAACCAAAAATTATTTGCCTACGCCATGCGCATCCGCACGCCCAAGCTGATCGCCATGCTCATTACAGCCTTTGCCATCGGAAGTGCCTCCATCGTGTTTCAGTCCATCATCAACAACACCATCGTCACGCCCTGCCTGTTGGGTATGGATCAGCTTTACTCGCTGATCCACACAGCGGTGTTCTTTGTGGCGGGTTCGGGCAGCTTTCTGGCGGTCAATGCCAACGCCGCCTTTGCGGTAGACCTTGCCATTATGGGGGCTGTTGCCACCGTGATCTACAGCTATCTGTTTCAGAAAACGAACCACAATGTTCTGTACGTTCTGCTTATCGGCACGGTGCTGACCTCGTTCTTTTCCAGCATCCAGACGACCTTGACCCGTGTGATGGACCCCAACGAGTACGACACGCTGCTGACGGATCTGGTCGCCAGCTTTTCCAATGTCAATTCGGCGATTCTGGTACTGTCCGTTGCGGTTCTGGCGCTGGTCGCCTTTGCATTCCGAAAAGAGCTTGCGCTGCTGGACGTTCTGACACTGGGCAAAGATCAGGCAATCAATCTGGGTGTGGACTATGACCGCTGTATCCGCCGGCTGCTACTGGGGGTCACGCTGTACATTGCAACAGCCACCGCTATGGTCGGGCCGCTGGCATTTCTGGGGCTTATCATTGCCAACCTTTCCCGGCAGTTCCTGCGCACCTACCGGCACAGCCAGCTCATCACCGGCTCTGTTTTGTTCGGTATGGCTGTTCTGATCGGCGGACAGCTTCTGGTGGAACGGGTATTCGTTTACTCGGTTCCGGTCAGCGTGTTCATCACCGTGGGCGGCGGCGTGTATTTCCTGTATCTGCTGCTCACCCAGAGAAAGGCATAACACCATGTTTGTAAAAGAGATCACCAAACGCTACGATGGCAAAGCCGTTGTCGATGGCGTGAGTTTTGAGATTCCGAAAGGCAAAGTCCTTTCCCTTATCGGTCCGAACGGCGCAGGAAAATCCACCGTGATGGGAATGTTGTCCCGGCTGATCGCACGGGACAGCGGTCTTGTGGATTTTGAGGGAACGGAGATCACGCGCTGGAAAAGCCGGGAGCTGAGCAAGCGGCTCGCCATCCTGACCCAAGCCAACAATGTCCAGATGAAGCTGACTGTCCGGGAACTGGTTGCGTTTGGCCGCTTTCCGTACTCCGGCGGACGGCTGACCCAAGAGGACAACGAGATCATTGACCGCGCTATCGCCTACATGGAACTGGGCGATTTTGAGGAGCAGTTCATCGATGAACTGTCCGGCGGTCAGCGGCAGCGTGCCTATATTGCCATGGTCATTGCGCAGGACACGGAATATATCCTGCTGGATGAACCGACCAACAATCTGGATATTTACCACGCAACCAACCTCATGCGCATCGTCCGCCGCCTGTGCGATGAGCTGGGCAAAACGGTGATCCTTGTTCTGCACGAGATCAACTATGCTGCGTTTTATTCCGACTACATCTGTGCTTTTGTGGATGGAAAAATCGCAAAGTTTGGCACCGTGCAGGAAGTGATCACCAAAGAAAACCTGTCCGATATCTACAAGGTAGACTTTGAGATCATGCAGATCGAAGGCAAGCCTTTGTCGATATATTATTGATTTCAGTACTTTTTAAAAGGAGCATTCTTATGAAGAAAATTTCTCGTCGTTCGTTTTTGACCGCTATGGCCGCTGTGAGTGCAGCGGGTGTTCTCGCCGCCTGCGGCGCTTCCTCCTCCACGGCAAGCTCTGTGGCAGCATCCAGCGAAGCTGCCACTTCCTCGGAAGCTGTACCGGAATCTGTGACCATCAAGGCGTTCAACGGTGCAAAGGAGTTAGTGGACGTGGAGGTTCCCTTTGACCCGCAGCGCATTGCAATCCTCGACCTTGCTTCTCTGGACATTCTGGATGAACTGAGCGTTGGCGACCGTGTGGTCGGCACGGCATCCACCTCTCTGGATTATCTTCAGAGCTACGTCACCAATGACAGCATTGCGAACCTTGGCAACATCAAGGAAGCCGATATGGAAGCAGTCATGGCTTGCGAGCCGGACATTATTTTTATCGGCGGACGCCTGTCCAAATCCTATGATGCTCTGTGCGAGATCGCACCCGTTGTTTTCCTTGCCACCGACGCCGAAAAGGGCGTTGTGGAAAGCACCCGTGAAAACGCCATGACCATTGCGTCCATCTTTGGTCTGGAAGATCAGGTGGAAAGCCTGATGGCAGACTTTGACAGCCGCATCGACACACTGAAGGCCTTTGCGGAGGGCAAGACTGCCATCGTCGGCATGACCACCAGCGGCAGCTTCAATGTTCTGGGCAACGATGGCCGCTGCTCCATCATCGGCAAGGAGATCGGCTTTGAGAACATCGGCGTGGATGCCAATATTGACACTTCGACCCACGGCAACGAGGCTTCCTTCGAGTTCATTGTGGACAAGAACCCCGACTACATCTTCGCAATGGATCGTGATGCAGCCATTGGCACCGATGGCGCACAGATGGCACAGGAGATCCTGGAAAACGAGCTGGTGGAAAGCACGGATGCCTACAAGAACGGCCACATCGTTTATCTGGCACACCCGAATGTCTGGTACACCGCAGAGGGCGGCATTCAGGCACTGAACGAAATGCTGAGCGATCTGGAAAACGCACTGCTGTGATTTTTTCAAAATTCTTCTTGCAATTTTGAAAAAACTCCGGTATAATACCTTCCGTTAAGAATACAAAAAGCCGGCTTACAAAGCGTGAAATCCTGAGGGAAAGCTACCCCTCAACGATTTCACGCTTTTTTGTTTGCCCGAAAAAGGAGGACCTATGAATCCGAAAAACAAACTGGCGGAAATGCCCGTCCGCCCCCTGCTGTACACGATGGCAGTGCCGCTGATGCTGTCGCTGCTCATCCAATCGCTGTATAACATCGTGGATAGCATTTTTGTGGCACGGCTGTCGGAAACAGCCCTGACCGCCGCCTCTCTTGTATATGCCATCCAGTTTTTGATGATCGCCATTGGCGTGGGCACCGCCGTGGGTCTGAACGCCCTGCTCTCCCGGAAGCTGGGGCAGAAAAAGCCGGAGGAAGCCTGCCGTACCGCCACCACCGAGCTGTTTCTGATGCTGGGCACTTCACTGGTGTTTACGCTGGTGGGGCTGCTGTTCTCGAACCGGATCGCTGCCGCCCTGACCAACGATCCCGAATTGCAGCAGCTCTGCCGGGAATACCTCTCGGTGAACCTCGTGTTCTGCTGGGGCATCTTTTTGCAGACCTACGGGCAGCGGCTCTTGCAGGCCGTGGGTGACACGGTGCTGTCTATGGTCTCCCTCATCATCGGCGCAGTGGTCAACATTATTCTCGACCCCATTATGATCTTCGGTCTGCTGGGCTGCCCGGCCATGGGCATCCGGGGTGCAGCCATTGCCACCGTCATCGGGCAGTCTCTGGCGGGGGTCATCGGGCTGGTGCTGCTGATGCGGGGCAAAAACGCCGTCATCCACGTCCGGCTGAAGGGCTACCGCTTCCTCTGGCAGGATGTGGCCGACATCTACCGGGTGGGGCTGCCTACCATCGTGATGCAGGCCATCGGCAGCGTGATGACCTTTGCGGTCAACGGCATTCTGCTGGGGGTGTCCTCCACGGCGGTGGCGTTCTTCGGCATCTACTACAAGCTGCAAAACTTCCTGATGATGCCGGTGAACGGCTTGGGACAGGCGGCCATCCCGGTGGTGGGTTTCAACTACGGCAGCGGCCAGTCTGACCGGGTGCAGCAGGCATGGAAAGTCCTGCTGCCCACCGGCGTGGTATTTGCCCTGTGCGGCACGGCGGTGTTTCTGCTGTTCCCGGCGCAGTTGCTGGAGCTGTTCTCTGCCAGTGACGAGATGCTGGCTTTCGGTGTGCCCGCTCTGCGCATCATCTCGGTGACCTTCCTGTTTGCGGTCATTACCATATTGTGCGGCTACTTTGCCTCTGGTCTTGGCAACGGCGTGGTCAATATGATCGGCGGTGCCCTGCGGCAGCTGGTGGTGCTGGTGCCCTGCCTGTGGCTGCTCATCCGCACCATGGGCATCGACAGGGCGTGGTTTGCGTTCTGGGTGTCCGAGGTGATCGCCTGCGCTTACAGTCTGTGGGCAACGAAAAAAGAACTGCGGAACAAGGGAAAATAAGGCAAAACAAAAACAGGGTGCGACCTGAATGGACGCACCCTGCCAAAAGCCACAGACAACAGCGATATGTACAGCAGGGCGTTCCCCGTAGCAGAGTTCCCATAAAACAGTATTTGCAAAAGCTCCCGA
>ERZ857757.2310-NODE-2310-length-12618-cov-2.553291_pt1 | contig 12618 bp, 9 predicted proteins | sample MGYA00519764_ERZ857757 | MGnify/ENA primary metagenome ERZ857757 (study PRJEB31778, sample SAMEA3449359) | human gut metagenome | biome: human gut; feature: human-associated habitat; material: faeces | place: United Kingdom | collected 2010/2012 ... | reverse complement strand
AAACTTAGCGAAACTTAAATTATGCCCAATATGGAATGTACTTTTTATATCTTGGTGCTGTATCCGGGTCCATTACTTTAATATATCCACCTTCGACAGCACTGGTAAGAAGTCTTGATGCCTTGGCCTTCTCTTTTTCTCCCAGACCAAATATTTTTCGAATATCTGAATTAGAAATACCTTCAAAATTGACATATGCTAGACACGCCTGCATATAGCAAGTCCGCATCCGATCTTCTTTGGTAGTTAATTCAAATGGTACTTTTGCAAACAATATTGCTTTTGTGAATTGATTATTCTGATTTTCAATTCTCGGAGCAAGCAGCTCATTTTTACCGGTTGCTTCAACAATCTTATCATAACCACTGCCACGCTCCTCACAAATACCACATTTGTGCATAAATCCGGCAATGTTTTCATTTCTGGATACTGGCACCGAATCTACAATTCTTTCGATTGCCACCAATGGTGCTCCGGCATTTGAAAACTCGATTCGATTTTTAAACACCTCCACCATTGGATTCGTTCCCCTTTGCTGAAGATCCTGATGTATCATAGCATTTGCCAGCAACTCACGGATAGCGATTTCTGGAAAACTGACAACAGATTTTCTCGTAGCTTCCACAATGACTTCTTCTTGCGGAATAATTGTCATAATATACTGCACGATTTCTTCATGTGAAAATGCATAACCTGCACAAAATTCCTTTTCTCTTATAGCATCCAATCTGGAATTTTCCTTGTACCAAATAACTCGAACCGATCTCCTATGCAAAGATTCGAATTTTTTCAAATCTTTTGCAATCATCAAAGCACCCATATTCGTGATATCCCATGTCCCAGCGTCATTTTTCATAATAAATTTTTCATGTTGCAGGTCTTCTAGTACCTTATCTCGATTTCTCGGAATCGGCATTTCAAGTTTGTCATAATATTTAGAATAATCCAGTAATGACACCATTTCATCCTCATTCAGATTTCCCATCGCAATTCGCAATTCATATGGTGTGGAATCAAATGTTCTCCACAATTCTCTTTCTTTATCCGGATACTCTTTTAAGTTCTTTTTATTTGTTCCAATTCTTATATATTCCCCACCAGCGAACTGTACCGGCTGTTTTTCTGCACAAGGAATCTCCATCAGCACAACCATTCCTTCATCCATCGGAACCTCAAAAAATCGGAAATTAATTCTTGGTGAAAGCATCCTGGAAAGCCATGCTTCCAATTCCTCATTTCCCTTTTTCATTTTGCGATACTGAAATTCAGTGCCTACAATTTTGTGCGTTGCATCATCCACACCCCAAACAAGATATGCTTTTGGTCGTTCGCATAATGCTGCTGAATTGCTCAAAGCAGAAATATATTCACCAATCATCTGTGGCTGTTTATTATTACATTTAAATTCTACCCACTCAGTCTCATCCGGAAGTTTTGCAAGTTCCCGGACAAGGCTTTGCAGATATTCTACTGATCGTATTGCCATAAAATCACCCTCTAACTTTGCAATTAACACTATTTTGAAAGAATATCTCGAAAATTAGCATAAACCATCTTAATAATGTCTGGTTCATTATAATATCGTGCAACTAACTCGTATATTTTTATTAAGTTGTTAAATGTGTACTTTTTTCCATCAATTTTTGTAAACGGTCCATCACTTTCAATTAATACTCTTGTTTTTGGTATCAAATACAATTTTTCTTTATTCTTTTCATTTGTTACCATGTTAGAATTAAGTGAAAAATAACATCCTATATCCACTAATTGTTGCAATTGCTCTCCGTTTCCATTAAACCAATGAATAATGCACCTACGAGGACGATATTTTTTCAAAATAGATATTGCTTCTTCCTCCGCTCTTCTAAGATGCACAGACATTAATTTATCCTTTTCTGCACACACTCTTACAATTTGCTCAAAATACATACATTGTTTATTACGCGAAATATAACTTTGTCTTGAAAAATCAAGTCCTATTTCTCCTACATAATTAGTTGTATTTACCAATTGCATAAAATCATAAAAATCCGCATCTTTCAGTGATACATCCTGTGGATGGAATCCAAGTGCAAATTTCAAATATTTTGTTTCCGGATATATGCGTTTACAGGATATATATACTCCAGGCGAATTCGTCATGCACAATGTATATTGTTTTCTTTCATTTATTCCGTCATATATTTTCTGATGCTCTTTGTAATAATCCAGATGAAAGTGTGTATCAATAAGGTGTTGAATCATAATCCCAGATACTCCTTCATTCTCTGATCTGCGGAAAAAAGTTGTACTAAATCCTCTATACTTTTCTTGTATAATGATAAAAATTTTTCAACTTCCTCTTCTGTTAATTCTCCTACGCATCTAATATATCTTTTTAATTCTTTATCCGAAGAATGTTTACAACGATAGATACTTCCAAGCACCGCTCTTAAATCTGCACTCTTCTCACTTTCTTCATATTCTATCAAAAAATCATAAGCTTCTCCCTGATAAGAATATTTTTTTATCTCATCTATGTCCAAAAGTGAACTTTTGCGTATCAAACACGGATAACAGTATCCGCAGTTTACAGGATATTCTTTAGAGCCCTTTTTATTATATCTTGCTAAACAAGGATGTGAGCATGAAATTGTATCTGCATAACAGCTTTTAAATGCATCTGTATCTTTAACTTGTCCTACAATCTCTCTCTTTGTATTGTACGCAAAAAAATTAGTAATAGTATTCTTTATTCCTACCTGTTCTAAGATACCATTAAATTGTCTTAAAAAATATGGGTGAGTAGTTCTTGTACTGCAAGTCCCTTTTCTTCCTCCCGTTAGTGGAATATTGAGTCCGATGAATCCATTTTCCGGAATATAAACCGGTACATTTTCTCCTAAAATACCAGCCACGCTAAGTGCTGCACATAAAAACAGTAATGACCTGCCACGAGAAGTATTTTCGCTCCCCTTTAATATTCCTTCTTTTTCACTTATAGGAGCTCTGGAATTTGCTGTAAAACTAATAAATTTAACAGATTGTTCTGGATAAAGATCCTGAAAAGTCCTGACAAATAAATTCTGTCTTTTTGCAAGTTTAGGATATTCATTATGTCCAACCAGGCAAGGAGATCCCCCTTCTTCTAATAGTCTAATTGCACCACAAAAAGAATCCAATCCTCCTGAAAACAAACATACACAATCACAATCCTGAACATTCAAATGAATCCTATTTGCATGCTCTCTATAGCTATATATTACTTCGCTTTTTCTAAATACAATATGCCAATGATCTCCCGTTAAAAATCCAAGCATTTTTTCCCATTGTAAGCCCGTATCCTTCCATTTATCATATTCCAATACCTGAATTGATACATTTATATCTCTAGTCCAACAATTTTTAAACCTTCTTCTGGATACTCTTTTGTCTAAAGCAAAAATACTCAAACCTATTATAAATAAATCCTCATATATTGCAGGAATCTGCATTTGGTCCATCCGGTACCAGCTATTCGTTATATTTGTAAATATCGTACTATATTGTTTTCGATTAATCGAAAAAACATATGCATCTTTCCATTCGCCATCTGGCTTTTTCTCTTGTTCCTTATCAACCCAAAACCGCATTTCTACTCCTCCCCATAATACTTTTCAAATACAGACAAGGCATCTCTTAATGCATCCTCCACGATTTGTGATGTTCCCATGTTAGAAAAATCAACCGATTTCAAATTATCCAAGTTCAAATCACCGTCAATACTATTTTCTATATATTCATGCATATCATTTAAAATTGCAGATGTTTGTGCAGGTGTTTTCCCTTTGGATATTTTTTCTTCATATCTAAAATCAAAATTTTCTTTTATGTATTCTTTCAACATTTCCTTCAGTAATATATCAACTGAAACATTCCCTATATCCGCAATATCTTCTATTTCCAAATTATCCATAGCCTGTGACAATGCGTCTGCTGCCATATTATCTTCTACAGATGCTCCAGAATTTGTGAATTCATGCAGTAATTCTGTCCAAACAACTTCCGACGGCTTCCCTATAAGATCCTCTCTATTATATTCACGCAAAGCATTGTCCAGCCCACCAGACGCAACTTTTTGTGCAAAGCCTAAAGTTCTTGCAGCTGCCGATTGAAAACTACCACCTGTCGACATATCTGTTTTCATTGCTGTAGCATATTTACTAGCAGCTTTCGCTTTAGAATCAAAGTCTCTATTATTTATAAAGGCCGTCACTGCTCTTTTTGCGGTTGACCAATGCGATGTTGTTGGTGCTATATATCCTTTTGATGTACCCATATTAGCTTTTCCTCTGCTCTTTTATTTCTGTAATCTGCTCGTCTGTTAACGTTCCTCTTTTTACCATGGTTTCTAATACAGTATTCATATTTCCCGTATCACTATTATACATTGTTCTTAATGCAGCCATATCACCTGCTTTAATTGGAACTGTTGATTTTCCAATTGCATCCACTATTTTTCCTTTATATGCATCAAAATTCAAAAACAAATCTCTTACAACAAAAAATTTCATTTCACCTTTTTCGATTTTTGATACAACAACCTTAAATGTATCCGCAATTTCTTCTGCTCTCAACTTTTCCATATCTTTTATAATAGCCACCATTTGACCAGATTTAGCTCGTCCAATTCTTTCCAAAATTTCTTTCGTATTTTTACTGAATCCAGACTCGTCAATACTAGATCTTTTCAAATTTTCTCTTGTCAAATAAAAATATTTTTCCAATCGATATTTTTCTAATTCAACAGGTTTGCATTCTAGCCACTTTTTTATTTGTGATGTGTTCCACGGATTCTGAGCATCAACATTTCCCTCCATCACTTTTGTTCGAATTTCCTTAAATTCTTTATTTTCAGTATCAAATTCTTTATTCCATTCATTCAATTGTATAAACAAGTCATTATCCAACTTTTGCAACACTAATAATTTGGCTAAAATGGAAATATCAATTTCATCACCATAATAAATTTTTGCCAACTGGCGTTTGGTAATAAATGTGTTCAAAAAGCGTTTTGCCTGGCGTGGATTGCCTTTCAATGTAGATGCAACAATTTCTCTTATTTCATCAATAATTTTCGCCGTCTCATTAAAAGCTGTTTGTCCTCCATCCTGCCAATTCAATCCTAACTCATCAATCAACTTATTAATTTCTTCTAGTGTAATTACCTCCCCAGAAATTGTTCTTTTTTCTTCGAATATCTTATCTATTAGATGCTTAAAACTCTCTTGTTCCAAATAGCTTTGTGTGACCAATAATAATAGATAATTTTGTATATCCTTTGCCGATAACTCCGGGATATATATTGGCAATTGAATAATTTTTTCAATGTATTCTTTGTCCAGTTCTACATCAAATCCATTCATTGGTGGATACTTTTCACGGATAGAGTACTTTATAACATTTTCATCTGCAGCAATAATAAAAGTTGTCCTGTCAACGGACAAGAATAGTTTAATTACTTCCAATATTTCAATTATTCGTTCTGGACGACATCTGTCTAAATCATCTATCATTACAACTACATTTTTAATATCGTCACTTTTCAATGCATCAGAAAATTCCTCTCTAAATTTCCTGATATTGTTTATCGTGCTTTCATCATTTGATGCATCTTCCTCTTTCCAATATTCATCTTTTAATGACTGTATGGAATTTGCTGCATTTTTGACTGTATTTCCAATTTCTTCAGCACTTCCCGTTACATTTAACAACATAGGCAATGGATTTCCTGTTGCCACGCTTGCAACTACAGGTGCAAGCGTGGATATTGCTTTTGTTCCTAACTTAAACCAGTCAACTCTTTTTATTAATTTGCCCAATTTCTTTTTAGTTTCTTCTACAGGAACTTCCTCTTTAAGTTCCTGTAATAAAGCCTCCATAATTGCAGTTTTAGCATCGTCATATGATTCAAACATCCATGCATTAATAGTTACACAAATAATTCCATCCTGACTCTTAAGTTTTTCACCTATTAACTTCAATAAGGTTGATTTTCCTGCACCCCATAATCCAAACACACCAACTGTCAATGGATTATATTGTTCATTTTTTGCAATATCGGCAATTATTCTTGCATACGGCTCATAAAATAAAATATCAATATCTGACGCATTATCTAGCCACATAAAAACCCTCCCTTGCCTTTTCATACCATCATAGTTTCTTTTTTATTTCCCATATTTAACCGGTTCTTCCGCCACCATTTGAACCTGCTCATCTCGTTCAACTTTCCGGTAATCCACAGTCTTTTTTGACCGCATTTCCCTATAAATCACCCCTGCTAACGCACTCATTACAGCATCGTACTTGCTTTTGTCCTCAAACAGTGATCCATAACTGTCCTGGGCCTCCATATAGCTTTCCATTGCTGCATTTCCAAACGCTGATGGAAAAATACTTTCCGTGAATATTCTTGGATCAGAAGTGCGAGCCGAGCTTGCCAGTTTATCATCTTCAATCAATTTATCATGTAAAGCACCCAGCATTACCCGATCACCTTCTGAAAATTGTCCTTTATACTTTTCATTAATCTTGTCCAATATTTCATCCAATGTACTTTTCTGTCTGTTCCCCTGTACTCCTTGCTTCTTGGACGAAACATACTGACCATCAATTTTATCCAGTGTTATCGCACCTTCAAATGTTTTCTGCAGCTTATAATATTCCAGTTTCAATTTTCCATCCAGATCGACTGGCTCTTCTTTTTCTTCTGGAAGCAGTCCAATCAGGTAACTCAGAAACAGGTATTCCTTATGCATATCTTCATCAAACATACGAACTACCTGTGTGATATAGCTGTACCATCGGATCAGCTTTCTTACCAGTCTTCTGAATTGATATCGTTCTTCCGGATTCTTCAAATTGTACCTGTCTGCTATCGGTTTCAACACACTCGTCATTTTTCCCATGGCAGTTGCATCTTGTTTTCCCGGATGATTCCATACGTTTATAAAAGCATTAATATCATGCTCATTATAAATCGCATAATCCAAAAGTTCTTTTTCTGTCTGGTAAATCAAATCCACATTTACTTCCTGCTCAAGGCTTGTCTCCTGATAAAATGGTTGAAATGCTTCCAGAATATCCTCTTTCTTATTTGCGAAATCCAACACAAATGTATCTACTTTTCCAGGGCAGGTGCGGTTCAAACGTGATAATGTCTGCACAGCCTTTACATTTTTCAATTTTTTGTCCACAATCATAGTATGTAGCAAAGGCTCATCAAATCCTGTCTGATATTTTTCTGCAACAACAAGGACATTAAAGTTGTCATGAAACTCTTCCTTGGTCTGTCCTTCTGATATATGACTTCCATCTTTTCTTACATTTAGTCCAGACTCTGTATATTCTTCGTCACCATCCTGCACGCTGCCGGAAAATGCCGCTAAAATATCCATATCTGCATAATGCCGTTCTTGAATATACCGTTTAATTTCATGGAAATATCGAACTGCAGCCAGTCTGGAGTCTGTAACTACCATCATCTTCCCTTTTCCTCCAATTTTATTTTTGGTCGTTTCCCGAAAAGTTTCTACAATAATTTGTGATTTCTGGCTGATATTATATGGATGCAATTTCTCATACTTTTTGATAATCTTTGTTGCTCTGCTCTCCGGAAGCTCTGGATTTTCCGGTGTATCTTTTGCTATCTTGAAACAAATACTGTATGTCATGTAGTTCTGCAGTACATCCAAAATAAATCCTTCTTCAATCGCCTGTCTCATACTATAAATATGAAATGGATGAAAACTTCCATCAGTCCATTGGCTACCAAACATCTCTAATGTCGCTGGTTTCGGAGTCGCTGTAAATGCAAAAAATGATAAGTTCGGATGCTTTCCATGTGTCAGCATTTCCTGAACAAGTTTATCATTTCTGTCAATTTCATCTTCTGCTTTCCCCTCTATTTCTGCATATTCCCGTAATGCTGCCTCTGTATCTGCTAATGTGGCCTTCAATTTCATTGCCGAACTTCCAGTCTGTGAAGAATGTGCTTCGTCAACAATGATCGCAAAGTTTCTTCCGGCCACCTTATCCACTTCCTGATAAATCACCGGAAATTTCTGCAAAGTAGTTACAATAATTCTTGCACCATTATTAATTGCATCTCTCAAATTTTTTGAATTCTTTTTATCATCAATCGTCTCTACTGCACCTATCGTATGGTCAAATCCTGAAATCGTTTCCTGTAGCTGAGCATCTAGCACAGTTCGATCTGTCACTACAATAACACTGCTGAAAACAGATATATCATTGGCATCATGCAAGGATGCCAGTCTATATGCTGTCCAGGCAATCGAATTTGATTTTCCAGATCCGGCACTGTGCTGAATCAGATAATTGTGCCCCGATCCTTCTTCCCGTACATCTGCAATTAACTTACGCACCACATCCAACTGATGATATCTTGGAAATATCAGTGTTTTCTTTTTCGTAACCTGCTCTGTGTCATCCGGCAACCGTTTCTTTTCTTCTTTGATTTGCAAATGGATAAATTTCTGAATGATATCCATCATACTATCTTTCTGAAATACATACTCCCAGAAGTACGCCGTCGGATAGCCATTCGGGTTTGCCGGATTTCCCTTTCCGCCATCCTTTCCGGCACCATTTGATCCCTGATTGAACGGTAGAAAATATGTATTTTTTCCCTCTAGCTTTGTTGTCATCCAGACTTCCAACTGATCAATGCAGAAATACCCTAAAATTCTTTTATTGAACTGAAAACAAATTTCTCTTGGATCACGATCATACATCCACTGTCGTTTTGCATGATCTACGTTCTGTCCGGTATACTGATTCTTTAATTCCAATGCAAATACCGGAATTCCATTCACAGCCAGAACCATATCCACAGAATTGTGTGTATCATTGGAATAAAACCATTGTCTATTACAGGTAATCTCATTCTCTTCGTATAAAGACATCGCCGTCTGATTCAGACCTGATTCCGGTTTAAAATAGCAGACTTTAAATGGAATTCCTCTGTGCTTGAAGCCATGGCGTAATACAGAAATGAGTCCATCCATATCACAGGCATTATTGAACGCAAGACAAAATTTCCGCTCCGGATCCACTTTGTTTTGCAGCAAAAAACGCTTCCATTCTTTCGGTTGTGTTTTCTGAATAAACCGTAGCAAAGTATCTTTGTATACACCAAGCTGCGAATCATATGCATCTTGATTGTGTGTATATCCACCTGCTGGCGACAAAAAAAATTCTTCAATATCCGATTCAAAACGTTTCTCTGTGGTAACATCTATGCTCAAATTTCCGGCACCTCCTTCTTCCCGGTGACATATTCGTAAATCAGGGATTTTTTGTAATTTTCCAGTTCACTTATAAACTGCTCTTTCTTAAAAATAACATTTTCAATACAACCACATTTTTCTTTTAAATAATCTACAATTTCATTCTGCTCATCTATACTTGGCAAAGGAATTGTGAATGCTAACACCTTACTTGAACTTGTGCATGCAAGATTCGTTGTTTTCACCGCAGTAACATCAAAATAAGTACGTCCAACAGATGAAGCCGTTAAATATTCTAAATAATGTGGATTTAACAGTTTCTCTTTTACTTTAACAGCAAAAATGTGATTCTGATGCAAACATGGTGTAATTCGTCCATCCCATACACAACCGCGTCCCAGCTTATCCCTGTCCCCTCCTTCTGTCATAAGAACTTCTCCAGCTGATAAGCTATATTTCTCTATTTCATCTTTACTTACTTGAAGAACAGCAATATCATTCGTATCTACATAACCATCCTGGACATTTGCTACTCTTAAATATGGCATTTCAACTAATTCAGTATCTTTTGAATATGTTTTTCCCAATGTAATCCCAGATCTTATACTTGCACAATGTCGTAGTTGTGTTACTTTCCATGAAGCCGGAATTTTACCTATCCACTCAATTCCGCTCTCCTTCATCGTATCATTTTCATTGATCCCTTTTGTTACAATTTGTGTAATAAATGACTGTTTTAAATTTCGATATTCCTCGATAGATACTTTAGCTTTTTCTATTGCTAAATTTATTTTCTCACATTGTCCATCTAAAAAATCTGCAATTTTATCTTGCTCGTTCTCCAACGGTACCGGAATTTTATAGTTAAACAATTCTTCAATTCCTAGGGTCCATCTATTCTCAAAAGAAACACCTTTCCCATGTGCAAACATTGCCATTGACCAGTACTGTGTTTTAAAGTAATAATCATAGAATCTTGAACTATAGCCACTTTTTGCACGAAGATTGATATAAGCTGGACTAATAACTCCTTCAACCATTGAAATACTACAATTAGCACCACTGTATAAATCCATTGGATTCAATAACAAATCCCCAAACTCTACAAGATTATAATTGTAATAGCTTTCTGCTATTTGTCCTTCATTTTTTGATAAATCACGTACTTTTACTCCTGCCCTTGCAAGAGATAAAACAACAGGATTTTCTTGATGTGCTTCTGCTTTTTTTCGAACAAATGCATTTTTTACACGTTGCACATTCCAATTTTTCGGTATCTCCCCAATCCATTCAACCCCAGAATCTTTCATCTCTCTACTCATATCATTCACCCCCAAACAAAGTATCCAAACTGCTCTGAATTTCCAGTTCCAGTTCATGCAGACGCACTGCGATTTCTTCCACTGGTTCTGGTGCCTGATATTCATAGAAATATCTTGTCATTGGAATCTCATATCCTTTTTTTGTCTTCTTCTCATCAATCCATGCTTCCGGTGCGTATGGTAATACTTCTCTCTTAAAATACTCCTTGATATCTTCTGTCAGTGGCACATTTTCTGTATCACGCAGAGATATATCTGCCACAGGCTTGCCTTTCTTTATTACAATTTCTCCATTTTCATCTCTATGGGGTTGTTCTACGACAATCTTCTGGTATCCAAATTCCTCTGTATCGAATATTTTGCTCTGGCAATAAATACCTTCCTTATCTCCATATACAGCATCATTTTCAAATGCACCATATGCCTTTACAATCAAATCACGACACTGATCCGTAATATCATTTCTTTTTGTTCCAATACTTTTTCTTCTTGCTTCATAACAATGTGATGCATCTATCAACTGCACTTTTCCAGTTCTATGCAACGGTTTATCCTTGGAACAAATCCAGATATAGGTACTGATGCCTGTATTCATAAACATATCGGTTCCTAATTGCACGATTGCATCCAGCCAGTCATTTTTTTTCATAAGCGTACCGGAATATTTCGTTCTGACATGAATTTCTTGGCTTGTTGAACGGTATACTCGCCGTAATGGAAAATACTGGCAGCGAGCACAGCATCAGCGTGGCCTTCCTGAACACCGTCAGCCAGATGCTGCAAATTGCCGACGCCGCCTGAAGCGATAACAGGAATGTTGACCGCATCCGAGACGGCACGGGTCAGTTCAAGATCGAACCCGCTCTTGGTGCCATCCTTGTCCATGCTGGTCAGCAGGATTTCACCTGCCCCGAGCTGGGCCATTTTCTTCGCCCATTCAACCACTTCCAGACCGGTCGCGTTTCGTCCGCCATGTGTAAAGATTTCCCAACGGTCAGGAGAAACCTGCTTGGCGTCAATGGCAACGACGATACATTGCGATCCATATCGCGAAGAGGCATCGGCGACGAGTTGGGGATTGGTTACGGCAGATGTGTTGATGCTGACCTTGTCTGCACCGGCATTCAATAGTCTTCTGACATCCTCAACCGTTCGGACACCACCGCCGACAGTTAACGGGATGAAAACCTGTGAGGAAACATCTTCGATGATGTTCAAAATCAGATCCCGCTGGTCACTCGAAGCGGTAATGTCCAGAAAGGTCAGTTCATCTGCCCCCTGATCGTTGTATCGGCGGGCGATTTCAACGGGATCGCCTGCGTCTTTCAGCTCGACGAAATTGATACCCTTGACGACCCGACCGGCGGTCACGTCAAGGCAGGGGATGATTCTTTTGGTAAGCATAAATTCAGTGATCCCGATAGTGGCGATTCAGTCCCCGGACAATTCGTCCGCTCTGGCCTGTGCTTCTTCCAGATTCAGGGTGCCTTCGTAAATGGAACGGCCGCATATCACGCCTTCAATCCCTTCGTCCTGAACTTTGCATAGGGCTTCGACATCCTTGATATTGTGGACTCCGCCTGAAGCGATAACGGGCACTTTCACTGCGCGAGCCAGTTTGACGGTCGCCTCGACGTTAACGCCACCCATCATGCCGTCACGTCCGATATCGGTATATATGATGGATTCAACACCGAAACTTTCATATTTTTTGGCCAATTCGACTACATCGTGTTTGGAGAGTTTGCTCCAGCCGTCCGTGGCGACCTTGCCGTCTTTGGCGTCCAGACCGACGATGATTTGTCCCGGAAAGGCACTGCAGGCATCCTGCAAAAACCCCGGATTCTTGACAGCAGCCGTTCCGATGATGATGTAGGACAGGCCATGATCCAGATAACGTTCGATGGTGTCGAGATAGCGAATGCCTCCGCCCAGCTGTACGGGGATTTCATCCAGATCATTGTCTTCGGCAAAATCCTGTACTACCTGAAGGATGTTTTTGACGGCAGCTTCATTGACGGGCT
>ERZ857757.2309-NODE-2309-length-12628-cov-11.167581_pt1 | contig 12628 bp, 10 predicted proteins | sample MGYA00519764_ERZ857757 | MGnify/ENA primary metagenome ERZ857757 (study PRJEB31778, sample SAMEA3449359) | human gut metagenome | biome: human gut; feature: human-associated habitat; material: faeces | place: United Kingdom | collected 2010/2012 ... | reverse complement strand
TGGTGACCCGTACGGGACTCGAACCCATGTTACCGCCGTGAAAGGGCGGTGTCTTAACCACTTGACCAACGGGCCTAAGATGGGATGCTGCGAGTGCAGCATCCCCTTGGTAGCGGCACCTGGATTCGAACCGGGGACACTTCGGGTATGAACCGAATGCTCTGGCCAACTGAGCTATGCCGCCATGTTGTGAGCGTTTCGCGAACCGCTAAACGCAAGGAGCATTGTACCAAACAATGCTCCCTTTGTCAATAAGTTTCGCGTCACTTTTTTAATTTTTTTGCGGTAAATAATCAAGAGGCGAAACGCTCTGCCCGGAGACCGAAACCGACAGGTGCAGGTGGCTCTCCTGCGCCGATTCGCAGCCGGCGGAATCACCGACCGAGCCGATCGTATCCCCCGCCGAGACCGAATCGCCGACGTTCACCGTGGGGATCGACTCCAGATTCGCATACGTGCAGCGCAGGCCGTCGGCGCGCTCCGTGACGACGGTCGTGCCGTAGCGGTCGTCGTGATATACCTGCGTCACCGTGCCCGACGCCATGGCCGAGACGACCGCGCCGTAATCCGCCGCAATGTCAATGCCGTCATGCGTGCGCCAGTCAGCCATTGTCTCATCATAGGCCAGCGCCGTCATCGCATAGGCGCGTGTCACCGCGCCGTCGACCGGCCAGAGGTACACATCCTGCGCCGCCGTTTCTGCAGCTTCCTCCGCCGGAATTTCCGGCTCAGGCGACAGCTCCGGTGTCGGCTGCGGTGTCTCCGGCACGGGTACGACCGGTGTCGGTACGACCTCCAGCACCGCGCTGTGTGCACGCTCATCATCCATAGTCTTCGTATCTGCCAGCAGTGACCACGCAGAGACGCCGATCACCGCCGCGCAGAGGACGAGGGCTATGTAGAAGCCCTTGCCTTCGATGAAGCGTACAGATCTTTTTTCGGGGTTTTTGTCCTGATTCGGTTCCATCGTATTTCCCTCCAAGAAAAAAGGTGTTTGCATGGGTATTGTCACCCACGCAAACACCTTTTATACCGCTTTGGAAAATTACTTGATGCTGAAAAATGCGTCCTTACCGGGATACTGTGCCACGTCGAACAGCTCGTCCTCGATACGCAGCAGCTGGTTGTACTTCGCCACGCGGTCGGTGCGGCTCGGAGCACCGGTCTTGATCTGACCGGCGTTGACGGCCACGGAGATGTCCGCGATCGTGGTGTCCTCGGTTTCGCCGGAGCGGTGAGACACGACAGCCGTCCAGCCGGCGCGGTGCGCCATCTGGATCGCGTCGAGTGTCTCGGTCAGCGTGCCGATCTGGTTGAGCTTGATGAGCACTGCATTGGCCGCGCCGAGCTCGATGCCCTTCTTGATGCGCTGAACGTTCGTGACGAACAGGTCGTCGCCGACGAGCTGGATCTTCTTGCCGAGGCGATCCATGAGCATCTGCCAGCCTTCCCAGTCATCCTCGGCCATGCCGTCCTCGAGGGAGATGATCGGGTACTTCTCAACGAAGTCGGCGTACATATCGACCATCTGCTCGCGGGTCATGACCGTGCCGCGCTTCGGCAGGTGGTAGCAGCCGTCCTCCGCGTTGAACCACTCGGAGCAGGCGCTGTCGATGGCGATCATGAAATCGTCATACGGCTTGTAGCCGGCAAGCTCGATGGCCTTGACGAGCGCCTTGAGCGCGTCCTCGTCGCTGTCGAGGTTCGGAGCGTAGCCGCCCTCGTCGCCCACGCCGGAGGCCGGAACGACCTTCTTGAGCACGTGGAACACTTCCGAGCACATACGCAGCGCCTCGGCGAAGCTCTTGGCGCCGACGGGCATAATCATGAACTCCTGGATGTCAACGTTGCTGCCGGTGGCGTGTGCGCCGCCGTTGAGCACGTTCATCATCGGCACAGGCAGCGTCTTGGCGTTGCAGCCGCCGATGTAGTTATACAGGCTCTGGCCGGTCGCCAGCGCGCCGGCCTTCGCGCACGCGAGGGACACGCCGAGAATAGCATTGGCGCCGAGACGGGTCTTGTTCGGGGTGCCGTCCAGCTCGATGAGCAGCTTGTCGATGGAGGTCTGGTCGAGGACGTTCATGCCCTGCAGCGCCTCAGCGATCTCGACGTTGACGTTCTCAACTGCCTTGAGCACGCCCTTGCCGAGGTAACGGCTCTTATCGCCGTCGCGCAGCTCGCAAGCCTCGTAGATACCGGTGGAAGCGCCGGACGGAACGGCAGCGCGGCCAACGGTGCCGTCGTCAAGCGTGACCTCGACTTCCACGGTCGGATTGCCGCGGGAGTCCAGAATCTCTCTGGCACTTACATCCACAATTTCAAAATAGTCCTTCATGTCAATACTCCTTTATGATTTTTCGATAAGGCTCTCGCCTGTCATTGCGGGTTTTGGCTCGATGTGCATCAGCTCGAGCATGGTCGGTGCGATATCGGAAAGACGGCCCTGCGCGCGCAGCGGCAGCTCTCTGCCGACGAGCACCAGCGGCACAAGATTCGTCGTGTGCGCCGTGTTCGTTGACCCGTCCGGCTCAACCATGCGATCGGCGTTTCCGTGGTCAGCGGTGACGAGCAGCGTATATCCCATCTCTTCCGCCGCCGCAACGACTTCACCGAGGCAGCGATCCACGCACTCGACCGCCTGAATGGCGGCCGGCATTACACCTGTGTGGCCGACCATGTCACAGTTGGCAAAGTTACAGACGATCATGTCATACGCACCGGTGCGGATGCGCGCCACAAGCTCGTCCTTGACCTTGACGGCGCTCATCTCGGGGACGAGGTCGTAGGTCGGAAATTCGCGCGGCGACGGGATGAGCACGCGATCCTCGCCGGGATACTGCGTCTCCGTGCCGCCGTTGAAGAAGAACGTGACGTGCGCGTACTTTTCCGTCTCCGCGATGCGCAGCTGGCGCAGACCGTGTGCACTGACGATCTCGCCGAGCGTGTCGTGCAGCTCCTCGGGCGGGAACGCGATCGGAAGATCGGTGAGCTTCTCGTCGTAGCGTGTCGTGCAGACATAGTGCAGGTCCTGCGCAACGACCTTGCGCCGGAAGCCGTCAAAATCGCTCTGCGTGAGCGCATAGGTCATTTCCCGGGCGCGGTCGGGACGGAAGTTCATGAAGATAACACTGTCACCGGAACAGATCTTCCCATCAGGAACACAGACGACCGGCTTGACGAACTCATCCGTCACACCGGCGGCATAGCTCTCCTCCATCGCGTGGATGGGGTCGGGGTCCTGCATGCCCTCGCCGCAGACCATGGCATTGTAGCTCGCCTCGATGCGATCCCAGCGCTTGTCACGATCCATGCCATAGAAACGTCCCTGCAGCGTTGCGATCTTGCCCGTGCCGAGCTCGGCACAATAGTCATGCAGCTGGCGGACATAGCCCGCGCCGCTCGTCGGCGCGACGTCGCGCCCGTCAAGGAAGCAGTGCAGATAGACGCGCTTGATGCCGCGGTCATGCGCCATCTTCACCATGGCGAAGATGTGCTGGATGTGGCTGTGCACGCCGCCGTCAGACAGCAGACCGAGGATGTGCAGCGCCTTGCCGTTTGCAGCGTTATCAAGCGCCGCGCCATAGACGGGGTTTTCAAAAAACGAGCCGTCGGAAATGGCGTTGGTGATGCGCGGCAGATCCTGAAACACGACGCGGCCCGAGCCGATGTTCGTGTGACCGACCTCGCTGTTGCCCATCTGTCCGTCCGGCAGGCCGACGTCCAGCCCGGAGGCAGAGAGCTTCGTGTGCGGCCAGCGCTGCAGGAGGCTGTCCATCACCGGCGTTTTGGCCATATAGATGGCGTTTCCCGCATTCGGCTCGCCGATGCCGTAGCCGTCGAGGATGATGAGTGCGACTTTTCTGTTGCTCATTCGCAGGCTCCCTGCGCCGTCGCGGCAATGATCTTCGAGAAATCGACCGGCTTGAGCGACGCGCCGCCGATGAGGCCGCCGTCGATGTCCGGCTGTGCCAGCAGCTCGGCTGCGTTGCCCGCGTTCATCGAGCCGCCGTAGAGGATGCTGATCGCCTTGGCCGTGTTGGCGTCATAGAGCTTGGCAAGCGTGGCGCGGATGGAGGCGCAGACCTCCTGTGCCTGTGCGCTCGTGGCGGTGTTGCCGGTGCCGATGGCCCACAGGGGCTCATAGGCGATGACGCAGCGCACTGCCTGCTCCGCCGTCAGGCCGGAGAAAGCAGCCGCGACCTGATAGGCAACATAGGTCTCGGTCAGGTCATGCTCACGCTGCGCAAGGCTCTCGCCGACGCAGATGATCGGGATGATGTGATTCTCCAGCAGAATTTTCGTCTTGGCGTTGACCTGCAGATCGGTCTCGCCATGATAGCTGCGGCGCTCACTGTGACCGACGATGCAGTACTGTGCGCCGAGATCGCTGAGCTGCTCGGCGGATACCTCGCCGGTGTACGCACCGTGCTGATGCTCGGACACGTCCTGTGCGCCGACGCCGAGAGCGCAGCACTGACCGGCAGCCTCCAGCGCACCGATCAGCGGGTACGGGGCACAGATAACCACGTCACAGCAGCGCTCTGCCGGAAGATTCGCCTGCAGCTCCTGCGCGAAGGCCGGGATCTCGGCCACGCGCTTATTGAGCTTCCAGTTACCGGCGATGATTGCTTTTCTCTCTTTGATATTCATATCCTTATTTCCTTTCCAGCGCTTACTTATCCAGCAGGCACGCAACGCCCGGCAGCTCCTTGCCCTCAAGGAACTCCAGTGAAGCGCCGCCGCCGGTGGAGATGTGCGTCATCTTATCGGCGAAACCGAGCTTCTCGACCGCAGCCGCCGAATCGCCGCCGCCGACGATCGTGACCGCTCCGGACTCCGCCAGCGCTGCAGCAATGGCTTCCGTGCCGGCGGCAAAGGCCGGGAACTCAAACACGCCCATCGGTCCGTTCCAGACGACCGTGCCGGCGCCCTTGACAGCATCCGTGAACAGCTGGATCGTCTCAGGGCCGATGTCAAGACCCATCCAGTCGGCCGGTATGGCGTTGGTCGGCACGACCTTGCGCGCGCAATCTGCAGCAAACTGATCGCCGGCCATAGTGTCAACGGGCAGCAGCAGCTTCACGCCACGCTCCTTCGCCTTCCGGATCATCTCGAGCGCATAGTCCATTTTGTCAGCCTCGAGCAGAGACGTGCCGATCTCGCCGCCCTGCGCCTTGACGAACGTGTAGGCCATGCCGCCGCCGATGATGATCGTGTCGGCCTTTTCGAGCAGGTTATTGATGACGCCGATCTTATCCGATACCTTCGCGCCGCCGAGGATGGCGACGAACGGGCGCTTCGGATCTTCCAGCGCCTTGCCCATGACGGACAGCTCTTTCTCGATCAGCAGACCGGCATATGCGGGCAGATACGCCGCGACGCCGGCAGTGGAAGCGTGTGCACGGTGCACCGTGCCGAACGCATCGGAGACATAAAGCTCAGCCATGCTCGCGAGCTCTTTTGCGAATTCGGGGTCATTTTTCTCCTCGCGGGGATCAAAACGCAGATTCTCCAGCAGCAGAAGCTGACCCGGCTGCAGCGCGGCCGCCTTGGTCTTGGCGTCCTCACCGACGATATCCTTGGCAAAGAGCACGTCCATACCAAGCAGCTCTGTCAGGCGCTTGGCCACCGGCGCGAGCGTGAGGCTTTCCTTCCACGTGCCCTTCGGCTTGCCGAGGTGCGAGCAGGCAATCACAGCAGCGCCGTGATCGAGCAGGTAGCGGATCGTCGGCAGTGCGGCCACAATGCGCTTGTCGCTCGTGATCTCACCGGTCGTCTTGTCCTGCGGGACATTGAAGTCGCAGCGCAGGAGCACTTTTTTTCCGGAAAGCGGGACGTCCTTGACGGTCTGTTTGTTGTAGTTCATCTTGCTTCCTCCTGGTTTGTGATTTCACACGGGTGTGTGATATGGTATTCAAAGATCCAGATCGATCTGTCCGAGCAGATTCTGCTGACGCAGCGCCTCATAGCACAAGATCGCCGCAGAGTTGGACAGATTCAGGCTGCGCGCCTCCGCGCGCATGGGGATACGTAGGCAGTGGTCGGCATAGCGCTCGCGCAGCCACTCTGGCAGGCCCTTTGTCTCCTTACCGAACATGAGCGTCACCTTTGGCGCAGAGAGATCGGCGTCGGCATAGCTCACCTTTGCCTTTGTCGTGAGCAGCCAGAGATTTTCATCCCCATTTTTGGCGAAGTACTCGTCGATGTTCTCATACACCGAGATATCGACCAGATGCCAGTAGTCAAGTCCGGCGCGCTTGACGGCGCGGTCGGAAATATCAAACCCGAGCGGTTTGATCAGGTGCAGCCGCGAACCCGTGCAGGCACAGGTACGCGCAATGGCGCCGGTGTTGTTCGGGATCTCCGGCTCCACCAAAACGATATCTACCATAATGCTTCCTCTTCGTTATTTTTTTCAAATTCGCAGCCGATTATATCTCTGTTATTGTATTACTTTGCTGCTTTTTTTGCAATCGCCCTTTTAAATAAAGCTGTCACTGGAAATCGCTGCATTTCTGAACTTTTCGTGAAACATGCCGAAGACCATTGCATAATGGATGAAAAAACTTTATAATATCCACAGAATCTATCGATTTCACGCAAGATTCTATGCGTGGGAGGTACTATGACGCAACTTTGTTCCGTCTGTCCGCGCGGCTGCGGTGTTGACCGCGCAGGCGGACAATTGGGCTTTTGCGCAGTTCCGGATGCACCCATGGTGGCGCGCGCAGCGCCGCATTTCGGTGAGGAACCGTGCATATCCGGCACACGCGGCAGCGGCGCGGTCTTTTTCTCCGGCTGCAGCCTGCGGTGCGTATTTTGTCAGAACCGCGACATCAGCCGCGGCGAACACGGAAAAGAGATCACCGTCGCGCAGCTCCGCGCTATTTTTTTGCGCCTGCGGGACGAAGGTGTGCACAACATCAACCTCGTTACCCCCAGCCACTACACGCCGCAGATCGCCGAGGCGCTCACGGGTCTGTCCCTTGGCATCCCGGTCGTGTGGAACAGCTCGGGCTATGAGTGTGTGGAGTCGCTGCGTATGCTCGAGGGGCTCGTGCAGGTATACCTGCCGGACATGAAATACGCCCTGTCCGGACCGGCAGCACGCTACTCCGCCGCAGCGGACTATCCGCAGGTCGCCCGCGCCGCCATTCTGGAAATGTACCGTCAGACCGGACCGTTCCGGCTCGACGGCGACGGCATGCTTCAGCGCGGCGTGCTCATCCGGCATCTCATCTTGCCGCAGCAGGGCGAAAACACTCGCCGCGTCATCGACTGGGTCGGGCAGACGTTTGCGCCCGGGCAGGTACTCTTCAGTCTCATGAGTCAGTACACGCCCGTCGGCGATCTGGCGCAGTGGCCGGAGCTGCAGCAGCCCGTCTCCCCCGCACTCAACGATGCCATGTACGAATACCTGATGGACAGCCCCATCACAGACGGTTTCTATCAGGATCTCGATGCCGCGACCGGCGACATGATCCCGGCGTTTGACGGCACAGGCGTTTCAGCAGCAAATCCATCATTACAGTAAAGATATATGGAGGTACCCTCATGGAGTACAAAGAAATTCTCGAAAGCGCACGCACTTGTATCGGCCCGTACTGCAAGGCCTGCCCGGTGTGCAACGGCAAGGCCTGCGGCAACCAGGTCCCCGGCCCCGGCGCAAAGGCCCCCGGCAACGGTTTCACCCGCAACTACGATGCGTGGCAGAAGATCTGCGTCAACATGGACACCATCTGCCCGAACGAGCCGGTTGACACGGCTGTGGAGCTGTTCGGCACCATGTACCGCTACCCGTTTTTTGCAGCCCCGCTCGGCGCGATGAAGATGCACTATGGCGATAAGTACAACGACCGTGAATATAACAGCATCCTCGTCAACGCCTGTGCCGACAGCGGCATCGCCGCCTTCACCGGTGACGGTGTGGACGCCGCGGTGTTCCAGGGCGCGATGGAAGCCATCCGCGCAGCCGGCGGTGTCGGCGTGCCGACGATCAAGCCATGGAGCCAGCAGCTGGTTTTTGAAAAGCTCGATCTGGCCAGAACCAGCGGCTGCAAGGCCGTCGCCATGGACATTGACGGCGCGGGCCTCCCCTTCCTGAAAAACCTGACGCCGCCGGCCGGCAGCAAGTCCGTGCAGGAGCTGGCGGAGATCATCCGCTACGCCGCCATGCCGTTCATCGTCAAGGGCGTCATGACCGTGCGCGGCGCGCAGAAGGCCGCAGAGGCCGGCGCTGCTGCGATCATCGTCTCGAACCACGGCGGCCGCGTGCTCGGTCAGACCCCGGCCAGCGCGGAAGTGCTCGCCGAGATCGCCGACGCCGTCGGCGGCAGCATGAAGATCTTCGTGGACGGCGGCATCCGCACCGGCACGGATGTGTTCAAGGCGCTGGCACTCGGTGCGGACGCCGTGCTCATCGGGCGTCCGTTCGTGCCGATGGTCTACGGTGACGGCGCGCAGGGCGTAGCAACGTACATCGAAAAGATCGGCAGCGAGCTGCGCGACACGATGGCCATGTGCGGCGTGCACACGCTCGGCGAGATCACGCGCGACTGCGTGCGTGTGCTCTGAGGCAAAACAACATACAAAAACCGAGGGAGCTACTCCCTCGGTTTTTTCTGTGTCTCAATCGTCCCAGACCATGGTCGCAAAGTAGTCCTCCGGCGTCTCGGCGCGGCGGATCAGGCGCGTGGAACCGTCCGGCTGCAGCAGCACCTCTGCGCAGCGGAGCTTGCCGTTGTAGTTGTAGCCCATGGCAAGGCCATGTGCACCAGCATCATGGATGACAAGCAGATCGCCGATGTCAATGCCCGGCAGCATCCGGTCGACGGCAAACTTGTCATTATTCTCACACAGGCCGCCGACAATGTCGTACTTGTGGTCGCAGGGCGCGTCCTCCTTGCCCATGACCGTGATATGGTGATACGACCCGTACACGGCCGGACGCATCAGGTCACATGCGCAGGCATCTGTGCCGATGTACTCCTTGTAGATGTGCTTTGCGTGGATCGCGCGCGTCACGAGATGACCGTACGGTGCGAGCATAAAGCGACCAAGTTCGGTGTACAGCGCCACATCGCCCATGCCAGCCGGCACAAGGATCTCCTCATACGCCCTGCGCACGCCTTCACCGATGACGGCGATGTCATTGGCCGGCTCATCCGGCCGGTACGGGATACCGACGCCGGCGGAGAGGTCAATAAACGTGATATGGCAGCCGGTCTCCTGCTGCAGCTCCACCGCCAGCCGGAAAAGCATACGCGCCAGCGCAGGATAGTATTCGTTTGAGAGCGTATTGGAGGCCAGAAATGCATGAATACCGAACTCCTCCGCGCCCTTTGCCTTGAGCAGCCGGAACGCCTCAGCGATCTGCGCACGGGTCATGCCGTACTTGGCATCGCCGGGATTGTCCATGACCTGAAAGCCTTCACGTGTTTCACCGAGCGAGAACTTGCCGCCGGGGTTGAAGCGGCAGCCGATCTTCTTCGGGATATAGCCGATCGCGCGTTCCAGAAAGTCCACGTGTGTGAGATCGTCCAGATTGATGACTGCACCCAGCTTTGCCGCCAGCCGGTAATCCTCGGCCGGGGTCTCATTGGAAGAGAACACAATATGCTCACCGACACAACCGATGCGTTCGGCCATCATCAGCTCCGTGAGCGATGAACAGTCGCATCCGCACCCCTCCTCCTGCAGAACCTTCATAATTGCAGGCGTAGGCGTCGCTTTCACCGCGAAATACTCGCGAAACCCCGGATTCCATGAGAAAGCAGCATTCAGGCAGCGGGCATTTTCCCGGATCCCCTGCTCGTCATAGATGTGAAACGGTGTGGGATACTGCGCTGCAATTTGCTCCAGCTGTGCTGCGGAGACAAACGCTTTTTTCATTGGAATTCCTCCCTGCGAAAACTGAAATTGCACCCATTGTAGGAGCCGCTCGAGTCCATGTCAAGAAGGCAAAAACACTTTTGCCGTTCCATGCACACGCACTGCAAAATTGTCTGTCCGCTCCGTCATTTTTCCTGGAACGGACAAATCTCCTCTCAAATATCGTCGAGTGTCTCCGTCTCCACCGGCTGCGCCGCCTCGACAAAGCGCACCTGCAGCACCGCCTGCGGCCAATTGACCGAAATGGCAGCCGCTCGAGCGCGCGCATGCGCCGCTGCATCAATCTGTGTGCACAGGTCAGTCAGCACCTCGCGCGTCAGATACCCGCCACGCCAGTGAAACACAAGACCCGGCTGCTTTTTGCGCAGCGCCTGATCGACCCGGCGCGCAGCCTCCTCCGGCTTTGTCCACGACAGATGCTGGAGCTTATAGTAAAACTGCCCGCCATCCGTACAGGCCGGCGCCGGATACAGAAGCTTACGGTGGTCTCGGAAAATCTTCGTGTCGTCCAGATTGAAATAGTCATAGCGCAGCACGCCGTGCTTGCTGAGAGAATTGTCAAATGTGGCGTCCAGATGATAGCACTGTCCGCCGAGCTGCACGATGTTCCACGCGTGCAGATAGCGATCACCGTTGGCACGGTCGCGGTCGCTGACGGCGATCATGCACGGCAGGCTAAGCCCGTCGCACAGGAGCTTGACCGTCTTGGCCATGCCCTCGCAGACACCGACGCCGTTGGTCAGCGGGCCGATGACCTCGTGCGAATACGGTTTTTCAAGCTTATCGTAGCGAACGTTTTCCACAATGAAATCATGGATCGCGCGCTCCTGCTCCGCCGGTGGCAGGCTGCGCAGCGGACGCAGTAACCGTGCCGTGCGCGCCTCAATTGCCTGCCGGTGCTCACGGATGCGCTTTTTGTCAAAGCGATACTCGGGGCAAAAGTCCACAAACTCCGCCTCGGGCACAGCGCGGCACGAAAAACCGACGGCGTAGAAGATCTCCGGATGATCCAGCCGCAGCTGGAAAAAGAGCGTGCCGAGCGTCTCCATCGTGAGGCGAGGAATGCGCGCCGACGGCGCAAGCTCCCGCAGGCAGGTCAGCATACCGTGATACGCCGCGCGCTCCGGCGGCGGAAGCTGCTGATAATAATATTGCGGATGCAGCTGCATAGTCACTGCGCTCCTTTCGTCTGGTCGGCACGGGGGCTGACCTGAAACCGTTTTTTATACGCCCGTGAAAACGCGGAGTAGTCATGGTACCCGCACTGATAGCAGGCATCCGTCGTGCGCATACCCCGGGCGATCAGGTCGCGCGCCACGCGCAGGCGTTTGTCCGTGAGGTAGCCATGGATTGTAAAACCGGTCTCGGCACGAAACAGGCGCATCATATAATACTTGCTGAGATAAAAAGTGTCCGCGAGGGCATCAATGCTGATGTCCTCGGTCAGGTGCGTATTGAGGTATTCGAGTATAGCAGCCGTCTTTTCGTTGCAGTGTTCCGAGGGGGCGTAGCTTGACCCGTCGTTATTCAGGCCGCGGCCGAGCATGACCAGCAGCTGCAGCATCTGCGCACGTGAGAGCAGATCATGTCCGTAGGCCGTGCTTTGCTCCTCCGCCTCGAGCGCGTCCAGTGTGCGCAGCAGCGCAGTACGGCGGCCAACGTCCGGGCGCAGGACAAAGCTCTCCCCATCTGCCGGCAGATGAAAACAGGCGTCGAGCGCAGACACTGCCGTTGACTGCGCGCGCAGAAAGTCCGGTGATATGTAGAGGATCACGCGCTCATAGTGCTCGTTCGGGTCGATCTGCGCTTTGTGGATCGCTCCCTGCCGCACAAGCACCACATCATACGGCCGCAGCACATGTGTGCGCCCTTCGACGATATAGTTTCCGCGCCCGGCCAGGAAAAACACCAGCTTATGAAATTCGTGATAGTGAAAGGCCGTATCCTCGGCCAGCGCACTGCTCAGATGAAACAGGCGGTAATCCTCATGCAGGTATCCCCTGCGCTCGTAATCGTTTTGCTGCATGGCGCACCTCAATAAAGCATCTTTTGCAATGTATGATAGCATTTTTGTACAATTATTGCAAGAAGGAATTGTATATACTGTCATCAAAGCGCTGCTTCGGCGCAAACTACGCACTGGGAGTGTTGCATTTATGTCCAAGGAAAACGGTTCCAAGTCGTTTTTTAAGACTTACGGATTTCTGATGTTCATGATCGTCGGCATCGTGGCCGGCTGTCTGGTGGGCGCATTCGCCCCGGCCTTCGGCGGTAAGATCAAGTTCCTGGGTACACTGTTCATCAACATGATGTTCTGCGTGGTCGTGCCCATGGTGTTCTGCTCCATCGCCTCCGCCATCGCCAACATGAAGAGTGTCAAGCGCGCCGGCAAGATCATGGGCGTGACCATCGCCTCATTCCTGATCACCGCTGCTATCGCAGGCGTGCTGATGTACATCGTCTGCCACATCTTCCCGCTCGTGGATGGACACTACACCATCGTTGAGGGTGAGATCGGCGATACGCTCGGCGTCAGCGATATGATCGTCAACTTCTTTACCAAGCCCGACTTCATGGAGCTGCTGAGCCGCAAGGCCATCCTGCCGCTGATCATCGCGGCGGTCATCTTCGGCTTCGGCGTCCAGATGAACGGCGGTCCGGAAACCAAGACCGCGCAGCTGCTCGAGGACATCACGGGCTGCATCATGAAGACCGTGAAGCTCATCACCTACTACGC
>ERZ857757.2304-NODE-2304-length-12648-cov-12.725165_pt1 | contig 12648 bp, 9 predicted proteins | sample MGYA00519764_ERZ857757 | MGnify/ENA primary metagenome ERZ857757 (study PRJEB31778, sample SAMEA3449359) | human gut metagenome | biome: human gut; feature: human-associated habitat; material: faeces | place: United Kingdom | collected 2010/2012 ... | reverse complement strand
GGCGGCACGCCCTCACGGGCGCGCCGCCGAGTCTGTTTGCAGCCGGTTTTCCGGCGCTGCATTGTGCGCTGGTTTGCGTGTCAACGCGGGACGGAAAATGACGGAATTTTTCGTGCAAAAAGACGGCGCGCAAAGCCGCCGGATTTGTTGACAGACCGGGCGTTTTTGTGATATTATATCAAAAATTTGCGATTCGGCAGAAATGAGGCGAGGAAAAATGGTTGCGGCCGCAGAGAATATGCAGGCATTTGGGTGGGATCTTTTTTCCGGCAACCGTGATTCTGTTTTTCTTGGCAGCGGCAGTATTGCCGGTGACGAACTTGATATTTCTTCTTTCGTGGTATTACCTGGTTTCGTAGATGTACATGTACATCTCCGTGAGCCGGGTTTTTCTTATAAGGAGACCATTTCGTCCGGCACGCTTGCTGCGGCGCACGGCGGATACAGCCGCGTGTGCGCCATGCCCAATCTGGATCCGGCGCCGGACAGTTTGCAGACGCTTGCCCCCCAGCTGGAGCGCATCCGCACGGATGCGGTCATCGATGTGACGCCCTACGGCGCGATCACCGCGCACCGCGGCGGCAGGGAGCTTGCGGACATGGAGCAGCTCGCGCCCTACGTCGCCGGCTTTTCCGACGACGGCAGCGGCGTGCAGGATGCGGATGTGATGTGCGCCGCGATGCGCAAGGCGGCAAGCCTCGGCAAGATCATTGCCGCGCACTGCGAGGACAACACCCTCCTGCACGGCGGCTATATCCACGACGGTGCGTATGCCCGCGCCCACGGGCACAAGGGCATCAGCAGCGAGAGTGAGTGGCGGCAGCTGGAGCGCGATCTCGAGCTGGTGCGCGAGACAGGCTGCGCCTATCATATGTGCCACGTGTCCACCAAGGAGAGCGTGGCGCTTATCCGCCGGGCGAAGGCGCAGGGGCTGGACGTCACCTGCGAGACCGCGCCGCACTACCTCGTGCTGACCGAGGACGACCTGCGCGAGGACGGCAGCTTCAAGATGAACCCGCCCCTGCGCACGCAGGCAGACCGGGACGCGCTGCTCGAGGGCATCCTCGACGGCACGGTGGACATGATCGCGACCGACCACGCGCCGCACAGCGCGCAGGAAAAGGCCAGGGGCCTCGCCGGGAGCGCCATGGGCATCGTCGGTCTCGAGACGGCGTTCCCCATTCTCTACACCCACCTTGTGCGCACCGGCGTGCTGACGCTCGGCAAGCTTGTGGAGCTCATGGCGGTCAACCCCCGAAAGCGCTTCGGCTTTCCGCTGCGCGCGGACGATTATGCTGTCTGGGATCTCAACGCGCACTACTGCATCGACCCGGCGCAGTTTTGCTCCATGGGAAAGAGCACGCCCTTCGCCGGACAGACGGTCTACGGGCGGTGCGTGCGCAACGTCTGCGGCGGCGCCGTCGTCTGGCAGGACGCACAGGTCTGAGCGCCTTACACCTACATACAAAAATACATCACATACAGAACCTTTTACGTACTGAGGAGGAAATCACATGCCCAAAAGAACGGATCTGAAGAAAATTATGATCATCGGCTCCGGCCCGATCGTCATCGGCCAGGCTGCCGAGTTTGACTATGCCGGCACGCAGGCGTGCCTGTCGCTCAAGGAGGAGGGGTACGAGGTCATCCTCGTCAACTCCAACCCCGCCACGATCATGACGGATACCTCCGTCGCGGACAAGGTGTACATGGAGCCGCTGACGCTGGAGTATGTGGCGCGTATCCTGCGCAAGGAGCGTCCGGATGCGATTGTCCCGGGCATCGGCGGCCAGACCGGTCTGAATCTGGCGATGCAGCTCGAGCAGAAGGGCGTGCTCAAGGAGTGCCAGGTCGAGCTTCTCGGCACGGACAGCGACAGCATCCGCCGCGCCGAGGACCGCGAGCAGTTCAAGGAGCTCTGCCAGAGCATCGGCGAGCCGGTCATCCCGTCGCAGATCACCTACAACCTCGAGGAGGCCAAGGCCGCGGCCGCGGCCATCGGCTATCCGGTCGTGCTGCGCCCGGCGTTCACGCTCGGCGGCACGGGCGGCGGCTTTGCCGACGACGAGGCGCAGCTCGTCGAGCTGGGCATGCAGGCGTTCAAGCTCTCGCCCATCCATCAGGTGCTGATCGAAAAGAGCGTCAAGGGCTATAAGGAGATCGAGTTTGAGGTCATGCGCGACGCGTCCGACCGTGCCATCACCATCTGCGGCATGGAGAACATCGACCCCGTGGGCGTGCACACTGGCGACTCCGCCGTCGTTGCGCCGATCATGACGCTCAGCGACCATGACATGAAGATGCTCAACGACAGCGCGATCAAGATCATCCGCACGCTGAAGATCCAGGGCGGCTGCAATGTGCAGTTTGCGCTCAACCCCAAGACCTCGGAGTACTTCCTCATCGAGATCAACCCCCGCGTCTCCCGCTCGTCGGCGCTGGCGAGCAAGGCCAGCGGCTATCCCATCGCGCGCGTCACGGCCAAGGTCGCCGTCGGCATGAACCTCGACGAGATCGCCGTCGCCAACACGACGGCCGCGTTCGAGCCGTCGCTGGACTACGTGGTCGCAAAGCTGCCGCGCTTCCCGTTCGACAAGTTCTCGACCGCTGCCAACACGCTCGGCACGCAGATGAAGGCCACGGGCGAGGTCATGGGCATCGGCAGCACGCTCGAGGAGTGCCTGCTCAAGTCCGTCCGCTCGCTGGAGATCGGCGCGCAGCACCTCTGGCTGCCGAAGTTCCAGAACATGACCAAGGCGGAGCTGACCGAGTACCTGCGCCAGTTCCGCGACGACGGCCTCTTTGCCGTCGCGCAGCTGCTGCGTCTGGGCGCGAGCGTGGACGAGGTCGCCGCGCTGACGATGATCACGCCGTTCTTCCTCGAGACCATCCGCACCATCGTGAACATGGAGCAGACGCTCTGCACGCACAAGGGCGACGGAGAGACACTCAAGCAGGCCAAGCAGATGGGCTTCTGTGACCCCTATATCGCGCGGCTCTGGGGCGTGCGCGAGGAGGACGTGTATGCCCAGCGCGTGCAGCTGGGGCTCTACCCCGCCTACAAGATGGTGGACACCAGCCACACCGGCGCTTACATCCCCTATTTCTACTCCACCTATGCCCCCGGCGCAAAGAGCGAGGCGCGCCGCTCGGACAAGCAGAAGGTCGTCGTGCTCGGCGCGGGTCCGATCCGCATCGGTCAGGGCGTGGAGTTTGACTACTCCACCGTCCACGCGGTGCAGACCATCCGGCGCGCGGGCTACGAGGCCATCATCATCAACAACAACCCCGAGACGGTCTCCACCGATTACACGACCGCCGATAAGCTGTATTTCGAGCCCCTCACGCCCGAGGACGTCATGAACATCCTGCACGAGGAGCAGGCCGATCAGGTGATCGCCAGCCTCGGCGGCCAGACGGCCATCAATCTGGCGCAGCCGCTCATGACGCGCGGCGTGCAGATCATCGGCACGGACTGCGCCGCGATCGAGCGCGCGGAAAACCGCGACTGCTTTGAAAAGCTGCTGCTCGAGCTGAACATCCCGCAGCCGATGGGCGCGGCGGTGACGAATCTGGACGACGGCCTCAAGGCTGCGCACACGGTGGGCTATCCGGTGCTGGTGCGTCCGTCGTTCGTGCTGGGCGGCCGCGCCATGGAGATCGTGGCCGACGACGAGATGCTGCGCCACTACCTGCAAAATGCCGTGCGCACCGGCGAGGGCAAGCCCGTGCTGGTCGACAAGTACATCTCCGGCCGTGAGGTCGAGGTCGACGCCATCTGCGACGGCAGAGACGTGTTCGTGCCCGGCATCATGGAGCTGGTCGAGCGCACCGGTGTCCACTCCGGCGACTCCATCAGCGTCTACCCGCCGTTTTCCATCTCCGACAAGGTCAAGGGCACGATCCTGACCTATGCCAAGAAGCTCGGTCTGGGCATCGGCATCGTCGGCCTGTATAACATCCAGTTCATCGTCGATAAGAGCGACCATGTCTACATCATCGAGGTCAACCCCCGCTCGTCGCGCACGGTGCCGTTTTTGTCGAAGGCCACGGGCTATCAGCTCGCGGACATCGCCACGAACGTCATCCTCGGTACGAGCCTCAAGGAGCAGGGCATCTTCGACCTGTATCCGCCGGAGAAAGAGCGCTGCTATGTCAAGGCGCCGGTGTTCTCCTTTGCCAAGCTCCACGGGCTGGACGCCTACCTCTCCCCGGAGATGAAGTCCACGGGCGAGGCCATCGGCTACGACAAGAAGCTCTCGCGCGCCATGTACAAGGCGCTGCAGGCCTCCGGCATGAACGTGCAGAACTACGGCACCGTGTTCGTGACGCTGGCCGATGAGGACAAGCCGGAGGGCCTGCCGCTCGTGCGCCGGTTCTATGAGATGGGCTTTAACATCGAGGCGACCGCCGGCACGGCTGCCTACCTCAAGTCCTTCGGCATCCGCACGCGCGTGCGCGGCAAGATCAGCGACGGCAGCCACGAGATCCTCGATTCCATCCGCAGCGGCTACGTCAGCTACATCATCAACACCCGCTCCATCCATTCGAGCGTCCACGCGCAGGACGGCGCCGCGATCCGGCGCTGCGCGGTGGAAAACGGCGTGACCGTCTTTACCTCGCTCGATACGGTGCGCGTACTGCTCGACGTGCTCGAGGAGACGACGCTGGCCGTGTCCACGATCCACGCGGAGTAAGCCGTGCAGCAGAGAGTTTTCACCATTGCGGAAAACGCGCCCGTCGCCCGCGGGACGTATCGTCTGCAGCTCACGGGGGACACCGCCGCGATCACCGTGCCGGGGCAGTTTGTGGACATCCGGCTCGCCGGATATTTTCTGCGCCGCCCCGTGTCGGTGTGCAGCTGGAGTGACGGCGCGCTGACGCTGTATTATAAAGTGGCGGGCGCAGGCACGGCGCAGCTGAGCACGCTGGCACCGGGCACGGAGCTGGACCTGCTGGTCGGTCTCGGCAACGGCTTTGACACCGCACCCGCCGGTGCGCGGCCGCTGCTGGTCGGCGGCGGCGTGGGCGCGTCCCCGCTGTACGGTCTGGCGCAGCAGCTCGTGGCCGAGGGGCGCAGCCCGCTGGCGGTGCTCGGCTTTCGCACGGCGGCAGAGGTGCTGCTTGCCGATGCGTTTTGTGCGCTCGGCATCCCCGTCACGGTCGTGACCGAGGACGGCACGCGCGGCGCGCGCGGCTTCGTGACCGACGCGCTGCCCGAGGGCTGCACCTATGTGTATGCCTGCGGGCCGATGCCCATGCTGCAGGCGCTGTGCAGTGCGACGCCGCTCGACGGGCAGCTGAGCCTTGAGGCGCGCATGGGCTGCGGCTTCGGCGCGTGCATGGGCTGCACCTGCGAAACGACGCACGGCAGCAAGCGCGTCTGCAAGGACGGGCCCGTGTTCACAAAGGAGGAGATCGTATGGCCGCAACAGCCGTAACGCTCTGCGGGATCGAGCTCGAAAACCCCATCATCCCGGCCAGCGGCACGTTTGGCTACGGGCGAGAGTTTGCGCAGCTGTATGACATCAATATGCTCGGCACGTTCTCCTTCAAGGGGACGACGCGCGCGCCGCGCTTCGGCAACCCCACACCGCGCATCGCCGAGTATGCCGGCGGAATGCTCAACGCAGTGGGGCTGCAAAACCCCGGCGTGGACGCGGTCATCGCGCACGAGCTGCCGGAGCTGAAAAAGGTGTTTCACAAGCCGGTCATGGCGAATGTGAGCGGCTTCAGCGTGGAAGAATATGCCGAGGTCTGCGCCAGGCTTGACGCGCAGCCGCAGGTCGGCTGGCTGGAGGTCAACATCTCCTGCCCGAACGTCCACGGCGGCGGCGCTGCCTTCGGCGCGGAGCCGTCGGCCGCGGCGGAGGTGACGCGCGCGGTGCGCGCCGTGACGAAAAAGCCGATCATTCTCAAGCTCTCGCCGACGGCGGCGGACATTGCCGCCGTTGCCAAGGCCTGCGAGGACGCGGGCGCGGACGGCGTGAGCCTCATCAACACCCTGCCGGGTATGCGCATCGACCTTGCGCGCCGCCGCCCGCTGCTGGCAAACCGGACCGGCGGCATGTCCGGCCCCGGTATGTTCCCGCTGGCCGTGCGCATGGTCTATCAGGTGTACGAGGCGGTGCGCATCCCCATCGTGGGCATGGGCGGCGTGACGAGCGCGCAGGACGTTCTGGAGCTGATGCTCGCGGGCGCGACGGCGGTCGGTGTGGGCGCGGCGAACCTGGTCGAGCCGTATGCCTGCAAGCACATCATTGAAACTCTGCCGGACGCGATGGCGCGCTTCGGCATCGACGATCTCAGGGACATCATAGGAGGAGCACATCATGGGTAAGGACGTTATCATCGCGCTGGATTTTGACAGCCGGGAAAAGACGCTCGCGTTTCTCGACCGCTTTCAGGATGAGAAGCCGTTTGTGAAGATCGGCATGGAGCTGTTTTATGCCGAAGGGCCGGATATCGTGCGCCAGATCCGCGCGCGCGGCCACAAGATCTTTCTCGACCTCAAGCTGCACGACATCCCGAACACGGTCAAAAAGGCGATGGCCGCGCTCTCGGCGCTGGATGTGGATATCATCAACCTCCACGCTGCCGGCACGAAGGCCATGATGAGTGCCGCGCTCGAGGGGCTGACCCGCCCGGACGGCACGCGCCCGCTGCTCATCGCCGTGACGCAGCTGACCTCCACGGATCAGGAGCGTATGGAGCAGGAACTGCTCATCCACGCGCCCATCGACGAGGTCGTGCTGCACTATGCGCGCAATGCGCGCGATGCCGGACTTGACGGCGTGGTCTGCTCCCCGCTGGAGGCGGGCAGCATCCATGCGCGCTGCGGCGCGGACTTTCTGACCGTGACGCCCGGCGTGCGCTTTGCCGACGGGGAGACCGGCGACCAGAAGCGCGTCACGACGCCGGAGCGCGCCCGGGAGATCGGCTCGGACTACATCGTCGTCGGCCGCCCGATCACGCAGGCGGACGATCCCGTCGCCGCCTATCGCCGGTGCGTGGCCGCGTTCGTCGGCTGAGCGCCGGGTAAGAGACATTTCAACAGGAGGAACTGCTATGGATATCAAACACGAAGTTGCGCGCAGCCTGCTCTCGATCGAGGCGGTGTTCCTGCGCCCGCAGGAGCCGTTCACGTGGGCCAGCGGCATCAAGAGCCCCATCTACTGCGACAACCGCCTCATTCTGACCGCGCCCGAGGCGCGTGATCTGGTCGAGCGCGCCATCGCCGAGACGGTCAGGCGCGAGTATCCGCAGGCGCAGGTGCTCATGGGCACGGCCACGGCCGGTATCGCCCACGCCGCCATCGCCGCGCATCTGCTCGGTCTGCCGATGGGCTATGTCCGCTCGAGCAGCAAGGATCATGGCCGCCAGAACCGCATCGAGGGCAAGCTCGTCCCGGGGCAGAAGGTCGTGGTCGTCGAGGACCTGATCTCCACCGGCGGCAGCGTGCTCGACGCGGTGGACGCGCTGCGTGAAGCCGGCGCGGAGGTGCTCGGCATCGTGAGTATCTTCACCTACGGCATGAAAAAGGGCGTGGAGCGGCTCGCCGCAGCGCAGGTCAAAAACGTGAGCCTCACGGATCTGGACACCGTCGCCAGCACGGGTGCACAGGAGGGCTACATCACCGAGGCCGACGTCGCGCGGCTGCTGGCCTTCCGCGAAAACCCCTCCGACGAGAGCTGGATCCGGGCAGAAAGTCAGGTGTGATATGAAGCATCTGATCGACATTATGCAGTTGACCCCGCAGGAGATCATGGAGCTCATCGACACCGCCTGCGCGATCATGGAGCACCCCGAGCAATATGCCCACAAGTGCGATGGGAAGATCCTCGCAACGCTGTTTTTCGAGCCGTCCACGCGCACGCGCCTGAGCTTCGAGAGCGCGATGCTCTCGCTCGGCGGCAAGGTGCTCGGCGTCGCCTCGGCGGAGAGCTCGTCCGCTTCCAAGGGCGAGACCGTCGCAGACACCGTGCGCGTCGTCAGCTGCTACAGCGACATCATCGCCATGCGCCACCCCAAGGAGGGCGCGCCGCTGGTCGCGTCCATGTACGCGCAGGTCCCGGTCATCAACGCGGGCGACGGCGGACACAACCACCCCACGCAGACGCTGGCCGACCTCATGACCATCTACCGCGAAAAGGGTCGGCTGGACGATCTGACGATCGGTCTGTGCGGCGACCTGAAGTTCGGCCGCACGGTGCACTCGCTCGTCGCCGCCATGAGCCGCTGCACGGGCATCCGCTTCGTGCTCATCTCCCCGGAGGAGCTCAAGCTCCCGCGCTACGTGAAGGACGAGTATCTCAAAAAGCCCGGTGTCCCCTACACGCAGTCCACGTCGCTCGAGGCCGTGATGCCGGAGCTGGACGTGCTGTATATGACCCGCGTGCAGCGCGAGCGCTTTTTCAACGAGGAGGACTACCTGCGCCTGCGCGACAGCTATATCCTCACGCCGGATAAGCTCGAGACCGCCAAGCCCGACATGAGCATCCTGCACCCGCTGCCGCGCGTCAACGAGATCGCCGCCGCCGTGGACAACGATCCGCGCGCCTGCTATTTCAAGCAGGTGAAAAACGGCCGCTATATCCGCATGGCGCTCATGCTCAAGCTGCTGGGCATCGACTGACGGGAGGAGAAACGTTATGCTTATTGATTCGATTCAAAACGGGATCGTCATCGACCACATCACGGCCGGCAAGGCCATGGAGCTCTACCAGATCCTCGGTCTGGACAAGCTCGCGTGCACCGTTGCCATCCTCAAAAATGTCGTGAGCGGCAAGTTCGGACGCAAGGACATCATCAAGATCGACGGCGAGATGGAGCTCGACTGGGATCTGATCGGCTACGTCGATCCGAGCATCACGGTCAACATCATCCGCGGCGGCGAGCTGCAGGAAAAGCGCACGCTCAAGCTGCCCGAGCGCATCCGCGGCGTGCTCCGGTGCAAAAACCCGCGCTGCATCACCTCGACCGAGCGCGAGCTGCCGCAGGAGTTCGTGCTGACGGATCGGGAGCGGCGCGTCTACCGCTGCCTGTACTGCGAGACCGAGGCGGGAAAATGATCCCCCGGAAAATCTGAAAAATCAAGCGGCGCGTCCGGTTTCGGACGCGCCGCTTGTGCTTGCCGTCAGGCGAGCAGCCGGATGCCTTTGGTCATCAGGCTCAGCCCGAGGGCGACGATGAGGATCGTGCTGCCCTTGAGCAGATATTTGTTGTACCGCTTCGGGATGAATGCGCCCAGCAGGCCGAACAGCAGCATGAAGACGCACGTGCCCGCGCCGAAGGCGAGCATGCTCACCGCGCCGCTTGCCCACGATCCGGACGAGGCGGCGAAGATCCACATCGACGACAGCGCGCCGCATGGCATCAGACCGGTCAGCAGCCCGACGGCGAACGCCTTGCCCCGGAAGCGGCAGGGCCTGGTCAGTTCGGGGCTGATCCGGCGCAGAAACGGCACGCCCCACATCCTGAGCCCGATGAGCACCACGAGCAGCCCGCTGACGGTCAGGAGCATACTCTTGACCTGCAGATCGTAGCTGATGTATTTTCCGAGCGCGCCGAAGACGGCGCCCATCAGCGTGTAGCTCAGCAGGCGGCCGCCATTATAGAGCAGCGCATTGCCCTGTGCGAGCAGGATGCCGCCGCACATGCCGATGCAGTGCACGCCCGTGAGCAGGCCGATAACAAAGAGCGCACCGAAGCCGACGCCGCGCTCCGCGCTCGGTGTGCGGACGAGCCCGGTCAAGGCGGGGACGGCAAAATACAGGCACGCAACGAGTACGAGCGCGATCGCATCGGCGCGCCGCCCGCTGCGGCCGTCGCCGACGGGGTAGTCGGTCTCGGCGAGGATGCGCCCGATGTCCTCCGCGGAGAGGATGTCCGGGTCAAAGTCCGCCGTGACGGTGCTCTTGCGGTAGCTGGCCGTGCAGGAGAGAATGCCGCGCGTGTGCAGCAGCCTGTGCGCGATCTCGTCCTCGCATTGCGGGCAGATCATACCGTCGACCTTGCGGTCAAATATTTCGTGGCTCATATTTTTTCAACCTCAATGCGTTTAATAACACGCCGTTGGAGCTCAGCGCCATCGCGGCCGCGGCGATGGAGGGGTTGATGATGCCGGACGCCGCGAGCGGGATGCAGATGACGTTGTAGACGGCCGCCCAGATCAGGTTCTGGCGCACGTTTTTCATGGTCGCGGCGGAAACGTCGAACACCGTCTGCACGCTTTGCATACTGCTGCTGACGATCATCACGTCCGCCGTCGAAATGGCGATGTCCGCGCCGCAGCCGAGCGCGACGCCGATGTCCGCGCACGCCAGCGCCGGGGAGTCGTTGATGCCGTCGCCGATGAAGCACACGTGCTTTCCGCGCGCCTGCAGCGCCTTGACCGCGTCCGATTTGTCGGCGGGCCTGACCTCACAGAGCACGTTTTCGATGCCCAGCATCCCGGCGATCCGCTCGGCCTTCTCCCGCTTGTCGCCGCTGATCATCCACAGCTCCATGCCGCGGTCCCTGAGCGCGCGGACGGCCTCGGCCGCGCCCGGTCGGAGCTGCTCGGCGCTGTCGGTGAGGCCAAGCGTCAGTGTGCCGGTCTTGTCGAACACGACGGTGTCGGTCTTATAGGCGGTCTCCAGCTGCTCACCGCCGCGAAACAGTACGCCGAGCTCCGCCGCGCGGCCGGAGCCGGTCATGATCGAGGTCGGCGTGGCCAGCCCCAGCGCGCAGGGACAGGCGATCACGAGTGTGGAGCAGACGCAGTTGAGCGCCGAGCGCAGGTTTCCGGCGTCGAGCACGAAGCAGCGCAGGCAGAAGATGCCGGCCGCGACCAGAATGACCACGGGCACGAACACGGTCGCGATCTTGTCGGCCAGCCGCGCGACGGGGGCTTTTTCCGACTGCGCGGCGCTGACGATGGCGATGATCTGCGCAAGCACGGTCTGCTCGCAAACGGCTGCGCATGAGAGCGTCACATCGCCCTCCCGGCAGAGCGTGCCGCAGTACATACGCGCGCCCGCACATTTCGGGATCAGCTCGCTCTCTCCCGTGAGCATGGATTCGTCGACCATGCACGTTCCGCTCAGCACGGCGCCGTCGATCGGCACGCGCTCACCGCTGCGGACCTGCACGATATCGTCGGGCGTCAGCGTGCGGATATCGACGGTCTGCACCGTGCCGCCGCGCAGCACGTTCGCCGTCTCCGGCTGAAGGCGGATCAGCTTTCGGATCGCTTCCGAGGCTTCATAGCGCGAGGTGCACTCCATATACTTGCCGAACAGGATCAGCGACAGCAGCACACCCTCGGAGAGGAAGTACAGCTTCACGTCGTGGTGCACGGTCAGTGCGATGCAGGCGCTGTGCAGATAAATCACGGTCGTCGACACGGCGACCAGAAAGTCCATGCCGAGCACGCCCTGCCGCAGCGCCTTGTACGCGCCCTTGTAGAAGTATGCGCCCGGCCAGAACTGGAGCACGGACGCGATCGCAAGCTGAGCCAGCGGGTGCAGATTCCAAAACAGGGGCATCGTCAGAAGGACGCTGATGCAGAGCGTCCTTAATAGCCGCAGCCGGCCGCCGATCTCGCTCTCGGCGTCGCCGCAGGCGGGACACGAGACGGAGACGTCACTTGGCTGCATCGTGTTTCAGTTTCAGATACTGCCGGAAGCACACCCACGAGCACGGCAGGCAGCACACCGGGATATGAAACAGCAGCACCCAGCTCAGCCAGTCCACGCCCTGATAGAACACGCCGTTGTACGTGACACCTTTGCGTTCTGATCACAATGTCCGGACATTCGAACGTAACGCTGACTTCCATATTTTCATCATGAACGCTTGCTTCAAATGTGACCCCGTCAAATTCCCGCGCCAGCACGTCGATGGCATCGCAATATTGGTGCAGGATGGCCTTCGCCTCCTTGTTCTCGCAAAAGAGCGGCGCGAATTGCGCGCTCGCCTCGTCCGTCACCATTTGCACAACATCAAAACAGTTTGCAAAAGACATAAATTTCTCCTTATTCGATCGGCCGTGCAAGGCCATGGAAAGGGAACGTCATACAGACAGTGCCGTCCGTTTTGGGATACACCACAGACTTTGATGCAAGCTCCGCCGAGCGGACAAACCACACCACCTTTTTCATGTCAATGTTTTTACCCGTTACGCTGACACTTCCCATACTCTGAGATTGCTCATGCAGTTGATGCGTAACTTTCGCAGACGTTCCGCGTACAAGCCGTTTCATCGCCTTCGCTGTATAACCGCAAAGGCGGTCTGTCGCCCACTGTATATAATCGCAAAGGGGGGGCTGTGATGGGGCGTCTGCGCGCGGCTGATATTGGCCGGCGGTTTCATTTGCGCAAAAAGAAACGCCAGCAGTCGGAAAACCGACTGCTGGCGTGATCGTGGCGGATAGGGTGGGATTCGAACCCACGAGCCGCTTGCGCGACTACCTGATTTCGAGTCTTGTTCGCACTTGGCACTTTCGTGTCTGCTGTGGTCGGTGGCGGCAGTTTTGGAAGCGGCGAAAACCCTTGTGCTGCAACGGATTTCGGACGCGCCGACCGGTATTGACCAGCTCCATATCAGAAAAAACCAGAGTTCAAATTGAAATGAGAAATGCCCCAAAACGATTGATTTTTTTGCGC
>ERZ857757.2294-NODE-2294-length-12689-cov-6.655216_pt1 | contig 12689 bp, 8 predicted proteins | sample MGYA00519764_ERZ857757 | MGnify/ENA primary metagenome ERZ857757 (study PRJEB31778, sample SAMEA3449359) | human gut metagenome | biome: human gut; feature: human-associated habitat; material: faeces | place: United Kingdom | collected 2010/2012 ... | reverse complement strand
CTGAACTCGTTACTTTATTTTCCCTTTTTGGTCTCACATCATTGACAAATGTACAAAATCCAAAAATGCAAAATTTTATATTATAATGCAAATAGGGGATGTTAAAAACATCGAGTTTTTTAACAGCCCCCTCATTCCAAGGAAAACAAAATCCGGGATCAAGCGTATTTCCGCCCTCTACCGTTCATATTCCGAATGGTCTGTGCCCGCCGAAAGAAAGGGCGGATACATCATGATGGCAGAATTGGAAACCACAAATTCCTCCCGCAAAAAACGACCCTCCCGGTCTAAAACACGGCGGTAAAGCTGATTGTGCCGACTGTAACCGCCCCAAAGCTCTGCCCGCATCTCGTGATTCTTCTCCACGATTTCATAGATGTATTCCGGTTTTTTTACCGAACGCCACTGCCCCTCCAGATCGGTTTCTCCCACGAAAACATGCAGCTGATAGGGCTCCTTGGTATCGTTCCGGATCATCAGATCCAAATGGGGATAATAGCAGGTGGCACCGCTGGCAAAAGGCTGGGTGCGCCCCGAATCGGGGAACACATCGTATCCGTGCCGATAGCGCTCTACCACCGTCAGAGGGGTGTGCAGGGTCATCCAGTAAATCAGATTGGTCATCTGACAAAGCCCCCCGCCGATTCCCCGTCCGACGGTGCCGTTTTTCAAAACCATTCCCTCCTTATATCCTTTTTTCGCCGAGGTTTTGCCCACAAGATACCAGAAGCTGAAGGTCTGCCCGGGATAAAGGATCACACGATCGATCTTTTCCGCCGCAAGCCGGAGATTCACCACCTTGTTGTATTGCAATTCCATATCCACATCCTTCAACTTCCGCAGAAGGGGCGTATGGTGAGAAAACTGCACCTCCGGCAGAAGCTCTGCCGGCCTTTGGGCGGCAAACTGCCGGCGCATCCGGCACCACAAAAGTTTTCTTTTGGTCTTGTAGTAGAACATTCCGCATTTTGCCCGCAAAAGGGAGCGCTTTTTTGGCTTTTCCATAGAAGTTTTCCTTTCAGAATACTAAATTTGTCAGAAGCATCCGGAAATTCCGGAGGAATTCATTCTTATAGACGGCATTTCTTTCAGAAAATCAACGATTTTTTCCATATATGGAAAATTCCAGAAATCATACCAAATGCCCGGAGTAAAAAAACGACTGCCCGGAGCTTGAAAGTCCGGGCAGTATTCCTTTGAAGAAGAGAAAGAACCGTGTTCCATAAACGGAAACGACTTGCCCAACACTGTACAAAAACCGACAGGCTTATGCATTGCCCTCCTTATCGGTCTTGCACCGTTCCCCTTAGGAAGCCGGGAGGAGGTTCTGTTTCACACATTGAAGAGCAGATCCTTATAGGTGGGCATAGGCCACAGATCGGCAGGAGTGACCTTTTCGGCCGTGTCCACCACGGTGCGCAATTCCTCCATACGGGGCAACAGCGTATCCCTGCAAAAATCCGCAGAAGCGCCCACATCCCCCATGGTTTTCAGGGAAGCACAGGCATCTGAAAGGTTCTTTGTAGCTTGGTAAAGCGCCTCTACCGAATCCACTGCGGCAACGGCGGCGGCTTGGAGAGAGCCGGTCTGCACACCGATACCCTGCACTTCGGAAAGCTGTCTGCACAATTCGGCGGCTCCCCGATTCAGAGCCGGGGCAAACTGAACTCTTGCCATATCCAGCATGGTCAGTGCCTCGATAGACAGCACCGAAACATAATTCTGCAGCATAATGGCACATCTGGAGCGTAGCTCGGTTTCGGAGAAAATGCCGGTTTTGGAGAAGAGCGCCATATTCTTTTCCTTCACTAACAGAGGAATGGCATCTGCGGCTGTGGGCAGATTGCAAAGACCGCGCTTTTCTGCCTCCTTCACCCATTCCTCGGAATAGTTGTTGCCGTTAAAGATGATCCTCTTGTGCTCTCTGTATGCATCCCGGACGATCCGTCTGGCGGCGGCGTTCACCTCTTTTTTGCCCTCCAGCCGATCGGCAAAGCCCGAAAGCACCTCTGCCAAGGCGGTGTTCAGCACGGTGTTGGTGTCGGAAATGGACTGCGCAGAGCCTGGCATCCGGAATTCAAACTTGTTTCCGGTAAAGGCAAAAGGCGAAGTCCGGTTCCGGTCCGTGGTGTCCTTTTTGAAGTCGGGCAACACATGCACGCCGGTTTGCATATGGGTGCGCTTGGCGCCAAAGTATTTCTTTCCGCTTTCCACGCAATCCAAAATTCCGGTCAATTCATCGCCCAGATACATGGAAACAATTGCGGGAGGAGCTTCGTTGCCGCCCAAACGGCAGTCGTTGGAAGGGGAAGCCACCGAAATGCGCAGCAAATCCTGATAATTGTCCACCGCTGTGATGACAGCCGCCAAAAACAGCAGGAACACCGTATTTTCAAAGGGATCGTCTCCGGGCTTGAACAGATTCAGACCGGTGTTCGTTTCGATGGACCAGTTGTTGTGCTTGCCCGAACCGTTCACGCCCCGGAAGGGTTTTTCGTGCAGCAGGCAGACCAGTCCGTGACGGTCGGCCACCTTCTTCATGATCTCCATGGTCAGCTGGTTCTGGTCGCAGGCGTTGTTGGCAACGGTAAAGACCGGCGCCAATTCATGCTGGGAGGGTGCCACCTCGTTGTGCTCGGTGCTGGCATAGATGCCCAGTTCCCACAGCTCCTCGTTCAGTTCTTCCATGAAGGCCTTGACCCTGGGCTTGATGACGCCGAAATAGTGATCGTCCAACTCCTGCCCTTTGGGAGAAGGTGCGCCGAAAAGCGTTCTGCCGCAAATGCGCAAATCTTCCCGCTGTGCATAGGTTTTCTTGTCCACAAGGAAATACTCCTGCTCTGCGCCCACGCAGGCATGAACCCCGGTCACATCCTTGTAGCCCAGCAGATTCATCACTCTGGTTGCCTGCACCGAAAGTGCTTCCACCGAGCGAAGAAGCGGGGTCTTTTTGTCTAAAACCTCTCCCCCGTAGGAGCAGAAGGCCGTGGGAATGCAGAGGGTCTTGTCTTTGATGAACGCATAGGAGGTCGGGTCCCAGGCCGTGTAGCCTCTGGCTTCAAAGGTGGCCCGCAATCCGCCGGAGGGGAAAGACGAAGCGTCGGGTTCGCCTTTGATCAGGCGCTTTCCCGAAAACTCCTCGATGATACTGCCGTCCTTCTGGGGGGACAGAAAGCTGTCATGCTTCTCTGCCGTGATCCCGGTCAGCGGCTGGAACCAGTGGGTGTAGTGGGTTGCCCCCTTCTCAATCGCCCAATCCTTCATGGCATTCGCCACGGCGTTGGCTAAGGTGATGTCCAGATCCTTTCCTTCGGAAATCGTCTGCTTCAGCGAACGGTAGATGTCTTTCGGCAGTTTTTCATGCATCACCGCATCGTTAAAAACCATAGCGCCAAAGTTTTCAGAGAGCTTTCCCATTTTCTATACTTCCTTTCGGTTTATTTCTCCGATTTAACGGATAAAACAAAGATTTTTTCAATTTTTTCAGCAAAAAACCTGTTTTTTCGTTTTTTTGCTGAAAATATGGGTTGATTATAACGCCATATTCCGCTCTTGTCAAGTGGTTTTTCAATAAAATATCTAAAAAAAACAAAAAAATCTCAAAAAAATCAATTTTTTGAGATTTTTTGAATTCCGAAAACAGATAAAGCGTTCTTTTTTGTCTGAAAAATCAGTTTTTCAAGAGAAATTTCTTTAATTTCGGCCAATTTTTTCGCCGTCTCGATCATATAGCCCGAATGATTCATCCTTCCCCGGTAGGGCACCGGAGGAAGATAGGGACAGTCGGTTTCCAAAAGCATCCGGTCAAGGGGAACCAGCCGGGCTGTTTCCACCGTCTGAACAGCGTTTTTATAGGTCAGCACCCCCGAAAAGGAAATATACCGTTCTCCCTTCTGCAAATACTGCCGCGCCATTTCGGGCGAGCCGGAATAGGAGTGCAGAACCGTAGGCACATTTGAAAATTCCGAAAGCAGTTCAAAGGTGTCCCCGTGTGCATCCCGGTCGTGGATCACCGCCGGAAGCCCCAATTCCCCTGCCAGCTCCATCTGGGCCCGGAAGAACGCCTTCTGCACTTCCTTTAGCGGATTCTCTTCCCAGTGATAATCCAAGCCGATTTCTCCGACGGCCACAACCTTCCCATGTCTGCAAAGAGTGCGCAGGATCCGCAGTGCTTCCTCAACGCTCCCTTCCCTGTCGCAATTTTCGGGATGAACGCCCACTGCTCCGTAGCACCCCGGAAAGCGATCGCAGAACTCTAAGACCGCAAGAGAATCCGCTGTGGAGGTTGCAGCGTTGAGCACATACTCCACCTGCTCTTCAAACAACCGGGAAAGCAGGCCCTCTGCTCCCTCCGGAATCTCCTTGTACTTCTCATCAAAATAATGAGCATGGGTATCAAACATTTTTTCCATAATGGCATCCTCTGCCTGTTTTATTTCCGCCCCTTCGGGCTTTGGTCACAGAAACCAAGCCCCTAAAATTTGTGTCCGGGCTTTCCGAAGGATCTGTGCATTTATGATACCGTGTCGCATCAGAGCGAACCCTTGGCCTTCATAAAACTACGGATCTCCCAAAGAAATTCCCATAAAAGCCCAGCCCGCCCCAACCGGGACAGAACTCTTTATTTTCCCACACAGAATCTGGAAAAGATTTCCGAAACAATATCCTCCCGCACACTTCTTCCGTCGATCTCACCTAAGCGCTCCATGGCGATCTCCAGGTCCAAAGCCGCAAGGTCCTGGGTTTGTCCCATCTCCAACGCCTCCAGCGCCCGATCCACCGCCGCCAGTGCCTCTTCGGCGGCCGCCGCCTGCCGGGCGTTGGTCAGCAGTCCCTTTTCGGAAGTATTGAGCCTGTCGGTTTCAAAGAGCTCCTCCAGGTACCGGGGCAACTCCCGGGGCATTCCCTCCTCCTTGGCCGAAAAGGCAAAGGTTTTGTAGGGCGCAAGGAGGGTGCGTTCAAACCGGGCGGGCAGATCGCTTTTGTTCAGCAGTGCGATCACCGGGACTCTTTGCTCCCCCAAAAGCCCTAAAAGCTGCCGATCCTCTTCGTTGGCCTCTTCACTGCCGTCAAAAACCGCCAGAATCAATTCCGCTTCCTTCAGTTTTTCAAGGCTCCGTTTCACGCCCAGCCGTTCCACATCGTTGGTCGTGCCATGAATACCCGCCGTGTCGCACAGGTGTAAAAGCACCCTGCCTACAAAAACATTTTCCTCCACCGTATCCCGGGTGGTGCCCGCCACCGGCGAAACGATGGCCCGGTCCTTGCCCAAAATTCCGTTCAGAAGCGAGGATTTTCCGGTGTTGGGGCGCCCAACAATGACGGTTTTCAAGCCTTCCATCACGGCGTGTCCCTGCCGATACCCGGCCGTGAGGTTTTCTAACTTCTTCCGGATATTCAAAAGTTCTGCCCCCAATTCCTTTGGAGAAAGATCGGTCAGGTCCTCGTCCGGATAGTCCGTGAAGGCGTACATGGATGCCAGCAGCCGGCACAGCGCCTCATAAATTTCCTGCACCCGGCGCCCCAGGGCTCCTGTGCTGTTTTCTCCCGCAATGCGCAATTGCACTTCACTTTCGGCGTTGATCAAATCGATCACCGCTTCTGCCTCAGAAAGAGTGATTTTTCCGTTCAGAAACGCTCTTTTGGAAAACTCGCCCGCTCCGGCAGGAACCGCTCCGCACAAAAGCGCACTTTCCAAGACCTTTTCGGTCAACAGCACGCCTCCGTGACAGCAGATCTCCGCCACATTCTCTCCGGTGAAGGAGCGGGGAGCCTTATACAAAGTCAGGACCCCGTCATCTAAGAACTCCTTTTTATAAAGAATTTTGCCGTATGTGGCCTGCCTGTCGGGAAGCTCTCCCACCGTTCTGCCGCTTTGAGGCCGAAACATGGCCTCCGCCACCGCAAAGGCCTCCGGCCCGGATATGCGAATCATTCCTACCCCGCCCTTTCCGTAGGGCGTGGAAATCGCCGCCACGGTCTCTCCCCAAAAATTCATGGGCGCTTCCATTTCCTGCATCTCTCTTTCTTCCTTCAGGGAGCATCCTTGTTTCAGAATTTCTTTTCGGTTTTCGCCGAAAATCCTGTTTTTGTTTCTCCCGATTCATTATAACGCATTCCCTTCTTTTTTTCAAGCGCTTTCTTCATCGGGCAAAATGAAACTCCCTTTCAGGGAATATTGGTTGATCTTCCGGTCAAAAACAGGAGAACGGGTTGCAAAACGACCCGTTCTCTCTGCATTTTCAAATCTATATCGCTGCAAATTTCTCGTTGGGAGAGGAATTTTTGATCAGAGTATCCAACAGCTGTGCGAACTGCTCCTTGTAAAAATCCTTTTCCAGATTCAGCTTGGCCAGCCGTGCCTGTATATTCTCAAAGGAGGCATTTCCCTTATAAGCGCTGTCCCGCAAAAGTGCGGAGCATTCCACCACCGCCGTGGCGAAAAGGAAATCCTCATCGGGGTTCTCCGTATAAAGCTCCTGCTCCAGAGTGAAGCTCTTTTCCTTGCTCTTGGTCTCTCCCGGCTCCTTCCAACGAATGGCAAGCTCGGCAAAAGGCAGTTCGGCAGATTCCTCGGTGCGCTCCCGCAGCTTCAGCTCATAGAATACGGTGACGCAGTGTCCTGCGCCCAGTTCGCCCGCATCCTTCTGGTCGTCTTTGAAATCCTCTTCGGAAAGAATTCTGTTTTCATAGCCCACCAGACGGTACTGCGCCACCACCTCCGGACGGAAGGTCAGCTGCAGTTTCACATCGTCCGCCACCGGATAAAGGTTTGCAAAAAGGTCTTCGCCGAAAATCTTTTCGGCTTCCGCATCGCTGTCCACATAATGGTATACTCCATTTCCGTTGTCGGCAATGCTCTCCATCATATCGTCCCGGTAGTTGCCCTCGCCGAAGCCCAGCACCGACAGGTACACCCCCGATTTTTTCTTTTCGGAAACCAATTCCCGGACTTCCTCCACCGAAGAGGCCCCCACATTCAGGTCTCCGTCAGAGGCCAGGAAGATCCGGTTGTTTCCGTTGGGAATATAATGGGCTTCCGCCAACCGATAGGCCATCTTCAGTCCGGCCTCCCCGTTTGTGGAGCCGCCGGCCGACAGCCCGTTTACCGCCTGCAGAATCCTTTCGCTCTTGCTTCCGCTGCAACCGTCCAGAACCACCTCTTCCTTTCCGGAATAGGTGACAATCGACACGGTGTCATCGCCGTCCAACCGTCCCACCAGATAGGAGAAGGCCTTTTTCAGCAACGGCAATTTATCCTCTGACATCATGGAACCGGATACATCAATGAGAAACACCAGATTGTTCTTCTTGGAGGATTCGGTCTTTTGGGTGGCAAGGGTCAGCATCAGGAGCGTTGTATCATTATAGGGCGAAGGTGCAACCGTTGCCTTTATCCCAAAGATTCCCTCGGTGGGTTCGGGGCAGGTATAGGAAAAATAATTGACCATTTCTTCGGTCCGCAAACAGCCGCCGGCGGTCGCCTTCAATTCTTCAAGAGTATATCCCTTCTGCACCAGGCGCCGGAACAGGGAATAAGAAGCGGTGTCCACATCGGCGGAAAAGGTTGAAACCGGATGAACGGCTGCATCCACAAAAGAATTTTCCAATATCTTTCGGGGTCCTTCGTCGTCCCCCGCCGCTTCCGAAGCCTCGGGCTTGGCTTCAACTTCTTCAGCCGGAGCAGCCGGCGCAAAATTCATTTGATCCTCCGCACCGTCTGGACCGGCAATTTCCCCTTTTGGGGCATACGCCCCGCAGGAGGAAAGCAGTGTGGCAAGAAGAGCCAGGAATGCACCAAGTACGAGTATTCTTTTTTTCATCATCATTCATCTCCTTCTTCAAACAATTCACCGAACAGATTCTGAAGAGCTTGATTCGGCACCACTTCGTCCCGGTAATCAAACAATGAAAAATGCAGATTTCCTTCCGATTTTTTCAGGCAGGGCGTGAACACCGTTCCGTTTCCGGAAAGCACCCAGAGCTTTTGATTCCGAACCTCTCCCTCTTCCGGCGGAATCTCCCCCTCCGGGTTCTCCATTTCCCGGGAAATGGTTTCAAACTGACTTTTGCTCAGAACGACCGCCTCGTAAACTTCGCTGCCCTCTTTCTGTCGGACCAGCATGGGTTCTCCCGAAAGAAGGCGTCCTTCCACTTCCTCTTCCGAAAGAATCTCGGGCGAACGGTCATTTGGTGAGGAACGGTCAAGAAAATCTTTGTACCAGGTCCGGAAAGCCGGAACACCTACCAAGACCACCAGAGACACCGCCAGCGCCGCCGCCAGAACCGCCAGAGATCTTCGGAACCTCTGCAAATTTCTGCGGCGGATACCGTAAAGCCTTGCTTCCTCCAGCCGCTCTTCCGACACACCGGAAAGCTCCTCAAAAAGGAAAAATGCTTTTTCTTCTTTTTTCACAGCAATTCCTCCTTTTCAAGAAGAGCTTTCAGCTGTCCCCTCGCCCGGAACAACAGGGTTTTCACCTTTCCTTGGGTAAAGCCCAGCTCGAAGGCGATCCTCTGCACCGGCTCCGCATAGAAATACCGCCGCAGGAACACCGCCCGGCTCTCTGCCGGCAAAGTGCCGAGAAACCGATCAATGGCCTCCCGCAAACACCCGGCCTCCAGCGCACTCTCCACCGTTTCCGAGGAAGGAATGCACTCCTCCAGTTCTTCCAGAACCAAAGAAGTCTCCGGACGCTTTCCGGCGTTGCGCTTTCGCAGAAGATTCAAGGAAAGATAGCGGACAATCTTGGAAAGATAGGCACCGAGAAACGAGGCTCTGTCGGGCGGAATTCGGTTCCATGCGGTCAGATAGGTGTCGTTCTCGCACTCTTCGGAATCCTCTCTGTTCCACAAAAGCGCTTGAGAAAGACCCAAAAGCATCCTGCCGTATTTCACTTTGGAGGCTCCCAACGCCTCTTCGTTCCGCAGAAGGTATAGTTCCACGATTTTTTCATCTTCCATGGTTTGGAACCCTTTCTTGCTCTTCATCCTGTAAGTGTCTGTTTTTTCCGATAGGTTTCAGCTTTTTTTCATTTTTTTGGATTCATAGAGTTTTTTTCACAATTTTTTCTCGGAAAAAACAGGGGGCCGCCGAAAACCGGAACAATCCGATCCCAGGCGATCCCCCGAATATCGACAAACGCATCTTTAAAATGCCCGTTATGGCTTCTTTTTCCTTTCGGTATCCTTCTGACTCATTCCTTTTTTCTTTGACCAAAGCACGATGCCCATCACCAGAAGAATTCCGCAAATCACACCGATTCCAATCCACACAAAGACCAAAGCCGCAGAGCTTCCCTCTTCCAAAGAATCCGATTCCGCTCTGGAAGCAGGGGAAACCTCTGGCGGAATGGATGTTTTGTCGGTCCCTGTGAAGGAAGGCGTAGGTTCCGGTGTCGGCGTGGGCACAACCGGCGAATTTTTGGGCGTTCGCCCCACCGAAAAGGATGCCACTGTTGCCGTTTCGCTGTCACCCTGCTGAATCGTCAACGAAACAGTACACCGGGCATCGGCGGGCAATTCCTCCAACGCCGCTTTCAGGGACAGTGCATACCGTCCCCCGGCCTTTTCGGTAAACGGCACCGTCAGCGTCGTTTCCTTTCCGCCTGCCCTCAGAGTGACACAGGCCCGGTCGCCTTCCCTCACTTTTCCGGTCAGCCCGAAGCTCAGTTCTCCCGTTTGAAAATCCAATTGTACATTTTCTGCCTTTTGCTCTCCCGGCAAACGATCCTCTTTCAGTTCTCCCTTTCTGAAGACCTTGGTCTCGCCTTCAAAAAGTACCATATCTCCTTTTTTCACCACCAAGGAAAGGGAATACTTCTTGCCCTCGGTTTCGGGCCTGAAAAAGTCTCCGGTCCGGAATACCAGTGCCAGTCTGCCCAAAGCCTCTGTCGGCACCACCTCTTTCGTGATGCCATCGATCGTCAGAATGTATGTCAGACCCTCTTCTTTAAAAAGCGTTCTCTCAAGACTTTCATCCTGTCCATCCTCCAATTTGAGCATCAACAGAGTCTCTGCCTTTCCGTTTTTCTGCCGAAGGACAAAGCCTTCCTGGCAGGGCAACAGCCTGAAAGTCTTTTCCGGAGGAAGGGACGGATCAGATGCGCCCCCTTCGACCTCTTTGGCACCCAAGTGCTCAAAGGCCTCTCCCTTCACCGGGCAGAGATCGTGAACGGAAAATCCGCCGTTGTTCTCCCTCATTGCCTGCAAGCCCTTTTCAACGGTTGGGGAGGTTTGATCTGCCAGAAGGGAAAGCGCTTGGGAAAATGCTTTTTTCGTACCGTTGGATGCGGTGAGCGCATTTCCGTTTTGATCCTTCACCTCATAGAACGCGTTCAGATATACGCTGCCCTTATCTGTAGAGCAAAACACTTTTCCTGCCGTTCCGCCCACATAAACATTGAAGATCGTTCCGTAGTTGGAATAACACAGTCCGTGCGCAAGAGCGCTCTCGGTTTCCAAAGCAATCACACTGTTGGCGATCACTGAACCGGTTTGCAATGTACGAAAAGGCTGGGCGCTTCCGGGAGAGGAAATCCGTCCCTTCAGAACCAGATTGGTAAACACCCCGTACACATACGGAAAAATCGAAGTCTGATCGTTTCCTTTCAGATCCACGGTCAGCGTGTAGCCGTCGCCATCATAGTTTCCGCCGAAATATCGCTTGGAATTTCCGTTTGCCGGAGTCCCGGCATAGCCTTCAACTCCGGTCATATCAATATCCGCCGTTTGACGGTAGAACCTGCCTTCACCGTATATTTCCGAAGAGGAAACCGAAGCGTTGAACAGATCCGTCAGTTTCTTGAAGTCCTCGGGCGTGGAAATCAGATAGGGATCTTCGTGACTGCCCGTGCCCTCAAAATCCTGCTCCTCCGCACTGCTTTTTACAAGAATCCGAACCTTTGCCGGTTTTACAGTGCCGTAAAGGATCTCTACTTCCGTCTGTCCTTCTTTCAACGAGCAGGTCTGCCGCACCGTCCAGCCGTCCACCTTCCGGCGACTCCCGTCTGCCAGTTCTGCCGTTACCTCCATTCCGAAAGGATCAAAAAACTCTCCCGGCTTATATTCGGTTTTAAAAGGCTGCGCCGTTACTTCCGCAGACCGTGCCTCTTCCCGCAGTTCGCTATAGGATGAAATCAAAAAGGATGCCTTGGGGATGATCTCTTTGGTGGAGAGATTGTATCCGATGTAGGTGATATAATCCTCATAAATATAGACCAAATATCCCTCGCTGCCGTAAGTCTCTGTGGTTTTGCCGTTGCTGTTGTAGCTGATGCTGTTGCCCACATAACACCGGGGCTGGGCAGTAGAACTGTTGTGAATCATCCGGCAGGCCGTGCCGTTCTCGTCAGAATAGTTCTGCCAGTCATAAAGAGACAGATGGGTGTGCCCCGACATGAGAATAACTTCCTTGTATTCTGTCAGCAGTTGCTTAAAGCGCAAATTGTTTTGATACTTATCGGTAAACAGGATCGGCTGCACATAGGTGCCGTCATATTTATCCCCCGGTCCGAAATTGTGAATCAGAGAGTGCTCCACCAGAAAAATATTGGTATCTGTCCCGCTGTAAGTACAGAGCAAATCCTCCAACCAATCCAACTGGGCATCAGAAAAATTGTCTTCATCCGGAGTGGCGGCCACAGATGAAAGCTCCTGCGCCATAAAAATGAATAAATTGTCTTTCTGACCCGGCTTTCCCTCTTTCAAAAGGTAAAAATAAGGGGAATCTGCATAAGGTCGGCATTCGTCCTCTCCCATGGTGTTTATCAAAAACAGCCGGTTTCCCTGAGAATCATGGTTTCCCCTTGCTTCATAAATCTGCTCTTTCGGATATCCCGAAGCTGCTATGGCATCGTTGTAGCGCTTATAGTTGAGCGCTTCCCCGTTCTCGGTAATATCTCCGGAAACAACCACCATTTCCATCTTCTTTTCCCCGAAAAACTTCAACGCCGCCGTCCACTTGGCAGAAGCGCCAAAGCCATTGTCATCATAGTTCATGTGTACATCCGATACCGAGGCAAAGCTCCCCTGCACTTTTCCCGGCTCCAGACGCTTTTCCTCCGGAATATCCCACACCGCAAAAGCCGCAGACAGCGCCGTGTCTTTCACTTGTTTCCCGGACAAATGAAACACTGCAACCTTTGTCGCCTGAGACGGAATCAATGTCCCTGCCGGCATTTTTACGGTTATCTTTGCCGAAACCTTCTCCAGTGCTATCGCTTCATAGCCGGAAAGCGCCCCCTCTTCGTCAGCAAAGCAAAAGGCATAGTACCCGCTCTTTGGAGCACCCTCTCCGGGTGTCAGCGTGATCGTCCCCTCTCCATAGCCGGGTTCCTCCCGATGAATGCCGGAAAACTCGTAAACCAGTAGATCGGTCTCTCCGTTTACCGGAAAAACACCACCCGCAGGAAACAACAAAATGACCGAAAAAATCAAGGAAAAAATGCATACCAATCCCTTTTTCATCTTCATTCCTCCTATACGCCAAGCTTCCAACACTGTATGGATGAACAATTATAACAAATTGCAGAGAAAAAAGTCAAGTCCTTTTGCGGAAACTCCATATTTCCGTCTCACTCCTACTTTTGGCCGCCTTGTTCCTTATAAAAAGATTTATAATTTTCGTGGGACGCTGTCCCACTCCCTGCCAAGGAGCGTTTTTGAAAAAACGCCCCTTGGAACCCTCA
>ERZ857757.2292-NODE-2292-length-12701-cov-2.086747_pt1 | contig 12701 bp, 17 predicted proteins | sample MGYA00519764_ERZ857757 | MGnify/ENA primary metagenome ERZ857757 (study PRJEB31778, sample SAMEA3449359) | human gut metagenome | biome: human gut; feature: human-associated habitat; material: faeces | place: United Kingdom | collected 2010/2012 ... | reverse complement strand
TCTGTGGAGAACATCGATCGTATTCGAAGGCAGAGCGAAACCATCGAGCTTACTGAGATCAATCAGGGGATTCTGGAACTTTCCAGAACCATTAACGAAGCAAAATGGTCTACACAGCCCCGGATACTGCTTGAACTGGCTATCGTGAAGCTTTCTTCTGTGTCTGCCGGACGTGCTCCAATTATGGGAATGACTTCAGAACGTATGATATCGTCAGAACCTGCAGGGTCTCAGGGATACTACGGAAAGCCGGCCGGATCGCCTTTGCAGAATGCAACGTCAGGGAGCCCTGCTGAATCACCAGCCTCGGAAACAGGTCATGCGCCAGACGAAGACGGGAATAAAGCTGTGCCGGAACCTAAAGATTATGATCGGATCTGGAAAGCTGTATTTGAAGATGGAGAGGCGTCGAAGGGAAGCTTTTATATTGTTGGGAGCGGTGCTGCGCTGACGTCTATCGAAGAGCATTCGTTTACGGTGACTGTTCGCTCGGGACATGTGAAGGCTTATGCAGAGAGAAATCGGGAACTTCTGGAAGCTTTGATGGAAAGGCATACCGGTAAAAAGCGCAGTATGAAAATTGCAGAAACGGGAGCCGGAGCTACTTCGGTGGAATCGGAAGCATCAATGGAGGATATTGCCCAGGAAGCAGAGAAACTTCTGGGAGTCAATGTAGAGATAAAGTAAGATTATAGTTGGAGGTACTAAAATGGGAAAAGGAATGAAAGCCGGTAAGAGACCAAAGGCACCGGGTGCAGGAAATATGCAGAAGCAGATGCAGCAAATGCAGCAGATGCAGAGAAAGATGGATGAACTTCAGGCTGAGATCAATGAGATGGAGGCGACAGCGACATCCGGCGGCGGTGCGGTGACAGTAACTGTATCGGGAAAAAAAGAAATCAAGGACATTCAGATCAAACCGGAAGTTATCGATCCTGATGATGCGGAAATGCTGCAGGATCTGATCATCGTGGCTGTTAACGAAGGTCTGCGCCAGATTGATGAAATCTCCAACAGTGAAATGAGCAAGCTGACCGGCGGGTTGGGCATCCCGGGGCTGTAGGATGCAGCAATATCCAAAACCCCTGTCCCGGCTGATCAATGAGCTGTCAAAACTGCCGGGCATCGGCTCCAAAACCGCGCAGCGGCTAGCCTTTTACATCCTTTCTCTGGACGAAAGAGAGGCAGGGCAGCTTGCTGAGGCGATCACGACAGCGAAACGAGAACTCCGATACTGCTCTGTCTGCGGCAACCTGACCGACAGGGATCCTTGCGCCATCTGCGGTGATCCCTCACGCAAAACCGACACCATTTGCGTGGTTGAAAGCCCACGCGACGTGATGGCGATGGAACGCATCCGCGAATACCATGGGCTTTACCACGTCCTGCATGGGGTTATTTCTCCGATGGAGGGCATCGGTCCGGCTGATATCAACCTGCAATCGCTGATCACGCGTCTGCAGAGCAGCGATGTCAAGGAGCTGATTATCGCAACCAATCCGAATATCGAGGGCGAAGCGACCGCCATGTATATCGCCCGTCTGATCAAGCCGGCGGGGATCAAGGTCAGTCGCATCGCACATGGCATACCGGTCGGCGGCGACTTGGAGTACGCGGATGAGGTTACGCTGCTCAAGGCGATGGAGGGGCGCCGCGAACTGTAAACAGATCCGCGGCAAGCTGCCCGAATCCTGCATCGCGCAGCATTCGCGGCAGGCAGCCCCCTCCCTCGTCCTCAGACGGAGAGATTGCGCTCCTTTGCCAGCTGCAGCAGATAGGAATACTTCGTGCGCGCGGCCAGCACATAATAGGACGCGTAGTCGATGGCTGCGTGGTCGGTCAATTCATTGAACACTGAAACGGCCCAATCCAGTTCGGAACGGGCGTTTTTTATGGACTGATAGAGCATTTCGTCTTCAGAACAGACAGAAGAAACAGATTTCCATTTCATAAGAATCACACCTTTCTACTAGCATAGTTTAACAGTATTATGGGAGAATTCATTCTATTTTATTCCAAAGCAACATAAAATATACGGAACAAAATCCGTATACGCTGTTTTTCGATATTTCGACATGGATGCATTGCAATATTTCGATATGCGGCAAGGAGATAAGTCTTAGATTTCAATCAGAAGGGAAGTAAAAATGGGAGAACAACTCGGTATCCTGCTGACCTATGCAGGCGCGGTTATTTTAATCTTGATTTTCGGAAAAATCTTTTTGTGGCCGCTCAAGTTGGTTTTGAAATTGGTACTCAACAGCATCGCAGGAGGACTCATCATCCTCCTGTTCAACACGGTTTGCGCCGGCTTGGGACTCTGGATTCCGCTGAATTTTATCAACGCGATCCTTGTCGGCTTCCTTGGCCTGCCCGGAGCCGTACTTTTGTTAATTTTGACCTGCCTTTAAGCCTCCGCACCTTCGTAAAAATGCAGCAGCACTTCCCGGACCTCGTTGTATTTTCTTACGGGAATCGGAATTTTCGTGCCATTCAGCAGCGTCAGCGTGTAGCGCTCTATAGAAGAAATATAATCCGGATTGACCAGATAACTGCGGTGTACGGGGATCAGGAGTTTTTTGTCCTGTTCGCCGGCAATTTCCGCGAGTTCAGTAATCGACATCTTGATGAGGAAATTTCTGTCTTCACAAACCAAGTGCGTATCCTTTCCTTTCGCCATGACATACATAATGTCGGCGAGGGCAATGGACTGCAGCGAGCCGTTTTCACCGATGACGTTAAGTCTGCGTCTGTCTGACAGACGTTTAATTTCGTTTTGGAGATAGCCGGACGCGAGTTTACCCATGGTTGTCGGGACAAATTCCCCCTCTGCCAGCTGCAGTTCACCCATCGGATTCGAGACGTGAATGTGTCGGATTTTCATGCCTTCCTTCGTTTTTTCCCACACAAAGGTGCAGCGCTGCTGTCCTTGCAGGAAGTATTCCGCCGAGGGCGCGGTGGATGTCAGATATCGCGCAGTGACGGTGCAAAAGCGGGAACCACTGCCCAACGCGTAAAACTCGCCATTTAGAATCACGCAAGGCGGCACCTGCTTAATGGCTTCGCGAAGATCGTTTTCGGCTGCCTCGCGCCCGACCAGAAATTCATCCTTCTGCGCGCCAATCCAAACAACATCCTCTGCGAGACATGAAATCACAAAGCTTGCATCTTGCTGCCAAAATTCCTGCAGGCATCTCTGCGTTAAATCGATAGCCTCTCGTTCTAGTCTTCTCATAATGTTCAGTCTGCCTCCCTTAACACGCGGCTGCCTCATCGACATAGGAATTGAAGGACACACCGCTTCAAAACTATTTTATATGAAAAATCATTCGGAGGCAAGCCCTTTCGCACATTTTACAAGCGAAAGCCTTTTCGCGCAAACTGTAAATCAGATGGCTGAATTCAGCGAATTAGCGCTTCGCGTGTCCTGCGAGCAAGAATTTTTTTTGAACATTCTCTGAACAGAAGGACCGGACATCATTCAATTTTATTATCGGCAAGCATACGCCCTGCCACGAGGAGCTGTAAAAAACAATTCAGCGCCACGTCCGGATTTAGCGCAGCTTCTCCCGCCAGCGCCTGTCGCGATGAGCTTTCTCTCTTCCTGACGTCGAAGCTTCTGGAGTATCCCAATCAATTCGTTTCCTCTGTCTTTCGGATTGACGCGTAGCAAGTGATTCCGCTCATCACGCTGTCTTCGCAGTCGCTCTTCTACGCGTACATTCGCTGCCTGTTTGTGAATGTACCGAGACTGTCGCAGCAGGAGGGCGAGCAGGTGAAGGGCATCTGCTCGATGGGGCTTATGGGAGAGTTCAAGCAGAGCTCCATGAAGATGGTCCTCCTCGCGGAGACCTTGCTTTCCATCTACTTTGACCGTGCGTTTTTCTTGACTGTTTCACGAACAGAGCACGAGGAGTGTTTGACGTTGCAGAATCGCGTCCCGTGACGTGAAGAAGGGGAAGGCGCTGTTGGACGAGTGGTTTGTGCAGCTCCTCGACGAGATTGAGATGTCCCAGCAGTTCCAGCGAGACTGTTCCTCCTTCATTTCCATTCTCTCCGACCTGTGGCAGAGCCGACTCAATCCGACGGGAGTTGCGATCACTAGCAACGACTTCTATCACCTGAAGATCCCCTGTTTCTGCCAGTCCGATCTGCTGGGCCCGCTCTACCGCTACCATTGTCTGCGAAAACTGCTGGAGCTCGTAGTCCTTGCGTCGACTCCTTCCCTAGACCGTTTCTCACGGCAAGAAATCGACGCTGAATTGGTACGCAAACGTGGTGTCGACTGTGCTGATGAAGACGATATCCGAGCGACGACACGATGCCGCTGTGGTCGCGCTCACGACGAGTATCATTCGTATCACCTCGACGCTGTCTCCCGACTACGCGCCCGTGGCGATGTTGCGTGGGACGGTGGAGAAGGCTTCCTACTCCATGATCGTGGCGCTGCTGCGTGTGATGTCGCTGCTGACGAACGCGGTGGAGAAGGACACGTCGACGGCGGAGACGCTGCGGTCGAACATGGCGTCGCTGCTGATCGAGGCGACGACAGACACGGCTGCCATCATGGAGATTCTGTCGGTGATTCGCTCCATGTTCTACGTTGTTTGTAACAAACAGGAGAATAGAAAACACGGAGATGGGTCACAAAGCGATAGATACAGAAACAGAAAAAGAGGAGGAGGAAGAGGACGGAAAAGGCGAGTCCGAAGGCCAGCGGGCGGTTCACTCTGCTTTCTCGGTCGGAAAACTTCATAAACACCAAGTCGTCGTACTCGTTGCTGCAATGAGCGGAACATCGGCAACTCTTGGGAATCGTCGTCTTGCCCATCACACGCAGCACGAAGTCCAGATAATCGGCACGCGACGACCGGTTGATCTGCCACGAACTGTCAAACACACTGTTCCATTTCTCGTGAAGAAGGCAGAGCCTTAAGTCGGAACACGGATCATCGGGCAGCTGCGGAATGCTCGCCACCCACAGAATCGACATCGCCGGAGTTCCGACAAAAGAAAGCCGGACATACGGGACCAATGATAAAGGACGTTTGAAATAGGAACGCAGGAAGAAGTACACGACATCGGAGGCTCCTTCGATTTGCTTTTCACGAAGGGAGGAACAGCGAAGCTTCAACAGATGCTTCCCCTTTCCAGATGAGCACTGAACGAGTTCCATCTTCATGCAGCACAAAAACGCTGCTGTTGGAGGTAACTGCTTCGTACTATACAGCAATGACCAAACCTCCTTGTAGCTCTCCATGGTAAATATCGTAGAAAACAAAAGACTCAATGAACGATCGGAAGCGCAATGGAAGAACCGGTTCTGTTTAGCAAACGAGGAAATAAACACCATGAGCGTATACTGCTCGTAGGACTTCTTCACATACGCTGTTACATTGTTCTACGATGAATTCAACAAGCGAAACCTTACTTGAGAGGTATGGGTGACAAATTGAACAGAACAGGTCTGTGATTCTCCCTGAATGCCATAACATCGTTTGTTATGCATATTTCTCCAGTATCCTTAAGGAACCAAATTCCACCGTTCAGTTTTTGACGATTCCGGTTATTCCCAGTTCAACACGAGTGTCCAAAAAGGGATCGATTTTCTAAAGCCGCGTGTTTTTCTAACTTCATAAAACGAATGAATCGGGAGGAGCTGAAGTCATTAAAGCGACATGATCTTCAGTTAAAGGCGAAAGCCCTTGGAATCAAGGCAAATCAGTCGTCGCAGTTACTGATCGAACAAATCTTAACAATGGGTACCGTACGTCGATTCCATTTGATTTCGATCCTTTAGATGCAAGATGATCGGAAAGATGAGCATTCAACAAACACGAATCAAACGGACCCTGGTATGTGTTATTTGCATGCCTCCAGCCCAGACCATTCGGGAGAGACCAATTCCGTAGCCCATTCTTCTGTCCCTTCAGAGGACGAGGAAGTGATTCAGTCGAGCGAATCGGAGAACGGTACCGTCCTCGTGGATGATCTGAACGACCTGCTGAATGCAGATACGACTCGTGTTTCCCACGAAAAGAGCTGCATATCCGAACGGAGTAATGCAATTTCGGAAACGGACACGATGACGCTCCACGATATTCTGAATCAGGCTGACGGGTCATTGGTTCCAACGACAAGTGGAGACACTTCGGAGGATATGCGTGCAAGCAGCAGCACAACGCATCTTCCTAGTTCTTCAAAGGAGATCATCCATATGCTTATCGATATGGATAATGCGAACTACTCCAAAGAGACGGCGAAAGCGATGGAGACCAAGTCGTTTGTGAAGGAGCTGGAAGAGATCACGCCTACGACATGTTTCGACTCCTATTCCGTCTCAGATCTTCTGAAGCTATGCGAGTCGTATCGTGACCGCGTTCTTCAGTCCGGGAAAAGCGAAGATGTTGAGATCCTTCTGAACATCAACACTGTACGTACTTTTCAACTATTTCAATGTAGGCCCTATCGGCAAAGCTATCAAACCCATCAAAAGACCCTCCCAAGGGATCATCCGATTCATGTGTTTTCTTTTTCCTCCTATTCCCATAGATTCGAATCCTCTGATCCGCGAGGGCTCTCTCATCGTGGAGCCGCGTCAATCGGTTGTGAACAAGGCGGAGACGAAGGCGGACACTTGGGAAGCCAACACGGGCGCCATTGAGAGCGAAGGCGACCCCACCATGGAGTTCGACGTTTCCACGGTTCCCCCTTCCCAGTCTCCTCCTCCCCTTCCTCTCTCCGACGAGCCTCTTCCCGCGGTTCCTTCTTCTCCCCAGCGAAAGAAACGTCCGTCGCTGTCGCTCTCGCAGTCACTTCTTCACTCGTTTCCCCGCGGGAATCCGCAGCGTCAGACGCTGATAAGCGAGTCGCGTCTGGTAGAGGCGTGGAGAGGGCGTTACGCAGAGGGAGGTTTGCGCGGGAATCGGTGTGGAGGCGCTGCTGCGTCACGAGTTGGCGGGAGAAGGCGCGGGTGAGGAATCGTTGAGCGATTCCCCGCGGGGGAGCGAGATGGTGGAGGAAGGAGATGCTCAATCGAGGGTTGTATCGAGTGCTCAATCGAGGGTTGGTGGGTCGGTGAGTGAGTCCAAGCATCCATTGAGGAATGAGTGTATGAATGAGGCAATGAATCCATCCATGCATGAGTCCATCCATCAATCCATGAATCCATCTATGAATCCATCCATGAATCCATCGATGCATGAGTCGCCTCACCCTCCCTCTGTTGACTCCTCCGCGAGAGAACCCTTCATCCCCTCCGTTCCCGACTCTCTCAAAGACTCTCTCAAAGACTCTCTCAAAGACTCACAAACCAATGAAATCACTGAACACATCTCGATCACTGAAAAAGAGAACAACGCCTCCATGTCTCTCGTCGAGGACTCGCAGGAAAACTCGCAGGAAAACTCCCACGGGGGAATGGAGGAGGAAACCACACACACCTCGAACCCTTCACATGATGGGATCGAACCATCATCATCTCCGCACACACAAAACCATGATGGAAACAAAGAAAACGCGATGGAAATACCGCTGGAAGACATCTCACCTGCATCAGAGAAGTGTACCGAAGAATCACGGTGCGAGAGGATCCCCGCGGGAACCGAGTGTACTGTGATTCAAGTGGACCTGGATCTGGACAATCCTGAGGTGTCCCGAGATTGCAGAGAGGCGGAAATCCGGTTCTATGACGAATTGACCGCATCGATGAATGCCGTGCAGAAGGAAGATTTCACGCCCCAACTCTTCAAGCAGATCCACGAACTCATTGCAAATCAGAAGGAGCCCCTTTCGGATGCTGTCATGGATATGATCGGGGAGATTGTGGATGGATTACGAGCTTCCTTGGATGATACAGTGATCGAATCGGCAGATGAGGAATCTACCGACAAGAAGGACATGATCACACTGGAGCCGCTTACGATGGACATCAGGTCAAACAGACGTCGTGAAGTCAGTACAGTTAGTATTATGAGTGAGGAGAAACGGATACGACTCGATGAGTGCAACTAGTCTTTTGTGAACGCATGTACAATAGGAGACTGTTTGTTTGATAGAATGGTGCGATCTTTTCGGAAGATCACTCATCTTTTGTCCTAACCACGCACTTGGCAAATAATGTCATCTTGGAGAAATGCAGTGAAGAGCAAAGTCCACCGCGAGCGTTCGCAGCCGATAGCGCGTCAGAGTCTGGGCATCTTGGAGAAGAAGAAGGACTATAAGATTCGTGCAGACTACCAGCACCGAAAGACGGCGGTGCTGAAAGACCTTAAATTGAAGGCGGCTCTGAAAAACCCGGATGAGTTCAACACACGTATGATTACATTGGCAAAAGTGCGTCATGAATTGTTTGCTTGATCATCTGTAGGATAAAACGAACAGAAAGGAAGATGAGGAAAAGCGGCAGTTGGAAAAGGTCAAGGACTCTCGTATTTTAGAAAGTAAGCGCGTTGAGAAGGAGCGGGTTGGAAAGGGAAGGGGGAGTGACGTGTAGAAAGTGGAAAAGCTTGTCGGGTCGTTGCAGTTTATGGACAATGAAGAGCAGAACCATCACACCATCTTTGTGGATAACGAGGATGATTTCAAGACGTGGAAGCCGGAGGAGTATTTCGATACGATCCCGGAGTTGGTGAACCGCAAATACAATCGTCTGAGCAAGCAGCAGCTGGAGGACGAGGAATTCGTCACCTCGCTAGAAGACGAGAAGCAGCTGTCGAATATGAAGAAGCGTAGGGAGCAGCGATACAAGGACCTGGGAGAGGCGCTCGACGACCAGGAGACAATTGATCGCGTGTTAAGCCACGTGCAGCTGCGGAAGAACATGAACGGGAAGGGGAAGCGCTTCAAGGTGGCGGACGGAGAGAACGGGCACGCAGCCGTATACCGCTGGCAGTTTGAGCGAAAGAAATAGTCCTTTACGCTGTTTGCAACAAACACGGCAACTACTAATACGTTCTATCTTGGTTAAGCACAGGGATCACAGCGGCATAGAGGAATACGAGGAAGGCGATCCAGATACTACAATTGTACAGCCAGAAGGTGAGCGAGGAGGTGAACTGGAAGACGGCAGTCGGTCGCTGCGTCACGTCTCCGTCATACCACGCAGAGCACAGCATGGAGAGGTAGAACGATATCACCACCATGCAGGCGTTGAACACTGACCACTGTTTGCTATTCTCCTCTCCGATGACGTCTTGAATCTTCTCCGCCTTCTCGGGATCGGTCTCCTTCGCGTCCGGCTCGTCGACCTTCTCGCTGCGGATGCGGAAGGCCATCCAGTAGCCGGTGCTGATGACGAAGAGCACGCTGAGAATGGTCACCCAGTAGTTGCTGCTGCTCTTGAAGGGGTTGCACTTCTAGACGTCAGAGGAGGCGATAGAGCGCACGTCGCGGGGATTGGTGAGCAGCGAGGTCGCCAGGTAGAAGACCGAGATGCCGAAGAAGGCCGCCGGCGGCAGGAAGCCGCGATTCACCTTCTCCGTGAGGCAGACGAAGCAGCAGATGAGACCCATCATCAGTGTCATCGTGATCGCGACGGCGTTCTGGCCACAGAGATGACCGTCGACGCGGAAGATAAAGTAGCTGGGTGGGAGAGGAGAGGAAGCGCTACAAGGAGATGCAGGCGACGACGGAGCCGACGCTGAGCAGGAACGAGAGCGTCAGATACATGGACGTCCACTGGTTGGCGCAACAGCACGTCTTGTCAGTGTACTTGTAGTGCTTCTAAGGGTGATGACAGGAGGATGCGACTACGTTCGTTTCTTCCATCTTCGCTGTGATGACGTCATGGAGGGTGAAGGCGAAATCGACGAACGCAACCGCCTGAAGAATCAGATAAAAGGCCGAAACGATTCTAGCGACGGAGCGGAAGCCGTATACCCAGGAAGTAGACTTGATGCCCCACACAAACAGCCAAGTGAAGAAGATCGCAATCACCAGGAACACGCCCAAAAACATATGGTGCGTTACGGGCCAGCAGAAAGCCGTAAGCGTGAGCAGTCCATAGGAACACACAAGGGAGCAGGAGATACGATATACAATCTCAATACCGTGTCTTCCGAAAATACGGTCCAGGTTAGAGTCGATAATCTAAACATCAGAAAACTGACTCGGATCAACAGTGCTTCCGCCGGGGATATATTCAATGACCAACGCGAAAATCATCCACAAGAGAAAAGCGGTGAAGTACTTGGCATTCGACATCTTCTTCCCCGCATTTCCCTTTACGAAGCAGCAAATATATGAGAGCACTGGTATGTAGTTGAATCCGAACATGGAAAAGAAAACTGATGTCTAACTGACCAGCGAACTGGCTAGTAATCAGGAGTTTACAAATCGGCTAAGTGAAACGGAGCAGAGTGTAAGATGACCTGCATATGCTGTTTGACTATTCAGAACATACAGTATCACCTTTGTGATTGCCATGGGAATTGTCTTTCCACCTTCTGCCTTTGTGTATCCGACACCATTTTAATTTGTTTCTATGTTCATTTGACTCCCATTTTCATTATACTTCCTCCCATTTCCTCAGTATAGAGAATCTGAAAACGATGTACGAAACCGATGGAACAAACATCCTAAACGAAACGGAAGTCATTGCGGCCATTCGAGTAGTCGTGGATGGTGGTAACCATGGCTGTAGAAGGCGAAAGAGGAATATCTGCGTGATATTGAGAACGATATCCCTACCCCAAAGGCAAGGAAACATGCAGAAAACTCACCTGTAGGCGGCATTCAACTACGCGTGCGCTCTTGTTCGAAGCAAGGATAAATTCGAGTTGGAAAAATCAATAGAAATCTTTGAAGGTAGGAGGAGGGATCCCGTAACGATTGTAGCTCTCATTGACGATGGTTTCCAAACCCACAAGTGTATATATAACATCGCCTACGCGTACTACAAGCTGGGCAAGTTGCGTCAGTCTCGGTTGTTCTGCGAGCGTCTGTTGAAGCTGGATCCTCTGAATCAGCAGGCTCAGGACCTCCACCAGCAGCTGGACTCCATCGTGCAGCAGAGTGGGGTAGCATCGCGGAAGTGAGGAATAGAGGGACTAATCGGCTTGGGAATCACTACGGTGATTGCTGGAGCGGCCGCCGTGCTGTTGTTTAAGACTCTGGGTAGAAAGTGATGTGTATAGTTTCCTTGTTTCTTTCCTATCACCTGTTCATGTGCCCATTCATAGAACAGTTCAATAGCAAGAGTGTCATGGATGGCGCTCTTTTTGCCAAGGGAGGAATGGTCATACAAATCGAAATTCACTTCAATGTAAAGATTAAATTGGTTTGATTGCAATGAATGCCCAAGAGAACAAACGAGCCCATTTATGCAGGAATTGGGACGGTATTTATCCTCCACAAACCCTCCTCATCGCTCGTGGTGCTTAGAATAATCTCTTGTTCCCATCAACGATGCTCAGTACTCGTTCTCTCGAGACTCTGAAGGCTACGGATGCTCCCAAGCACGACGCTCGTTTCTATTCGACCTGCTTCATGGGAGGTGTTCTCTCTTGCGGAACCACCCACACGTTCATCACTCCCCTGGATCTGGTGAAGTGCCGTCGTCAGACGAATCCCGGAATGTACTCGTCTCTGTGGGATGGTCTGAAGAAGACCGCGAAGACGGGTTGGAACCGTAACGGACTGTACAGAGGATGGCAGCCCACGATGTGCGGTTATGCTATGCAGGGATTCTTCAAGTTCGGAGGATACGAGCTGTTCAAGGACCTGTACATCAACCTGATGGGTGCCGACAGAGCCAAGAACTACAAGAACACCATTTATCTGGCTGCTTCCGCGTCGGCCGAGTTCTTCGCCGATATCTTCCTGTGCCCTATGGAGGCCACCAAGGTCCGTATCCAGACGACGCCCGTGGAGGCCAACTTCCCTACGAAGCTGGGTCCCGCCATCAAGGAGTTCACCAAGGAGGGAGGCGTGAAGTCGCTGTGGAAGGGTGTGGTTCCTCTGTGGTGCCGTCAGATCCCCTACACGATGGTGAAGTTCGCTACGTTCGAGAACATCGTCGCCATGTTCTACAAGTACATGTTCACGAAGCCTCGCGAGTCCTACAGCAAGGCCATGCAGCTGACGATCACCTTCGCTTCGGGTTACATTGCCGGTATCTTCTGCGCTGTGGTGTCGCATCCTTTCGACTCATGCGTGTCGAAGATGAACAACTCGACTGAGAAGATCTCGATGATCCAGGCTATGAAGCTCCTCGGATGGAAGGGATGCTGGAACGGTCTGGCTACGCGTATTCTGATGATCGGTACTCTTACGGGTCTGCAGTGGTGGATTTATGACTCCTGGAAGACTTTCTGCGGATATCCTTCCTCTGGAGGTCATTAAGTGATGGTGTTGAGTGTTGATGGTTTACTTGCAGCGTGTTTTTTAGGAAACAACCCACGGATTAGAGGATGTGATCGTTAGAAGAAAGTGGTGTCGGAAGAGGAAGGATCGCCAGAATGGAGCTCCTTGTCCTTCCGAGAGATCCATGACGACATCCGCAATCAGGTCATACATGGCAGTGTGCGAGAGACCCAGCAGGTGAATTCCTCGTTCCTCCGCCATTGTCTCCATTCTCCGTCGCACCACCTCCACGGCGAAGCGACTAGTCTCATCGTCTCTCTCCAAGCCCTGAAGGAGTCCTCGCATTCCTCTTCTCAGCTCATCGGGAGCCAGTGTTTCTTCGACGCGCGTGACTCCCA
>ERZ857757.2287-NODE-2287-length-12744-cov-51.829931_pt1 | contig 12744 bp, 5 predicted proteins | sample MGYA00519764_ERZ857757 | MGnify/ENA primary metagenome ERZ857757 (study PRJEB31778, sample SAMEA3449359) | human gut metagenome | biome: human gut; feature: human-associated habitat; material: faeces | place: United Kingdom | collected 2010/2012 ... | reverse complement strand
TCGCCGACACGGTCTATTTCCGCTACACGCAGAAGCGTTTCACGGCCGACGAAATTTTCTTCGCCGACAACGACAACTCGTTGCAGCTGGCCGGAAAGTTCATGGCCGAAAACTGGTATCTCGTGCTGCTGTGGGCGGGACTCGTGGCGTTGCTGGCGTGGGGTTACCGCCGCCGGACGCGCGAGGAGAGCCTTTTGAGACGCGGCTGGGCCTACTATGCCGGCGGCACGGTCGTCTTCGCCCTCGCGGCGGGGCTGAGCGTCGCCGGGATGCGCGGCGGCATGACCCGCATGACCCGTCCGATCACGCTGTCGAATGCCATGCTCTACACGGCGGACAGCGGCAAAGCCAATCTGATTTTAAGCAACCCGTTCTGCATCCTGCGCACTATCGGCAACGCGGGAAGCGTCAAATACAGGAAATATTTCACCCCGGAGGAATTGCCGCAGCGCTTCACGCCCGTGCACCGGCCCGCCGACAGCACGGCGGTCGATCTCACGGGCCGCAACGTGATGATTTTCATCATGGAGAGCATGTCGGCCGAGCACTCCGCGTTCCTCCATCCGGAACTCTACGCCGACCTCCCGGAAAAAGGTTTCACGCCGTTCCTCGATTCGCTGATGCGCAATGGACTGACATTCAAACGGATGTACGCTAACGGCTCGCGTTCGATCCAGGCCATGCCTTCGGTACTGGGAAGCATCCCCTCGTTCCGCACGCCGTTCGTACTGATGCCCCAATCGTTGGGCGAGAGCCGCCAGCTGCCCGCCATGCTGGCGGACAAAGGCTATGCGACGGCCTTCTTCTGCGGCTCGGAACGCGGCTCGATGGGCTTCGGGGCCTATGCCCGTTCGGCAGGCGTCGAGCGGCTCGTAAGCCGCGAGGACTACGAGGCGAAGCACGGAACAAGGGATTTCGACGGCTACTGGGGCATCTGGGACGAAGAGTTCCTGCAATTCACGGGCGAGGAGCTGACGGCGATGCCCGAACCTTTCTTCGCCGCGCTGTTCACCCTCTCGTCGCACCACCCGTTCGTCGTACCCGAAAAGTACGCCGCGACGCTGCCCGAGGGCTACACCCGGATTCACAAGGGCGTCGCCTACGACGACCGGGCGTTCCGCCTCTTCTTCCAGCGTTTCGGCGGCGAGGAGTGGTTCCGCCGCACGATCTTCGTCTTCGTGGCCGACCACGTGTCGTCGGAGAAATTCGCGGAGGAGACGCGCTCCTACCCGGGCAACATGCACATCATCGGCTTCATCTACACCCCCGACGGCGCCCTGCGGGGCGAGGTCGGCGAGATCACGCAGCAACTGGACATCATGCCCACCCTGCTGGGACTCACGGGCAACCGGGAGCCTTATTTCGCATTCGGGCGCGACGTGCTGAACGAACCGCAGCGGCCCCGCTGGTCGGTCAGCTACGACGGACGGTTCCGCGCGCTGACCGGAGAAGGCGCAATCGTGCTCGACGATTCGGACATGAATGTGCAGGAATGCCCGGCCACCCCGGCCGCCGACAGTCTGGCACAGAATTTCCGGGCGCTGGTCCAGCAGTATTACACCCATATCGAGAAAAAGAATTACACGGCAAATGATTGATTTCAAACCCGTGCGCCTCGGGGACCGGGCGGTCATCGAGCGTTATACCATGCCCTCGGGCATCTGCAACTGCGACCTCGCCTTCGCCAACATGTACTGCTGGCAGGCGGTGTTCCACAGCGCGTGGGCCGAGATCGGCGGATTCCTGGTGATCCGCTTCCAGATCGACGGCGGCGAGCGCATCGGTTACATGCAGCCCGTCGGCGAGGGCGACTTCGGCCCGATCCTCCCCCTCCTGCGCGAAGACGCCCACGCCCACGGACAGCGGCTGCGGATCATCGGCCTGACGGACGAAGGCCGCGACACGATCCGCCGGATCGTTCCCTGCCATTTCGCGTTCGAGTCGGACCGCGCGCTGGAAGATTACGTCTACAACGCCGACGATCTTCGCAACCTTGCCGGACGCCGCTATCAGCCCAAGCGCAACCACATCAACCGCTTCACGGCCGAATATCCCGACTACCGCTACGAAGAGCTGACGCCCGACCGCTTCGGGGAGTGCATGGCCCTCGAGCGCGAATGGCGCAAGGCCCACGAAGGCCACACCTCGGAGCTGTGCGCCGAGCAGCGGGCCATGCAGCGGGCCTTCGAGCATTTCGAAGAACTGGGGCTGATCGGCGGTTGCATCTACGTCGGCGACCGCCTCGCGGCCTTCACCTACGGCTCGGCGGTCAACGACCACACCTTCGACACCCATGTAGAGAAGGCCGACACGGAGTTCGACGGCGCTTTCACGATCATCAACAAACTCTTCGCGCAGCACCTCCCCGAACGTTTCACGCTGATCAACCGCGAGGAGGACCTCGGGCTGGACGGACTGCGGCAGGCCAAACTCTCCTACCACCCGGCGTTCCTCCAGCACAAATTCGCGGCGATCTGCATGCACCCCGACGAAGTGGCCTGCAAAGAGCTTTGGATGAAGGCCTTCGGCGACGACGAGCAGTTCGCCGACTCGTTCATCATGCGCTATTACTCCCGCCGCCGGATGCTGACGGCCGAGGCCGAAGGCCGCATGGCGGCGATGCTCCACCTCCTGCCGTTCCGGACGGAGCTGGGCCGCACGACCTATATTTATGGCGTAGCGACGGACCCGGCGTTCCGGGGACGCGGACTGGCTTCGCAGCTGATGCGCGAAGCGATGCGGCTCATCGCGGAGCGCGGCGACGATGCGGCGCTCCTCATCCCGACGCCCGGCAAGGAGTGGCTCCGGGAATTTTACGGACGCTTCGGGTTCGCTGGCGACGTTCCGGCGAGGTTCGTTTCCGCAGACCGCTTCGACTTCGGCACGGGCGACGCGGCCGCCGACCGGGCGATGGTCTGGCGGCGCGACTCCTCGGTTCCGCTCCCCGAACAGCTCACCGCCTCCTGGCATTCATAGCCTCCGGAACTCACCTCCGCGAGCGTCTTTTCGGCCTGCGCCGGAATCCGTCCGCCACACTGCCGCTCCCGGCGCAGGCGACAGCCCGCCCCGAGCGGCCGGGACCGGTTCCGACAACACCTCCGGTTCCGCCCGCCACTCTTCTCCGCCATGCCGTTTTCCGAACTGCCGTCGCCGAAAAACAGACGCCCGACAGTCTCGCTTCACAACCATTCCACAAATCAAGGGCAACGAAAAAGAAATGAAAGGGAAATGGCAAATCTACCAAACGAAACACGACTAAAAATTAAAATTTTTTATTTGCAAAAAAAATCATCCGATTTTGTTTTTTAATAAAATAAGTTTAACTTTGAAATGTATTCGAAACACAATCGAAACACAAACAAGTTATATTTGAAAAGTTTTTCAGACAGAAGCGACACGGTAAACAGATGGTTACCATATATATAACGGAAGATGCGAAGGCCGGCAGGGCCGCAAACGGAGACTTCGGGACGGAGTCCCCGACCGGGTCTTTCCGGGCCTTCGAGGTGTCCAAACAACCGGATTTACAAAACGCGGACAAATAAAAAAATTATAATCGAAGAACTTAAAATGAAAAACGTATTAAAGTATCTGTTACTGGCACTCATCGCCGTCTCGCAACTCTTCGCCTGCGGCGGCAGCGATGACGAAAAGACCCCCGCGGATAATTTCGACGTGCAATTCACGGTTCCGGGGTCGGTAGACGTCACCGAAGGCGGCGAGTGCACTTTCGCCGTAAGTGGGGGGGGGAAATCGCCCCTGACCACAGACACATTCATTCTTGAGTCGGACGCAGGCATCTCCTACGTCTGCCCCATCGTCAACACCACTTCCGACAGTTTCACCGTACGCCTGGCCGACGGGTGTGAAACGGGTTACTACAAAGTCTTCGTCAAAAGAGACGCGCGCAAAAAATCGTTCGGAAGAATCTACATCAACATCGTCGAAGACATAGATTTCAAACCGGATGCAGGCACCACGGTCTACGGGATCGTGTCGTCGGCCGGCGTCGGCGTGGAGAACGTCGTGGTCTCCGACGGCGCGGAGGTGACCGTCACGAACGAAAAGGGCATCTACCAGCTCAAATCGGCCAAAAAGTGGGGATATGTCTTCATCTCCGTCCCGAGCGGCTACGAAGTTCCGTCCGTCGGGGTGCTCCCGCAGTTCCACCGCGCGCTCAAAAACAGCGCCGACGTCGTCGAACGGGCCGACTTCAAGCTCGAAAAGGTCGACGGACAGGACTCCTACAAGATCTTCATGCTGGGCGACATGCACCTCGCCAACCGAACGGGCGACCTGGGACAGTTCGCCCAGTTCACCTCCGACCTTACGGACTACATGACCCGCCACAAGGGCGAGAAGATGTATGCGCTCACCCTCGGGGACATGACCTGGGACCTCTACTGGTATTCGAACAGCTACTATTTCCCCCAGTACCTGAACACCATCAACAGCCAGATCAAGAATCTGCAGATCTTCCACACCATGGGCAACCATGACAACGACTTCCAGACCAGGTCGGACTACGATGCGGCGGTCAAATATGTGGATCAGATCTGCCCGACCTACTATTCGTTCAACATCGGCAAGGTCCATTACGTCGTCATGGACGACATCGATTGCAGCAGCTACGACGGAACCGAATCCCGCAACTATGTCAAGAGCCTCTCCGCCGAGCAGCTGGACTGGCTGGCGAAAGACCTGTCGCACGTGGCCAAGACGACCCCCGTCGTCGTTGCCATGCATGCGCAGGTGTTCTATCCGACCACATCGGGATTCAAGATCGACCACGATCAGGTCAACACCCTGCGGCTTTTCGACATCCTCGACGGATATACCGTCCGCTTCGTGACGGGGCATACCCACAAACTTTTCAACGTGACGCCCGACGCTCCGATCGTGGACGGGCATAACTTCCGGGAGTATAACTCCGGCTCGGTATGCGCTTCGTGGTGGTGGTCCGGCAACCTCACGCCCGGAATCCACATCGGAACCGACGGAACTCCGGGCGGCTACGGCATCTGGGATGTCACGGGAACCGATTTCCAATGTCTCTACAAATCGACCGGATGGCCCGAAGAGTACCAGTTCCGCAGCTACGACCTGAACAACGTGCATTTTTCGATGGCCGACGTTCCGCTGATGCCTTCCGACATCTCCGCTTCGGTCAAGAACGCCTATATGCAATATGTCAACGCCTATCCGCAGAACAACGACAACGAGGTGCTGATCAACATCTGGAACTGGAATTCGGACTGGACGTTGAGCGTCGTCGACGAAAACCGCAAGACGCTGCCCTACACCGAAGTCTGGGCCTACGACCCGCTCCATATCGCGGCGCTCTCGGTCAAGCGGTTCAACAACGCGGGACTCAAGTCGACCCCGTCGTTCATCACCGACAAGTTCACGCACTTCTTCAAGGTGAAGGCGGACGATGCGGACACCGACCTTGTGATCACCGTCAAGGACGAATTCGGAAACGAGTGGACCGAAAACATGCAGCGGCCGAAAGCATTCTCCACGGATGCCTACCGACGCAAGTGATTTTCGCTACATACCCAACCACAATCATCATTTACTAACCAACAAACACAGATCTTATGAGAGTATTAAGACCACTGGTTCTATCTCTTCTTCTGGTATTGGGAGGGGGAATAACAGCCCTTTCGGCCCAGAACAGGGAGGTGTCGGGAAAAGTCCTCGACGCCAATCAACAGCCGCTCGTGGGTGTAGCCGTTCTGGTCGATGGTACGACCAAAGGCGTCACAACCTCTGAAAACGGCACCTTCAAAATCCAGGTTCCGTCGGGAGAAGCCGTTCTCCAGGTCACCTGCCTGGGTTACCTGCCCCAGAAAGTGACGGTTCCCTCAAGCCGGAACAGCATCACGATCTACCTGCAAGAGGACGCCATCATGCTCGATGCAACCGTCGTAATCGGCTACGGTACGCAGAAAAAAGTCAACCTGACCGGCGCCGTTGCGACCGTAGGGAGCAAGGAGCTCGAAAACCGCGTCACCCATTCGCTGGGCAGCATGTTGCAGGGTTCCGTAGCGGGTCTCAACATCACCACCTCCTCGGGTAAACCCGGCAGCACGCCGGCGATCAACATCCGCGGCGTCAACTCGATCAACTCGGCCGACCCGCTCGTGCTGATCGACGGCGTGGTGGGCGACCTGAACCGCGTCAACCCCAACGACGTGGAGTCGATCTCGGTCATCAAGGACGCTTCGGCGGCAGCCGTCTACGGCGCCCGCGCAGCCTTCGGCGTCATCCTGGTCACCACCAAGAACGGCTCGGCCCAGGACGGCAAGGCGACGGTGCGTTACAGCGGCCGTTTCGGCTGGGAGGAGGCCACGACCTCGACCGACTACGAGAACCGCGGTTACTGGTCGGTCTATACGGTCAACAAGTTCTGGCAGGCCGACTCCGGAACGAACTATGTCAAATACAACGATCACGACATGCAGCAGCTGCTGGCGCGCGTGAACGACAGGACCGAGCATCCCGACCGTCCGTGGGTCGTCGAAGAGATCCGCAACGGCCGCAAACAGTGGGTCTACTACGGCAACTACGACTGGTGGGACATGCTCTTCCAGCAGCGTCGGCCCGTGCAGCAGCACAACATCTCGCTCAGCGGCGGCACGAAGGACATCAAATACCTCGTCTCGGGCGCCTATGACCGCCAGGAAGGTATTCAGCGCGCACATCCCGACGTGTATAACAAGTACAACCTGCGTGCGAAACTCGATTTTCGGATCAACCGGTGGGCAACGCTCTCGAACAACACGTCGTTCTTCTCGTCGAATTACAAGTCTCTGGGAGACGGCAGCGTAGACAACACCATCGCTTACAGCGCCCGCCACGCACTGGCCAACTTCCCCATGAAGAACCCCGACGGATCGTGGCTTTACAGCACGCCGTATCTCGATTACAAGATCGCCAACGGACGCCACATCCTGCTCAACGAGGGCACGCACCGCAACGTCGACCGCTCGAACGACTTCTCGAACACGACACGCCTGGTCATCACGCCGTTCAAGACGTTGAGCATCACGGGTGACTTCACCTACCGCCTCTACCAGAACCGCAATACGAGCCGCAGTTCCGCAATGAACTACCGCGAATACCCCGACGGGCCGCTGCTCGCCTACGACACGGGCGCCGGCATGAACCAGCTCGACGAAGTGGTTCAGACGCGCAACTACTATTCGGCCAATGTCTACGCCAACTACGACGAAACGTTCGGCGAGGCGCACCACGTGTCGGCAACCGCCGGATTCAACTACGAAACGTGGTCCAGCAAGAACGTCTCGGTGGCAGGCATCAACCTCTCCTCCATAAACCTCGACGACCTGAATCTGGCAACGGGATCTCCCACGGAGGGCGCTTACGGCGGCGGCCAGAACGAATACGCCCTGGCAGGCTTCTTCGCCCGTATCAACTACGACTACAAAGGGCGCTACCTCTTCGAGGTGAGCGGACGCTACGACGGATCGTCGCGTTTCGCACCGGGCAACCGCTGGGGCCTGTTCCCCTCGGCATCGGCCGGATGGCGCATCTCCGAGGAGCCGTTCTTCGGCAACGCCAAAGACCTGGTGGACAACCTCAAGCTGCGCGCTTCGTTCGGCAGCCTGGGCAACCAGAACGTGTCGTCCTACTACACCTACATGCGCCTGATCACGAACAAGGATTTCAGCAACTACACCTTCGACGGCAGCATAAAGGGCAAATACTCCTCGCTGGGCGCCCCCGTAGCCTCCGACCTGACCTGGGAAACCGCCCAGCAGTGGGACCTGGGTCTGGATCTCACCATGCTGAACAACCGGCTCAACTTCACCGGCGACGTCTACATCCGCGACACGAAGGACATGCTGACCGACGGAATGGCGCTGCCCGGCGTATACGGGGCCGATTCGCCCAGCATGAACTCCGCCGAACTGCGCACGAAGGGTTATGAACTCTCCGTCAGCTGGCGCGACCAGTTCAAACTCGCCGGCAAACCGTTCGAATACAGCGTCGGTTTCAACCTCAGCGACTACAAGAGCGTCATCACCAAATACGACAACAACCCGAACAAGTCATTGACCAACCTGACAAAGGGAGATTATTACGTCGGCATGGAGATCGGCGAAATCTGGGGCTTCAAGACCGACGGGTTCTTCAAGACCACCGAAGAGGCGCAGGCCTATGCCAAAGAGGTCGACCTGAGTTACAGCACGGGCCGTCTGACCGGCGGCTGGCAGGCCGGCGACCTGAAGTTCGTCGACCTAGACGGCAACGGCGTCTGGGGAGTCGGCAACGACACCGTCGACAAGCCGGGCGACCGGACGATCCTGGGCAACTCGCTCCCGACGCTCTCCTACGGCATCAACGCCTCGATCCGCTGGATGGGCTTCGACGCTTCGGTCTTCTTCCAGGGAACCGGCAACCACTACTGGTATCCCCACGGAGAAATGATGCCTTTCTGGGGCTGCTATTCCTATCCCTACCTCTCCTACCTCCCGACGGATTTCCTCGGCAAGGTATGGGCGGAGGACAATCCCAACTCCTATTTCCCGCGCGCAAGAGCCTATTCTTCATCGGGAGGTTATCTGAGCAAGGTCAACGACCGTTACCTGCAAAATATCCGCTACCTGCGCCTGAAAAACCTGACCGTCGGCTACACGATCCCCGCGACCCTCACCAAGAAGGCCGGCATCGACCAGATCCGCATCTATTTCTCGGGCGAGAACCTCTGCTACTGGTCGCCGCTCAAAAAGAACTCCAAGTACGTCGATCCCGAAGCGGCTATCAACCGTTCCGGCGTGAACAACAACGCCTACTATCCGTGGGCCAAGACGTTCATGTTCGGCATCGACATCACCTTCTAATAATTTCAAAATCCGAATACCATGAAGCGATTAATCATACTGGCAGCAACGCTGATTGCAGGATTATCGGCCTGCGACTCCCTGCTGGACAAAGAACCGTTGGATCGGGTGACGCAGTTCGACTATTTCAAGACGAGAAGCGATCTGGAACTCTTCTCCAACCCCTTTTACGACAACCTGCTGGACAAGACGCCCTACGATGAGCAGAACGACCTGCTCGTTCAGATGACCCTCTCCGATGTTCTCTACGGAGGCGACAAGCGCACCGTTCCGAACACCGGCGGCGGCTGGTCGTGGGGCAACCTGCGCCGCATAAACACCCTGCTGGAATATGTCGATCAATGCGAGGACAAGAAGGCCGTGACCGAATATACGGCCCTGGCCAAATTCTTCCGCGCCGCCTTCTATTTCGACAAGGTGAAACGCTTCGGCGACGTGCCCTGGTACGAGGTGCAGCTCGGCTCGGCCGACGAAGCGCTCTACAAACCGCGCGATTCACGCGAACTGATCATGACCAATATGATCAAGGATATCGACGAAGCCATCAACAGCGGCGGTCTTACGGAGGATATATCGACCTACCGCGTCAACAAATGGGCGGCGCTGGCGCTGAAAGCGCGGTTCTGCCTCTTCGAGGGAACCTACCGCAAATACCACGGCATCAACCTCGAAGGACATGACTACACCTATTATCTGGAGGAAGCCGCCAAGGCCGCCAAAACGATCATCGACGAAGGTCCCTACAAGCTCTACTCCACCAAAAATCCGGACAAGGACTACATGATGCTCTTCGCACAGGAGAATGCCAGCACCGAAGAGTATATCCTCGCCATCCGGAACAGCTACGAGGCCCAGGTCTACCACAATGCGACGGCCTACACGCTGCTGCCGACACAGGGCCGCCCGGGCTACACCCGCAAATTCATCAACATGTACCTGATGAAGGACGGCAAGGCATTCACCGACAAATTTAAGACAGAGTGGCAAACAATGCCTTTCACCGAAGAGGTGAAGGACCGCGACCCGCGCCTGGCGCAGTCGATCCGCACCCCGGGTTACAAGCGCATCGGCGCCAAACGGGTGCAGGGTCCCGATCTCGGCGTCACGATCACCGGCTACCAACCCATCAAATTCGTTCAGGACACGACGGCCTCGGGAGGACAGATCGACCGCAACGACCGTTCGACCTGCGACATGCCGGTTTTCCGCTATGCCGAAGTGCTGCTCAACTATGCCGAAGCCAAGGCCGAACTGGGATCGCTCTCGCCTGATGATCTGAATATCACCGTCAACGAAATCCGAAGCCGGGTGGGGATGCCGGCCCTCACCATGAGGGATCTCGACAAACAACCCGACTGGTATCTTTCGTCCGAGGAGTACGGCTATCCCAATGTGACCGGCTCCAACGAAATCGTAAACGCCATTCTGGAAATCCGCCGCGAACGAACCGTCGAGCTGATCCAGGAGGGTTTCCGCCTTCAGGATCTGTATCGCTGGAAAGCCGGCTATTGCATCGACCAGGCCATTTCCGGCATGTATTTCCCGGGCCCCGGCGAATACAAGCTTGCGGGCAAAGAAACGGCCGATCTGATTCTCTATAAGGCAGGAGAGACCAAACCCCAAGCCGGCGAAGGAGTTTCGGTATACGAACTCGGTTCGGACATCATTCTCTCCAAGGGGGACAAAGGCTATGTCTACTATCACAAAACCGTAGAGAATCTGCGCACTCCGTTCAACGAGGAACGCGATTACCTCTACCCGATTCCCAGCGGCGAGCGTTCGCTCAACCCGAACCTCACGCAGAATCCGGGATGGAGCGACGGACTCGATTTTTAAGTCGGAAATAACCTAAAAAACAAGATTATGAGATTTGTAAAATATATGACAGCCCCGATCCTCATGGCGGCCCTATGTTCCTTCTGGGGCTGCGACAAGGATGAGGACCACCTTTCCGAAGCTGTTCTGGCGAGCGCCAACACCTTGAATTTCGAAGCGGAAAGAGCGGCGGAAAAGATCATCACCATCTATGCCGACGCCGACTGGGTGACGGAAGTCCCCGACTGGGTGACGGTCACGCCCAACTCGGGAACCGGCGTCATGGACGTGACGGTTTCGGTGACCGACAACATGCGCGACGGCGCGGAGGACAATCCCCGCAAGGCCACCCTCGTCTTCAAGGGACGGACTCTTGCAAGCCGCGCACAGGTGCTCATCACGCAGAACGGAGACAAATACCGCGATGTGAAGGAGTACACGGCAGGTGAACTCGCCGCCCTGGCGGACGAAACGGTCATTTCCGTACCGTCGGCGATCGTCGTGGCCGTGACGACCAAAGGCTTCGTCATCAGCGACGACAAAAACACGGACAATATCTTCGTCTCGGACGCCACGACGGTTGCCGTCGGCGACAAGATTTCGCTCTTGGGCACCAAGTCGTCCGACTCGCAGAAACTCGCTACGGTAATCGACTGCGACGAGGTGACGGTTCTGTCCGGCGGAGCGGTGAACTACCCCGAACCGGAGGACATCAGCGCAAAGATCGACGACTACACCTCCTCCAAACGGGGCTACGTCACCGTCAAGGGCGTTTTCAACGGCAGCACCCTCACCGTTTCGGAGGACGCCAAGTACTCGGTCAGCGTCGTGGACGCCCCGTCGAGTCTGGGCCTTTCCTCCCTGACCGGCCATATCGTAACCGTCACGGGCTACTACGCCGGTTTGGCCGAGCCTGTACAGCGCATCATGGCCACCGATGTCGAGGACAACGGCCTGAACGAGATCGTCTATTTCCTGGAGAACTTCGAATGGCTCGAACCGTGGTCCGTAGCAAGCGGTGTCGGCCAAACGGTCGAGACGGATAACCTCGATGCAAAAGCGACAGCGCTTACCTCCATAACTGTCGATGGAGTGACTGCATTCGACGCTGTCGAAAAACTCGGTTACAAGTTTATCTACGACAAGAACGACAACAAACGCATCTACCTCCAGCAGAACTACCTCAAATTCGGCAAGACCGGCAATCACGCAGGTATCATTCTTCCTCCGATAGACGGGGTTCCCGAAGCAAAGGACAATGTGACACTCTCGTTCGACTGGTGCGGAATGCGCCAGGGGTCCGGCAAGATCGACCCCGTCAATCTGATCGTCATCTTCGAGAACGGCAGCGACAAAGTGCAGATCGACATACCCGAACTGGGATGGGAGGATGGTCACAAGCTCGAATGGGTTCGCGCCGAAGTCAGCCTGAAGGGCATTACGGTCAACAAGGATACGAAGATCACCATTACGCAGACGCAGTGGGAAGTCGGAACAGCCAACCGCTGGTTCCTCGACAATATCAAAATATCCGAACCGATCAAACTCTGATAACAGGAACCTTATAAAACGAAATCAGCCGTTGACCCGTGAGTCAACGGCTGATTTTTTTCAGCGGAGGCGCAAAAAAAACCGAAGTTTTCGCTCCGTTCCGCCGGCTACCGGCCCGCTCGCCGGAGGAAACACTCGATCGTGTTCTCCATCAGGCAGCAGATCGTCATAGGCCCGACGCCGCCCGGCACGGGCGTGATCACCGAGGCCTTGGGTTCGATGGCCGCAAAATCGACATCGCCGCACAGTTTGCCCGTCTCCGGGTCGCGGTTCACCCCCACGTCGATCACCACGGCGCCCGGCGACACCATCTCCGCCGTGACGAACTTCGGCCGACCGATGGCCACCACCAGAATCTCCGCCCCGCGCGTCACTTCGGCGAGGTTGCGCGTACGACTGTGGGCCATCGTCACCGTAGCGTTCGCGTCCAAGAGCAGTTTCGACACGGGAAGTCCCACGATATTGCTGCGGCCGATCACCACGGCGCGCTTGCCGGCGATCTCCACGC
>ERZ857757.2286-NODE-2286-length-12753-cov-2.650024_pt1 | contig 12753 bp, 6 predicted proteins | sample MGYA00519764_ERZ857757 | MGnify/ENA primary metagenome ERZ857757 (study PRJEB31778, sample SAMEA3449359) | human gut metagenome | biome: human gut; feature: human-associated habitat; material: faeces | place: United Kingdom | collected 2010/2012 ... | reverse complement strand
CCAACAAGCGTAAAAATCCAGTAAGCTAATGTAGCGAATCTATTGTTATAGCACAAATAATCCGTCTTATTTACCTCATACTCATCTTCCTCTAGTTTTTCAATTCATTTTATCTACAGAACGGACAAATTCGATATCCTCCCGGAACAATTTCCGGTAAGTGATATGGGTGCGCCAGGCTTTCGCTCCGATGTAGTCCATCAGATGTATCATTGGAGGATTAAAATCGCCCACCCAATTCAATTCCAGATATTTATATTCCCTGTTCGCTTCGATAATGCGCTCAGTAAAGCGTTTGATCATGGCCGCTTCCACTCCTTTCCCCTGAAACTCGGGTACCACTCCGAACAACTGTCCCAAAGCCACATCGATTTTCCGGAAATGACGGTAATACATCAGTTTCAAACCACCCCACAAATTCATTTTTCCATTTAAATGTCTCACTACCTGATTGATTTCCGGGAACATCAGGAAAAAACCAATCGGTTGCTCTTTATAAAAAGCAAAATAAATCAAATCCTTATCGATAATCGGTTGTAAACTTTTATAAATCGCTTCTACCTGCTCCCGGGTAATCCCATCTACTCCGTGTACTTCCAGATTCCAGGCTTTATTATAGACCTCCAATAAGGCTTCTATGGCTTTCTGCTTCCCGATATCCCCATAGGTCTGGACCGTATAATCGGGATTTTTCAATATCCGGTCGGCTTTCCAAACGACAATTTTAGAAAGGCTGTCCATAACAAGACGGGTGCGGAATGTAAACTGTTTGAAAAAATCCCGGAAACCGTAGTTTTCAAAAAAAGAAACATAATAAGGCTGGGTATAAGGCATCGCATAAACAGGCGACTGATCGAATCCATCGACCAACAACCCCCACCACTCAATCCGTTCCCCGAAATTTACCGGCCCTTCCATGGCCTCCATACCTTTTCCTTCGAGCCACTCCCTGCATTTATCGAACAAACAAAAAGCGGCCTGCCGGTCGTCGATACATTCAAAAAATCCCATTTGCCCGACACTATATTTGTCCAGATGACAGGTTTTCCGATTGATAAAAGCAGCTACTCTCCCTACACATTGCCCTGCCTCGTCCTTCAAAATCCAGCGGATACATTCGCCATTTTGGAAACAAGGATTTTTCGCAGGATCGAATACATTCCGGATATCATTATCCAAAGGACGTATCCACCAGGGATTTCCTTTATATAGTCTTACCGGTAATTCCAGAAAGTCCGTTTCATGTTGTCGGGTAGTTACTTCAATTAAAGTATACATAACAAAAAAATTAAATTTTTTGACTTAAGGCCATTGCTTGAGCCGGAAAGATAAAATCGGCCAATCGCTTGAGCCAAACGACAATAAAAGCCAATAATATTCGCGGGACGATCAGCCATACGACAGGTAACCCCAATACGGCAAACAACAAAGGATCTTCCAACTGCGAATGCGATATCGCCAGATGATAATTCAACAAATCCGCTTCGGTCCCGGTTAGTTTACCTTGCCGGGCATAATCCATCAATACAGCGGAACCGTAAGCCAACCCCAGCGTATTGCCCACCACCCATAAAAAAGCCACCTGTCGGGGTAAACCCAACAATTGCATACCCGGACCTAAAAGCGAAGAGATCCATTTCAATATCCCGAATTCTTCCAACAGACGTTGCAGGATCATCAATCCGGTAATCAGGGCCACGACTTTCAGGGACAACCACAGACTGGTTTGCAGCCAATTGAACAAAGTATCGCGGAATCCCAAGTCGACAGAAGGCTGCGCAATCATCCGCCTTGCAAACTCCGGCAAGATCAGATTTAAAACGGCAGCAGCGATAAAACTACAGGTAAAACGGAGTAAGACCATCTTCCAACCCGCAGAACCGGTTTTCTTCTGTACCAAAGTTTCCACCGGATAATTATGGGAAATCAGGCACATCATAGCCAACAAAATCCCTTCTCTCACCGTGAAATCCATATTCGACAGCAAAGCGATCACCGTATAGATATTGGTAAAAATACCGGTCACAAAGACCAAAGCCGCATCACCGGGCAAACCGATCCTGGTGAACAAAGGAGCTACCACAGCAGAAACAGCCGGCAACACCTGAAAGTAGGTAAGCAACATCACCACGAAAGAAACCGGAAGCATAATCTTCAAAAACCAGCAAGAGGTTTTCAATGCCACCGGCCAGACTTTCCTGATACAACCGATTATCCTTTCTTTCACCATATCCTATTTTCTCTTTTTTCCTCTTCCCCCTTCTCTCTCTCAGCCTATAGCTTTTAGCATTTAGCTTTTAGCTTTTAGCATTTTACTTTTTACCTCAACTGCTCGGTCAGCAACCGGATCTCCAATGCCGGGCTAATCCGTTCGTACAGAATATTATAAACGGCATTCGTTATCGGCATATGCACATTATACTGGTCGTTGATTTCTTTAATTCCTTTCACGCCGAAATACCCTTCGGCAATCATCAGCATTTCCATTTGTGCCGATTTCACCGAATATCCTTTACCGATCATCGTCCCGAAAGTCCGGTTCCGGCTAAACTGTGAATAAGCGGTTACCAGCAAATCCCCCAGATAGGCCGAGCTCTTGATATCCCTTTCTATCGGATGAACGGCAGCCACAAAACGCTCCATCTCCTGAATGGCATTGGATACCAAAACGGCCTGAAAATTATCTCCATATCGCAATCCATGACATATTCCCGCTGCAATAGCGATAATATTCTTCATAACAGCCGCATACTCCGTACCATAGATATCGTCCGAAATCGTCGTCTTCACATAATGGCAGTTGAACAATTGTGACACCAACCGGGCCACCCGGGTATCGTCACAGGCAAAGGTCAGGTAAGACAGGCGTTCCAAAGCAATCTCTTCTGCATGACAAGGCCCTGAAATCACCACGATCTGCTCCAAAGGTACTTCATACTGCTGGTGGAAAAACTCACCGATAATCAGATTATCATCCGGGATCATGCCTTTAATCGCCGACACCACAATCTTGTCTTTCAACGGACGGGTGGCTTTTGCCACCACATTTTTAAGAAAAGCACTCGGTATAGCAAAAATGATGATATCCGAACGGGCAATCAGTTTGTCCAGATTATCCGTAAAAGAAATCCGCGACAGATCGAAATCGACCGAACAAAGATAGCGAGGGTTATGGTTCAACTCTTTAAAAGCGTTGATGGTCTCGATATTACGCATAAACCAATTGATATGCTCATTCGTTTCCAGCAGAATCTTAGCAATAGCTGTAGCCCAGCTTCCGCCGCCGACGATCGCAATCCGTGGATTTTCAGGAATTTCCATGCCGATAAAATTTAGTTTAAGCCAACCATTTTTTCACTTCTTCGGGAGTCAACCCTGACAATCCCAACTTTTCTTTTTTGTTGATTCCGCAAAGCTCCTGATGCAATTTATTCGTATTCCCGACTGCCTTCAAAGCTTCCACCGTCTGATATCCGGCTTTCTTCACCACTGCGATCCATTCTTTCGGAATCCCCAGCGCCTCGTATTTCTCATCGCCGTCTACGGTAGCTTTCTTTTCGGGTTTCATCTGGGGAAAGAACAACACATCCTGAATCGACGCGCTATTGGTCAGGAACATACAAAGCCGGTCGATACCGATACCCATACCGGAAGTCGGAGGCATGCCGTATTCCAGTGCGCGTACAAAATCATAGTCGATATACATGGCTTCGTCATCTCCTCTTTCCTGCAATTTCAGCTGATCCTGAAAACGTTCCAGCTGATCGATCGGGTCGTTCAGCTCGGAATAGGCATTAGCCACTTCCTTACCGTTTACAAACAGCTCGAAACGTTCGGTCAGCTCCGGATTTGCGCGATGTTTCTTCGTCAACGGCGACATCTCTTTGGGATAATCGTAAATAAAAGTGGGCTGAATATAATGTCCTTCGCACTTTTCACCGAAGATCTCATCGATCAGTTTACCCTTACCCATGGTCTTATCCACGGGAATCTCCATTTTTACACAAGCCTCGTACAACTCTTCTTCCGACATTTTCTCGATGTCGTACCCGGTATATTCTTTAATGGCATCGGCCATACGTACCCGCCGGAAAGGACGTTTAAAGTCGATTTCATTTTCGCCTATCACCGCTTTCGTAGTCCCGTTGATCGCCAGCGCAGCCGTTTCGATCATCTCTTCCGTAAAGTTCATCATCCACAGATAATCTTTATAAGCCACATAAATTTCCATACAGGTAAATTCCGGATTATGTGTCCGGTCCATTCCCTCATTCCGGAAATTCCGGGAAAACTCGTACACCCCTTCAAAACCGCCGACAATCAGCCGTTTCAGGTATAATTCGTTGGCAATACGCAAATACAAAGGGATATCCAATGCATTATGATGAGTGATAAACGGACGTGCAGACGCTCCTCCGGGAATGGCTTGCAACACAGGGGTTTCCACCTCCAGATACCCTTTGGAATTGAAGAAATTCCGGATAGCGTTGATCATCCTGGTACGTTTCACAAAGACTTCCTTGACCTGAGGATTCACGATCAGGTCGAGATAACGCTGGCGGTAACGCTGTTCGGGATCGGTAAAGGCATCGAACACCTTGCCTTCCTTCTCTTTCACAATCGGCAGCGGCCGCAACGATTTCGACAACATGGTCAATTCTTTGGCGTGTACGGAAATCTCACCTGTCTGTGTGCGGAACACAAATCCCTTCACTCCGACAATGTCACCGATATCCATCAATTTCTTGAAAACCGTATTGTAAGCGGTCGATGCTTCATCTGTAGAAATATCGTCCCGGCTGACATACACCTGGATCCGGCCGGTAGCATCCTGTAATTCGAAAAATGAAGCTTTACCCATAATTCTCCGGCTCATCATCCGTCCGGCAATCACCACATTCCGGGGCTCTGCTGTTTCGTCGAACCGCTCTTTTATTTCTGCCGCATGGGCATTCACTTGAAACTCCGGTGCCGGATAGGCTTCTATCCCCAGTTTAGCCAATTCATTCAATGAATTTCTTCGGATAATCTCTTGTTCACTTAATTCCGTAAAGCTCATCTTTTATATTTTTAATTGTTTTACTTCCAACAAACTATCATTCCAGAATTTTAATTAATTTTGCAAAGTTACTATTTTCCCGAAGTAAAAACAAATCAAAATAAAACAGCCATTGTCGGGTTTTCAACAATGGCTGTTTTTACAATCCTGATCGACTTATTTTTTCAATATTTTATCAAGTAATTCCACCGCTTCCGGCTGAGAAGGACGCGGAGCATAAGCATCTATGATCTTGAAATTTTCGTCTATCAATAAAAAACGGGGAATATATTTGATCTGCCACCCTTCATTCAGATTTTTTGTATCTGTACAATTGTATTCCGGTATCCTGGCTTCTTTGCCTTCGATAAATGAAAGCCAGGACTTTTTCTCTGTATCGGTAGAAACAGCCAGGAAAACGATATTATCGTTCCGGTATTTTTTCGCCAGCTCATGGAATTTCGGGGATTCCTGAATACAAGGTCCGCACCAGGTTGCCCATAAATCCACATAAATCACCTTGCCTTTATAATCACTCAGACGAGCCGTTTTCCCATCCGGAGCAAGCAATTCCAGATCCACAGCCGGACTTCCTTTCAGTAATGCCCCGGCAGAATTAAGTTTTACTTCCAATACTTCCCGGATATCCGTATTTTTCAACTTTCCGGCATATTCCCGTACTTCCCCGACAAGTTCCGTATTTATTTCACTATCCAGCTTATAAGCGTACTGTGCAGCGGTAAAAAGTTCTTGAGTACGTTCGGGAAATTGCAATTTTTCTTTTAGACCGGGAGTTTCCATGGCAGTGCCGATCACATCTCTGACAACAGCCACATCCAGATATTCCTCTCTATTTACCCGGGGAACGACTTTCAGCAAGTCGGGAATAATCTGCTGCATAAATTTCTCACGCTCTTCCCGGCTTCTCACCGGCTGTAAAGCACAGTAAGAGGGATAAGCAGTATAACTATTTGCCATGTCGGCGACAATACGGGCTTTCTCCAACTCTTTGAACGCAGGAGTAGCCTCTTTTACCCGCTCCAGTTCAGCCATCCTCAATTGAGCCAAAGAATCGACGGCAACTTTGATTTCCTCAAAGCTTCCTTTCCGGTTTCTTAATTCTCCCAAAAAAGAACCTCCCTTAGGAAACAGACGTCCCTTCATATAGGTATTCATCTCCGCTCCCTTTCCCTTAAAGACAGCCTCCCGGTTGTCAGTCGTGATATATACCTCCATATCGTCTCCCGGACTCAGATAAAGGGTGTTGCGGCTGATCCGGTAAAAAGCCGGTTTGGAAAGCGGTAAAATCGTATCGAAATGGCCTTCCCGATCCGTACGGATCATAAAGCTCCCCTCATCCCCTATCACACTGGTAGCCCCATCGTAAGACAGTTTCACCAGATCGGTTCCCATACCGACCAATTTCCCCTTCAGACGGACAGAATTTTGTGCCTGAACCGACACGACCGCCATGACAAATAAAATCGGAAATAAAAATTTCATATCGACCATATTAAATATTCGTATTTATCTTTCATAATCCGGAAGATCAGGCCGGAACCCCTTGACTACCGGCGGTATCGGAATAATATAGCGGTTGTCGTTGGGCGGTAAAGTCCAGGTTTGTCCATCCGCCGAATGGGTGATCGTTTTTTGGAAACGACTTTCTTTGTTCAAACGTTTCAGATCTACAAAGCGGTAGATTCCGAGGAAAGCGAATTCCCGGCGGCGTTCTTCCAGTACTTTCACCAGAGCCTCGTCCGCATTGGCAAAAGTCACATGTACATTGTTTTCTATGCGATGATCCCGTAACAGATTATACAGACGCGCAGCTTCCGCCAGGTTTTCCGTACCTCCTTCGCGTGCATAACACTCGGCAGCCGTCAGAATCACCTCCATATTGTTCAAAGCCAGATTCGCCCGGATATAAGGCATAAAAATTGTATACCCACGGAATTCCACACCGCTGTATTCATCGTCTACAAACCACAGTTCCCGGCGTTTATCCACAGCTCCCGGAGCCAGGTCCTTGTCATAAATATCCAGTAACTCCTGACTGGCATATACAGCCATTTGTAACCCGAAGACGGAGGGCGGATAACGTACGTAAATATTTTCCGGATTATCCATTCCTTCAGGATAAGGACTGCTGGGATCGTCTTTCCGTACAATCCTTCCGATATAAGCATTCGGTTTGGCGGTATATTCTGTCAGGTCTACCAATTCTTCACTGACTTCCAATGCTTTCTTCGCATTTTCCAAAGCTTTATCATATTCTCCGCGCATCAGATACATACGGGCCAGAAAACCATAGGCTACATTCTTCGCCGGACGGAATGTGTTCGGAGTTTTATCCAACAAAGCAGGCAGGGCATCGTCCAGGTCTTGCTTGATCGCCGTATACACTTGTTCTACAGTGCTACGGGAATAATTCAGGTCGGCCACATCTTCGCTGGAGATCAGAGGCAAGCCGTAATCGGTCGAAGCCGTTGCAGCGTCATAGGCCGGAGCATAAACCCCGATCATACAAAGATACTCGAAAGCCCGGGCAACCATCGCTTCCGATTTTAAGTTCAGCTTATCGGATTCCGAAGCATCCGTCACACTCATGATATTATTGATCACCGTATTACACACATAGATACGGTTGTAAGCATAGTTCCAGATCGGATCAGAAACTCCGTCATTGAAAACAGCCCCGTGTTCGAAAGCATAGAGATTTTTAATTTCATCATCCATAGAGGTAAAATTATTCTCTTCATCTCCGCTTCCCAGCTGAGCATCATCGGTAATATACACCGGATAATGATCCAGCGCTTTAGCCATCTGTGCGTAATTCATCAACTGACGGTAGTCGTCGTATTTCGAAGGAATGGTATATCCTTTCGGCTGTATGTCCAGAAAACGGTCACACCCCTGACAAAGGAACATGCCCCAAACAATCCATAAAAATATTTTTTTCATAATCATCTCCTTTTAGAATTTTAAAGATAAACCTAGCGTATATATGGTCGGGTCGAGCGCGCTTCTCGAAATAGATGTCAGAGAAGTCCCGTTCCAGGATTCCGGATTCAAACGTCTTTTCTGAGAACCCCACCACCAGATATTCTGAATCTGTGCATTGATACTCATTCCTGAAATAAAAGCTTTTTTTAGCCAACGTTCCGGCAAATTATAGGACAGGGTTACCTCCTTCAGCTTTATGTAATTCGCTTTTTTGATGTGTTTATCGGCAGCATACCACAAATAGGTATAGTTGGTACTGGCATTTCTCATAAAGGCCGGAGCTTTATCGGGATCGTTGGAATCTTCCGGAGATTTCCAGTAATTCCGGATACTCCTGTCCACATTCGTTGTTCCGGTTGTCGACGTGAAGTATTGAGGCATGACATCCCTCATCACATGTCCACCGTAATACAGAAACATAAAAGAAAGATCGAAACCTTTATAAGTCAGCATATTCGACATAGATGCAGAATAGGGAGGTATACTTGTTCCGGAGCGTACCAGATCCTCGACCGTCAGATCCGCAAGCGATTTCACGATCGTTCCGTCCTTTTTATAAGCCTGAGGATTTCCACTCTCGTCCAATCCGGCCCAACGTACACTGAATAAAGTTCCCATTGCCATCCCTTCTCTCGTATTCGTACCGCTGATATAACTGGAAACGGAGTTAGAACTGTTTTCCAGTTTTGTGATCCGGTTTTTATTGTAACTGAAATTAATATTCGTTGCCCAACGGAAGTCTCTTGTCTGTATATTCACACTGTTCAATACAATCTCATAACCGTGGTTGTACATCTCGGCATAGTTCATCGTCAGAGAACCCCAACCGGAAGTCGGGTCTGTAGCGATCGACCCCAGCAAATCCGAAGTATTTTTCGCATAATAGTCGAACGATCCTCCCAAACGGTTGTTAAAGAAGCTGAAGTCGATACCCAGATTGGTCTGGTTGGTTCTTTCCCAGCGTAAACCGGAGTTTGGAGGACTGGATACGGAACTGGAATATTCACCGGTCCAGGAATTGATTCCGGCAGAATATACGATCATATAAGGTCCGCTTTGTTTTGCAATGTTACCGTTGATTCCTTTGGTAAAACGGATGGAAAGCTGGTCCAGCCAGTCCATGTTTCCCATAAATTTCTCCTGTGCCATATGCCAGCTGACACCGACCGACCACAAAGGTTTGTACTGATACTTGGGATTCGTACCGAACAAATTGGACTGGTCCATACGGATACTCCCCGTAATGGCATACCGGCGGTCATAAGTATAGGAAGCATTTCCATAAAACGAAACGTAACGGTCCTCTTTATCGCCGAAAGTATCGGGATAACCGTTCGGAACGTGGGTATAAGAATTATTGATCGCCTCCGTACCCTGTTGGGTCTGGTTCAGTGTCGCTTCATCCAGGTATTTATGTGCCAGGCTGACCTTGTCATAACCGTATTTCTCTACATAGGTACTGGTACTGTGTACAGCACGGCGCTCACCACCGGCGATCGCACTGACCTCGTGTTTTTCATCGAACGTGCGGTTGAAATTGATCTGAGCACGCAAAGTATAGGAATTTTTATCGCTTCTGGTCTCGTCGATATACCCCCCTTCCGGTATCAGATGTTTAATACTTCCATCAGCATTCACGATGGATGAATTGTTGATCTGATTACGGAGCGTATAGGATTGGGGGGCATAATAATTCTGTACCAGCGAATTGTTTTTTTCCAGCTGATACCGCAAATCCACATCCAGCCCTTCGATAACCTTTACATTCAGGGCCACATTCACATTGGAATAGTTGCTCTTGCTGAAATAACTTTTCCGGTGCATTTCTTCCAATGGATAAAAAGACTCGTCGTTGAGCCCCAAGCCGACCAGGCGGTCTATCTCCGACTGGGATTTTGTCTGATACCAGTTCAATGGATTACCGTCTTCATCGAATAAAGTCTGATAGGAAGCACGTCCGCCGGTCAGATAAGTCGAAGGGGTAAAACCATTGTCATAATCTGCCTTTGTATAACTACCGACAACTCCCAGGTCAGCCCTCAGCCATTCAAAAAAGTTATAGGAACTTCTCAGGTTAAAACCTACCCGGTCATTATCCTGCCCCTTCGTTTGCAAAATATTCTGCATATAATTGACGCTGGCGGAATATTGATATCTATCCGAACTTCCGCGTAAAGCCAGATTATGTTGATGAGTGATCGCAGTCCGGAGGAAATTATCTTTCAGTTCATTGTAATTGTTCCGGTTCCGGTAAATATTCAACTGCCGGTTCATTTCATCATCGCTGATATTCCCGGCTTCATTCTCGTACAACAAATTGAGTACTTCATTCTGATAATATCTTTTGTCAGAGCTACTGTAGGGAGAATGATAAGTATTGAACATTTCTACCTGCCAATCTACCAGTTCCTCACTATTCATGAGATTCAGATAATCCCTGTCATCCCGTAAAGGAGTGATAACAACCGAACCGTTGTATTCGATCGTACTCTTTCCGGCACCTTTCTTGGTCATAATCACAATCACCCCGTTTGCCGAACGTGATCCGTAGATGGAAGCGGCCGTCGCATCTTTCAGAATAGTAATATTGGCAATTTCAGACGGATTGATCGCATCCAGGGAACCTTCATAGGGCACTCCGTCGACCACATACAAAGGAGTGGAAACTCCGGAAATCGTAGCCTTACCACGAATCCTCAGATCTCCTTTGTAATTCGTCAGACCGGCAGCCATACCTTCTATACGTGAAATAATACCAGGCTGCAATTTATGTTCGAAGTCTTTATTCGTTAAAACGGCAAACGAACCGGTAGCACGCTCCTTGGAAAGAGTCTGATAACCTGTTACCACCACATCGTTCAATTGGGTGGCCTCCGCCTCCATGGTGATGCGATAAGGTTCTTTTTTCAAAGGCATTTCCTTCGTTTTCAATCCCACAAACGATACGACCAGAGTTTCTTTTCCGATCAAATCCGGAGATACGCTCAACTGGAAATTCCCGTCTACATCCGAAACGGTACCGATAACCTTATTGCCTTTTAAATAAACGGCAGCCCCGGGTAACGGACGTCCGTCCGCTTCCAGTATCAAACCTTTGATCACAATCTTTGTCTGCTGAGGAGCTGCTTCAAGCCGCTTTTGTTCGTAGATCACCACTGTATTATCTACAATTTCATAAGACAGGACGGTCCCTTTCAGGCATTGTTTCAAAATCTCTTCCACATTCGCATTCTCTACCTTCACAGAAAGATTCTTAATATTACTGATTTGTTCGCTGTTGCAGATGATATCGAAAGAACTTTTTTTCTGAATTTCCAGTAGCACTTCTTCCAAAGTAACATTCTTCATTTTCAAATTAAAAGCCTGTGAAAATACATTTGCAGCCGCGGTAATGTTAAACGCCAGTATACATAGCAAACCGATACGCGTTACCAGCAACATTTTCTGCAATTTACCCCGCCCGAAAAGCGGTTTAGTTCGCATTTTTTTCATACATTTGAGAGTTTTAAGTAATTAAACAATTCATGTCCCGCACGGACATTGGATTTATTATCTTGAACAGGCAGGAAATGGTCCAGATTTCCTGCCTTTTTTCAGGATCTTTGATAAGGTTCCACCATTATTTTATGATTCGCATACCGGAAACTGACGAGTCTTGTAGCGCTCAATAGCTTCAGAACCTTTGTAATATCCTCATACCGGCTGATAACCCCGAACACCTTCAGGTCTTTCAAAGTTTCTTCGGAATATGTAAATTCCACATCGTACCATTTCTCCAGTCTCATGGTAATGTGCTGCATATCCTCATGGTTGAACACAAATTTTCCATCTTTCCAGGCCGTATAAGGTAAAGTATTTACTTTCAGACAAGTGATATCCGAAGTCGCACAATCGACCCGTGCCTGCTGAGAAGGTTCGAGAAAAACCGAATGCCGGCCCGGAACTTTCACTTCCACACTCCCTTCCACCAAAGTTGCTGCATAATAACCTTCCTGATTCAAAGTGTTCAGATTGAATTCCGTTCCCCACACCTGTACCGACAATCCTTCGGATTTTACAATAAAAGGTTTTTCATTGTTCTTGGTCACTTTAAAATAAGCTTCTCCCCTCAAGGTCACTTCCCTGCTTTCACCGATAAAGGTAACCGGATATTGCAGTTCCGATTCGGCATTCAAATACACCAGCGTTCCGTCGGCAAGTTCGACATTATACTCCCCTCCCCGGGGTACGATCAGCCGATTCATTTTTACTTCTTTCTTTTCCGTTTTTTCCGTCTTTTTATAAGAAATTATACCCGAATGTTCTGTATTCCGGACTGTAGCGTCCGCAGTTTGAAAAGTGCTCTGCCGATCCAGTTTTACAGAAGAACCATCCTCCAATATCAATACTGCTTTAGAAGAACCATGTGCTATGGCCGGAACCGAAACCTGTGCAACAGCTACGGTTTCTACCGTTTCCGGTGTTTTATTCCCGGATATATAGAAAACCGAAACAGCAATTCCCAATACAGCACAAGCCACCGCTGCATACTTCAATATATTCGATCCGACCCGGTGTTTCCGTTTTCCCGATACTTTTTCCGATAACATTTTCCAGGCAGTCTCCGGCACAAATAGAGCAACCTCCTTTTGTTGCAATTCCATTCCTCCCATTGTAAGCAGTTCCTGATACAAACGTTCATTCTCCTCACTACTTTCCCTCCAAAGACG
>ERZ857757.2285-NODE-2285-length-12762-cov-3.314236_pt1 | contig 12762 bp, 10 predicted proteins | sample MGYA00519764_ERZ857757 | MGnify/ENA primary metagenome ERZ857757 (study PRJEB31778, sample SAMEA3449359) | human gut metagenome | biome: human gut; feature: human-associated habitat; material: faeces | place: United Kingdom | collected 2010/2012 ... | reverse complement strand
TTCTCTGGCAAAACAGTTCAAAGGTCTGCACAAGGCTGCCCTGCCCGATAACCGCTCCTGCCACAAGTATCATCTGCCACAGGCGCGGAGCTTTGTAATAAGCCGCGTAAGCTGCTACAAAAAAGGCAGGATGCCCAATCATAAATTCTTTGGTACGCGGGCGTGCATACATCAGCTGTTCCAGCAGGGCACGCATTTTAAGCTCAATGCCCCAAACCGGCACACCGGAAGTATGGCCGCTGCGGCCTACAAAAATATAAGCTACAAAAGCCAGAACACCTAAAATGAACAGATGTTCCAGTTTGATATGCGTCGATAAAAGATAGCGGATATCGGCAATAAGGCCGCCGCCAGTTTTGCCGCCGAAAATATTAAAACGTTTGACATACCATAACAGCATTAATAATACCGGCATAATAAACGTTAATTTTACGCCGCGGTAAATGTCAATTTCCAAAAAGAAACGGATGTCACCCAAAAGTGCGGAAATCATTGCCGCACCGCACAAGGACATGGCAACTGCCGCGCCAAGCTGTACGGTAGTGCGCATTAAAAACTGCACCATGCATTTGCAGCGTACTTTTACGCTCTCCCACCATTCCACAACTACAATCATCGAAAGTACCGGGAACACGCAGGCAGAAACAAATGCCAGAAGCTGCCTCGGCAAAGGCGAAGCCATTTTTACAACCAATGCAGCGGCTGCTGCGCCAAAAACTGCGAACAGGATATACTGTAATTTACTGCCAAGCCCAAGCAAAAGCGCAAGATACATTACGCCTGCCGCCACAACGGCAAGTGCCGGCAGAACCAACAGCATTTTATCGGGGAAATATGCCTGATAGCCATTAGAATCGGCATTAAACACACCGCTGGTGCCAAGCTTAAAGCCGCGCGACTGAACATCAGCGGCAATGCTTTTAACATAATCAAGGTTAAGCTCTAAAATATCCTGCCCGTTCTGCGGCAGCATAAAAGGTTTAATATAATTAATACGGATATTGCGTTCTTCATCGGTAAGTGCCCAGCGGCGCAAAGCCTCGGGCATTTTCAGCTTGCGCTGTTCGGCCTTGTCGATAATATAAGAACGCGCTACCTGATAATCCATTTTTTCCGCCATGGGAATAATGCCTTCCATAGGCGCAAACTGGAGCTGGGTATAATGTTCAACCATGCCGAAAACCATGTTATGGCTCAACAATTTTTCTGCCATGTAATCAAGCTTATCGGGGAAACCCACTACTTCCTTGCCGCAGCCGATATAAGAAACAACATTTGCCCCGGATTCATCAATACGGCTGAAAATGCTGTCTATCTGCTGTTCCGTTACCGGCAGATAATTTTGCGGGCGGACGATAACGTTAAACCCGGCAGCTGCAATCTGCCGCATTTCTTCGGTGGAAAGGCCAAGAGGCGCCTGCATCAGCGGCATTTTGGTATCGTAGTTGTCGCCTTCAATAATACGCGGGTCGCCCAAAACACGGATAATACGCGGAGATTCACTTACAACGGCAATGCGTTCCGGCGCATAGCGCAGATACAGGTCTTTCTCTGTTTCCTTAAAAGTTACAGGTGATTTTCCCTCTGTAATATAAACTGCATCAGGAATTATATCCTGCTGCTGCAAAGCCGCAAACTGCGTTCCGGCAGTTCCGCCGTGCAAAAGCTCACGCCCTGGAGCGGCATAAACAAGCCCTTTGTTATCGAGTTTTTGCAGGGTAGTGTCAAAAACTATCAGCGAAGTAACACCGGCATCTTTAAAATCTTTCAATACGGAATCAAGCGGCAGGCCTTCCCAGTCGGCAAGCCGCTGCAGGCCTTCGTATTCCATAGCCATTTCTACGGTATTGTTTTTTTCTTCTATTTCAAATCTGCTGTAATTAAGCCATAAAGCACAAACAAGCCCTATAACAATAACTGCCAGCAAAACCGGATTATAACGGCTTTTCATTGCTATCTCCACCCATTAGCCAGTTAAATTTTCTTTTGCTGTGACCTTAAATAAGCCTCAATAAACATATCCAGGCCGCCGTCCATAACAGCCTGCACGTTGCCTGTTTCGGCACCTGTGCGGTGGTCCTTAACCATTTTATACGGCTGGAAAACATAGGAGCGTATCTGGCTGCCCCATTCAATGTCCTGGTAATCACCGGCAATATCGTTTTTCAGCGCTTCCTGTTTGGCGCGTTCATATTCGTACAGTTTGGCGCGCAGAAGCTGCATACAGCGTTCACGGTTCTGAATCTGCGAGCGTTCGTTCTGGCACTGTACGATTATGCCGGTAGGAATATGCGTCATACGCACGGCGGAGCTTGTTTTGTTTACGTGCTGTCCGCCTGCACCGCTGGCACGGTAAGTATCAACTTTTAAATCGGACGGGTCGATTTTAATATCGACGGTATCGTCAAGTTCAGGCATAACGTCAACAGCCGCAAAAGAAGTGTGGCGGCGTGCATTGGCGTCAAACGGAGAAATGCGCACAAGGCGGTGTACGCCCTTTTCGCTGCGCAGATAGCCGTAAGCATTATGCCCGTTAATTTGCAGCGTAGCACTTTTTACGCCTGCTTCATCGCCAGGCAGATAGTCCAGCATTTCAATGGCAAAGCCCTGGCGTTCGGCATAACGGGTAAACATGCGCAGAAGCATGCTTGTCCAGTCCTGTGCTTCGGTACCGCCGGCACCGGCATGCAGGGTTAAAATAGCATTATTGGCATCATATTCGCCGTTTAAGAGCATTCCCAGTTCCAAATGCTCTATTTCTGCTTTTGCAGCTTCCAGCCCGGCTTCAAGTTCTTCTTCCATGCCGGATTCCGGTTCTTCCAAAGCAAGCTCTACCATAACCTCAAGGTCATCAAGCCTTTGTTCAAGGTTATGTACAATACCCACTTCTTCTTTCAGCTGCGTGACAGCCTGGGCGGTTTTCTGCGCGGCATCCGGGTTGTCCCAGAAATCCGGCGCACCCATTTTATGTTCTAATTCAGCAATGCGGTCCTCTTTGGCAGCGACGTCAAAGAGATCCCCTCATTTCCTCTAATTTTTGCTTCAATGCGGATATTTCGGGTTTGTATTCCTCTATCAGCACCAAATTCACATCCCTTCGTAGGTAATTTATTTTAATTTATGTTTTTATTTATCTTTGCCGCAGCAGTTTTTATATTTTTTGCCGCTGCCGCAGGGGCACGGGTCGTTGCGGCTCGGTTCTTCCTTCTTAACAACAGGCTGTTTGGTGCCTTCGTCACCGGCGTTGGTAGAAGCATTTTCCAGACGGTCTTCCACCTTAGGCTGGGTAATAACGTTTACGCGGTAAATGTAACGTACAACATCATCCTGAATAGCATCAATCATAGCCTGGAACATATCGTAGGCTTCAAATTTATATTCAACCAGCGGGTCTTTCTGCCCGTATGCACGCAGGCCAACGCCTTCACGCAGCATATCCATGGCGTCAAGGTGTTCCATCCAGTGGTTGTCTACAACCTTAAGCATTACAAGGTTTTCCAGTTCACGCATCAGTTCCGGCGTAATGGCGGCTTCACGTTCTGCGTAATGCTCGTCGGCAACTTTGTACAGATATTCTTCCAGTTCCTCACGGCTGAGGTTCTGCAGATATTCAACGGTTAAAAGCCCGCGCGGAGCGTAGAATTCTTCGGCATAGTTAATAAGTGCCTGCAAATCCCAGTCTTCGGAATATACTTCCGGCGGAGCATACATTGCCATGGTGCGGTCTACTACCTTATGCACCATTTCCATAATGGTATCGCGCAGGTTGGCCTGCTGCAAAATTTTGCGGCGCTGGCTGTAAATAACTTCACGCTGCTGGTTCATAACGTTATCGTATTCCAGAACCTGTTTACGGATGGTAAAGTTGCGCGCTTCTACCTTCTTCTGTGCAGATTCGATGGACTTGGTTACAAGTTTATGTTCGATAGGCTCGTCTTCTTCCATGCCCAGCTTATCCATAATGCCGGAAATGTTGTCAGAACCGAACAGGCGCATCAAATCATCTTCCAGCGAAAGGAAGAATTTGGAAGAACCCGGGTCACCCTGACGGGCGCAGCGTCCGCGCAGCTGGTTATCAATACGGCGGCTTTCGTGGCGTTCCGTACCGATAATGTGCAGGCCGCCGAGTTCAGGCACGCCTTCACCAAGCATAATATCGGTACCGCGGCCTGCCATGTTGGTGGCAATGGTTACAGCGCCGTACTGGCCTGCTTTGGAGATAATCTCCGCTTCTTTTTCATGATATTTGGCGTTAAGTACATTGTGCGCTATGCCGCGGCGTTTGAGCATTGCGGAAAGTTCTTCGGACTGTGCGATGGAAGTTGTGCCAACCAGTACCGGGCGGCCGGATTTATGGCATTCTTCAATTTCCGCAACGGCGGCTTTGTATTTGGCGCGTTTTGTTTTATAAATAACGTCCGGATAGTCAATACGGATCATCGGTTTGTTGGTAGGAATAACAATTACATCCAGGCCGTAAATTTTCTGGAATTCCTGTTCTTCCGTTTTGGCGGTACCGGTCATGCCGCTGAGCTTGTTGTACATACGGAAGTAATTCTGGAAGGTAATAGTTGCCAGAGTCTGGCTTTCGCGTTCAACCTTAACGCCTTCTTTGGCTTCAATAGCCTGATGCAGGCCTTCGGAGAAGCGGCGGCCGAACATCAAGCGGCCGGTAAATTCGTCGACGATAATTACCTGTCCGTCTTTTACAACGTAATCCCTGTCGCGGTGCATAATGGCTTTGGCTTTTAATGCGCACATCAAATGGTGCGAAAAGTCTACGCCGTGTTCAGCGTCATAAAGGTTGGCGATGCCAAGCATTTTTTCTGCTTTGGCAATACCAGCTTCGGTAGGCGCAACGGTTTTTAATTTTTCGTCTACCGTATAGTCTTCGTTTTCGTTCATGTTGGCAACTACATGCGCCAGCACGCGGTACAAATCGGTGGATTTTTCGCCCGGGCCGGAAATAATCAGCGGTGTACGAGCTTCGTCGATTAAAATACTGTCAACTTCGTCGACAATGCAGAAATTAAGCTCGCGCTGTACCATCTGGTTTTCGTCAACTACCATGTTGTCGCGCAGATAGTCGAAACCAAATTCGTTGTTGGTGCCGTAAGTAATATCGGCAGCATAAGCAGCCTTGCGGTCGGGGTAATCCATATCATGCACAATAAGGCCTACGGAAAGTCCGAGCGCTCTGTAAATGCGGCCCATGTCCTCGCTGTCGCGGCGGGCAAGGTAATCGTTAACGGTAACAACATGTACGCCTTTGCCGGTAAGGGCATTCAAATAAGCAGGCAGGGTTGCAACAAGGGTTTTGCCTTCGCCTGTACGCATTTCGGCAATTTTGCCGCGGTGCAGAACAACGCCGCCTATAAGCTGTACATCAAAATGGCGCATGCCGGTAATACGGCGCGAAGTTTCGCGCACAACGGCAAACGCTTCCGGCAGGATATCATCAAGCGTTTCGCCTTTGGCAAGGCGCAGTTTAAACTCGCCGGTTTTGGCGGCAAGATTTGCTGAACTCAGCGCCTGCATCTCCGGCTCCAGTGCATTGATTTTATCGACAATGACCTGAATATTTTTTAATTCTTTGGCATTCGGGTCACCGAAAATCTTTTTTAACATGCTTTCGAGCAACACACTCACTCCTTAAAATTCCCTGTTTTATAAACACTATACTAATATAAAATTTTACCAAAAACCGCGCAAAAAGTCAAAAGCCCGGGCCTTTTGTCCCGGGCTTTTTTGTGAAATCAATGTAAAGATTATTTTAATTCAGGCTGCAGCAAACCATAGTTGCCGTCTTTGCGGCGGTATACAACATTTACTCCGCCATAATCGGGGTCAAAGTATACAAAGAAGTCATGGTCAAGCAGGTTCATCTGCAAAATTGCTTCTTCAGCCGTCATCGGGTTCATCGAGAACTTCTTGTTCTTGATGATCTTGAATTCTTCATCCGGAGCCGCTTCTACTTCGGGAGCAGGTACGGGCTCTACAAAGTTGCTGTATTTACGTTTAGCAAGACGTGTTTTATATTTATGTACCTGGCGTTCAATTTTTTCTACTACCAAGTCAATGGACGAATACATATCTTTGGTAGATTCCTGGGCTCTGATTAAAATTCCGCTGGCCGGAACGGTAATTTCCACAATGTGGTTGCCTTTTTCAACTTTAAGTACTGCACTGATATCGCCAACGGTTTTAAACTGCCTCGTGATTTTCGTAATTTTCTTTTCAACATACTCTTTGAGCGCCGGTGTTACAACAATGTTCTTTCCTCTTACGTTTACGTTCATAAATTATCCCTCCTTAATCCCGAGGTCCGGGATAACAAACTCTTTAGTTTGTTATTATTTGTATTCGCCATAATAATTAAAACTCCTGCAAAAAATTACAAAAACTCGTGCAAAAAAGTCTTTTTTCTGCACGAGTTTACAATCTGCTACTATTGTAACAATTTCAATTATAAAATTTTGGAAAGGAAACTGCGGGTACGTTCTTCTTTGGCATGTAAAAAAATGTCGTCAGGTTTACCCTGTTCCAGAATTTTACCGCCGTCAACAAACAGCACCCTGTCGCCAACTTCGCGCGCAAAGCCCATTTCGTGTGTTACAACTACCATGGTCATGCCTTCGTTGGCAAGGCGTTTCATAACATCCAGTACTTCTTTAATCATTTCCGGGTCAAGCGCAGATGTCGGTTCATCAAACAAAAGTGCTTTCGGCTTCATGGCAAGCGCACGTGCAATTGCAACACGCTGCTGCTGCCCGCCGCTCAGCTGGTCCGGGTAAGAATCAGCCTTGTCGGAAAGACCAACCTTGCCTAAAAGCTCCATTGCGGTTGCTTCCGCAGTTTTACGGTCAATGCCGCGTACTTTCATCGGCGCAAGCACAAGGTTTTCCAGCACCGTCATGTGCGGGAACAGGTTAAAACGCTGGAACACCATGCCTACTTCCTTGCGCACTTCGTTAATGTTGGCTTCGCCGTCCAGCTTAATGCCGTCAACAACAATCGTGCCCTCGGTTGGTTCTTCAAGGTAGTTCATGCAGCGCAGAAGCGTACTTTTGCCGCTGCCGGACGGGCCGATAATTACCACTACTTCCTTTTCGGCAATGGTAAGGTCAATGCCCTTTAAAACTTCAAGGCTGCCGTAGCTTTTTTTAAGGCCTGTAATTTTAATCATTTCTGTACTCATTTTGTTTCAAACCTCCGCTCCATCAGCCCTACCAGGCGCGCAACCGTAAAGGTCATAATAAGGTAAATTACGGCAACTGCCAGCCAGATTTCAAAAGAAGCATAGGTACGCGCAATAATCAGCTGGCCGCGTCTTGTCAGTTCTTCAAAACCGATAACGGAAACCAGCGAAGAATCCTTCAGCATAGCAATAAATTCATTGCCCAGCGGCGGAATAATGCGCTTAAAGGCCTGCGGCATAATTACATAGCGCATAGTCTGGTACCAGGTCATACCCAGAGAGCGCCCGGCTTCCATCTGCCCTTTATCGACAGACTGGATGCCTGCGCGGAAAATTTCGGCAATGTATGCACCGCTGTTGATAGAGCAGGCGCAGATAGCCGCAAAAAACGGATCAATGCGCTGTCCGATAATGGTAGGCAGCGCAAAATATACCAGAAATATTTGTACCAAAAGCGGCGTACCGCGTATAAAATCCACATAAAAGTTAGCTGCATAACGCACCGGTTTAATGCTGGCAAGCCTTGCCACGCCGATAATCATACCTATCAATAAGCCAAAGCCTACGCTCATGGCGGTTATTTCAAGGGTAATTCCGGCACCGGCCAACAAAAGCGGTATTGCATCTTCAATAAGTTTAAAATTCAGTTCCATTAGGCTTGTCTTTCCTTCCAGTCAGCCTGCGCTTTAATAAATAAAATACGGGGCACACCTTCGTTGCCGTTGATGTTCCCCGCATTCAGGCGCAATGCTTATTTTTTCACTTCACCGAACCAGGTTTTGTAAATCTTGTCATATTCGCCGTCTTTTTTCAGTTCTGCCAAAGCTTTGTTAATGTCTTCAAGCAATTTGGTGTTGTCTTTTTTAACGGCAATGCCATATTGTTCTGCTTCCATTACGTCACCAACGGTTTTGGCAACTTCGCTGCCGCCCTGTGCCAGATAATAACCGATAACCGGGCTGTCGTTGATAACAGCGTCAACGCCGCCGTTGGTCAGTTCCATTGCAGACTCGGTATTGGTATTGAAAAGAGTTACTTTGGCATCTTTAACGCTGTTTGCTTTGTCAGCGCCGGTAGTGCCAATCTGTGCGGCAATGCGTTTGCCGGCAAGGTCATCAATGCTCTTGATGTCGTTGTTGTCTTTTTTAACCATTACAATCAAGCCGGAAGTATAGTAAGGGTCGCTCATGCCTACAGCCTGTTTTCTTTCGTCGGTAATGCTCATGCCAGCAATGGCAACGTCAATATTACCGGTGTTCAGCGCAGGAATCAATGCATCAAAGCCCATATTGGCAATTTCAACTTTGTAGCCGAGTTTTTTGCCGATAGCGCGGATTAAATCCATATCAAAACCTGCCAGTTCATCGCTGCCTTCCTTCTGGAATTCAAACGGAGCAAAGGTCGGTTCAGTTGCTACGCGCAAAACTTTCTCCGGCTGAGCCTTAGCTTCATCCTTGCTGCCGCCGCAGCCTGCAACTGCCAGTGCCACAAGCATTAAAGCAGCCATTAAAAACACCAAATACTTTTTCATAAACATAACCTCCAACAGCATAAATTTACAAACTTTTATCTGTTAAAATATTATAGCTCTAAAATACAGGTTAAGCAACAAAAACTTTCAAAAAACCTGCATAAAAAACCATTATTTAGCTTCGCCGAACCATTTATTGTAAATTTTATCAAATTCACCGTTCTGCTTCAGCTCATTAAGAGCCTTATTAATATCGGCTGCCAGTTTGTCGTTGCCTTTTTTAACGGCAATGCCGTAATCTTCGGCATTCAAAACTTCGCCGACGGTTTTTGCGTATTCACTGCCGCCCTGAGCCAAAAAGTATTTCAGCACCGGAGCATCGTTAATAACAGCGTCAGCCGCACCGTTTTTCATTTCCAGCACAGCGCTGCCGTTATCGTTAAAAGCAGTTACCTTGGCGCCTTCAACTTTTTCTGCACGGAATGCGCCGGTAGTGCCAATCTGCACGGCAATACGCTTGCCTTTTAAATCGTCAATGCTCTTAATATCGTTGTTGTCTTTCGGTACCATTACCAAAAGTCCGGATTTATAATACGGGTCAGAAAAAATTACCTGCTGCTTGCGTTCTTCGGTAATGCTCATGCCTGCCAGCGCAACATCAATATTATCTGCCTGCAAAGCAGGAATCAAAGCGTCAAAGCCCATTGCGCTGATTTCCACTTTATAACCGAGTTGTTTGCCGATAGCACGGATTAAATCCATGTCAAAACCGGTAAGCTCCTCGCTGCCTTCCGCCTGCATTTCAAACGGCGCAAAAGAAGGTTCAGTACCGACACGCAGTAATTTTTCACCGCCCGCCTGTTTCTCATCATTGCCGCCGCAGCCGGCTGTAACAAGCGCCATTGCCAGCATGGCTGCCATTAATAATGCCAAAAACTTTTTCATCAGGTTATCTCCCTCCAATATTCTGCCAACAGGCAGGTTATAATAATGTATATTATAAAACTAAAAGCCCTTCTGCACAAGCAAAAATATGCAAAAAAGGCTAATTTTTATAAAATAAAGCAACTCAGCTGACCTGGTCTTCGCCCCCACACCCGCCTGCTGGGAGGTTCGCTCCTAAGCAACGTGCTCCCCACTACTACTCCTCTCGCTTTTCGCGGCAGGACTTACTTCTAAGCTGCGCCGTGCTCACAGTAATTTTTACTGCTTACGTGGATCGTTTTGCCCGCAACTGGCATCGACTTTCAACCACAGACCTGAGCTGCATTTTAATTATAGCGGCTAATAGATTTTTTGCAATACCTGCGGCTAAAAAATTTATAAAATGCTCTTTGATATTTTGCCGCGTTGTAGTATACTATTATGTGCAAGATTTGATTGGACGGATTTTTTACAGGATAGTTGTTTTATGATTGCTTTACCCCAGACACTGGATTTTCCACGCGAAAATAACATACGTGAAATATGCAACTCGCTTTTAACGCTGCTGCAAAAAAAGGATACGGGTTTATACATGCACAGCCAGCAGGTTGCCAACTATTCGGCCTGCATTGCGGCCAAGCTCGGCCTGCCCGCCGCAGAAATCGCTTCCATTAAAAGTGCCGCGCTGCTGCACGATATCGGGCATCTTTCCGTACCCAACACGATTTTAAAAAAATCGCCCTATTTAAGCACGCGCGAAATGGCTACCTATAAACGCCACTGCCAGGCAGGTGCCAGTATGCTCGAAAATATTCCGGAATTTGCGCATATTATCGATATTATTTACAGCCACCACGAAAAATGGGACGGCACCGGTTACCCCAAGCGTTTAAAAGGCGTAAACATACCGCTGGGAGCGCGTATAATCGCCGTAGCCAATTATTACGACCGCATTGTAAACCCCTGCACCCATTACTGGCAAAAAACGCCTATGGAAGCCATTAAGGAAATGAACGACAAAGCCGGTACCGACTTTGACCCCAACGTTGTCCGTGCGTTTTTGGAATCTATAATACCGAGCAAAATAAGGTAAAAACAAGCTAATACACAAAAGCTCTTGCTTCTTAATGTAGAAACAAGAGCTTTTTATTTTATCTGTTTTTATACATTTTTTCGTAATACTTCTGGTATTCGCCGCTGATGATTTCCTGCCACCAGTCTTTATTTGCCAAATACCAATCAATAGTTTTTGCTATGCCGTCTTCAAACTTCGTCTGCGGCAGCCAGCCAAGTTCATTGTGTATTTTTGTCGGGTCTATCGCATAACGCCTGTCGTGTCCCGGACGGTCTTTCACAAAAGTTATTAACTCTTCACTTTTGCCCAGCGCTTTTAAAATAATTTTCACAACATCCAAATTGCTCTTCTCGTTATGCCCGCCAACGTTGTAAACTTCGCCCGCGCGTCCCTTGCGGATGATTAAATCTATAGCACTACAATGGTCTTCAACATAAAGCCAATCGCGTACGTTGGCGCCATCGCCGTAAACCGGCAAAGCTTTATCATGCAATGCATTGATAATCATTAACGGAATCAACTTTTCGGGAAAGTGATAAGGACCATAGTTATTGCTGCAGCGCGAAATCGTCACCGGCAAACCATAAGTACGGTGATATGCCAAAACTAATAAATCCGCACCAGCTTTAGATGCAGAATACGGGCTTGAAGTATGCAGCGGCGTAGTTTCCGTAAAAAACAAATCAGGCCTGTCCAATGGCAAATCTCCGTAAACTTCATCTGTACTTACCTGGTGATAACGCTTAATGCCGTACTTGCGGCAGGCATCTATCAACACGCCTGTACCGATAACGTTAGTCTTTAAAAACAGATCCGGCTCTAAAATACTGCGGTCAACATGGCTTTCCGCCGCAAAGTTTACTACAATATCCGGCTTTTCGGCTTCAAACAAGCTGTAAACAAAATCACGGTCAGCAATGTCTCCGCGCACAAACTTAAAATTCAGCTGCTGCATTGCACACTTTAAGCTGCTTAAATTGCCAGCATATGTCAGCTTGTCCAAGCAAATAAATTCATCCTCCGGATGATGTTTAAGCTGATAATATATAAAGTTGCTTCCTATAAATCCGGCCCCGCCGGTGATGATGAGTTTCATAAATATCTCCTTATAATTTACACATTTTATAAACAAAACGTATAAATTTTACAAATCGAACTGGTAAACAATTTACCATCTTTATTAAAATTTGTGTTTTTATCGAAAATTTCTGTAACTGTTTATTACATAATTTTATATTTTGTCTAGTAATTAAATTTCTTGCCCTCAAACCAAAAATAGATTTAACCCCAAAAGCACGTCGCTCTTCGGCTTGACAAAAAGCTGATTTCGCCAAATTATCGTAATTACCTATTAAATCAATTATACTGCACCAGTCTTTTATAAAATATTCTAAAAAATGTTCTGAATATCTTTTCTGACAATTCTGTTGTATCATAACACAATTATCTGGCATCCATAATAAATTGCAATTTTTATTTAAATATTTAAATGTTTCTATTAAGTGAGGAAAAGCATTGTCTTTTATATTCACTATTTTTATTTTATTGATTACATTTTTATTGAAAATCAAACTTGAAATCCATGACATATGCTCTCCAATATTACTTAAAACATTATTTTTATCCTTAAAAATTTGCATTTTTATATTATTTACTCTTAATTGTTCAGTTTTTTCTCCCCCATTAACCACACAAATATCAGGTTTATACTCTTTTAAGGACGATATAACCTTACCTAAATTTTCTTCAACAATTTCATCGTCATCGCCCAATAGCCATCTATATTTACCGTTTGCCATATTCAATACATAATCAAAATTATAAGCAAACCCCAAGTTTTCTTCATTCCTATGATATCTAACAAAATCGTATTTACCTATTATATCTTCCATAAATTCTTGCGTATCATCATCTGATGCATTATCAGATATACAAACTTCAAAACCAAATTCAGGCTGCATTTTAATTAATTTATTGACATTATATTTTAAATTTTCTCCACCATTATAAGTTGGAATGCAAATTGATAAAAAATAACTCATTAAAATAATCTCCTGTCATATTTATTTTGTAAATATGTTATATACAATGTAA
>ERZ857757.2277-NODE-2277-length-12806-cov-3.098032_pt1 | contig 12806 bp, 10 predicted proteins | sample MGYA00519764_ERZ857757 | MGnify/ENA primary metagenome ERZ857757 (study PRJEB31778, sample SAMEA3449359) | human gut metagenome | biome: human gut; feature: human-associated habitat; material: faeces | place: United Kingdom | collected 2010/2012 ... | reverse complement strand
CTCCGGCGCTTTTTTCATGCTCAACAAACTGGAAGTTATCTGCATAAATTTTCAGGTCGATGTCCTATTCCATGTTCGTAATTAGTTAATTGTCTTCGGAGAAAATCCGCCATAATTTCATCGCCTATGTTTATCCATGCCTCTATCTGTATTTCCATTAAAGCCTTCGTAACTCTCATCGGAAGTTCGTCTAAATTGCTAATAGCCAACCACGGAAAGGCTCGATATTTTTGAGTATCACCAATTATAAACAAATAACCTATCAACTGTTCTTTTCTGAAAACAAAATAGAATTGCGGCATCTCTCCAGCGATGGATTTGTCCATAATCTTTTTCATCGTCTTTTCTTTTCCATATGCAGGATAAAAGCCTATGCTTTTTAAATCTCTCAAAGATTTTTCTTTTTGTTCTTCTGACATATCCAAATAATTAAGGATTTGTTCCTCCATACCACTTACCTCCGTAAATTCCGATTTGTCTTTTCATGCCATGCCATACCATGCACTGCCACAGTATCAGCCACAGCAGTTCAACCGCTGCGGCTCTTTGGTTTGACTGTCAGTCATCATCGTGCCAGCCGTCCCAGACGGGGCGGCCGGTGTAGTGCTTGGGCTCTTCCTCGCCGCGCAGGACGCGCAGCGCTCCGGCGGCGAGCGCCTCGTGCTCGACCTCGCCGGGATAGGTGCTCACCGGCGCGATCCACTCACACTGCTCGCGGATGGTCTGCGTGATGTCTTCAAAGCGGAGAAGGCCGCCGGTAAGGAGGATGCCGTCCACCCTGCCGCCGAGCACGGCCGCCATCGCGCCGATGTACTTGACGATCTGGTATTTCATGCCGTCCCAGACGCGGATGGCTTTTTTGTCCCCCTCTTCGGCCATTTTATGTACGGCGTCGGAGCTGGAGGTACCAAAGTGGCTCACAAAGCCGCCCGTGCGGGTGCAAAGCTTTTTGACCTCGTCGATGTCCTTATCGCGGACATATTCGAGAATATCCGCCACGGAGACCGAGCCGATGCGTGTCGGCGTGTAGGGACCGTCTCCCCCGGCGGCATCGTTGCAGTCGATGATGCGTCCGTACCGGTGCGCCGATACGGAAATGCCGCCGTCGATATGGCAGACAATGAAGCAGCAGTCCTCATACTTTTTCCCGAGAACGTGCTTTGCATGGTGCATCGCAACGCCGCGAAGGTTAAGCGCGTGCATATTGGTGTGGCGCGGCACGCCGTCGATGCCGGTCATGCGCGCCATATCGCACAGCTCGTCTACGCACGGCGGATCGACCATGAAGATCCGGCCGCCGAACTCCTTCTGCAGCTCGCGCGCAAGCTGCACGCCGAGATTGGACGGATGCTCCATGCCGCCCTTCCCGGCGGCGGTGTCCTCGATGAGCTTATCGTCGATAACGTATACGCCGCTCGCCACCGGGTAACAGCTGCCGCCGCGGCCGACGATGGCGTCCACATCCGAAAGGTCGATATGGTTCTCGCTCAGAAAATCCATGATGAGCTTTTTGCGGTACGGGAGCTGCGCGTTTACCGTCGGGAATTGCAGCAGCACCGAAGAATCGTGAAACACATTGGTTTCCAGAATTTTATGTTCGTTCTCGAAAAGCGCCAGCTTCGTCGAGGTCGAGCCGGGATTGATAACAAAAATCTTATACTTTTTCATCACGCGACAGGAGCTCCATGATCTGCGTATAGTATTTCTCCGCGTTTTTCCGGAAGTTCTCTTCCAGCTTCTCCGCCTGCTCTTCCCCGCCGCAGAGCATTTGCAGGTTCAATATCTCGCCCATGCCGTCCGAAAGAGCAAGATGAACGCGGCAGACGTTGTCCGCCGTTTCGTGCGAGGCGGTGATCATCGCGCGGCGGCGCAGCTCATCCGCGACCGGTTTTATATTTTTTTCCATTTTCTGGCGGACCGTCATCGGCAGACTGCTCTCCACGATCTCGCAGTTTCGCGCGCCGCGCTCGGAAATCTTGTAGAGGTTTCCTTCCTGCTCCACCTGATGAGAATCGACCAGCTCCGCGAGACACTCGGAGTATTCAAAATACCCCGCATTGCCCTCGGAAAGGGCGAGATCCGTGAGCGTTTCCCGCGTCACGGCATCCGGCAGACGGCGCAGAATGAACAGAATGAGAATCTTTATATCCAGCTTTTCCTGAAAGTTCTGATATCCTTCCATCGGAACCTCTCCTCATATTTATATATATCAAGTTTATCACTTTTTCCAAAGGGCGTCAATCGGCACATTGGGACGGCGCGCGCATAGACTGTACTGAACTTTGTTAAAGGAGGAATTCCGATATGGCAGACAGGGTCGTACCCGGTCCGGTGGACAGCAGCGCATGCGTTCGCGAGGCTGTTTGTATCCATACGAAGAAAATATACTCCAGCTGCCGGGATAAGGACTGCGTAGAGGATCTGCGGGTGTTTCCGACGCGGACGTCGCAGGGCTACATAGAAAACGCCTTCAGCATCCGCCCGAAAAGCGCCGAGCTGCTCTATGCCGGGGTAAACGTCGAGGAGATCACGTTCAACCGCGGGTACTATACGGTAGACGTCACCTATTTTTACCGTGTCACCGGCGAATGCGTCCCGAACGCAAAAACCGTCACCGGTCTCTGCGTATTCAATAAACGCGTCATTCTCTTCGGCAGCGAGGGGAGCGTCAAGGTCTACACCTCTGACGGCGAGATCACCACGCAGGCCGATCAGCCCGTCGGCGTTGTGGAGGCGGTCGATCCGATCGCGCTTTCGATGCAGATCACCGAGAAGGACTGCGCCACGCCGCTCGACCGCATCCCGGAGGTGCCGGCCAACATTCTCGCCGCGTTTCCGGAGGAGCTTGTGCTCACCGACTCCAACCGGCTCTGGTACGCGACGCTCGGCCAGTTTTCTCTCATCCGGCTCGAGCGCGACAGCCAGCTCGTCATCCCGGTCTACAACTACTGCTTCCCGGAAAACGAGTGCGTCGGCACGACGGACGACGATCCGTGCACGCTCTTCGGGCGCATCCGCTTCCCGGTGGAGGAATTTTATCCGCCCGACAATCTCTCGACGTGCGACAGCTACCGGAGCCTGCTCCAGTAACCTTTTATTATGCGCGAAAGCGCCGGAACTTTGTTCGTTCCGGCGCTTTTCGTCATCTTATCCGCGAACCCGGCGGATGACCTCGGCGCAGTGCGCCTCGTCGTACAAAACCGGAACGGGATATGTCGGGTTTGCCTCGCGCAGCGCCCAGGCGACCATCTGCGGGATATCTTCCTCGCGGATCACGTCCAGATGCCCGGGAATGCCCATGCGCGCGTTCATGGTGCGGATCGCGGCGATGAACGCCGCGCTCTTCTCATGCGCGGTGCCGGTCGTTTTCGTGCCGGTGATCTCGGCAAGGCAGGCAAGCTTTTCCTCCGCCGCTGCGCCGTAATCCTCCAAAACGACGGGGAGAATGACAGCGTTTGCCAGTCCGTGCGCCGTATTATACAGCCCGCCGAGCGTATGGGCAATCGCGTGGACGTTTCCGACGCCCGCGCGGGTGAAGGCGACGCCCGCCTTGAACGAAGCAAGCAGCATTTCCTGCCGCGCTTCAAGATCGTGTCCGTTCGCATATGCCCGTTCCAGATACCGGAAGATCGCCGCCGTCGCCTCTTCCGCGCAGCGGTCGGTCTCCTTCGTTGTGCTGTGGACGCTGACGTATGCCTCCACCGCGTGCGTAAGCGCGTCCATGCCGGTCTGCGCCGTTGTCGCCGGAGGAAGGTCCTCGGTGAGCACGGCGTCGAGCACAGCGAAGCGCGGCACAAGGCAGAGATCCATAATGGCGTGCTTGTGGTGCGTTTTTTCGTTGGTGATAACGGCGGCGATCGTCGTCTCCGAGCCGGAACCGGCCGTTGTCGGCACGGCGATGAACGGCGGAAGAGCGTGCATGACCTTGAAAAGTCCCGTCATCTGCTCCACGGTACGGTCGGGGCGCACGATGCGCGCCGCGGCAGCCTTGGCCGTGTCCATCGGCGAGCCGCCGCCCACGGCAAGGAAGCCGTCGCAGCCCTCGGCGAGATACCGTTCCCGCACCTGCTCGATGATGGAGATCGTGGGATTGGCGCGCACGGCGTCAAAGTGGACGGCGGAAATGCCTGCCGCTTCGATCTGCGCGCGGATCGGCGGGACGAGCGCCGCGCCCGTATGTTTGCCGGAGACGATCATCACCTTTTTCACGCCGCAGCTGCGCAGCAGCTCCGGGATCCTCGCCGTGCTGCCCGCGCCGCTGACGATCTCCGGCTTGCGCCAGGGTAAAACGCGCGAACCGAGGTCAAATACGGTCTGGTAGGCCCGGTAGTAGAATCGTTTCATCGGTTTCATGCCGGTCATCCCCTTTCGTACGATTTTTTAAGCGCGTGGAGCGAGGCTGTGACCGCGCGGCGCGCGCCGAAATCACGGAGCATGGCGCAGATACGCTCGCCGCGCTGCGCAAGATCGCTGGTGTCCGCCTGATTGATAAAGAAGATCGGGGCAAAACGTCCGTACCCTGCCCAGAGAAGCTCCGCCATCTGTTTTTCGGTGAGCGAATCCCCGGAAAGATCCACGGTGTTCTTTGCCAGCGCGAACCGGTGGACGATCTCCTCCGGCTTTTTTTCGAGCGCGGAGAGCCCTGCCACAACGATGGTATGTGTCGTTTCCGGGCGGATCACCGGCTCCCGCGCCGCCGGGAATTTCACCGGCAGACGGCGCGCGCCGTCTGCCTCAATGATAACGGCGGACGCCTCGCGGCAGAGAAAGCGCATCGCATCCTCCCCCGGCGCGCCGAATTTCCGCTCTTCCGAAAGGAATGTCCCGGACGATGCGATCTTCCCTTCGCGCCACGCCGCGCGGCATTCCTCCGCCGAAAACGGGACGGAGAGAACAACGTCCGCATCGGACGGCGTCATGATGTGCGTTGTGGTAAAAAGCGCCGTCGGCAGAATGGTTTTCGTCTCGCGCGCAAGCACGTACATCAGTGTCGTCTTTCCGCCGCCGCCGCAGAGAGAAACGACGTGCTTCTCCCGCTCCGGCAGGCCGAGCAGTTCATGCAGTACCATAGAGCCTTCTCCCCTCTATCTTATTTCGCCTTCGGCAGGCTCCAGCGGTAATGCGCCGCAAGCAGGCGCAGCGTGAGCGTAACGGCGGCGCCGATGAGCATGGCGGGCATCTGCCCGATGTTCCAAAGCAGGAGACACGCCACGGCGCCGAGGAGGGACGCGGTCGCGTAAAAATGCTTGACAAAAATATACGGAGGTGATCCGGCGAACACATCGCGCATCACGCCGCCGCCGCAGCCGGTGACAACGCCGACGAAAATGGCAAGGAACGCGTTCAGCTCGCCCGTAGCTATGTACGCCGTCTGCACGCCGATCACGGTGAATATGCCGAGACCGATGGCGTCAAAGAGCAGAAGCGCCGTGTCGTAAAGCTTCTCGTTCCAGTGCAGCAGCCGCCGCACCGGGGGCAGGAAAACAAGCATGGAAACGGCGATCGACGTGAGCGCGTACCCCGGCGACTGGAACGCCGCGGGCGGCGTGATACCGAGAATGAGATCGCGCAGTATACCGCCGCCGACCGCCGTCGTCATGCCGAGGATCGCCACGCCGAAAATGTCCATCTTTTTCGATATGGCGACGACCGCGCCGGAAACGGCAAAGGCGATCGTGCCGAGGATCTCAAAGGCAACAAAAAGGGTCATGTTCTCCTGCCTCCTAATTGGCTACAGAATGATGCACCGCCGGGCTGGTGAGATCCAGCGCGCGGAAGGAATACCCGTTTTTGATCCCCCAGGAGAGGATCTCCTCCACGGCGTCAACGCTGAAGGCGTTGGTGTCGTGCTGCAATACAACGGAATAGTCGTGCTTCGGCACGCTTTCCTTGAAGTTTTCGATGACCGTATAGCGCGTGGCGTCGGACGCCGTGTCCGCCGCGGAAACGTTCCAGTCAAAATAAGCGTAGCCCATGTCGTTCAGATCGTTCGTAAGACGCGTCATGATGCCGGGGTTAAAATGGCTCACGGTGTTCGAGCTGCCGCCGGGGAAGCGGACGAGCTTCGCATATTCGCCCGTCTGCTCAAATATGATCTCCTGCATCCGGCAGAAATCGGCAAAATATGCCTCTTCGCTCTGATAGATGGCGTTATAGTCGTGCGTTGCGCTGTGAATGCCGACGGAGTGGCCGCGCCGGGCGATCTCGCCGATGCACCAGGTGTAATCCTCATTGCAGTTCGTCACGAAAAACGTCGCCTTGACGCCATAGGCATCCAGAATATCCAAAAGATGCTCCGTATTGGCGGAAGGCCCATCGTCAAACGTGAGATAGACCGTTCCCGCCTCCGGCGTGACCGTATCGGGCCGGTCCGCCGCCGTGACGATCACGCGGCGCGTGATGGTCGAGCTCAGTCCTTCGCTGTCCGTGACGGAATAGGTGACGCTCCCCTCGCCGGTGTGGAAGGCGTTTACGTCCGCGCCGCATTCGATCTTCGCGGTGATATCACCGTCGCGGTCATCGATGGCCGTGCAACCGGGATCTTCGTATCCGCCCGGCTGTGCCGGATAAAAGAGCGGATCGTCGCCGACGAGCGTGAGAACGGGCGCGGCGTTCGGCGCGGCTGTCGGCTCCGCCGTCGGGACGGGCGTTCCGGCCGGCGCCGCGGTCGCGCCCGCCATGGCGGGCATTGTATCTCTCTGGTTTACATAATATAAACCCAATCCGCAGAACGCGGCAAGCGCGCAGCCCGCGGCGATGAGCGCCAGACCGAGCTTTTGATGTTTCTCCATACCTGTTCCTTTACTTCTCCCCAGCGTTTTCCGCAGCGCGGCGCAGCGCCTCCGCCACGGCGTCGGAGCGCTCGCGGCGGTTAAGCCGCCGGAGCGTTTCGCGGATCTCTTCCCCGGCCTGCATCACTTCCGTGTGGAAGCTGTCGGCCGAGAGGCGCAGCGCGCCCTGACCAAGGACAATGAGCTGTTCCATGCCGTCAGAGGTCGCAACGCGCACGCGGTGGTCTTTGGCAATCTCATGCGAGGTTTTTTCGATATAAGCGTCCGCCGTTTCCGCTTCTTTCGTATAGACAACGTGGATATTATTATATGCCACGATCTCTTCCTTGTGAAACGGGACGCGGTAGGCATCAAATACCAGAATGACGCGGCACTGGCGCACGCCCTGATAGTTGCAGAGAAGATCCATCAGAAGCTGGCGCGCCGCATCGAGATGGTCAGCGGCAACGGCTTTGAGCTCGTCCCATGCAAAGATTATATTGTACCCGTCTACGAGCAAATATTCCGGCCCGGCGGGGATCGGCTTTGCTTTCGGCTGCGGGACCGGTTTTTCACGCTCAGAACGAGGCACGAACGCGCGGTTTTGCTTCACTGCGCCGTACGTCCGCTCATAAATGGCCTGCAATTCCTTATCGAGCGCCGCGCCCGTGCGGGGTGCGGATGGGCCGCGCGGCACGCTCTCCTTTGCAGGCGTGGTTTCCTTCCCCGCCCGGAGACAGCTTTCCAGATGCATATGCTGCTCGACCTCGTCCCAGCGGACGGTATAGCCCGCGCCGTGGGAGCAGAAAACGGAATCCGCCGTATTGGCAACATCGCGCTCCGGATCGTATCCGATCTCTTCTACGACGCGCTGCGTATCGCGGCATGGTTCATAGCCGCGCAGCGAGAGCGAAACGCGCCCCTGCCCGCGGGAATACGCCGTCACCTCGCGCGGGTAATTCGCGCACTCTGCCACCGGCGCGGCAGCCGTGAGGACGGAAACACCGTTTTCCGTTTCCGGCGGATCGAACCGGCCGCCCATGCGCTGAATGTCAGCCATGGCGCGGCCGACACACTCGTTCGGCAGCTCTAGCCGGAGATCGTACCACGGCTCGAGAAGGATGCTCTCGGCACGCATGAGACCCTGCCGCACGGCGCGGTAGGTTGCCTGACGGAAGTCGCCGCCCTCGGTATGCTTCAGGTGCGCCCGCCCCGCGGCGAGCGTGATCTTCATATCGGTGATCGGTGAGCCGGTCAACACACCGCGGTGCTCTTTTTCCGCAAGATGCGTCAAAATGAGGCGCTGCCAGTTGAGATCGAGCGCATCGGTCGAGCATTTGCTCGCAAAGACGAGGCCGCTCCCGCGCTCGAGCGGTTCGAGCAGGAGGTGGACCTCGGCATAGTGGCGCAGCGGCTCATAATGGCCGACGCCCTCCACGGGTGCAGCGATCGTTTCACGGTAGAGGATACCGCCCTCGCCGAACGTGATCTCCAGCCCGAAGCGGCTGCGGCAGAGACGCTCGAGTATCTCCAGCTGCACCTCGCCCATGAGCTGCACGCGGATCTCCCGCGCGGCCTCATCGTACACGACATGCAGCAGTGGGTCCTCTTCCTCGAGCAGACGCAGCTTTTCGAGCACCGTGTGCGGATCGGCCTTCTCTGCGTGGACGCGGTAAGTGAATACCGGCTCGAGCAGCGCAGCGTTCTTTCCTTTTTCCGCGCCAAGCGCGTCGCCGCTGTGTGCGGCGGTCAGCCCCGTTACGGCGCATACCGTTCCGGCCTTTACCGCATCGGTCAGCTCGTATTTTTCCCCGGAGTAGAGACGGATCTGGTGGATTTTCTCCTCGGTCTCGCCGTTCTCCGTCGGAACCTTTACCGCAGCGCGGGCGCGAAGTTCTCCGCCCGTAACACGCAGCCACGTGAGCCGCGCGCCCTGCGCGTCGCGGCTGATCTTATACACCCGCGCGCCGAAGGCGTCCCCGGCAGGCTTGACCGGCGCATAGAGTGCGAGCGTATCGAGCAGCTTTTCCACGCCGTCGAGCCGAAGCGCCGCGCCGAACAAACACGGGAAGAGCTTTTCCTCCGCGATCAGGCGGCGGACTTCCTCCGGCGGGATGGTCCCGGCGGAAAGGAAGCTCTCGAGTGCCGCTTCGCTCTCGGCCGCAGCCTGTTCCATCCAGTCCATGCCGGAAAAGTCCGCGCACTCCGGTGAGAGAAGGGAGCGCAGCTCCTGCATGCGCGCGGCGCGGTTCACGCCGGGGAGATCGGTTTTATTTATAAAAAGAAAAGTCGGCACATGGTTCCGGCGCAGCAGCCGCCAGAGCGTGCGGGTGTGGCCCTGCACGCCGTCTGTCCCGCTCACAACGAGGATCGCCGCGTCAAGCACCGGGAGCGTGCGCTCCGTTTCGCCGGAAAAGTCCACATGGCCCGGCGTATCGAGAAGGGTTACGGCGCGGTTTTTCCATGTGAGCCGCGCCTGCTTGGAAAAGATCGTGATGCCGCGCTCACGCTCCTGCGGGTCAGTGTCGAGAAAAGCGTCCGCATGGTCGACGCGGCCCAGACGCCGAAGCGCGCCGGAGGTATAGAGAAGCGCCTCGGAGAGCGTCGTTTTCCCGGCGTCCACGTGCGCAAGAATGCCGATGCACAAAGGGGACATTTCCGTATTTGATTTTTCCGCCATACAGCGTTCCCCTTTCTCTTATTTCAGCGTCGTATTATAGCACGAAAGGCAGGATTCTCCAATAGGTTTATTATTTCGCAAAATTATTTGAAATGTTTTCAACAAAAACGCTTTCCGAAATTTGGTAAAATGACTAAATGGGTGATTTTTGCAAATTGCTTTTCTGTTTGGATTGACAAAGCAAAACCCGATGACTATAATTATCATCATTCATCCGGCAAGTTTAAACAAGGTTGCAGCAAAGATCAAACCGTGTTCAAACATTACCGGAGCATTACGAAATGGAGGATCTGAAAGTGAAAAAGTATCTGGCACTGCTTCTGGCGCTGGTCATGGTGTTCGCTCTTGCTGCCTGCGGCAGCACGGCCGAAACTCCCGCCGCCACCGAAGCCCCCGCTGCGGAACCCGAGACCCCGGCCGAAGAGCCCGCAGCCGAAGCTGATCCCATGGAAGCGCTCATCGCCGCGGCGAAGGCCGAGGGCGAGCTGACCGTCTACGGCTCCTGCGAGGAAGAATACCTCGCCGCCGCCTGCCAGCATTTCCAGGAACTGTACGGCATCAAGGTCAACTACCAGCGTCTGTCCACCGGTGAGGTGCAGGCGAAGATCGAAGAAGAGAACGGCAACCCCTCCGCCGACGCCTGGTTCGGCGGCACAACCGATCCCTACAACGTCCTCGCCAAGGAAGACCTGCTTGAGCCCTACGATGCTATGAACGCTTCCCACCTGATCAGCGACATGTACAAGGACGCTGAGGGCAAGTGGTACGGCATTTACAAGGGCATTCTCGGCTTCATGGTCAATACCGATGAGCTCGAGCGTCTCGGTCTCGAGGCTCCGGCGGACTGGGCCGACCTGCTCAAGCCCGAATACAAAGACCTGATCTGGCTCTCCAACTACAACACCGCCGGCACCGCCAAGCTGGTCGTCAACACGATGATCCAGAAGTACGGCCATGACGAAGGCATCCAGTACCTCGTAGACCTCGACAAGAACATCCAGGTTTATACGAAGTCCGGCTCCGGCCCGTCCAAGAACGTTGGCATCGGTGAGTGCGTCATCGGCATCGGCTTCCTGCATGACGGCATCACCCAGATCAACGACAACGGCTACAAGAACATCCAGCTCATCATCCCGTCCAGCGGCACCTCCTTCGAGGTCGGCGCGACCGCCATGTTCAAGGGCGCGAAGCACCCCAACGCTGCGAAGCTGTGGATCGAGTACGCTCTGTCTCCCGAGTGCGTTGAGCTCGCTGCCCAGAACGGCTCTTACCAGTTCCTGGTCATCGACAACGCCACCCAGCCGAAGGAAGCTACGGAGTTTGGTCTGGATCCCGACAACGTTATGAAATATGACTTTGAGGATGCCAAGAACAACACCGGTACTTACGTCGAGGAAGTCATGGCTGCCCTGGCCAAGAGCGGCGCTGACACCGGCGCGGACCGTTTCAAGACGGAGTAATTATCTCTAATGCCAAGGCGGCGGCTTCTGCCGCCGCCTTGTTCGTAAACCGTCCGATGGATCGACTGTCATTATGAATCCGCACGCCGGACGCGCGCCGGTTCATAATGGCAGCGGGTCTGTTTTTAAAGAAACCGAAAGAGTCAGGAGGGATTCCGCCTATGGCAAGAACACAGGGCGCGGCGCTGGACCGGAAGAAACTGATGGGTGACCCCATTCTGGTCACGACCATCGTCGTGCTGATCACATTCCTCACGCTTTTCATTCTCTATCCGCTCGCCATACTGCTGGTGGACAGCTTTGTGGGCGACGGCGGGGTCAGCTTCAATGTGTTCAAGCGCATTTTCCAGATGCCCACCTTTACCCATGCCATCACAAACACGCTGAAAGTCGGCTTCCTCGTCGGAATTCTGTCCACGCTGGTCGGTCTGCTGTTTGCGTATGTGGAAGTGTACGTCCGCATGGGCAAATTCACCGGTGGACTTTTCAAGGTCGTATCCATGCTGCCGGTCGTGTCCCCGCCGTTCGTGCTCAGCCTTTCGATGATCATGCTCTTCGGCAAGGCGGGTATCATCACCCGCTTCCTGCTGAAGATCTACGATAACAGCGTGTACGGCTTCTGGGGCATCGCCATCGTGCAGACGCTGACGTTCTTCCCGGTGTGTTACATGATGCTCAAGGGACTCTTGAAAAACATTGACCCCTCGCTCGAAGAAGCCGCCCGCGACATGGGCGCTTCGCGCTGGAAGGTGTTCACGAGCGTGACATTCCCGCTGCTGCTGCCGGGTCTCGGCAATGCGTTTCTCGTGACGTTCATCGAGTCCATCGCCGACTTTGCCAACCCCATGATTATCGGCGGCTCCTATGATACGCTCGCAACGACCATCTATCTCCAGATCACCGGCGCTTACGACAAGGCCGGCGCCGCGGCGATGGCGGTGGTGCTCCTCTGCATTACGCTCGCGATGTTCGCCGTGCAGAAGTACTATCTTGAGCGCAAGACCGCCGCCACGCTCACCGGCAAGGCATCCCGCGGCCGTATGCTCATCACCGACCGTAGCGTCCGAGTTCCGCTCACGGTGCTCTGCTCGCTCGTGGCGCTCTTTGTTATCATGATGTACATTTGCGTCCCGATCGGTGCCTGCTTCCCGACGTGGGGCTACAAGTTCTTCCCGCTCACGGGCAAGTGGTTCAAGCTCGTATTCACGCGCTACCACGGCTTCCAGGCGTTCCGCGACTCGTTTGTTCTCAGCCTGATCTCCGCGCCCATCACGGCGCTTTTGAGCATGATCATCTCGTATCTCGTCGTCAAGCGGAAGTTTAAATCCAAAGGATTCATCGAGGCGGTCTCCATGCTTGCCATGGCGGTGCCGGGCACCGTTCTCGGCGTTGGCTACATACGCGGCTTCTCGGGCGGCCTGTTCCACTCCGGATTCCTGCAGGGGCTTTACGGCACGGGACTCATCCTCATCATCGTCTTTGTCGTCCGCTCTCTTCCGACCGGCACGCGAAGCGGCATATCCGCGCTGCGGCAGATCGACAAGTCCATCGAGGAATCCGCCTACGACATGGGCGCGGACAGCTTCCGGGTGTTTATGACCGTGACGCTCCCGCTCATCAAGGATTCGTTCCTCAGCGGTCTTGTCACCGCGTTCGTCCGCAGCATCACCGCCATTTCCGCCATCATCCTGCTGGTGACGCCGCAGTTCCTGCTCATCACCGTGCAGATCAACGAGTTTGCCGAAAAAGGCTCCTACAGTCTTGCCTGCGCCTTTGCGACGATCCTCATCGTCATCACCTACGGCAGCGTGCTGCTGATGAATCTGGTAACAAAGCACTTCGGCACCAGCAGAAAAATCAAGGAGGGAAAGTAAGCCATGGAAAAAGTGAAAAAAG
>ERZ857757.2276-NODE-2276-length-12810-cov-3.565896_pt1 | contig 12810 bp, 13 predicted proteins | sample MGYA00519764_ERZ857757 | MGnify/ENA primary metagenome ERZ857757 (study PRJEB31778, sample SAMEA3449359) | human gut metagenome | biome: human gut; feature: human-associated habitat; material: faeces | place: United Kingdom | collected 2010/2012 ... | reverse complement strand
CAGAGCACTCGGCTGTTAACCGAGTTGTTGTAGGTTCGAGCCCTACCTGGGGAGCCATCCCGCCGCAGTTTCGCGGCGGGTTTTTGTTTTATATAGCTATTGTGTGCTTGCGATGCTGGCGTGTTTTCACAGCTCGAGCATGTACCCCAAGACGCAGTCTATTATCCCCTACGCCGATGACAGATTGGAGAAGTGTGCATGAATACCACGTTCAAGTATATGACGTTTAATTCCTCGTGCTCTTATGCTGGCTTGGCGAATATGCTGCTGCGATATGGCGTGGATACGCAGGATCGTGAAATTGCAAGGGATATGAAGCTGCCGTTTCTGTTTGCCTATGAGGAGGATGAGTACCGCGCGGGGCCAATGCTCCAAGGCGCGCAATGGTTTAATCTGTATCTGCATCCGCGGGGCCTTGAAATGCGGGAGACAGAGGTACCCGCACAAAGCGTGGCCGCATATTTGCGGCGGCAGCGCACGGCGATGCTGGGCATTCGGGGAATAGAAAACGGTAAGCACGCTGTCGTATATATCGGAAACAAACAGGAGAAGCTGGTGTTTCTCAACAATAAATGGGAGCGCGCGGACGCTCCCACACAGCTTCTCCTGACGGAACAAGCGCTTTTGTCCTATTTGGATGACAAGGTGATCATTGCTACTTTGGTGCCTGTTGCTCCTTGCACGGAGGATATCATAAGCCGCATGCGCCGTTCGATTACGGTTTTGCAACAAAACGCGAGCGAAATCTGCATGCTGTGTCAGGAGACAATGCCGGTCGCAGTGCTTCGCTCCCGAATGGATTCGCTATTTCGTGCGCTTCTGCTGGATGGTATAACCATGCTGAATTTGCTGGGCGAAAGCGACTTGGTGGCGCGCCTGCTGCCTTTGCAGCGCGGTTTGCTCAACGCCGTGCGCAATGAATCAGCGGCAAACGTTTTCCTTGGGGACTATCTTTCGCCCGATGCGCTCACTGCTGCTGCGCAGGCTTATGCAGCGCGTATTCAGCGAGAGATTGATAACATGGGGAATTAATAACAGCGATGGAGGCTGTAAGCAAGCTGGATAGTGATATGACTTGCAATAAACTCCTTCATCTGTATTTTCATGGCAGATATCATAATTCTATTGCCTATGCTGTAGCCCACCAGTGAGCCGATGGCCATAGCGCCTGCATTGGTGCAGTGAACGGCGGCGTTTTCGATATTTACGTTTTTGATTTCACCAACGCTGATGCCGAACAGCCCGGCGCCGACGATGAATTGATCGTTTTTATAAGTGAGATTGCTCACCGTATGGCCCTGTCCGTCGAAGGAGCCCAGGAACAGGGTGGTGCGGTTCTCCATGTCGTTCATATTGCCGAGGGGCCTCCAGTCCACGCCGGTCATGTCCAAATCGGCGGTCAGCACGAAATACGCGCCCATCGCGCCCATATAGCCGCTCTTGCTGCCGTCGTTTACGGTAGCGGCAAGATAAGCAAGCTGGTCTACGCTGGCAATCTGCCAGGGAGCGTCTGCTGTGCCGCTGCCGCCGGCAAAAGCGGTTTCCTCGGCCAGCGCCGGAATGCTCAGGAAGGTGAGCACCATGGTCAGCGCGCAGAGCAGAGACAGGATTTTGCGAAGCTGTTTCATTTGAAATATCTCCTTCAAAACGTATTTATGTCAACGTAGATTGCGAGGACATCGTAGTTGGAAACATTTAACCATTGCGCAAGAAAAAAGGCGTTAGCCTTTTTCCATACCCAGCAGATCCGCCCAGCCCATGCGGAAGAACCGGCGCAGCTGCAGCGCGTATACGATTGCTTCCTGCCGGCTTAGATCATGGCGGATTGTTTCGAACAGGCCGGAGTAAAAGACGTTCGAAGAGCATATGCACCATCAGCGCGCCCGTCTGGTCGTCCGTCAGCGCGCCGCGGCCGGTGCACTGCATGAAGCGGAACGTGTATTTTACATCGATATCGATCAGACTGTCGATCATCTTTTCATAGCAGTCCTTGTCGGAGCAGCGCGCCACCTCTTGATTGACGCTTATATCCAGCCATGGTATAATTTGTTTATTCAATAAGCACTTGCGGGGGCGCATATGGGCATTTTGATCTGCGGGCTGAACGGTGTAGGCAAAAGCACGATTGGACGGATCCTTGCACAGCGCCTGACATACGCTTTCATTGATAGTGAAGAACTGTTCTTTTCAAAAGAAAATGCAGCCGATCCGTTTTCTAATCCGCGCAGCAAGCAGGAAGCAATCCGCATCCTTGAGGCAAAGATTGCGGCGGACAATCATTTTGTGTTTGCCGCCGTGCGGGGGGATTATGGGGATAAGCTGATTGCGTCGCTCGATTATGCCGTGCTGGTCGACGTGCCAAAGCCAGTGAGAATGCAGCGCGTTTGGGAGCGATCCTACCAGAAATTCGGCGGGCGAATGCTTGATGGCGGCGATCTGCATGAAAAGGAGAACGCATGGTTTTCCTTTGTTAATGACAGGCCGGAGGATTATGTTACGAAGTGGCTAAGCAATATTGCCTGCCCTGTCCTGCGGGTGGATGGCACGATGCCTGTTGAAAAGAACGTTGCGGATATTCTGACCTTTCTGGCGTCAAGATCATGCGCCAAAAAGCAGAATGGAGGAAAAAGACCATGATGTACACAATGCACTATGATTCCCCGCTGGGTGGCATTCTGCTGGCCGCGGATGATACCGGCCTGACCGGATTGTGGTTTGACGGCCAAAAGTACTTTGCAAATGAACTGCCGGCGGAGCATATCGAGCGGGAAACGGAGAGCCTGGCGCTTGCGAGGCGTTGGCTGGATGTTTACTTTACCGGCAAAGAGCCCGATTTCATGCCGCCGCTGCATCCCATTGGCTCAGGCTTTCGCCAGGCTGTGTGGAAGCTGCTCTTGGATATCCCCTATGGGCAGACAACTACCTACGGCCAGCTTGCCCGTTGCCTTGCGGTGCAAATGGGGCGCGATCATATGTCGGCGCAGGCCGTTGGCGGCGCGGTGGGGCATAACGAAATTTCCATTATTATTCCCTGCCACCGGGTGGTAGGAAGCAGCGGCAGCCTGACGGGCTATGCGGGCGGTATCGACAAAAAGGTAAAGCTGCTGGAGCTGGAACGGACGGATATGCGCGGCTTCTTTATCCCGGCAATGGGAACGGCACTTTGAAAGGGGAGACGGGCCATGATTGTTTCATCCGCAATTGAAAAGATGATCGCCTTTTATCAGGGTAACCTGCACGATATCAACCATTTTCTCAAGGTGTGGGCGTTTGCTAAAACCATTGGAGAGCAGGATGGGCTGGATGATCAAACGCAGCTGACGCTGGAGCTGGCGGCGGTGGTTCATGATATTGCCTGCCCGCTGTGCCGGCAGAAATATGGCAATGCCAATGGAAAATACCAGGAGCTGGAAAGCCCGCCGCTGGTAGAGGATTTCTTTGCAGGCATGCCTGTTGAAAGAGATATGGCGGAGCGAATTTCCTGGCTGGTGGCGCATCATCATACCTATACCCATGTGGACGGCCTGGATTACCAGATCCTGCTGGAAGCGGATTTTCTGGTCAACGCGGACGAGGGCGGTCTTGTCCGCGCAGCCATTGAAAACATGCGGCAAAGCGTTTTTCGCACCGGTGCGGGCGTTCGTCTGCTGGATAGCATTTATTTGCGGGAGCAGTGAAGCGGGCAAAGATCCTTTTGTAAAAGGGGCAATTTCAGACAGATAGAAAGGTAGAAAGCGCTTTATGCCGCTGCAAATCGTCAGAAACGATATTACCAGGATGCAGGTGGACGCCATTGTCAACGCCGCCAATGAATCGCTGTTGGGCGGCGGAGGGGTGGATGGCTGCATTCACCGCGCCGCAGGCCCGGAGCTGCTGGCGGAGTGCAAAGCGCTGCATGGGTGCAAAACAGGCAGCGCAAAGATCACAAAGGGCTATCGATTGCCCTGCAAATACGTCATTCACGCGGTGGGGCCGCGCTGGCATGGCGGGCAGCGCGGAGAGCAGAAACTGCTGGTTGCCTGCTACCGGGCGGTGCTTGCGCTGGCAAAGGAATACGGCTGCAAATCGCTGGCGTTTCCGCTCATTTCCTCCGGCATTTACGGCTATCCCAAGGATCAGGCGCTCAAGGCTGCGGTGGATACCATCAGCGATTTTCTGCTTGGAAACGACATGATGGTCTATCTTGTGATCTTTGACCGGCATGCTTATCAGATTAGCGGCACGCTGTTTGCCGATATTGCCGCCTATATCGATGAACGGTATGTGGACGAGCATACCGAGGATCGCTCCGCGCGCCTGCGCTCGATGAATGCCTTTCGCGTGGAAGCGTCCGCGGCCTGTGAAGCGCCCGTTTGCCAGGATGCAATCCAGCAATGCGCGGATTCCGCGCCCAAAACGATGTCTCTTGTCGATGCGCTGGGACGGATGGATGAGAGCTTTTCAGAAATGCTGCTGCGCAAGATTGATGAGCGAGGAATGACCGATGCGCAGTGCTACAAAAAGGCCAATATTGACCGCAAGCTTTTTTCAAAGATCCGTTCGGACAAAGAATATAAGCCCTCCAAGCCCACGGTGATCGCCTTTGCCATTGCCCTGGAGCTGCCGCTGGCGGAGATGAAGGATATGCTCATGAAGGCGGGCTTCGCGCTGTCCCATTCCAATAAGTTTGATATCATTGTGGAGTATTTCATTGAGCATGGCAACTATAACGTATTTGAAATCAACGAAGCGCTGTTTGCCTTTGATCAGAGCCTGATTGGCGCATAAGCTGTAAGCGCTTGCGATGTCGCTTGCCGTGCGACCCTTAAAACCGAATATCGAAGTAGAATAGGACTGCAAGGTGAAACGCCGGGCAGCCCTATTTTTATGATGGAGGAATGGATGATGAAGAAGAATTTGACGGAAATCGTGTTTATCCTGGATCGCAGCGGCTCGATGCGCGGGCTGGAGGGGGACACCATCGGCGGCTTTAACGCCATGATTGAAAAGCAGAAGAAAGAGCCGGGTGAAGCGCTGATTTCTACCATTCTCTTTGACAACGTAAGCGAGGTGATCCACAACCGCATGCCGGTTCAACAGGTTGCGCCGATGACGGACGGGGATTATTTTGTCCGCGGCTGCACTGCCCTGCTGGATGCGATTGGCGGCGCGATTCATCATATTGAAAACGTTCACAAATACGCGCGGGAGGAGGACGTGCCGGAGCATACGCTGTTTGTGATCACGACGGACGGCATGGAAAACGCAAGCCGCAGCTATGATGGCGAGCGGGTTAAAAGGATGATTGAGCGCCGGAAGGAAGAGGATGGTTGGGAGTTTCTCTTCCTTGGCGCCAATATTGACGCGGTGGAAACCGCCAAGCGCTTTGGCATTGGCGCGGATCGGGCAGTTAACTATCATGCCGATCACGCGGGAACGCGGCTCAACTATGAGGTGTTGAGCGAAGCGGTTTCGGCGGTGCGGTGCAGCGCGCCCTTGGGCGCGGAATGGAAAGCGCGCATTGACGCGGATTTTAGCGTAAGACAGGATGAAAACAGGCAATAAAAGCGCCTGAACCGGCGGAGGGCGCAATCAGGCGGCCATTCCGATTTGAAATGCTGGCTTTTCCACCTTTTGTATGGTAGAATAAGAATTACTGGAAGGGACGGTTCGGAGGTGGGGGAATGGCGGCCATAAAGCGAAAATCCATCGCAAAGCTTTGCCTGGCGCTGGGGCTGTTCATTCTGGCAGGCGTTTTCCGGCAGCTGGATCGCCTGGCCGCGCCGCTGCCCTCCGCTGTATGTTTTTTGCTGACCAATTTGATCTATATCGGCCTGGCCATGGCGTGGGGCTTTTCCATATCGCGCAGAATTCTGCATTGCGACGATCGGCGGTGGCTGCTGCTTGGATGCGCCATGACTGTGCTGTGGCTGTTTCTGCGCACGGTCAAGTATCGCTTTTTCAGCGGCGATACGGTTACGCGCTATCTGTGGTATCTGTATTATCGCGCTGCCTGCCACGCTGACAAGCATCGGCGATTATGCGTTCAATAACGATTGGTCGCTGGAATACGTTGCCATGCCGAGCTTGAAGCCCCCGCGATGGGTGAATGCCTTTTCCGGCTGCAGCGCGCTGGCTGATCTTGACCTGAACGAGAATTGCACCAAGGCGCAGGCGCTGGCGGTGCAGGCTTATATGGATGCGCAGGGGCTTTTCTGCTATGTCTGGCGCGCGCAGAATTCACAGTCAGATTATCCTGAGGACGGTACGAGCGTTTATGAAAACGGCCTGATGACCGCCTATACCGGCGCGCAGACGCGCATTCATCCGTATGACATCTGCGATTCCGTCCAGACCATCGGCCTTGCCGACGGCCTGTTCAAGGACAATCAGACGCTGGAATATTTCGCCGTGCCGCATAGCGATAAGTTTACCACCATCGGCGCGGGCGCGTTTGAGGGACTGAAGAAGCTGACGGTGCTCTGCGATGCGTCGCTGATTCCCGAGGGATCGTTTGCGGACTGCGTCAGCCTGGCCGACGTGCGGCTTTCGGCCGGTGCGACGGACGCGCAGATTGCCGATTGAAACCAGAAACTGAATCGCCCGTGGTACGATCCCATCCTGCGCGTGGGCGAGGTGAGCGTGCTTGTCAGGATGCCCTTTGCGCCGACCCCCGGCTGAGTACTTTGAGTTTAACCCGGCAACCGGCCTGATCAGCGCTTATACGGGAACCGATGTGGATGTGGGGGTGTCCCGCGAGATCGGCGGCGTGACGGTGGTTGGCTCTGAAGGGTATAATGTGTTTGCCTCCTGTCAGAGTTTTTCCAACACCGAAACGCCTACCAATCAGACTGAATGGGTGCATCTGCGCACGCTGGTGCTGCCCGAGACCATCCACGAAATCCCTGACAGCCTGCTGATGTACTGCCAGCAGCTGGAAAGCTTCATTTGCTACGCGCCTGTGGAGAGCACGGGCAAGAGCACGTTTGTCCTGTGCCGGGGTCTAAAGAACGCAGCGTTTATGAACGGCGTGCGCGTGATTGACAGCTATGCCTTCGACAGCACCGATTCGCTGGAAAGCCTGTATTTCTGCGTGCATGTGCAAAGGATCACCGTCAACGCCTTCAATTTCTCGGGCCTGACTTCCTCTGTGGTCGATGCGGAGGAGATCGAAACCGGCGCGCTCACTGGCTGTAAAAATCTAACCAGCCTGCACTTTACTAAAAAGGTCAAGACCATTGGCGAAACCTTTGCCATGGAATGCGACAGCCTCAATGCGCTGTGCTTTGACTGCAATCTGACGCAGAGCTTGCTGCTGCTTAACGCTGCGCCGCAGCTGACCGTGCGCATCGCGGCGGATGCCGATGAGGGCACCCGCAGCCTGGCGCAGAACTGCATGAGCTGGAGCGAAAAGCCCAGCGAGATCACCGTCACCAGCGAAAAATGCATGCATACCTTGCCTGAGCGGCCCGATACGCTTGCGCTGCTGCCTGGGCTGGCGGTGGATCAGGCGATTGAAACCATCCTGCAGACTGAGCCGAAAACCACCACCGTGCCTGCTGAGCCGATGGCGGCTCCCGCGCCCCAAGATACGCCTGTCTTCGCGGCGCAGTCTGCCGCCGTGCCCAAAGGGTACCTTGGAACCCGGTATGGCGTGAGCATGGAGCTGGAGGGCACGCTCTATGCGCTTTCTGATTTGGGGCTGGATGCGATGCTGACCATGAACGGCGATGTGGACAGCGCGCAATGCATGGTGCAGGATGGTGTGCTGATGCTGGACGGCGTGGCGCTCAGGATCGAAAACGTCAGCCTGATCTATGCCGAGGAGGGCATGACCATGACGCTGAGCCGCGAAAAGCCGCAGGCCGTCAAGGCCGCGCCTGTGGATGAAAGCGCGACGCTGGACAGCTTATCAGGGCGTATGGGCCGCCGTCAAGGTCACGGCGGAGGACGCGACGATCCCTGCCGATATTACCGAGATGGCGGGCGACACGCTGGCTGCGCATGGCAAAGCCTGCGATATCACTTTTTCCGGCACGTTGATTGACGGCCTTGCCTGCCATATGGAGGGGAGCGCGCTGATCTTTAGCCTGATGGACAGCGACGCGACCGCCACCCTGCGCACCGACGGCACGCTGGCGCTGGATATGCTGGGCATGATGCTGATGTATTTTGTGCCGGCAAATTTATGAATGAAAAAGCGCTCCGGATGAACTTGCTCCGGAGCGCTTTTTATAAGCGATTGCGTTATTTCTTATTTGACCTCCGCCGTGCTTGCCTGCCCAGCCAGGGCGCTTTGGGAAAGCGCGCTGGAAAGACGCTCCAGGCTGGCGAAGAACAGGTCGCCGCTGGCGGCAAGGGGCAATAAGCATGTGTCAGCGCGCAGCACGACGGCGGGCTGATCAAGGAGCAGGATAAGCGGTTGCTTGGCGGTGATGCGCTTGCCATCCGCCCCAAGCAGCGACAGGCTGCCATTCTTGAGGGTATACAGCGCCGCGCCGCCGGGCAGGGCGCTGCCATCCACCGTGCGGTCAGCCATGTACTGCGTCAGGTAGGAGCGCTGCGCGTTGGAAAGCGCAGCTTCATCCACAGATTCCAGCTGGACGGAGCTGCCGTATTGCTCCAGCCATTTGGCGCTGATTAGCGCGATATGATCATAGCCTGCTAACTGCTCGGCGGTGGCGGGGGCTGCGCTGTCAAGCGCCAGGCACAGCAGCAGATCGTCAGACAGCGCAGTCAGCAGCTCCTTGCCGCTTTCAAGCAGCTGCGCGTCCTGGCACAGGGCGTTTACATTGCCGATGGTTAGCCTGCCGGGTATGCCCGCAGCCTTTTTATCCCCCGTGGAGCAGCCTGTTAACAACAGGCACAGGGCCAGGCAGAGCACAAGAATACGCTTTTTCATGGCGGGATACCTCACTTTTTCGTGTCGCCGTGCTGCTGCATCTGCTCATTGAGCAGGTTGATATTGCCGCAGCCCATGGTCAGCACCAGGTCGCCGGGCTGCCAGTGCGCGCGCAGATAGGCTTCGGTATCGTCAAAGGTGGAGGTCAGCACGGCGTTTACACCGTGGGCGCGCATGCCGTCCACCAGCATCTGGCTGTTGATATCGCCGGGGTCCTTCTCGCGCGCAGCGTAGATATCCGTCACCAGCGTATAATCCGCCGCCTGCGTGCAGGTGAGATAATCGTCAAACAGCGTCTTGACCCGGCTGTAGGTGTGCGGCTGCATCACCGCCCACACATGGTTGGCATGCTGCTCGCAGGCAACGCTCAGCGCGCCGCGCATCTCCACCGGGTTGTGGCCATAATCATGATACATATGCACGCCGTCGATATCGCCGGTGTACTCAAAGCGGCGATGTACGCCCGCAAAGCGATCCAGCGATGCGGAGGCCAGGCGCATATCCGCGCCCAGGGCGTGGGCGCTGGCCAGCGCGGCCAGGGCGTTGAGAATGTTGAACTTGCCTGCCACGCGCAGCGCGACCGAGCACATGGGCTTGCCGCGGAAGCACGCGGTGAAGCGCGAGCAGCCGTGATCGGAATAGGTAAGATCGGCCGGATACCAATCGCAGGCCTGGGTGTAGCCGAAGGTTTCATGCCGGCGATCCAGCCGCGCAAACAGCGCGCGCACGCGGGGATCCTCGCCCCAGCCGATGGCCAGGCCGTCCATGGGCAGCAGGGAGCAGAAATTGTAGAACGCCGCCTCGATATGCGCCATATCGCCGTAATAATCCAGGTGATCCGCGTCGATATTGAGTACCACGGCGATGGTGGGCTTCATGTGCAGAAAGCTGCCCGAAAACTCGCACGCCTCGGCCACAAACACCTTTTCACCGCCGATGCGCGTGCCGCCGCCCAGCGCGTCCAGCCTGCCGCCGATGTGCACGGCGGGATCCATGCCGCAGTCCAGCAGCAGCTGCGCCAGCATGGAGGAGGCTGTGGTTTTGCCGTGAGCGCCGCTGATGCATATGGCGTCCTGATGGCCTTCCATTACCTGACCCAGCAGCACGGCGCGTTCCATCTGGGGAATATCATGGGCGAAGGCGTAGGCGCGCTCGGGGTTGTCGGGGGCGATGGCCGCGGAATAGATGATCAGCGCCGCGCCCTCCACATTGCGCGCGTCATGGCCGATGAAAACCTGCACGCCTTCGGCCTCCAGCCGCTCCACCGCGTGGCTGTGGGTGTTGTCAGAGCCGGTGATGTGGTAGCCCTGATCCAGCAGCATCTGCGCCAGCCCCGACATGCTGCTGCCGCCGATGCCGATCATATGCACGCGCTGATCGCGGAAATCACGAATGTGCGGCGTAGTCATGATAATCCCCTCCAATTTATATACCGTCATTGCAGGGATGGGCGCTCACCCTGCGGCAAGCGCCCATCCGTGTATTGATTGATTTTTATTTGCCCAGCACGCGCTTGGCGGTGGCCACTACGTTTTCTACCGTGAAGCCGTATTCCTTGAACAGGATGGCCGCAGGGGCGGAAGCGCCGTAATGATCCAGGCCGATCACCGCGCCGTCCAGACCCGTGAAGCGATACCAAGGCATGGTAGCGCCGGCTTCCATGGCCACGCGGGCACGGATGGCGTTGGGCATGACGGATTCGCGGTATTCATCATCCTGCTTGAGAAACGTTTCCATGCAGGGCATGGAGATGACGCGCGCGGCGATGCCGTCCTTGGCAAGCTCGGCCTGCGCGCCCAGCACCTGCTCCACCTCGGAGCCGCTGGCCATGAGCAGCACGTCGGGCGTGCGGTCGCAATCGGACAGGATGTAGCCGCCCTTGAAGCCGCAGCGGCCGCAATGGTTATACTGCGGCAGGCTCTGGCGGGTAAGCACCAGGCAGGTGGGCAGGCCGGAGGTGATGGCGGTCAGCCAGGCGGCGGTGGTTTCCTTGCCGTCGGCGGGGCGAATCACCTGCAGATCGGGGATGGCGCGCAGGCCGGCCAGCTGCTCCACGGGCTCGTGGGTAGCGCCGTCCTCGCCAACGCCGATGGAATCGTGCGTGAGCACATAGGTGACGGGCAGCTTCATGATGGCACTCATGCGGATGGCGTGCTTCATGTAATCGCTGAACACGAAGAACGTGCCGCAGAACACGCGCAGGCCGCCGTGCAGCGCCATGCCGTTGCAGATGGCCGCCATGGCATGCTCGCGCACGCCAAAGTGTAGGTTGCGGCCGGCGCGGTTCTCGGCGCTGTAATCGCCGCCGTCCTTGATATAGGTGTTGTTGGAGGGAGCCAGGTCGGCGCTGCCGCCCACCAGGTTGGGCAGGCGCTTGGCCAGGCGGTTAATCATCGTGCCGCTGGTGGCGCGGGTGGCGATGCGGCCGTCATACTCCCACAGCTCGGGATCGTCCATCAGCCCTTCGGGCAGCTCCTGGTTGAACCAGGCGTCGTATTCCTTTTTCAGCTCGGGATACTTTTCGGCATAGCGCAGCATCAGGTCGTTCCATTCGGCTTCGCGCTGCTCGCCGCGCTTGGCGCACTCGGCCAGGTGAGCGTACACATCGTCGTCCACGCAGAAGGCGCCCTCGGGCATGCCCAGGGTCTTCTTCGTGGCCAGCACGTTATCATCGCCCAGGGGCGAGCCGTGGCAGCCGGCGGTGCCCTGCTTGGCGGGGCAGCCGTAGCCGATGATGGTCTTGCAGATGATCAGCGAGGGGCGATCGTCGCGGCGGGCCTCGGCGATGGCGGAAAGAAGCTTCTGCACATCGTTGCCATCGTCTACCTTGATTACCTGCCAGCCGTAGGCGGCAAAGCGCATGCCCACGTCCTCACGCATGGCGATGTCGGTGTTGCCCTCGATGGAGATATCATTGTCATCGTACAGGAGCGTCAGCTTGCCCAGCTTCATGGTGCCGGCCAGGGCGGCAGCCTCGCTGGCGATGCCTTCCATCATGCAGCCGTCGCCGCAGAAGGCGTATACGCGGTGATCCACCACGGGAAATTCAGGCTTGTTGAACTTGGCGGCCAGCATGGTTTCGGCGATGGCGAAGCCCACGGCGTTGGCGATGCCCTGCCCCAGCGGGCCGGTGGTGGTTTCCACGCCGGGGGTGTGGCGATATTCGGGATGGCCGGGGGTCTTGCTGCCCCACTGGCGGAAGTTCTTTAAATCCTCGATAGTCAGTCCGTAGCCAAAGAGATGCAGCAGAGAATACTCCAGCACAGAAGCGTGGCCAGCGCTGAGCACAAACCTGTCCCTGCCCTGCCACTCAGGATCCTTTGGGTTATGCTTCATCTGCTTCCACAGTGTGTACGCCATGGGCGCAGCGTCGATGGCAAGGCCGGGGTGGCCGCTCTTTGCCTTCTCAACAGTCTCCGCCGCCAGAAAGCGTATGCTTTTTACAGAAAGCTCATCGATCTTATTCATGTTGCGTTCCTTTCTTTATTTACGAGTATTTTATCTGTTCAATAGCTGCTTTATTATCTCCGCAGGCTCCGTAACGCCGGACTGATAAAGCTCCATGACGTCTTCAGAGCATATGGCGCCGATCTCAAGGTTTATCACCGAAACCGCACCCGTTGTGGTAAGCTGCTCCGCAAGCTTCAGCATATCCTCTGCAGCCTCGTTCATGTTCACGCCCACGCAGGCTCCCATGAGCCAGTGATCCTCTATCATGAGGGATACCAATTCCTCGGTAAGCTCCGCGCATATCACCTCCACGGAGTCGTTGCGGTTAGCCGCCTTGAGCGCCGCATAAGCCGCCTTGGCAAGCTCCGCGTTCTCAGCGTATATGGTATCCAAAAGACCTACGGGTATTTCCGCCAGCGCCCTTTCCGTCCATTTTTCCGGTGTTCCCATGCCGGTGCCTAAAAAATACGTCCCCTTAT
>ERZ857757.2270-NODE-2270-length-12845-cov-2.683112_pt1 | contig 12845 bp, 10 predicted proteins | sample MGYA00519764_ERZ857757 | MGnify/ENA primary metagenome ERZ857757 (study PRJEB31778, sample SAMEA3449359) | human gut metagenome | biome: human gut; feature: human-associated habitat; material: faeces | place: United Kingdom | collected 2010/2012 ... | reverse complement strand
ATACACTTTTCTTTATCGATATGTTCTACGCCTTCGGCATCTTTACTGATCGCTTTTACGGGACAAACGTCTTCGCAAGGAACAGGCGTGTATACAATGGCATGATAGGGGCAAACTTTCTGGCATAATCCGCAGCTGACACAATCCTCACTGCTGATACTGGCTTTGCCGCCGATAAACGAAATTGCAGCTTTGGGGCAGTTCATCACGCAAGGCCGGCCTTCACATCCCCGGCAAAGGTTTGTGACGGCATATTGTGATTGGATACAGGCACTACAAGCTTCGTGGACAACAGAAAGGATATTTTCCTTCATATTTTTATTAGCCATCGCCATGCGGGCGAAATCGGAGAGATGGATCAGGTCGATCTCTTCGTCTGTAATTTCAAAGCCCAGAATCGAGATAATCTTGTGTTTGAGGATGTAACGGTCTTTGTGGATGCAACACCTCACCGGTCGCTTGTTACGTGGACGCATTTCGACAGGGAGATATTTCAGACCTGTGATCAGTTCGTCTTTTTTTAATAACTTGACAATCCGGATTAATAACTCCCGTTTGGTGAGCATCGCAAAATTATCGTACAACATGTCTTAATTCTTCTTTTATAATTCGTAATAGGGTTTCTTTACTGACACCGGTTATGATTTCTCCGTTCAGTTCTGCAAAAGGAGGTGTATCTTTGCCGTTACACCGTTGCAGACAAGGAGAAAAGGTGATTTCAATGCCTTGTTTTTCTTCTTCAGACAGCAATTCTTCTATTTCCATTAATTGGGCTCCGCCCATGACATAACACATGGTTCCTGCACATAATCTCAGCTTGATTTTGTCCATAGGATTCAAATTTAAAATTTCTTTCCTGTTAATGTGTAGTCTTTGATGTGTGTCATTTTGAGGGGTCAAAGATAGGTAATTTCTACATCTTTCAGGAATTTCGTTTCTAATAAATATTTAATTTTTTTTACCACATTACGCCGGATTTCCAGTTCTACGGGTAGGTTGGGATCCTGATGTGCCACATTGATCCGGGTACCGACGATAAAGGTGATTTTATCACTGTTTTGTATCAGGTTGACCAGGTCGTTGGCCGGACCCTGTGATTTTTCGGGGACCCCTTGGGTTAAAAGCCGCTCCACCTTACTTAAGGTCAGAATCCCTTCCGTGATCAGGTCGATTCCTTCCATATAGGAGAGTGGGGGGAGTTCTTTATCGGTGATATCCATACTGACCTGCAGGGGGAATTGAAGTTCCCGCGAAATAATCGTGGCTGTCGTTCCTCCGCAGAGTACTTTTTTACCTTTGAAATCCCTGACTTTTTCTGCCAGATACCGGTCTTTTTTTTCATCGTAAGGCGGGCCCGTACAGATGAGCAGATTGCGCGGCGTTCGCCGGTAAATGACACAACAACTGGTGTCGTCCAGCAAACGATAGTTATCGTTGCGTTCGGCCCTTAAAACGATCTTGCGGGCTAATTCTTTCGCCGATATACCGGGGTGCTGGCTTAAGGTTTCTGCGATATAGATACCGACTCCTTCGTCCCAACCGAAAGGCATATTACTGCTACCCATTCCCGATTGGCTGACTCCGTCGGAAAAACAAATCAGGCGGTCTTCTTTTTCCAGCTTGAACTCCGATATCCACAGATAGGTATTTTCCAGATCTTCCCGTTCGATCGGGATCTTTTTTTTCCGGATTTCCACTGCCTGTCCGCGACGAAACAGATAGACCGCCGGGCTTTCGTATTCCACAATCCGGGTATTCCCGAAACAATCGATGTCGAAGATACAAAAGGTGGAATAACTGATTTTACGGACCATATCCTTAGGCAGGGTATGGATAATCGAGAGAGCGGTTTGGAGAATACTTTCGTTCATGGCTGTGTAATTCATGGCCATGGTAGCGGTCATCGCCGATAAAACACTGGCTTTGATGCCACTCCCTAAACCGTCCGATAATACACTGATGATCCGGTCTTCCTCTTTTAACTTCTGGGACATGTAACTGTCTCCACAGACGATATTGCCTGCTTTATTTTTTTGGAAACAGTCTACTTCTATAAATATATCCGATTCTTTCATTCTTCCTTTTTCTTATAAACTCGTTCCCCCATCTTTTCCCCCTCCAACCTTTTTTCTCCCTCCCCTCTTGCTTCTGGCCTTTAGCTTTTTACCTTTTCCCCTGCCTCCATAATCGACCGTAGGGTAGCATCGGTAAAAGCTGCATTTTCACCTAGCAGGCAAGCCACTTCCTGTACTGTAGCCATATATTTGCGTACCACTTCCTGGGTTTTTTCCAGCATCCATTCTTTACGGACATAAGGTTCCCGAAGATCCTGTAAGATTCCGAATACCAGGCGGTGGGGTTGGATATTATAAATAGAGAGCAGCCAGATTTTATCGCCTTCCCGGATTTGCCTTTCCGTGATCTCTTTACCTGTGTTCAATACCGTGCGGAAGAGGTCGGTGAAGCTACAGATTTTGTCTAATTCAACGCCTTGTAATCCGGGCGAAGCTTCGTAGACCATGACGACATCCTCTCCCAGCAGGTTGGCACAACAGCTGTTCATATCGGAGATTTTCAGATCATTACCGACCAGTAATCCGCCTGCCGGTATTTTTTGAACGACAGCAGCAGGATGAGCTGATCCTCGTCGTAATAGCGCGTGCCGTTTTCGCTCTTTTTCGGGGTGACGACGCCCTCCTGCTCATAAAAGCGAAGCGCCTGCGTGGAGTCATAACCACACCCGCTACAGTTGAGCTCGTCTTCAGGACTGTTTTTACCGACAGCAGATAAGGCTTGCTTGATCTCTTCTTCTGTATGCCGGGCTGCCGAACAGTCGTAAGCCTTGAATGTCGTGGTCAGATCGATATGCCCGAGATCGGGAACGGTACTTTCGGGGTGTGCGGCCCGGTGTTGCTGAATATTGTATCTTTTGATGGCCAGAGAGGTCTGGCTGAGTTTGGCCGGACCATTGATGCAGCCTCCTTTACAAGCCAGCAGTTCCAGAAAAATCGTATCTTTTTCCCGGCGTGTATCCAGGTTTTTGATGACATCTTTGATATTACTCAAATCGGAGAAAGCCATTTTTACAATCTTTTTGCTTTCACCGTCGATACCCGGAAGCATGCCTCCTTCGACAGGATACAGAGAACCGATTCCGGCCTGCCAGGGGATAAAGTGATCCTCTGCAGCCGGAGCTAATTGTTCGGGATGAATATTTTCTTTTTCAAACCAGTTTTTCAGGTCTTTAAAAGTGATAGCCACTTCCACCAGGTCTTTAAAATGATCCGCTTCCAGTTTCTTACAGATACATGGGCCTGCAAAGATGACTTTTAAATCGTTTCCGTAATAGTCTTTTAAAATTCTGGCATGGGCTAACATAGGGGAGAGCATCGGCGTGATGGCCGGAGTATGCTCGGTGGAGTATTTCCGGATGTATTCGACCACTACCGGACAGGCGGAAGAGATATACACTCCCGGTTGCGATTGCTGTAGATAATCCGATACCCGTGAAGAGACCAATTCTGCACCGATCGCAGTCTCGGATACTCCTGAAAAACCAAGTTTGCGGATGGCTGCGATAAGTTGTCCGATGGATAAATCTTCGAATTCACAGGCCCAGGAGGGGGCGAGGGATAAGATTACCCGGGGATAATTCTGCAAGATAAGACGGGTACGGCTGACCCCGTCCCGGATCTTTTTTGCACCGGTAGGGCAAACTTGGGTACAGTGGCCACAGTAGATACATCGTTCTTCTATGATGTAGGCCTTATTGTCTTCGATCTGAATCGCTTTTACCGGACATTCACGGACACATTTATAACAGTCCTGACAATTTTCCGGTTCGGTATAGATCGGTTTTAAATCCATAGATCTGTTCATGGTTGCTGGGTAAACTGTGTTATGGGTGAGGTTGCCTTTCGCCTGTTATTATTTTATCGGAAATTCTTCCTGAAGTATTTTGTATAAACCCGAGAGATTGACCTCTTTGTAGACTTTCTCGTCGATTCGGAGGATCGGACCGCTACTGCATAATTCTTCGCACAGATGACCGGAGAATGAAATCTCGGCTTCCAGGTGATTTTCTGCTATGTATTTCTTGATCACTTCGAGATGGACATTGTTTCCCCGGGAATAACACGAACTGCCCAAACATATTTTAATTTGACGCATAGGACATTTTTAGGCAAATATAGTGAAAGGCGAGAGCAAAAACAACAAACTGGTTTGATTGATTTTGCCAAGCCGCATCCTATATTATACAAATATAGTGAAAGGCGGGAGCAATGACAAATGAAAACTTTGTTTTCAAATTTGGCATGGCCGAGCCGCATCCTGTATTATACCAATAAAGTACAAAAAAAACGCCTTTTGCAAGGCGTTTTCTTATGAGAGTGAGAACTGTTTATTTCTTCACGACAGTCGTTTCTTTTTTACCGAATCTCTTTCTGAATTCGTAAGCTAACGGTGTGGCCACGAACAGAGAAGAATAGGTTCCTACGATGATACCGATCAACAGAGCGAATACGAAACCTTTGATAGAAGTACCACCGAAGATGAAGATCGCTAACAATACCACTAAGGTCGACAAAGAAGTACTGAACGTACGGCGTAATGTAGAGTTCAATGCAGAGTCGGTTACTTCCAGATCGTCGCGTTTCGGGTACAGATGATGGTATTCACGGATACGGTCGAATACAACCACCGTGTCGTTGATCGAATAACCCACTACGGTCAGGATGGCTGCAATAAAGGCCTGGTCAATCTCCAGAGAGAAAGGCAGGAATCCGGCCAACAGGGAGAACAAACCTAATACGACAATGGTATTGTGAGCCAATCCGAGGACGGCACCGGCACCATATTGCCATTTGCTGAACCGTACCATAATGTAAACGAAGATCACTAATAAGGCAAAGATTACCGACCAGATTGCAGCCCGGGTGACATCTTCCGCCACTGCCGGTCCCACTTTCTGCGACATTTGACGATAGTCGCTCAGGAATACTTCTTTGCTGGTACCGTCGGGTAAGTAGCTTTTCAACCCTTCATACAATAAGGCCTCTACTTCGTCGTCAGCTTCCGTTCCTTCATCTTCGATTTTATACTTGGTGGTTATTCTGACCTGATTGTCTCCGCCGAAAGTTTTTACTTCAGGAGCACTTCCATACACAGCAGCCAGACTTTCTGCTACTTTTTCCACTTCTACCGGCTGGTCGAAAGCAACCGTATAAGTTCTACCTCCGACGAAGTCGATGCCTTTATCGAATCCGCGGGTGAACATAGATACCAGACAAACAACGGTGATAATACCGGATACCGTATAACCCACTTTCCGTCTTTCGAGGAATGGGAAGTGTACGTCCTGCAACCAGTTGGCTGTAAATGGAGTGGTAAATCTGACGTTATCATTTTTCTTGGATGCATTGTCGAGAATGATCCGGGTAATGAAGATCGCACAGAACAATGAAGTGAAGATACCGATGATCAATGTGGTTGCGAAACCTTTGATCGGGCCTTCTCCAAAATAGTAAAGGATGAAACCGGTCAATAAGGTTGTTACGTTACCGTCGATGATGGCGGAATAAGCTTGTTTGTAACCTTCTTTGATGGCTAATCTCAACCCTTTACCTGCTCTCAATTCTTCCTGGATACGTTCATAGATCAATACGTTGGCATCAACCGACATACCCATTGTCAGGACGATACCGGCAATACCCGGTAGGGTCAATACCGCTCCGATAGAAGCAAGTACACCGAATAAGAAGAATAAGTTGGTAAACAAAGCGATGTCTGCTGCCAGACCTGCTCCTTTGCTATAGAAGAATAGCATGTATATCAGAACCAAACCGAAAGCGATCACGAACGACCACATACCGGATTGGATAGATTCGCTACCTAAGGACGGTCCTACGATCTCATCGGCAATGATACGTGCCGGAGCAGGTAATTTACCGGATTTCAGGATATTGGCTAAGTCCTGGGCTTCTTTTACGTCGAACTGACCGGAAATCTGTGAGCTACCCCCTTTGATTTCATCGTTCACGTTCGGTGAAGAACAAACATAACCATCCAATACGATAGCGATGCTATGGCCCACATTTTCTTTGGTCAGCCGGGCCCAGACTTTAGCTCCTTCTCCATTCATATTCATGGATACCACAGGGCGTCCACTGTTGTGTTCGTATTCCTGACGGGCATCGACGACAGCACCTCCATCCAGGGGAGCTTTGCCGTCACGGGTCGTGATTTTGATCGCATGTAAAGCAATAACCTCCCCATTGGGTTTCATTTCCCACAGCAGACGGGCATTACGGGGAAGAGTCGCTTTTACTTGTGGCATAGCCAGGATTTCATTTACCGCTGCCGTATCTTTTACATGAGAATAACCTATTAAAGAACCTGTCGGGATGATCTGGCCGCTTTGACGGTCGATATTAGGTGTCAGAACGGAGAAAAGAGGATTCGCTTTTTTGAAAGCAGCTTCATCGGCCAGCAGATTATTGGTAGAATCTTGTGCTGCGGCCTGAGAAATCAGGCTGTTGGCAGTTGTATCCGCTTTGGCTGTTTCCGGTTGTTCTGCCGTTGCATTGGCTGCATTTTCAGTAGTCAGTATCTCTTCAGCTTCAACGATAGTACGGGCTTTTTCATTGGCTGCTTGCAGATAAGGAAAGAAATCTCCGTTATCGAAGGTTTCATAGAACTCCAACGCTGCTGTTCCTTGCAACAATTTTCTTACCCGTTGAGCATCTTTGATACCCGGAAGTTCGATCACGATACGACCGGAGATATCTGCTTTACGGATATTAGGCTGTGCTACACCGAAACGGTCGATACGTGTACGCAGAATATTGAATGTATTGTCGATGGCTCCTTCGGCTTCCTGACGGATAACGTCTAAAACTTCCTTGTTACTGGCTCCGATTTTGATTTTATCTTTCAGTTCTACGGTTCCGAAAATATTCGGAGAGGCCAGCTGTGCATTCGGGGCAATTCTCTCGAATGCTTCGCCGAACAGGGTTACAAAGTCTTTCGGGCTGGATGTACGCATCTTCACCGCTTCTTGTAAAGCCTGATTGAAAGCTTCATCCTGACTGTAGTTGGCCAGACTGCGGACCACGTCGACCACGTCGACTTCCATGGTTACGTTCATACCTCCACGCAGGTCAAGACCCAGATTTAATTCCAACTCTTTACACTCTTTGTAAGTGTATTGTGCAATTCCCAGGAAATTGTAAACTTCCTTGTTTGCAATAGAATCCAGATAAACTTTTTCCTTTACGGGATCTCCCTGCGCATATTCCCTCGCAGCTTTTTCCACCCGATTGGTTTTCCAGGTAAAAGATAACTGGTAAAGACTCACTAACGCTAATGCAATAGCAAGTAATGTGATCGCTCCTTTATTCTGCATTTTACAATAAATTATTATATGACTTAATTTTTACTAATTCTTTAAGCACGATTAATGCGCAAAAGTATAATATTTTTTCTAAAAAAACAGATAATTCTGATTTTTAGATGGTAGATTATTAAAAATACATGGTAAATTCCTTTTTCCGGTAATCGATAGCCACCTGATACCTGACACAAAAGTCACACCCCAATAATCCGATAATTTTCCGGTTGAGATGTTTGTCGTACATTTCGTTTACATATTTTAAATCGATAGCAGCCAACGGCATCTCTTTGATCGTACGTTTCCCGATTTTAAATTTAGCTGCTTTTACTAAATGTACGTCGTGGATCTGACCGGTGACGCTACCCGATGTCATCTGAACGTCTGCTTCTTCGGGCAGGTCTTCCGGGAACACCTGTCTGTCGACGACGGTGACCGATGCGCCGGTATCGATAATCATATCTCCTTGTATACCATTGATTTCTACCGGTACGATCAGGTGGTAGCTGTTGTCTTCCAAACCGACTATTTCAACGGCTACTGTCTGAATCCGGCTATTGATATAAGGATGATATGGAGTCGTAAAATGGCAAGCCTTTTTATTTTTTTTCCTCTTCATTTCCCTCTTGCTTGATAGTTGAGGCGCAAAAATAAGAAACCGCCCCGAAAATCAGGACGGTTTCTTTATTTTTAACCTTTAGGCTGTTTTTAGAACATTTTCATGTCGTCCAATACGGTCATCACCGATTTAACAGCTTTTGCAGAAGTTGCTAACAGTTCCTTTTCCTGATCGTCGAGTTTTACTTCGATGATCTTTTCGATACCGTTTTTACCCAATACAACCGGAACGCCCAGATAGATGTCTTTCATACCATATTCGCCGTTCAGCATAGCGCAAACCGGGAATACCCGTTTCTGATCGCGGATGATCGCTTCGACCATTTGAGCTGCAGCTGCACCCGGAGCATACCAGGCAGAAGTTCCCATCAGTTTAACTAATTCGCCGCCACCGACTTTGGTACGTTCGATGATTGCCTGCAATTTATCGGCGTCGATCAATTCGGTTACAGGAATACCACCTACAGAAGTGTAACGTGGCAGCGGAACCATTGTATCTCCATGTCCACCTAATAACAGTGCCTGAATATCTTTCGGAGATACGTTCAGTGCTTCGGCTAAGAAAGCACGGTAACGGGCAGTATCCAATACACCGGCCATACCGAATACTTTAGATGAATCGACTTTAGCAGCTAAGAAAGCACAATAACACATCACATCCAAGGGGTTGGATACAATGATGATCTTAGCATTCGGAGAATGTTTGATTACATTTTCAGTAACAGATTTTACAATTCCGGCATTGGTTGAAATCAAATCGTCACGGCTCATGCCCGGTTTACGGGGAAGACCGGAAGTGATCACCACTACTTCAGAATTATCAGTCGCTGCATAATCATTGGTTACACCTTTAATACGGGTGTCATACAAATTGATCGGGGCAGTTTGCCACATATCCAGCGATTTCCCTTCGGAAACACCTTCCTTGATATCCAAAAGAACCACTTCGTTTACGATGTCTTTTTCTGCAATGCAGTTTGCGCACGTTGCACCAACGTTACCTGCTCCAACAACTGTTACTTTCATTTCGTAATAATTTTATTGTTATACTTAATCATATATTAGCTTTTTCGGAGTTTTTATTCCGACGTCAAATTTACTCCTTTTTTGATCTAAAGCAAAATATTAGAGAAAAAATTCTTTAATTTTGAGGATAATTTAATTAGGTATACAATAAAATATCCCGCTAACCTTTTCCCTGTAATTTAAAGTTAGGGGTTAAGTTTTGGATACAATGTAGAGTTGCCGGGTTTGGCTGTGATTTTGAATTGAAGTTCCTGGAATTTATTATTATCTTTGCCCCTCAATTACACAAAAACAATAAATATTCAACGAATGCCAACCATTTCTCAACGCGGTATAGATATGCCCGCATCTCCTATCCGGAAATTGGTCCCATTGGCTAATCGAGCCAAAGCCAAGGGAACCGTCGTTTACCACCTCAATATCGGTCAGCCGGATTTGGCGACCCCGGAAGTGGCATTACGAGCGGCGCACCATCTGGACCGGGAAGTGCTGGAATACTCTCCCAGTGAAGGCATTCTGAGTTTTAGGAAAAAACTGGTAGAATACTACCACAAATTCAATATAGATGTCTGTACGGACGATATCATCATCACTACCGGAGGATCGGAAGCTGTATTTTTTTCATTTATGGCCTGTCTCGATCCGGGAGATGAGATCATCGTACCCGAACCGGCTTATGCCAATTACATGGCTTTCGCGATTTCCTGCGGAGCAGTGATCAAGACGATTTCTTCTACTATAGACGAGGGCTTCGCTCTCCCTTCGGTAGAAAAATTCGAAGCTTTGATCACGCCGCGTACCAAAGCAATCCTGATTTGTAATCCCAACAATCCGACCGGCTATCTGTATACCCGAAAAGAAATGAACCAGATCCGGGATTTAGTCAGGAAATACGACCTGTTCCTGTTTTCCGACGAAGTATACCGGGAATTTTGTTACACCGGTGCACCCTATATCTCGGCTTTTCACCTCGAAGGTATCGAAAACAACGTCATTCTGGTCGATTCTGTCTCCAAACGCTACAGTGAATGCGGTATCCGGATCGGGGCTCTGATTACTAAAAACAAACAAGTCCGGGAGAATGTGATGAAATGGTGTCAGGCTCGCTTAAGTCCTCCTTTGATAGGACAGATCATGGCCGAAGCTTCACTGGATACTCCCGAAGAATATATGCGCGACGTGTATGATGAATATGTCGAACGCCGGAAATTCCTGATCGACGGGCTTAACCGGATCCCTGGCTGTTATTCTCCTATACCTATGGGAGCGTTTTATACAGTGGCCCGTCTTCCGATAGACGATGCCGATAAGTTCTGTGCCTGGTGTCTGGAAGAATCCGATTACGAGGGTCAGACCATCTTTATGGCTCCGGCTTCGGGGTTTTATACTACTCCGGGATTAGGTAAAAACGAAGTCCGCCTGGCTTATGTCTTAAAGAAAGAAGACTTGGCAAAGGCTTTGGTGGTTTTGGAAAAAGCACTGGAAACTTATAATAAAAAAGGTAAAAAGTAAAAGGCTATAAGCTAAAGGCTAAAAGCGGAAGAGGAGGGGGGAGAGGATCGAAGGGAGAAAAGAAAAGGGAAAAGAGGAAAAAAGGAAGTAGGGGGAAGACATATTATAGTAGATAGATCGATGAAGACAACCGACCTGACACAGGGCAGTATTTTTAAAAGCTTGTGGATCATGGCTGTGCCCTTGATCTCGGCCTCTTTTATCCAAATGGCTTATAGCATGACAGATATGTTGTGGCTCGGTCATTTGGGAAGTGATGCTGTCGCTGCAGCCGGAGCTGCCGGTTTTTTTACCTGGCTTTGCAACGCTTTGTCCTTTATGACTAAAATCGGGGCTGAGATTACGGTTTCCCAATCTGTCGGTTCGAAAGATTATCGCCGGGCAGCTCATTATGCCAGTCAGGCCATTACCTTATCGACTACAATCGGATTTATCTATGCCTGTATCATCATTCTGGCAGCCCCTTTACTGATGGGCCTGTTCCGTTTCGAAACCTCTATTTCGACTCAGGCGATCGATTATATGCGTCTGGTTGCACCCGGGTTATTTTTCCAATTCAATAACAATACGTTCAGCGGCCTTTACAATGGTCAAGGGGATAGCCGGACTCCTTTCCGTACTTCTGCCGTAGGACTTATCGTCAATATTATCCTCGATCCCTTGCTGATTTACGGCATCGGTCCCTTTCCGGCCTGGGGTACCGCAGGGGCTGCCGTTGCCACTGCATTAGCACAATTAGTGGTTTACGGCATCTTTGCACGCCGGATCTTCAGTGACCGGTTTCCGTTAGGGCGTATGCACCTGCTCAGCCGATTGAAACAAGATTATGCACGACGTATCATTTTATTGGGTTTGCCGGTCAGTATACAAAATGCCCTCTTTTCCATGTTTTCCTTGACCTTGGCTACCCTAGCCGCACGTTGGGGAGCAGTAGGGGTCGCTGCTCAAAGTATCGGAGCACAGATCGAAGCCATCTCCTGGATGACTGCTGCCGGTTTTTCTACCGCCTTGGCTGCCTTTACCGGACAGAATTACGGCGCCGGAAATTATGAACGTATCCGTAAAGGTTATCGCCTGACATTAGGAATAGCCGGGAGTATCGGTTTGGGAGCCGGAATTCTCTTCTTTGTATTAAACCACGAGATCTTCGGGCTTTTTGTAAACGAACCGGAAACCATTGAAGCCGGCGGTAATTACCTGAAGATTTTGGCTTTATCACAACTTTTCATGGTAACCGAATCCGTTACTGCCGGAGCATTCAATGGTACCGGACATACGACTCCTCCGGCACTGACCGGGATTATTTTCACCGGAGCACGTATTCCGATGGCCTATTTTCTGACCTCCTTCCCCCAATTAGGGTTGACGGGAATTTGGTGGAGTATCACGATTTCGAGTATTTTGAAAGGCTCTGTTCTTCCACTTTGGTTTCTGCATTTTCAACGCAAGCTAAAATAATTTCAGATTATTGTCTTTCAAATTAGTTCCTTCCAGGAAAAATCCATATGTTTGTCCAGGAAGAAAATTTATGTGTGTGCAACAAGCAAAAAGTTAGTGCTATGCCTTGTAACGAACACATAAATTGCTCTGATTGCCCTTCTTGTGGAGGGGATATGTTTTATTATCTCCGTTTTTTAGAAGGTTATTCCTATCAACAATATCATTTTAAACAAAATAGTATTCTTTTCCTACTTCAGGGAGAGATCCGGATCGACGGCTTACATTTTCCCCATCTCATCATCCATAATAAACAATTACTTGTGATTCCTGTCGGTATCGAACTCGATATTCGTATCTTAAAAAATTCGGATTGTCTCGTTTATCGTTTGAGTGAATTTCCTGTCTTATGCGAGGAACAATATAAAAAAATGACCCTCTCTCAACAGGAAGACACATACGGCAATTTACTGGATACCCTTCCCCCTATTCATGAATTTTCTCTGGGATTGATCCATTATTTAGCAGACGGTATGCCTTGTAAGAAATGTTTTTCTTACTATATCGCTATTATTCCAGTCCATAAATGGCTGCTTTTCTATATCCGGCCCTGAGATTGAAGCAATGGCTTCATTACCAAATGGAAGGATTTAGCTGAAGAAGATAAAAACATATCTAAATAATTCTAGGTTTATTTTTTTCTTTCTATTCCGATTCCGGGTTTTATACCGTCAGACCGGTTCGCCAGGACCGGTCCGTTAAGGCTTTCCTTCTCTGACCGGCGGAACTCCTCACTACGTTCGTCAAACACCACCGGTCGGGCGTTCGGAAAACCTAACCGGACACTCGTTCCTGCTCCAAT
>ERZ857757.2262-NODE-2262-length-12885-cov-8.218239_pt1 | contig 12885 bp, 8 predicted proteins | sample MGYA00519764_ERZ857757 | MGnify/ENA primary metagenome ERZ857757 (study PRJEB31778, sample SAMEA3449359) | human gut metagenome | biome: human gut; feature: human-associated habitat; material: faeces | place: United Kingdom | collected 2010/2012 ... | reverse complement strand
TATCAAGAGCAGCAATTCCGCAGTTAGTTGAAAAAGACCGCACGGACGAGGACGGCAATTCCAAAGTCGGTGATTTTTCTATCCTTGTAACCAATAAGGACGGCAAACCTATTTTCGACAGTGAAATCAGCATTGACATAAATGATAATGTAACTATTAAATTACCAAGCGGCAGATTGCTTGATTATGCTGACCAAACCATTATAACTGCAATTAACACGGATTCACAGCAGCCGAAATCGGAGTTGCAGATTTTTGTTTATGACGATAATAACAATGCTGCAACGGGTAAAACAGATGAAAACGGTCAGCTTAAAGTGCCGAATAACAAGACATCTACGGGTGATAACAGCGGTACGGTCGGCAAAGATGACGAAGATAAGAAAAACACATTTGTCGTAAAGGCTACCGACAAAATGAATGTCGTTATTCCGAATTGCGAGGTCTACATCGGCGAGAGCAACAATATCGTTGTGGATTTGCCGGAGGGCATTAAGCCGACAAGCGAATATCCCGTTATTATAACTGTTACCGACCAGCACGGACAGCCGCAGCAGGGCGTTACTGTAATTACATTAGGAGATGCCGATTACATAGAGAAAGGCATTACTGATATGTTCGGAAAAATCACATTGCCGACAGCAAAGGACGGTTTTACGGACGACACCGGAAAAGTACGCATTGACGGAATGTATGTGTTTGTCAATGACGAAAACGGAGCTATCGAAAATGCTTTTGTAAAACTGAATGATGATGACACAATCTCGGTAACATTGCCGGACGGAACAAATATTGACTATGCAAACCGCATTACAGTAACCGTAACCGACAAAGACGGAAATCCTTTGAAAGACATTTCCGTTACCGTTTCGGATAAGGCTGAAAAGAGCTTGACAGACAAAACTGATGAAAACGGAAAAATGGTTATTCCGCCTTTGAACGAGGATATTACTGATGAAAACGGTGTCGGCAAGGTCAACGGGTATAATGTGGTTGTAACTGATGAAAAAGCACCGATTGCCAATGCGTTCATCACAATTTCAGAGGACAGCAGATTGTCTGTTAAACTTCCCGAAGCAAACAAGATTGACATCGAAAACAGAATCAGCGTTGTTGTAACCGACAGCGAGGATAAGCCTGTTAAGGGTATGACTGTTGCAATCACTGAAACCGCAGCCAAGGGTGAAGCAAAAGCAGCGGTTGATGTTACAGACGAAAACGGAAAAGCAACCGTGCCGCCGACAAACATTGATGTTACCGATTTCAACGGCTACGGCGAAGTTGACGGATATATTGTAATCGTGAAAAATGCTGTCGGAGCTATTGAAAAGGCACATATCACGCATAATGCCGAAGTAAAAAATGAGGACGGCACAGTTAAATCGGCAGAAAATATTTCTGTTGAATTACCCGAAGGCGTAAAGTTTGATTATGCGAACAGAATTATCGTAACTGTATCAAACAAGGCGGATAATATGGCTGTAAAGGATATGAGTGTTATTGTTTCCGAAAAAGCCATCGAGGGTACGGAAACCAAATCTTTAACGGGTGTTACCGACAAAGACGGAGTTATCATTCTTCCGCCGTCAAATGAGGGTGTAACGGATAAGGACGGAAAAACGGATATTTCCGAAACTATCCCCGGCAAGGATACCGATGGTGACGGCAAGGAAGATACCGAAGAAACAAAAACCATTTATAACATTCTTGTTGAGGATACCAAAGGAAAAATTGAAAATGCGTATATCGAAATCAAAGACAGCAAAATCACCGTTACGCTTCCCGATACGCATACGCTCACAACTTCAAATCAGACAACCGTAACCGTGCTTGATAAGGTCAACAAAGGTGTTGCAAATGTTTCCGTAACCGTTACGGATAAAAATAAGACAACTGCAACAAAATATACCGATACAAACGGTAAAATTACTGTTCCCGTCAAGTCAACAGGCGGCGGATCCTCCTCTGGTGGTGGCGGTGGTCGTGGCGGCAGCAGCGGTGGCAGCTACATAAATTCCAACATCACAAATATTACCGTAACAAATAAAAGCGGAAAAACTGTATCTGTTTCAAAATCAACCGACAAGGACGGCAAAATCACGCTGACGCTCCCGAACGGCACAGACCTCACGGGTGATAATTATTACACAATTAAGGCAACGGACAACAAAGGCAATGCAAAGGCTGATGTGTCAATTATCTTAAAAGACAGAAAGAATAACTCCGCAACAGGCACAACCGATAAAAACGGTATGCTCGTACTTCCGGCATCAGAGCATAAGGCATATATTTTCGGGTATAATGACGGCACTTTCAGACCGGACAACAATATGAGCCGTGCTGAAGCTGCTGCTATCTTTGCAAGGCTTATTTCCGAACAGAAAGGCGAAAAAATCAGCGGCAAGTCAAACTTCAATGATGTATCCAAAAATGAGTGGTATTCCGATTATATCGGCTATCTTTCAAAATACGGCATTATTAAAGGTTATTCAGACAACACATTCAGACCAAATGACAATGTTACCCGTGCGGAATTTGTAGCAATGACGGTTAGATTTAATTCTCTGTTTAATGATGTTAAGAAAGGCAGCTACACCGTAAAATACACTGATGTTGCAACAAATTATTGGGCATATTCCGATGTTGCCTACGCAAAACACGCAGGCTGGCTCAACGGCTACGCTGACGGAACATTCAAGGGCGATAACGCTATTACCCGTGCGGAAGTGGTAACGGTTGTCAACAGAGCAACAGGCAGAAAAGCTGATGAAAGCTACATCACAAAGAATGTATCCGTACTCAATAAATTCACGGATATTCGCAACAACTCTATGTGGTACTATGCAGATGTGATGGAGGCCGCAAACACGCACCTTGCAAATTCCTCAAACGATAACGAAACTTGGGTGAAATAAACCTTTGAGTAAATGGGAGAAAGCAGTCGGAAACGATTGCTTTCTCGCTGATTTTGTGATATAATAATTCACAAATTAAGTGGTAAATTGTGTGGATGTGAGTTAATATCTCGTAAAATATACATATAGCTAAATAGCAATTTAAATTGAAGGTGAGGGAAAAACAAAATCATGATTATATCCGAGTTGAAAATTTACAACTTCCGTCGATTTAAAGCTGAAAATGGCTTTCCAGGCTTACAAGTCACTTTTCATAAAGGGTTGAATGCGTTAATCGGCGAAAATGATTCAGGAAAAACCGCTGTAATTGACGCGCTAAAATTAGTTTTTCTGACACAAAGCAATGAGTATATCAGACCTTCAGATGAGGATTTTTATAAACCCATTGGAGAAGAGGCGTGCTCAGAGTTTAAAATCGATTGCACGATTTCAGAATTTACACAGAACGAAGCAAAGAACTTTATCGAATATCTTTCATTCAACAAGACTGAAAATTGCATTGAATATACGCTTGAACTTCACTATCGAGCCTGGAAAGAGGGACATAAGATTTATCAGGAATTGCGTGTAGGCAATGTAGATGATGGAATTTCGATTGACGGAAAAGCGAGGGAATTGCTGAAAGCTGTCTATTTGAAGCCACTCCGCGATGCTGAACGGGAAATGAGTTCTGGACGCGGTTCCAGAATCTCACAAATACTTCTCAACCATCCCGTTTTCAAAGATAAAAAAGAACACGCAGTCCTCGATATTTTTCAGAATGCAAATGAACAAATTGAAAAATATTTTACAGATGATACAGACGGGAAACGTATTCTCCAGACAATCCGCAATAATTTAGAGTCATTTAATGATAATGGTCAAGCCAGTAATGCAGAATTGAAAACATCGGATATTCAGCTTAAAGCTATTCTGGAATCTCTGTCATTGAATGCTCCAGAGATTAACCCCGGACTTGGGGAATTGAACCTGCTATTTATTGCGGCGGAATTGCTACTGCTTAAAGACGATACAAATGGCGGTTTGAAACTGGCTTTAATTGAAGAATTGGAAGCCCATCTGCATCCGCAAGCGCAGCTTCGACTAATCAGTTATCTCCAGAACGAGTATAACGAGAATGATGTTCAGATTATCATATCTACACATAGCCCCATTTTGGCATCAAAAATCAACCTCAAGAACCTGATTTTAATGAAGAATGGCACTGGATATGATTTGACCGAAGGGCAAACCGGATTACAAAAGGGAGATTACCTGTTCCTCCAGCGTTTTCTTGACTCAACAAAGGCCAATCTGTTTTTTGCTAAGGGCATCATAATGGTCGAGGGTGATGCAGAGAATATTTTGATACCGGTTCTTGCAGACATTCTTGGTTATCCGTTGGAGAAATACGGAATATCTATTGTAAATGTTGGAAGTACGGCTTTTCTTCGATATAGTGGAATTATGGCGAGAAATGACGGATCCGATATTGGAATACCTGTTTCTGTAATAACAGATTGTGATGTACAACCATATGATATTGATTCTTCGACAAAAGAAAAAATCTTCAACGAGAAGGAGGCTGAATCCACACAGGAAAAAGAAAAAAAAGATAAAAAATATACCAACGGCTCCGTTAAAGGATTCGCTTCGCCACGATGGACACTTGAGTATTGCATAGCCATGAGTTGCCTTTCGGGTGATTTCCATAAGGCGATTTATTATGGGAAGAAAATTCTGAATGCACGAGAGTATATTTCACTGACTGACACCAAGATTGATGAAGCAAATCACTACGCAGAAACAGAAGCACAAGCGTGGAATAGGTTCTCCCCTGCTGAAAGAGCATACTATATCTATGATTTAATGCTTAATGGCGATGGAAAAAGCAGTCTGAAAGCGATTGTTGCCCAGTGCTTAGCTTCGCTTTTGCGTTGGAAAATATCCATAATTCCAGATGGGCTGACACAAGAAAAGATGTTTGATCTCGATTTGTATGGATTCAAAACTAACGAAGAAAAGAAGGAAACATTGAAATCTGAGATCGAGAATGATCCGTTTTTAAGCTATATTGTGAATGCTATCAAATATGCAGCAGGAGAAATGGTGTAGATAAGGAGGAATATGATGGAATGGCAAATTTCTGATCAAGATATTCAAACTGTAGAAGAACTCCTTTTGCCGCATAGTGCGCACTTCCCGGATGATGCAAGAGAAGTTATACGCTGTTGGCATTCAACAGATATAGCAGCCTGCCCCGGCAGCGGAAAGACAACGGTTCTTCTCGCAAAGCTGAAATTGTTAGCAGATAGAATGCCGCTCGAAAACGGTGCAGGAATCTGTGTGCTCTCTCATACAAATGTTGCCGTCAATGAGATCAAAAACCGGCTCTCCGATTATGCAGATAGGCTTCTCAACTATCCAAATTACATAGGCACAATTCAGTCGTTTATTGACAGATTTGTGACTATACCATACTTGCGAAATATCTCTGGACAGAATGTACAGGTGATTGATAGTCTCACATATGCACAACATATGCTAAACGGGATAGAACGCAACAAGAAGTATTATGCACTGAGCCGTGTGATTGAATTAAATTTCAGTTCTGGAAATCAATTCAAATCCAAGTTAGACTATATACAGGCATTGAATATACGATCGGACGGGGCACTTTGTGTAGGTCAACAGAGAAGAGCTTTGGCAGGTGTGGGAAAACCATCTACTAAACAATATACGGAGTTACAAACCGAACTTCTTAAAAAGGAAGGAATAATACGGTATCAAGATGCTTATGCATATGCAAACGCAGCCATTGATGAATTGCCAACAGAATATACCGACCTTTTTTCGGCACGATTCCAGTATGTATTCATAGATGAATACCAGGATTGCAACAACCTTCAACGACAAGCTATAGACGCAATATTTGATTCCACAAAATGCGCAGTATTCAAAATTGGAGACTCCGATCAGGCCATCTACAATTCAGCAGAAGATACAACCTCTGACTGGATACCTCAGACCGGTTTTCTACCAATTATGACCTCTTGCAGGTTTAGCCAAGAAATTGCCAATGTAATTTGCAAACTGAAGAAAGACGATAAAAACATCATAACACTTGCCGGAAAAACAGGCGTTAAACCAATTTTGCTTGTTTTTTCTCTTGAAAAGATTGACAGAGTCATTGACGGGTTCATTTCCGCCTTAGAAAGGCATAAAATCTACGATAATAATGGCATATATAAGGCTATTGGTGCAATAAAAAAAGAAGGTTCGGCCGGTTTGAAAATCGGAAGCTATTGGACTGAATTTGATGGTTCAGTAAAAAAGAAAAGCGAATATAGCTATTGGGCTTTGGTGGATGAGATTGTCCAGTATTTGCTTGAGGGAAAATTGTATAAGGCAGAGCAAATTGTCCGTAGGCTCTTGTGCCGAGTATTCCACTACATTCCAATAAAGCAGCCTGTATCAGGAAAAGACTATACCACCGTAACAATGAAAAATGCTCTCGACGAAAAATATAGAGAGCAGTATCACCAATGGATATATGAAATGCCGAGGATGCAAACAATTGATAGACATTCAGTAGATCAAGTGATGCGGCAGAAGATAAATGACTTGCTTAGACTCGACAATCCGAGCCACCCTGATATATTTACTGTCCTTCCAGAGTTTTTTCTTGAAGAAGTCACTGGTGTTAATCTTGCAGATATATCCGAGAAAAATGTGTTGATTGATCCTATTAGAGGCCGTAGAATTATATTTGACACTATTCACGGCGTTAAAGGTGAAACGCATGATGCGACTCTATATCTTGAAACCGATAGACAGGGCGCATCAGATTTGAGGCGGATTCTTCCGTACTTTGGTGTTGATCGTTGCGGTAGCTCAAATCTATATGATTCCAGCCGTAAACTTGCCTATGTTGGTATGAGCAGACCTAAAAAGTTATTATGCGTAGCAATGCAGGCAGCGACTTATGAAAAGAGTAAAGGAATATTTGATTCTGATTGGGAAATTGTCGATTTAAGAGAATAATGATTAAAAACGTATAAAGCAAAATGAGGATGATAAACTTCAAATTGTACAACAAAAGGCAACCTACACGGGTTGTCTTTTTCGTTTCAGAAAATTTTTTGACGGTCTTTTTGTATGATGATACAATAAAGATACCGAAAATAAACTACTGAAACGGAGGAATTTCAATGAAACGAACAATATTTACTGCTATCACGGCAATGCTTGTCTTATCAACCGCCATATCCACACAGGCGGCACACACGCACGAATACACACGGCAAAATTCAAAGATTTATGTATGCGAGTGCGGAAATGAAAAGCCGATGTATTCCTTAAAGGGAGAAAAAGTTGTAACGCTGAATTGTAACGGCGGCTCATTATACGGCGGAATTTACAAGACTGAAATCACGGAAATGATTACGGAGCAGAATAAAATTAAACTTCCGCTGCCGTATAAAAGCAGCGACTATCAGTTTGAGGGGTGGCTCACCGAAAACGGCGAAAAGGTGTCATCGGACAATGAGTATTATTCGGACACAACACTCTATGCTAAATGGAGCTTGACGGGAACACGCACACTCACTTTTGCCACTGAGGACGGCTCATATATTGAGCCTGTCATAAAACCGCTTGGCACGACAATATCCCTTGCGGAGTATATCCCGACAAGATACGGCTATGACTTTGACGGCTGGTATTCCGACCCGCAGGCAAAAGAAAACCGTGTAACGGAGTTTACTTTCAATGAAAGCGATACTGTTTACGCCAAATGGATTCCAAACGGAACGGTGATATATAACGCTCCGGCGGTGCAGAGAGTTTATGCAAGTAATGATGAAATCCTCGCCTTTGGTAATTACATTGATGAAAAGACGGGTGTACCCGTCACGGCACAATGGGTTAAGCAGAATGAAAGATTAATTGAGTTTATGGAAATTTACAACGAAAAATTCTGTAAGTAAGCCTATCACACATTTGGGGGCAGCTTTTGTATAAGGAAACTTATGCAGGGGCTGCCCCTTTTATTTATTTCCGGAAAGGACTGATAACAATGCTTCAAATTTTAATGATAGTAAGGGATACCTCGTGAACAGACAGGAAAATCAAAAGACAATATATATCCTTCTCGGAATACTCTCGGTATTCGTTATATGGTTTGCCTTAATGAATGCCGGGTGCTATGAGGAGGATATAAAGCTGTTTGAATTGCTTGACCGTTTGACAGCCGCTATGAATAACCCTACGCACATCACATTGAATGAGTATAGCTTAAAAGCCGTACTCATTTTCTTGTTTTTGAACGCAATGTGTATCGGCGTGTATTTTTCGTCAAGAGAAAATCGCCGACCGGGCGAGGAACACGGCTCGGCTCGTTGGGGTAATGTCAAAAGCGTTGTCAAGCGGTATATGGATAAGGACAGTTATAAAAACATTATTCTCTCACAAAATATGCGGCTCGGCTTAAACGCAAAAAAGCACCGGCGAAACCTTAATGTGCTTGTTGTCGGCGGCAGCGGTGCGGGAAAAACTCGGTTTTATGCAAAACCGAATTTAATGCAGTGCAATACTTCTTTCATAGTCGCAGACCCAAAGGGCGAAATGCTCCGAAGCATTGCACCGTTACTCATCGAAAACGGCTATGATATTAAGGTGTTTAACCTAATCGAGCCGGAAAACTCGGACGGATATAATCCGTTTGTGTATATCCGTAAGGACGAAGATGTTATAAAGCTGATTTCAAACCTTATTCAGAATACAACACCGAAGAACGCACAGCAAAACGACCCGTTTTGGGAAAAATCCGAAATTGCACTTGATTCTGCTTTAATGCTCTATCTTTTGCACGAAGCTCCGCCCGAAGAACAGACCTTTGAAATGCTGATGTTCTTAATCGAAAACGCAGCAACCGTTGAGGACGAGGACGAAAGCGGTTATCAAAGCCCGGTGGATATTCTTTTTCAAGGCTTGGAGGACGAAAAGCCGGAGCATATTGCAGTACGGCAATATAAGATATTCAAACAGGCAAGCGGAAAAACGGCGAAAAGCATATTGATTTCAGCGGCGGTGCGGCTTGCGGCGTTTAACTTGCCGGAAATAGCGAAAATGACTTCATACGATAATCTTGACATAGGCACTCTCGGCGAACGCAAACGAGCCATATTTTGCGTCATTCCCGACAATGACAATTCCTTTAATTATCTTGTCGGAATGTTATATACACAAGCCTTTCAAGCGTTGTATTTCAATGCGGACAATAACCACGGCGGCGAGCTGCCTATTCCCGTGCATATTGTGATGGACGAGTTCGCTAATGTCGCTCTGCCCGATAACTTTGAAAGAATACTTGCAACAATGCGATCACGGCGTATTTCCGTAAGCATTATTATTCAGAATATGGCACAGTTAAAAGCATTATTCAAGGATAGCTGGGAAAACATCACGGGTAACTGTGATACCTTGCTTTATCTCGGCGGCAATGAGCAAAGCACACACGAGTATATTTCAAAAATGCTCGGAAAAGAAACCATTGACACACGCACAAGAGGTATTACAAAAGGTCAGCACGGCAGCAGTAACACTAATTATCAGAATGCCGGGCGTGAACTTTTAACGCTCGATGAGGTACGATTACTTGATAACAGCAACGCCCTTATCTTTATTCGTGGCGAGCGACCGTTAATTGATAAAAAATTCGATATACTGTCGCACCCGAATATTGCAAAAACCGCAGACGGAAAAGCTGTGCCGTACAAGCACAGCAAGTCGGAAAAATATTTACGAAATGATTTATCCTTTACCATAAACGAGGATTTATCAAATGTCAAGCTATTGGAGGTTGACGGGGACAATGTAAAAACATTTGATTTTGCAAACCCACAAACAAAACAAACTGAAATTTTGGAGGTAACAGACAATGAAAAATCAGAAAACAATTCAGAGAATAGCGAAAGCACAGAAAATTCTCAGCAAGGCTAAACATATACTTACGGCGCTTGCGGCTATGATGACCGCACTCACGGGAACGGTTTTTGCGGCAGATCCGCTCGGAACGATAAACAGCCTTTCAGACTTTATCTTCTCGGCGATTAAGGCTATCGGACTAATCCTGCTCGGCTTCGGTGTTGTGCAGATAGGTCTGTCGCTTAAATCGCACGACGCATCGCAGAGAGCAAACGGATTTCTGACCTTCTTCGGCGGCGTTATCATTGCATTTGCGAAGGATATTTTGGATATGATAATGTAACCACAGATATTAAGCCGCCGTCTTTTGCAGACGGCGGTGTATGCGTAAAGAAACGGAGGTGAATTACCTTTGAGCGATAATTGGATTGTAGCCAACCTTGAAAATGCGTTTTCCACTTGGAACGACAAGATGACGGAAATATGGCAGCTTTTGACAACCTCACCGCAAAACTTCAAGGGCGGTGCTATATGGGGCGTTATATCCGGAATAAACGGGGGACTGCAAGCTATCGGACTTGGCTTACTGGTCCTCTTTTTTGCTATGAGCATATTCAAAAGCACAGCTTCTTTCCGTGACTTTCAGCGACCGGAATATGCCTTAAAGCATTTTATCCGCTTTTGTGCTGCAAAGGTGGCAATTACTTATGCAATGGACTTGATGACGGCAATATACACCATTTGCGGCGGAATTGTGGAACAAATCGCAGGCTCTCTCGGCGGTATCGGCGGAGCTTCTGTTACGCTCCCGGCAGCGATTGAACAGGCAGTCGAGGACACAGGCTTTTGGGCGAGTATTCCGCTTTGGCTTGTAACGATACTCGGCTCGTTATTCATAACGGTACTGTCATTCATAATGATTATGACCGTGTACGGCAGATTTTTTAAGCTGTATATCTATACGGCGATAGCTCCCGTTCCCCTTTCGTCATTCGCCGGGGAAACAACATCATTTATGGGAAAATCGTTTTTGAAATCATATGTCGGAGTTTGTATGGAGGGAGCTGTTATTGTGCTTTCGTGCATTATATTTTCTGCATTTGCGTCAAACAGTACGCCGACCATTGACACAAGCATTACAACCGTCACGATGATATGGAAATACATCGGAGAGATCATTTTTAATATGCTCGTTTTGGTAGGTTTAATCAAAGGAGCAGACAGAATTGTAAAAGAATTATTCGGAACATAAAGGAGGATTTTTATATGAGTTACAAAAATAACGCTATCAGCAGCGACGATCCGAAAGCAATCGAAAAGCTGACTGAAAAACTGCATAAATGCGAAACAGAACAGGAATTTATGAAAAAGGTAAATGTCTACTACAAGAAAAACGGAACTTGCGTAGGCTGTGAGGGTGTTTCGGACGAGCTTGCGGCAAAGCTTGATGAAAATATAAAACAGGCGTATTCGTGGGATAAACAGCCGTTTCCGTCGTACCGCCTTACAAATAACAATGCCGAAATACGCAGACTGAAAAAGCGTATCGAAAACCTTACGGCAACGCAGAATACAGAATTTGTCGGTTGGAAATTTAACGGCGGCGAAGCGGTCATAAACGAAGATAAAAACCGTTTGCAGCTAATATTTGATGAAAAACCGAGCGAAGAACAAAGAACGATATTAAAGCCTAACGGTTTTCGCTGGGCACCGAGCGATAAGGCTTGGCAAAGACAGCTTAATCACAACGCTTTCTATGCGGCAAATCGGATAGATTTCATAAAACCCGAAAGCGATGAAAAACCTACCGATTTGCAACCCAAAGCACCGAAAAAGACCGAGCCGGAAAGATGAGGTGTTTTTTTGTGAATAAAATATTTTGCGGAAACGCAGTTGATGTATTGCGTTCGTTCCCTGCGGAAAGCGTAAATATGTGCGTAACCAGTCCGCCGTATTACTGCTTGCGTGATTACGGCATAGAGGCACAAATCGGAAACGAGCAAACGCCGTATGAATACATACAGAATTTACTACTTGTTTTTAATGAGGTAAAGCGTGTGTTAAGGGCTGACGGTACACTTTGGCTAAACATTGCTGACAGTTATGCCGGAAGCGGTAAAGGCGGCTGGAACAAACAAATATCCGAATGGAGCAATAAAAATCTTAATCCTCAACACAACCCGTCTTGTTATAATATGCCCAAGATTTGGCACGGAATAAAAGCAAAGGATATGATAGGCGTTCCGTGGCTGCTTGCCTTTTCCTTGCGTGAAAACGGCTGGTATTTACGCTCGGACATTATATGGCACAAGAAAAACTGTATGCCGGAGTCTGTCAAAGACCGCCCCTCAAAGTGCTATGAGCATATATTTCTGCTTTCAAAATCATCAAAGTATTATTATGATTATGACGCAGTAAAAGAGCCTGCGGCACAGAGCAGTATATTAAGATACAGCCGTGGGGTGTCGGATAAAACAAAGTATAGGGACAGAAAGCAAGGTATATTTATGCCGAGGGATAAAACGGATTTTTCGGATATGCGAAACAGGCGCGATGTGTGGAGCGTGGCGATAAATGCGTCGCATATTCCGGGGCATTTTGCGATATATCCCGAAAAACTCATTGAGCCGTGCATTATGGCAGGGTCAGCTGTCGGCGGTGTTGTCCTCGATCCATTTTTCGGCAGCGGTACAACAGGCATTGTTGCAGTGAAAAACAGCCGAAAATTTATCGGCATAGACATTAACCCCGAATACTGCAAAACGGCACGGGAACGCATTTTACAACTGACCAATGAAACGGAGGTAATCAATTTTGGAAATAAGAATCAATAAGGAAATTAAGGACTATCACGAAAGCCTGTTTTTCGGACTTTCCACACGGCAGTTTATCTGTTCTGTGGCGGCGGTCGGAGCCGCTGTCGGGATATACTTCGGACTTAAAAACTATATCGACAAAGAAACGGTATCTTGGCTTTGTATTGTGGCGGCAGCACCTATTGCTGTTACCGGCTTTTTCAAATACAACGGTATGAACTTTGAAGAATTTGTCGGAGCGTGGTTTA
>ERZ857757.2255-NODE-2255-length-12940-cov-3.095382_pt1 | contig 12940 bp, 10 predicted proteins | sample MGYA00519764_ERZ857757 | MGnify/ENA primary metagenome ERZ857757 (study PRJEB31778, sample SAMEA3449359) | human gut metagenome | biome: human gut; feature: human-associated habitat; material: faeces | place: United Kingdom | collected 2010/2012 ... | reverse complement strand
GGCTTGCCGGTATGCTTGTCCCAGATAATGGTGGTTTCCCGTTGGTTAGTAATACCGATTGCGGCTACTTCATCTGCCGGGATGCTGCTCATTAGTAAAGCGTCGATCAAAACGCCGTATTGAGAAGCGTAAATTTCCATCGGATCGTGCTCTACCCATCCTGGACGGGGCATGATCTGCTCGTGCTCCTTCTGGGCCATGCCGACGACCGTACCTTCGTGATCGAACACGATGAATCGTGTACTACCGGATTAGACGGTCGTACACACGTTTATATCCTACCTCGTTGTTCCCTGATCAATTGCAGCGCAATACATGATTGAAAAATGATCGATCACTCGGATTTGCGGCACGGGCGCAATCTTGCGGATGGCGTCGTAGTTGACTGAATGTGGAGTACGAAAGGAATTGTGGGGATACGACTGCGATGAAGGGATAATGTCTTCAAACCAGTGATTACACATGTCGATCGCATCACCCCTCCCATGCCCTCCTTCTCCATATTCAAGCTCTGTTCAATATACAATTTGCCCACCTTTTCCCATTCACTATCATCATCCTTCGGCGTGCACTTTTCCTTTTTCCCGTACTGCCGTGATATGGAGGACGTTGACAAGCGAAACAACCGTTTAGCCACCGTCTTGGAAGCATCGGTTCCCTTCTTGCAAGTAGGACGCGTTTTGCGATTTGTTACGACGCAGAATGAAGATACCTGCTCGCTCCGATTGCTCAATTCCTTCTTCTACACATGTATAGCTTTTCCCCTTTCGTAAGGTGCCAGGGTCCTACCGAGGGACTCCGCTCCTGCAGACCGCGATGAACGCGCCGTTGGAGGACGATCACGTCTGGGAGTCGTCTTTCTTTCATTTTGTAACACTGCAGCTACTGGAAGTGCTGTTTGGAGTCACGGAAGTGTTCGACGGACTACGACGACCAATACAATCGTCTTCGCAGCTACGGTTACGGGGAGACCTTCATGAAGAACGAGGGAGTGATTGGGGACATTCTGCGCGACATCAACCGCACCTTTCCGACGCACGTTCTGTTCCGTTCGAGCGGAGGGATGGGTCAGATCATGCTAGAGAACGTGCTGCGCTCGCTGAACGAGTACTTCCCCGACATCGGGTACTGCCAGGTAGGTCCACGGCGGTTGTGGGACGCAGGGGATGAACTTCGTGGTGGGCGTGGTGATTCTGGGAATCACGGACCCGCACGGGTGGGGCTTCAGCGCGGACGCGTCGAAGCAGGAGTCGATCGTGCAGCGCACGATGACGTGGGTTTAGAGCGTGGACGACACGCAGACTGTCGCAGTCGCAGGTGGAGCGGCGGACGTTCGCGCTGGTGGTGAACTTCATCCAGCTGCTGGGGATGAAGGGGCTGTGGAGCGCGGGCATCCCGGAGCTGAAGCGGTTCATCTTCATCCTGCAGCGGTACATGGAGTGGTCCCGCGTCCTCGCCCTCACGCAGAGAGCTGTGTCCGCGCGTGGTGGCGCACTTCGACCGCGTCGGCTACGACACCTCCATCATCGTCTCCAAGTGGTTCATGACGCTCTTCGCCTACGTAACGCCCGGGACGCCTCCTCTCCAGACCCTCCCCCTCACGCTGCTCTACCGTCTCTGGGGCACCATCCTCTGCGACGTGGGTCTGTTGCCCCTCCCCCATCTAGGGCTGGGTCGGCGTGCTGCGCATCGCCCTGGGGCTGCTGCGCTGCTTCGAGCCCACGCTGCTGCGTCTGGACCTCGTGGGCCTCTCGCTCTTCATGAAGGACCTGCGCGACCGCCAGCTCCAAACCCCGGCCCAGCGCGCGCAGCTGCTTTCCTCCATCCTGGGCGTTTCATCGGTCACGGAGTGCAGCTTCCGCGCGCTGGACGAGGAGTACGCGCGGGTGGCGACGCGACGGGCGACGCTCGACTACACGCCGCGCGCGTGGCGACCGAACCGCCGTCTCACCCAGAGATCGCGCGGAGCTGCTGCGGCGACAGTCGGCGGCGCGGCGGGACGTGGGGAAGATCCGCGGGCAGCTGGAGCGGGTGAGCGAGCGGGAGCTGGCGGCGAAGGAGCGGTGGCGGGAGGCGGCGGGGGCGTTTCGGCGGGCGGAGGAGGAGCTGGAGGAGCAGGCGGAGTTCAAGCGGCAGCTGCTGGCGCAGGTGGAGACGCTCTTCTACAACGAGCAGTACGCTGCGCAGCCTGCCAGCGACGAGGAGCTGGCGCGCCGGGTTAAAATCGCCCGCCAGGGTCACAAAATCGATGCGTTTTTCTATACGTCCGTCACGCCGGGCTATCTGACGGCGGCGGTAGAAGCCCTGTGAATTGAAAAGCCGTATAAAATGCTCTTTGACTCTGCGAAGACTTGGCTTGGAGGTAAAAAAGATGAAGAAGATTCTGTCCGCAATGACCGCTTTGATCCTGATCCTTTCCGTGCTCTGTGCCGGCGCGCTGGCCGAAGCAGCCGACATCACCGGCAAGTGGTATGCCAGTCTCTTTGGCATTTCGGTCACGATGTCCCTGAACGAAGACGGCAGCTACGTCCTGCAGATGGACATGGAGGACGAGGAACCCAGCGAGGGCACCTGGGAGTTTGACGGCGCTGCCCTGGTCATGGACAAGAGCTCCGATACCGAGATGACGCTGACCTACGACCCCGAAGCCGTCAGCTTCTGTGCGGAACAGGACGGCATTGAGTTCCTGTTCACGCGTGAAATGCCCGTAGCCTTTGAGGCCGCTCCCGTCCGCGCGGATGCGGCCATTGAGGAATTCGCGGGGGCATGGACTTGCACGCTGATCGACGCCATGGGCATTCAGGCTCCCCCGGAGATGATGGACATGTATGCGGGCGTCACGATCGAAGGCAGCTCTGTGACACTCGCGATCCCCGACCTTCTGAGCTCCGAAGAGGTTACGGTCGAGTGCACGTTTGCCGACGGCGCGCTGACGGCCATTGTTCCTTCTGAGAGCGAGTATATCGATGATATGGCCTTCACCATTCAGCTTCTCGAAGACGGATCGATGAGCATCGCCACTTCCTTCCTGGACGAGCCCATGGTGTTCTACATGACCGCGGAGGCTATTCAGGAATAAACCGTTTGACATTTTGAATATCGCAGAGGCGGAGCGATTTACTGCTGCCGGCTTCCCGGCAATGGAGAGCTGAAAGCTGGCAGCGTTTTCATAGAAACATTTGCATGTGGTGGGAAAGGATGTGTCTGAATGAGAAGGATACTTTGCATTTTGCTGATCTGTCTGCTGCTGCCCGTCGGCGCGCTGGCAGAGGCCCGGCGCGGCGACGGGGGTGAGGAAGTGTATGAGATCCAGCAGCTGCTGTTTGATACCGGTTTTCTGTTTGAGGAGCCGGACGGCGTATTCGGCAGGAACACCGAGGCGGCGGTCAAGTGGTTTCAGGAAACCTGGAACCTGCCCGTCACCGGCGTGGTGACGGAGGAGGACCGCATGGCGATGTACGATTGCTGGCACAGCCTGTTCAATCCCGACGGAACGCTCATCGAGGGCGAACCGCTGCCCGACGATCAGCTGGAACCGCAGCCGCTGAGCCCCGATATTAAGGGCGATCTGCCCACCGGCGGTTCCGAGGGGGATTATCCCGTCTACTGTATTCGCTACATGGAAACGGACGGCGACGAGCACATCGAGTATTGCGGCCGGCATGCAGCGATCGCGGAGAGCGCAGATCTGGCAAATCAGACGGGCATTCAGCCGGAAACGCCCATCTGCCAGCAGTGGGAGGATGCGATCAACGCGCTATACGACGAATGGATGGACGCGTCGGACGAAGAAACGAGGGCATTGATCGCGTCCTCCAAGGCCACTTTCTTCGTCTGGATCAACCAGCAGCGCGTGACATTGACGATGCAGGGAGATGCAGACGTCGAGTCAGTCCTTGAAACGGCTCTGTGCAGCCAGTGCGTGGACCTGTGCGCGATTGTTCAAGCCTTGCAGGAATAGCATTTTATTAAGAAATGAAGTCTTTGATTGCCGCCTTGACCCTGATATTGCTGATGTGCTGCCCAATCGCGCCGGGCATGGAACCTGCGGATATCGGGGTGATCGAATCCTTTTTCTGCTCGTACCGCGGCGAATCCGCCGATGCAATCTGCAGCTATGAAATCCGCAGGACGGACAGAGGATATCTGGCCGACATCAGTCTGCTCGCCGGAAACAGGCGCATCATCCTCTCCATGACCGGGGAAGAGGTGACGGCGCTGGCAGAGATTCTGGGCGATCTGTCGGCCTGGGATGGCTTTTCCGAGGACAATCCCAACATGCTGGACGGCGAGAGCTTTCGTCTGAACATCGCCTATGTCGACGGTGTGGGCGTGACTGCTCGGGGCAGCAACGCCTTCCCGGAGGGTTATTTCAAGGTGAAGTCGGCGATCCGTGATTTTTTCTTCAACTTAATGGACCAATACGGAATTGATGACTATGCCATCGATTAAAAGGAGGAATCTCTTTTGACAAAGCGAATCATTGGACTGCTTCTGGCGCTGCTTCTGCTAGCCTGCATGCCCGCGCTGGCGGAGGAGCCGAAGTGGTCGTATGACAACTACAACATGTATCTGAAGCTGGACGGCGACCTGAGCGGCGATGTGACGATCCCCTCCGAGGTGGACGGCTATCTGGTCAACGCCATCGAAGACAATGCCTTTTACGAGCAGCACGAAATCACTTCCCTGACGATGCCCGATTCGCTGCGCGCCCTCAAGGGCGGCGTCATCTCCTCTATGGATAGCCTGACCCAGGTGACGCTGAACGACGGCCTGGAGTACCTCGGCAGCAACTTTTCCAGCTGCAACGCGCTGACCAGCGTGACCGTTCCGGCCAGCGTGCGCATCGTGGAAGGCGCCTTCTCCAACTGCGCAAATCTGAAAGAGATCCGCTTTGAGGGCGCCTGCCCGATGTTCATCGGCGCGGAATGGTGCTTCTTCATGATGCCGGAGGATTATGTGATCTACGTGCCCGACGACCAGCTGGACGCCTACGCGGCCGCGCTGAAGGATGCCAATGGCGCGGCGGACCACCTCCAGCCCAGCGGCAAGAGCGCTGCCATCCCCGAAAAGGAAAACAATGAGGATTGGTTTGTGTTCGACGCATCCACCGGCGCGATCACCGGCTATCGCGAGTATCACGCCTACGTGGAAATCCCGGAAACCATCGGCGGCGTGCCGGTGAAGTCCGTCGCCGAAAACGCCTTCAGGAGCGGCTATTCCGTCTATGGCATCGTGTTCCCCGAAGGCCTGGAGCGCATCGACGCGGGCGCATTCGCGTACGCCAGCAGTCTCGCCTATGTGAAGTTCCCCACCACGCTGAAGACCATCGGCGACGACGCGTTCTTCAGCGCGCAAATCGGCCGGATTGACTGGAGCGAGGGTCTGGAGGAGATCGGTGCGCGGGCGTTCCAGTACGACACGTCGGCCATCCTCTCCCTCCCCGAAACGGTGAAGACCATCGGCGAAAGCGCCTTCGAGGACTCCTGGTGCCAGAAGCTGTACCTGGGCGGCAATGTGGAGTCCATCGGCTCCCGCGCCTTCGCGGGCACCCCGCTGAACTACCTGGTCTTCGACCTCTACGCGCCCATCGACATCGCGCCGGATGCGTTCGTCGAAACGGATGTGGCCGACCTGGATCTGCCCTGGGACTGCTCCTTTGAAAACCGCGACGCCTACGCAGAGCTGCTGAAGGACCAGTGCCCCGACTGTACCGTGTGGATCAACAACCCCCACAGCGCCGGCGTGGCGGAATTCCCGGTGAACGAGACGGAAATCACCACCATCGAAGACGGCGTGTGGACGGTCTACAACGGCAGCCAGGCCGACCTGACTGTTTGGACAGTCTACGATGAGATCAAAGTCACCGCACTGGGCGACGGCCTGTTCAAGGGCAATAAGACCATCCGCTCCTTCTATCCCCACCACTGCGGCTGGTTCACCACCATCGGCGCGGAGGCCTTCGCCGACAGCAGCGTGGAATACGTGGAGCTGTTCGGCTCCATCACCGAAATCGGCGACGAGGCCTTCCGCAACTGCACAAACATCACCGAACTGACCCTGCCCGAATCGCTGACCACCATCGGCTCTGGCGCTCTGGAAGGCTGCACCGGCATCACGGAGTTGACCCTGCCCGAATCGCTGACCACCATCGGCGCCGGCGCGTTCAAGGGCTGCACCGGCATCGCGGAACTGACCCTGCCCGCTTCCCTGACCAGCATCGGTTCCGGCGCTCTGGAGGGCTGCACAGGGCTGGAGAAGCTCACCGTGTGCTGCGACCCGGCCATTCTGCCGGAGGACATGGCCGATGTGTTGACAAGCATCGATGAAGTCTACATCTCCGCCGATGCCACCGGCGCGCAGGTGCGGCAGCTGTCCGCACTGGTCGGTCGCCCCTGGTACGATCCCGTTCCCCGAGAGGGCGAGCCTCAGAGTCGCTTTGTGGAGATGCCCTATGAGCCCCTGCCGGGCGACGATTTCTGGTACGACGAGGAGTACAGCCGCCTGGACGCCTATCAGGGCTACGAGCTCAACCTGATCCTGCCCCGCGAGATCGACGGTGTACAGCTGACGATGATCGGCGGCGGCATGATGAACCGCGCCGCTTACGGCGACAACTACGATGTAGAACTGCCGGTGGTTTCCGTGGTGATTCCGGAGAACTACACGGAGATTCCCGCCTATGCCTTCAGCAACTGCGATACACTGGAGACGGTGATCTGCTACGCGCCCATTGAAAACCTGTCGGACGGCACGTTCAAGGGCTGCACCAATCTGCGCGAGGTGATCTTCGTCAACGGCGTGCGCAGCCTGGGCGACTACGTGTTCTCCGACTGCCTGAGCCTTGAGGCGGTCTATCTGGGCGCTTATGTGGAGAACGCCAGCGAATCCGCGTTCCAGGACGAGTTCGGCGTCGAATACTTCGCCCTCGAGGACTGCATCACCGATCCGGCGCAGCTGCCCGACGTGGATGCGCTGCTGGCGGCAGTGAAGTGCGATCCCATGCCCGAGCCGACTCCCGCGCCCACGCCCGAACCTGCCCTGCCCGTCGGCGCGGAGGGAGAGCCCTTCTTCGGCGAATGGCACGGAATGTCCATGGAGATGGACGGCGAGACTTTCAGCTTCGACGATTTCGATATGGTCATGGACCTGACCCTCAACGAGGACGGCACCGCCGCGCTGTTTGACGGCGAGGAGACGGATTTGACCTTCTGGAAGGTCGAGGACGGCGTGGCCATCATCGACACCATGCGGGGAAGCATCCAGCCCGACGGCTCCCTCTGCCTGGAGGAGGACGGCTCAAAGCTGTACTTCACCCGCAGCGCGGCGGCTTCCGGAGCGGAGGCGGTCACCACGCCCGAGCCTGAGACGGCCGTCCCCGCGTCGGACGACATGGCCGCTTACATCGGCGCCTGGCACGCCTGCTATCTCGTCACCGGCGGCATGACCGGCGACCCCCGCAGCGCGTTCAATCTGGACATTGTGCTGGAGTTGAACGGAGACGGCACAGGCAGCCTGACCTTCCCGGAGCCGGAAGCGCACGTCTGGTATCAGGATGCGGAGAGCGGCGCTGTGTTCTTTGGCGACGGCGGCGACGCGCCGGATATGCCGCTGACGCTGCTGGAGGGCGGTTTCCTCCAGTATGGCAGCACCGCCGGCGACGGCAATGCGCTGGGCGGCTACATCATCTTCAGCCAGGATCCGAACGCCGTCTGGACGCCGGAATTTGCAGATGAACCGCTTGTTTCGGCTACGAAGTCCCCGTCCGCCCCGGTCACCGCTGTGGACGGTTCTGCGGAAGATCGACTGGAACGGAAATTCATCTGCACCAGCGCAGACATAGACGGCTACGCGATGGACGCGGCCATGCTGGGCGGCGAGTATTCCATGACCTTTCATGCCGATGGCACGATGGATTTCGTCATGGTTGGAACCAGTATTCCCGGCCTCGTTTGGACACAGGGCGTCGTGCAGACCGACGCCGGCGAAGCGGCGGCCTTCCTGGTGGATTATTACGGAAACACGCTGGAAGCGGTGTGGACCGAGGAAGGCTTCGACATGAATTACTTCGACTCCATGCTGATGCACTTTGCGCCTGAGGCGTAAAGTGCGTCAGCCGGAACAGAAAAGGGATGGATGATCAATTATGTATTTGACGGTCAGCATACCATTGAGGCAGTAGCACTTGTTTCAAATTCCCGCGAGACGCCTGTCTGGTGCATGATATACGACCATCTCTGTTACGAACATGAAGCGCACATTTTTGCTGAACAGCAAAAGCATCATCGATCTGTCGCTCCCTACGATACCTTCAATGCGCATCTCGAATCCGGCAGTGAAAAGCATCTTCTCATCCGTGACCTGGTTTTGTCATATAATCTGGAACTTGGTTCAACACAGAAACGGCATGGAACCATCTGTGCGATCGCCGCACTGGAGAATATCTTCGATACTTACGGTTACCATGTCCTTGATAAAGCCTTACGCATGCTGGTCAGCACATGGGAAGGTGAAATGTACTCGTTGTCGGGCAACACGCTCAATGCAATGGCTCGTCTGATTGCGGCATACGGCGATGCACTTAATGAGGAGACATTCAAGGAACGTTTAGGGCTGATCCCAATGAAAACCATCATTCGCACAGCCCGTGAAAGGCGTCCGGGTTCACTTGGCTACGCGGAGGCAATGCTTGTGTTCTACAACAAAAAATGCCGATACCGTCTGTCAATGCGCAAGCTCTACGGTACTGCCAGCGATGAAGATGATCTTGACGATGATGACGATTCGAATCCCGATGAGTAAAAAGTGGTCTGTGCCTACAATTTGGGCGCAGACCACTTTTCAACGAAAAAAAAGCGGCACTCAAGGAGAAATAACTCCGAGAGTGCCGCTTTAGTTGGGTTATTCGATTGTTTTGCTGTACTTGCCGGAAACCCAGCCGATCTGCGCATTAACCACGATAGCATGCCAGCCGTTTCCGGCGGTGGCGATCCATTCGAAAGTCGCGCCGTCCTTCACAGAGGTGATGCGGCCATACTTCGTGTCGTTGCCCACACGAATGTTGACAGAGCCGCTGTCGCACACAATGCGCACCCGCTTGACGGAGGGTGTCGCCTCTTCGGGCGTTTCAGTGTCAGGCGCGGAATCAGCCTTGCCTTCGTCATCATCTGCCACAGCATCCATCAAAGCCTGATGGGTTTCACTGCCATAGAGGCCGTCCTGCTTGATGCCGATCTTCCGCTGGAACGCCTTGAGGGCCTTTTCAGTTTCAGAACCGAACTCACCGTCAGCACCATACTTGGGCAGACTGTATTCCAGCTGCAGGAGGAATTCCTGCATGGCCTTCACGTCGGTCCCCTTGCTGCCATTCTTCAGAGTACGAGTGCCCAGAGTGTACACGGTTTCTGCGGTATCTGGCTTCACATAGCTGCCACCGGTGAACACAGCATCGCCGTAATCCACGAAGGGAAGCTGAAACCAGTGTGTCCATTTGCGGGAGGACACCTTGGTCTTCACACAGCCATACGAAAAACCGCGCTCCTCGACAGCGTAACCGTCACCGACATACACACCGACATGCCCGTCGGAGCGAAGTGCAACGCCTGGGATCTCGGGCAGCGTGTCAATCGTTCCCCAGGCACAGCCTTTGCTCTTCGCATAGGTGAACATGCCATTGGCGGACTTGTCGGGGTAGCCGTTGCCGCCATACTTGCTGGAGAAGGTCTTGTCGGTGCCAATTGCTTCAGCAACGCCCACGCCGCCGCTCGTCCAGTTGTAGCCCTTGATGAGGCCAACGCAGTCAGCGCAGACCTTCTTATTGGCAATATCCTGCTTATAGCGGGCAGTGCGGGAGTCCTTGTAATGGGACGGATACTGCTTGGCCTTTCGGCTTCGCAGGGACTCAGTACACTTGTAGACAACCGTGCCGTACCAATAGGGCTGGCCCAGCATGGATAGACAGAAGGCAACGAAGTGTTCACTGGTATAAGGAATATTGATTCTTTCGCTCATGATTTCCTCCAATCAAAAGAGCAGCGGTTATGCGCCGCTGCCCTGGTCGGTCGTGGTATCGTCAATTCGATTGTGAAGCTGAGCAAGAATGCTCTTCATCTTTTCCGGGATAGGCAGTCCAAGGTGTGCCGCATTCTCCAGCAGGGATACACCCTCATTGGACAGGTAGAAGCACACCACGGCGCCGCGCAGAGCATTGCCGGTGCCTACCACATGAAGATCAACGATGTGGGCAACACCCACCAGCATGATAATGAGCACCTTCTTACAGATACCCTTAAAGCCAACGCTGGAGGACAGCTTCTTGTCTGCCACAGCGCACATGAGGCCGGTGACATAGTCCACGGCCATAAAGATCAGAAGTGCAGTCAGCAAACCGTCCATACCTCCCAGAAAGTAGCCGAGCCAGCCGCCGACAGCCGCAATGGCCATCTGGAGCTTGGCCCAAATGATGTCGATAGGTGTACTGCGTCATGCGCATGGTCACTTCGAAGCCCAGACGCCTTGCAACCACACGAACGGCGTCACCGAGGAAGATATCGGAAAGCGCCGCGAACTGCCTGTACTCCTCGGTATCCTTGCAGTTCACGAAGTCCACTTTCAACGTGACCGTGGGCATATCGCACCCGGCATCGTATTCGGCCTGCGCGGCGTTGCGCATGTCCTGATAACAGGAGGTCAGGCTCTTGTAGTTATCGCCTTCAGCCACTTCCTTGGCTTCGGACACCGGAAGGTGAATCCATTTCGGATGCGGGAAAGCGTCGATATTCGGGCTGTCAACGTACAGTTCCGGGAGATACAGCACATTGCCGTCTGCGTCCTCGCCCGTGGGCATGATGCGTGTGACGGCATCAGTCATATCCACATCGATGGAGATGCCGGTAAGGTTCTTCTTTTCGCGGATCTGCACCTCGCTGTCCGTACCTACGCGGCTGACAAGGAACACGTCATACCAGTCGCGGACGAGCTCGGCACCATACTTGGAAGTCAAACCGTTCTCACCCAGCAAAGCCTCCACCGGGTTGATGTTCACAAAAGAGACATCCGAAGCCGTGCTCTCCAGATCGGAGTAGAACGTGAAGTCGTGCTCGGACAGGCAGCCATCCGAAATGCTCTTCACGACGGATGCGCCTACAGCATCAGAGGCAGGCTTCACGCTTTTGATCATGTTGTCCAGCAGATCATAGAAGATATGCCGGGCATACACCGTGACCTTATCCAGTTCAGGCACCACACGGTAGATGCGGAAGGGCTGATCTCTCAGCTGGCGTGCCTCGACCACATCATTGCGGAAGCCCACATGGGTGGTCGTGCTCTGCTGTTCCGTGCGCACATAGGTAAGGTACTCGGAGGACATGTAGCCGTGCTTGCCGTCCGGGCAGGTTACTTCATACCAGGAGGACGAGGTTTTCTCGATGACGATAACCTCAGTGCCTTTCTTGTACTTGCCGAGGATCTTGTACTTCGTGCCTGTGCCGGAGCGCAGACGAAGCGGATCACGGTTGGTGCTGACCTTGTAGACTTCCACGTCATAAGTAGTAGTCTGGTACTGCTGCGTGACCAGATTGATCTGCGGAGTCATCGCTGCAGGCACAGGAACGCGAAGGATGCCGCCGTCCGTGAGTTTTCGCCACTTGTCCCGCTCATCAATAGGGTGAACAAGTGTCAATTCCCATTCGCCGTTCAATGTTTCAGTTACAGTGCAGGATGTCGGACAGACTGCACCCAGACCGTTGTTTGAAAAGTCTGTACAGTCAGCAGGATATACACAAATCAACGGTTTTTCCTCCTTTCGGGCATGATAAAAGCGCCACCCGTATGAGTGACGCCTTGTACATAATTAGCTGTTGGTTATTTCCATTCGTTCTTCAAAATGGCATACTGCATGGTATTCTCGTAAAGCGGTGTGCCGTCCGGATTCTTGACAAAGGAGACAAACTCCATAAACAAGCCTTCACGGCGCATGCCGAGTTTCTCACACAAATGTTGAGATGCGAGGTTGTAGTCCTCGGTATAGGCATAGATGCGGCGCGCACCCTTTTGGCTGAACAGATAGTCAAAGAATGCTTTTGCGGCTTCATAGGCGTAGCCTTTGCCATGGTAGTCTTTATTCAGCATCCAGCATGGGCTGAAGGTATCTCTCGCTGCTTCTATTTCATCAGGGGCAGTGGCTTCAGCATGTGCATTGATCTCACCAATGACCTTACCTGTTTCCTTCAGGACGATTGCAAAATAGAGCTCAGGGTCTTCCGCACGTTCCTGCACAGCAGCTTTAGCTTCGTCAATGGAATTCAGCTTCATGCAGGCAAAGCAGTTTACCATCACGTGCGAGATTACGCCTTGAGATTTTGGCTCAGTTGTCCGATGAAGAATGCACCAATATTCTCCAGAAAACATTGAATTACAGATCCAAAATCAGAAAGCCGCGCCGTGAACTGGCTGCTGCATTGGGAGCCATGGGTAAAATTGGATAGTAAAACCGGACAACGGGATATATCGCCTGTTGTCCGGTTATTTTTGATTAAGCAGTTAGTTTCAAGGGCTCGTCACCGAAGCTTTCTAGCCATTCCTGTACTTCATCCAAGGATGCGGTGTACATGCAATCAAGGATCCGCATACATGTTCTTTGCCGCCTTGTCTCAGCAAGACGAAACCCGGCTTTTTCAATCAGTTCCCGGGAAAGCCAAGGTGGCAACTTCATGGCGATGCACATGGCCACAACCCTATCCTCGGAGTAGCTATCAGCTTCGCCTGTACGGTACCGGCTAATGGTTCTCTCGGATATTTGGGATGCCCACGCCAGATCTTCGATTGTTATATGGTTTAGCTTCATCACGTAGCACAAAGCCTTGGGAAAAGAGCGCGGTAGGTTATCAAGAACATCGTTCATTTTCCGGATGCGCTCTGGCGGTGAAAGCTTTCCCTTCGG
>ERZ857757.2254-NODE-2254-length-12940-cov-3.793946_pt1 | contig 12940 bp, 9 predicted proteins | sample MGYA00519764_ERZ857757 | MGnify/ENA primary metagenome ERZ857757 (study PRJEB31778, sample SAMEA3449359) | human gut metagenome | biome: human gut; feature: human-associated habitat; material: faeces | place: United Kingdom | collected 2010/2012 ... | reverse complement strand
CATCAGGCCCCGCCAGTCACTTGACTCGCGGGGCCTGTTCTTTTCTTGCTCGGTCCCGTTCTTCTCCCCCTACATTCTCTTAGTTAGTTTCCTTCTTGTAAGATGTCGTATTTCTTGTACGTATTAGTGTTACTATGTTTTCTCATGCTTTTGCCGCCGGGGCGCTTCTTGGAACTGCCATGTCTCCGCTTGTTTGCGTATCTGCCGCAGAAAGATCGCCTGTGGCGGCGGCTGAAGATGTAGTGGCGCGTGTAACTCCCTCGGCAAAGGGGGCTGTCTTGTTCCACTTAAATCCGGATCAGGGCAACAAGATCACTATTTCCGGTATTGCCGGAGGTATCCGGGTGGAGGCGTCAGATGTGCGCCGCTTGGTGGCGGGTTATGGATGGTATTTAAAGAATATAGCCAAGGTCCATTTTTCGTGGAACGGAAATCGGATAACGCTTCCTTCCCCTTTGCCGGTTCCCGCCAGTCCGGTTACGGTAGAAAGCCCGTGGAATATCGTTTTTGCCTATAATTACTGCACCCTTTCTTATACGGCGGCTTTTTGGGATTGGAACAGATGGCAGCGGGAGATTGATTTTCTGGCGTTGAATGGGTTTACGCATGCGCTGGTAACGGCGGGTTTGGAAAAGACATGGGAAGATTTTTTGACAGGCTTGGGGTATCCTCGGGAAAAAGCTCTTCGTTTTATCCCTAATCCGGCATTTGCCGCCTGGTGGAATATGGGAAACCTGGAAGGCCACGGTGGTCCGCTGAGCCAGCAACAGATAAATAAAATGGCCCAGATGGGAAGGCGCATTGTCTCCCGTATGGAACAGTTGGGGATGACACCTGTACTTCAGGGGTATGTGGGATTTGTTCCTTCTGACTTTCAGGAAAATGTCCGGATAGACGGATTGAAGCTTATTCCTCAGGGGGAATGGGTTAATTTCAGGAGGCCGTGGGTGGTGGATCCCACTTGCGAGGCTTTTCCCAAACTGGCCGCGGACTGGTACAAGGCTCTCCGCAAGGTATACGGCATTTCTGGAAAGATGTTTGGCGGGGATTTGTTTCATGAGGGGGGGCGGAAGGGGGATATTGACGTAACGCAGGCGGCACAGGCAGTGCAGAAAGCCATGCAAAAGGCTTCTCCGGGGGCTTTCTGGGTGATTCAGGCCTGGGGTGGAAATCCTACCCGAGAGTTGTTGTCCGGGTTGGATCCGGAGCGTGCGCTTGTATTGCAGCTTACCAAGGATATGGCTAACGGGGGAAAGAATTTAAGGACTTTTAATGGTATTCCGTGGGTCTGGTGCGAACTGGCGAACTTTGGAGGCAATACGGGAATGTACGGGGGGGTTCCCCTTCTGTCCCGGCTCGGAAGTGAGTTGTCCGGCTATAAGGATAAGGGACTGGTGGGCATGGGAACTTTGTCCGAAGGGCTTGAGACGAACCCCCTGCATTACGCCCTGTTCAGCGACCGTTTGTGGACTAGGGAGGATATTTCTGTCCGGGAGTGGCTTGGAAAGTACGCGCGCCAGCGTTACGGTTTCGCACCAAAGGCTGTCGTGAAGGCGTTGGAAGTTCTGTCTTCCTCCATCTATAACCCCGTTCGTTCTCAGGAAGGGTGTACGGAGTCTATTATTTGCGCCCGCCCGTCCTGGAATGTTCGAAAGGCATCCACATGGTCCAGCGGGGAGCGATATTATCACCTGGGCGATATTGTAAAGGCGGCGCGCGGTTATCTGAAGGCCGCGAATGATCAGCCGAATTTGGTGAAAAAGGAGACGTTTCGTTATGATTTGGTGGATGTTGTGCGTCAGGCTCTTGCGGACGCTGCTTTTTACCAGCTTCAACAGGTCAGGAGTGCTTTTGATTCCGGAGATTTGGCTGCGTACAGGAAACAGGTAAAGCGTTTCCTGTCTCTGATTTCAGATATGGATGCCCTTTTGGCGACGGATAGCCAGTTCCTATTAGGAACTTGGCAGAAAAGGGCTTTGGATTGGGGTGATTCCCGGCAGGAAAAAGCCTTGATGGACAAGTCTGCGAAGATGCTTATCACTACGTGGATTGATCAGGTTCCCCGGTCTCTGAATGATTATTCCAATCGTCAGTGGGCCGGGCTTGTTTCCGATTTTTATTTGCCTCGGTGGAAGAATTTTTTTGAATTTCAGATGGATGTCCTGACCGGAAAGAAGACGCGTGATGCCGCCCATGCCGCATTTATGGATAAGATGGTTCGGGATGAACTGGCCTTTGCCGGAAATGGGAAAATATATTCTGCCAAACCGGCGGGGGATACTTTGGCCGTTGCTAATCGTGTGATGAATACCCACCGGGAAATGTTGGACGCCCTGAGTGCGGAAGAAAAGCATTCCTCGGGCAGTCCATGGGAACTCCAACAAGGTTCTCCGTTGCAGTTTGATGTGACGGATCAGGTGACTGCTTCTGGCACATATACTGCTACTTTCCAGTGGAAGAATGGCCCCAGCGCCTTGAAAATCCATTCTGTCAGATTATACGAGGGTAACAGGGAGGTGGCTTCCGATGTTCATGAGGGCAGAACTGGCGTGGAAAATAAGGATAATATTTACAGACTGGAATTGAAGAAGTACAGAACCAACCTTGATTCCTATATCCTGAAGGCAGAAGTAAGCGGTGTTTCTCAGGGCGCTTCCAAAGGAGAAATGGTGTTGAAAAAACTGGTGGATTGAGAAGTGGACAGGAAGTTGTGCAGGGATGGGAGAAAAGGCGGTTATACGTGCAGGCTTTTCCATTTGTCCCGGAATCAGTTTGTTTCCCTCGCCGAAAAAAGGAAGAAGGGGGAGATTTCCCCCCTTTCTTCCTTGAAAGATGGCATGGTGATAAAATTTATCGGCGGTGGCGTAACAATAGAGCGCTAAGACCGAACAGACCCAGCGTAGCGGTTGCCGGTTCCGGAACCACTTCATTACTTGTGGAGAAGTTTACTGCCGACAAATACATGCCCTCCCAAGAGTTCAGGATATTGTTTTTATAGGTGCCGGTTCCGCAGCCGCTATGCATGTCCAGAGAAAGGCTGTTTAAATAGACGGTTTCGGGAAGTGTTGCTTCCTTTCTATTCGTGGCGGCGGACATAACGGAAGAAGACGATTGGGTCGCAGAGCCAAAGTAGTTGTTGGCGGTGTTAGTGTTCGTGGTGGAGAATATGGTGGCTGCTTGGGCGGTTCCCAACGATAAAAAATGGAGATAACAGAAATAATGGGTTTCATCTTTGGGCTGGAAATATAACTTGATACAATTGATATGCACTGGGAAAAAAATCTATCGAATTTAGAATCGTTTTTTGAAAAACATGAAATATATTGATGTTATAAAGAAATATTCAATTTATTTAAAATTTTAGATGGAAAACGATTAGTAATAGTCTTTTTTATTTCATTATCGGTATTATCCGAGAAAAAAATCATGACCCAATGGTAAATACCGGTTCTAGATTTTCTTTACTCCGGCACATAGCCAAAATTCCGTCCTCAGAAAACTCCTGCTTCCCGAAGCGGAATGGTCAGCCTACACAAGCTATTCTCTTTTAGAAGTAAATATTGACCTCGGATTCGCAATCCGTTTGTCGATATTCTTATTGTACTGCCCCGATTTATGCTCCGGTTCCAAAAGATGAGCTGTACAGGATCTTTTGTAGAGATGGATTTTTTTTTGAATATAGCCTTTTCGTTCAGAGGGCTGCCTGGTAAATGCTGAACATCAGAATGGCCATTCCCGTGAGGGCTGCGCCTGCAATGATGCCGGAGGCGGTGGGGACTTTATATTCCCGTGATTTGGCCTTGAAAAGATGGTCCGCAGCCCAGCCGAGCACAGCTCCTGTAAAGAAAAGGAAGGAGTCGTTCCACTGGATGGCCCAGGCCAGGCCGAAGCCGATGGGGGTGGGGAGCCATTTTCCTGTCCGGGGAATATAGCGGGGAATAAGCACCAGAATGAGTCCGAGAATACCGCCTGCAATGATGGAAAGCACCTTGATGCTGTGCAAATGGCTGAACCCCATGCCCAGTGCTTCCGCTGTGGCCGCCCATGTTCTGGCACCCGGAGCATTGAAAGCCTGGAGAGCGTTCGCATCCGGAACCATGGAGCGGAAGGCCAGCACCATGGCCACATAGCCCCCGGTGATGGAGGCGGTGCGGGTACCGCCGTCGGCCTGCAGCACATCGCAATCGATCTGCACCTGATTCTCACCCAACGCCTTCATGTCGACCACGCCGCGCAGGCTGCGGGGGTTAGCTCCCAGCAGGTAGCCTACTTTGAGGTCTACGAGCAGGTCTGCCGAGGAACTGGACGCTCCTGAAGTGATATTGGCCGCCATCAGGTTGGCTGTTACGTGCCCGGGTGCAATCCCTCCGAAGATGAGCTGTGTAACTTTTCCCATGGCTCCGGTGGGTGTAATATTGGCTTCTCCGGTGATTCGGCAGACGACCAGCGCCAGGAAAAAGGATATGACTACCGCGATGCAGCTCATCCAGTACGGAACGTTAAATGATGTATGAGCCAGATAGCCGAGAGCTCCCAGAGAGATAAGCTGGCCTGTCAGAAACCAGCTCATGGGCGTTTCTATTTTTTCCACATCTGTCAGTTTTCGTTTTTTACTCAGGGAAAACATGGCACCCAGGGAAGAAAAGGAACGAACAATGCTTTTCCATTGGAACAGGAAAGCCACAATGCTGGCGACGACCATGCAGGCGGTTCCTCCCCACAGGGTCCAGCTTACGCTCTCCCGATAACCTGCTCCCGCGGGAAGCAATTTCTGGCTTTCCAGCCACGGAACGTAAAGAGCCCAGCAAACGGTTCCTCCGATGAAGAGGCTGAGGGATGTTTTCATGCCTACCAGAGCTCCCGCACCCACGAACATGAGATCCCATTTGAAGAAGATAGTACGCTGGTACCAGTTGCCGAGGATATGTTGCTGGACCGTTCCAAGCCATCGTTCTCCTCCTGCAGCCATGGCGATGGCATTAGCGGCGGCGAAAAGGGCAGAATAAAGAAGGGCTTTGGCCTGTCCCGCCGCCTTTTTGCCTTCAGAATAGAGAACTTTGAGGGTTTCCGCCGTAGCAATACTGTCTGGGAACCTTATTTGTTCAATGTTGATCATCTGGCGTTTCATCGGAATGGCCATGGTGACACCCAGTACGGCAATGAAAAATATCCAGGCGAAGGTAGTGCCAAGAGGCATGTGCTGTCCTGTCAGCAGGAGCAGGGCGGCTACGGCAGAGGTGAGGGTTCCCCCTGTAGAATAGCCTGCAGAACTGGCAGCGGACTGCATGCATGTATTTTCCAGAATAGTCATGGGGGATTTGGAAATGCCCAGGCGCACAAAGGCGTTCCAGAGGGCAAAAGAGATAATTCCTGCCGTCAGAGCCACCCCAAAGGACCATCCCATTTTGAGGTTGGCGTACAGATTAGTGAGGGAAAGGATGGAGCCTAGAAGCATGCCTACGATGACGGCTCTCCAGGTAAGCTGCTTCATTCTGTCTCCGGAACCCAGATAAACTTGATCGTACCATTGCTGTTCTACTTCATCCGGAGTACCTTGGAATCCATCCAGAGGCAGCGGTTTTTCCAAGCAGGAGGGGAGAGGGCTGGAAGATTGGGGGGACGTAGATGCCATACAGTTCATAATATAGCATTTGCGGGAGTGGTGGAAAAGTCGTATCTGTTTTTCTCTGCTTTCGGCGTTCCTTCTGCTTGAGACTTGCGTGCTTGTGACGGCCGTGGTTTAATGGGCGGCATGAGCCAATCTTTTACGGATAAACTTGCCGCCCGCATTAAAGAGACCGGTTCCGCCTTGTGTGTCGGGTTGGATCCGCGCCCCGGCATGGATGATTTGGAGGCGATTCCTGCGCTGTTGCGGAAGGTTGTGGAGGAAACCGCTCCATATGCGGCAGCGTTTAAGCCGAATATTGCCTATTTTGAAGCCATGGGGTTGCGCGGTCTGGAAATACTTGAGGATTTGCTTCCGGATATGCCTAAGGATGTTCCGGTGGTGCTGGATGCTAAGCGTGGAGATATTGGAGAGACTCAGAAGTATTACGCTCATGCTTACTTTGAACGCCTGGGTGTGGACGCTGTGACGTTGAGTCCTTTTATGGGATATGATACGCTGGAGCCTTTTCTGAATTATGAAGGTAAAGGTGTTTATCTGCTGGCAGTTACTTCCAATCCCGGTTCTGCGGATGTGGAACGGCAGGAACTGGCAGGGGGCCGCAGGGTTTTTGAACTGGTGGGAGACATGGTGCTCCGTTCTGTCCGGGAAGGCTGTAAAACTTCCGTAGGCATGGTGGTTGGTTTGACCAATGCAAATTCCAGTATTCTGGAGCGTATTCCGGATGCTCCTTTGCTCATTCCCGGCCTGGGTGCTCAAGGCGGTGATCTTTCCTGCCTGAGTGGTTCCGGTCATGTGGCGCCTCCCCTGATTAATGTCTCTCGAGGAATCATGTACCAGAATCCGGAATTGGGTTTTGCTGAGAAGGCCGCCGGATTTGCTCAGCGCATTCGAGAGGCATTGAATTATTGATGTTCATGTATTTTTTGCAAATAACAAAATGATAACGGCCTGCTTATGGCTGTGCATGAGCTTGTCAAAGGGAGGGGGCTGATATATTGAACAGGTGCATCCCCATTCCCTGCCCGTTTTTTATGGATGAAAAGCCCGGAATTGTAAAATTCACTCCCCATTCCACTTCCAGATCCGCAATGTTGATTGCGGTGGCAGTGACAGTGGGTGTTCAGGTGGCTTTGTGTGCTGTGCTTGTAGCCATACATTTGCAGGATATGTGGTTTCCCTCCGTCCAGGGTGGGGAAGTGGAAATGACGTTTGTGTCCCCGTCCGAAGAAGTTTCTCAGGAGATGGAAGAAGTTCAGCCTACATCTGTTGTTCCGGTTGCAGCTCCTTCCACAGTCAGCCCTGTTCCGGAGATTGCGTCAGATGAAGACTTATTGGCGATGAAGCTGCCGGAAAATGAAGATTGTTCCGAAATGAAGGATTTTCTTTTGGATGAAGCTCCTTCCGAACTCTTGCCGGAGGAGCTCGCCGCCATGCGGATTTCCATGAATGAAGTAAAGCGAAGGCAGCCTGTGAAGCGCCCGGCGGTATCCCTGCCGGGGCGTCCGGAACCGGATCAGAATATTTCTCCTGATAAAAAGGTGCGTTATAAACATGCTCCGTCCTTGCCCAATTCCGTCAATTCTTCTAAAGTCGGGAAGGTGAATGCCGTGGTGAAAGTAGTGGTTGGAGTAAATTCCCATGGGGAACCTTCATCCGTCAATCTTCTTCAGTCAACGGGAAATGCGGAATTGGACCGCCTTTTTATGCGTTGGGTGAGAGAGAATTGGACTTTTTATCCGGCGGAAAAGGACGGTGTGCCCATTGCTTCCAAGGTGGTGGTGCCCGTCAGGCTGAATATAGATTAACCTGTACAAGGAAATATAAAGATGCTTCCGGAGAAGACAGAGAATAGGCCCGTTTATGTGATCGGCCACCAGAATCCGGATACGGATGCTATTTGTTCAGCCATAGGGAATGCGGAGTTTTTAAGAACTCATGGCGAACCTGGTGCGGTTGCCGCCAGATGTGGGGAAATGACGCTGAGAACATCCTGGGTATTGGAAAAGGCAGGAGTGCCGGAGCCGATACTGATTCATGACGTGACGCCCACCGCCGGGACAATCTGTCGTCGTGATGTGATTAGCGTAAGTCCGGACGATACATTCCTGACGGCGTATCGAAGGATGACGGAAAATTCCCTTCAAACCATACCGGTTATTGACGCTGATTACAACCTTCATGGCCTATTGCGTTATTTTGATTTGTTGAGCCTGCTCATGCCTCTGAATATGACGGAGATGAATGTGCGCTCCGTCTTTTCCAGCCTGAGCAATATCGCCACCACCATTGACGGAAAATGTCTGACCGGGGAATCCTTAAGTGAGGAAGAAACGCAGAATATTCTGCTGGTGGGTGCTTCCAGCGAACCCAGCGTTCGAACAAGGCTCGCAAATTACAGGAGAAAAGGGATTATCCGGGATCTGATTGTTATTTGTGGGGACCGTCCGAATGTGCAGCTATATGCAGTGGAACATGGCGTACGCGCTTTGGTGACCACGTCCGGTGCTTTCCCTTCCTTGGACATTATTGAGACGGCCCAGACGACGGGAACATGTATTTTGAGTACTCCCTGGGATACGGCCAGTGTTGGCCAGTTGATCCGTTGTTCCCGGAAGGTGAGGGAGCAGGTTCAGAAGGATTACACCGTTTTTCCGGAGAATATGCCGCTGCCCGAGTTGAGGCAGGCTGCCGTAAAGCGCAAGCAGGCATTGTTCCCTGTGATGAGTATCAAGACGAACAAAATAATTGGTGTACTGAGTAAGACGGATTTGGTGGATCCGCCCCGTACACGTGTGGCTTTAGTGGATCACAATGAATTTTCTCAGGCCGTCAAGGGGGTGGAGGAGGCGGAGATTGTGGAGGTGATGGATCACCACCGTTTGGGTACCCAGCTTTCTACACGGGATCCAATCCGTTTTCTGAATGAACCCGTAGGATCCACATCCACCTTGGTGGCACGCAGATTTTACCATCGTAATGTGGAACCCTCCCAGGCTGTAGCGGTCTGCCTGTGCGCGGGGATTCTTTCAGATACCCTGAATTTGACATCTCCTACGGCGACTCGGGCAGATAGGGAAATGTTGGAATGGCTGACAGGGATTGCCAAAATAGATGCCAAGAAGTTTACAGAGGAGTTTTTTGCCACCGGTTCTCTGTTGCGTTCCAAAACTGAACCTTCCGTTATTATTCAGGCGGACAGGAAGACTTTTACTGAGTACGGGCATAAGATCAGTATTTCCCAGATTGAGGAAATTGGTATGTTTGGCTTGGAAGATGTCCAGGAAGGTTTAGTGAGGGAACTTCGGAAGCTGGTGGAGAAAGAGGGGCTGAAGCTTGCTTGCCTTTTGGTTACGGATATCGTTACTCACGATTCCATGTTGCTGGCCGTCGGGGATGAAGAAGCTCTGGAAAATATCGAGTACGAGCGGCTTGGCCCTAATTTGTTTTCCGCTACTGATGTGGTAAGCCGAAAGAAACAGCTTTTTCCTGCTATTTCCCGTGCATTAAAGACGTTGTAGATGCCGGAAATCTTTGCTTTTTACAGGCAAGATTTTCCTGAGGAGGAACGGCGTTGCCGTGCAGTAAAAGGTATAGATCAGGGAATTGCAATGTCTGCTACGATAGAACGGCGGATAGTATCCGGTATCAGCACAGTACTGGCTCTTTCAGGTTTGAGCGGCGGCGTGCAAAAAACTCGGTCTAGGCGTAATAGAGGGAAATTGACAGGTTGCGTAGCTCCGTAACCGGCACCTTTCAGTTTGAAACAATCCTGAAAGTCGGAACTGAGTTTGGAGAAAATGGGGGATTGAGGGGCGGCGCTGAAGTTCCCGGCCATGATAATGGGAAGTTCTCCATGCTGGGTTCCTACTTCCCTCAGGGTATCAAACAGGTATTGAAGTTGTTTACGGTGGATAAAGCGGAGTGTATGGAAATATTTCCAGCAGGCGGGGGAGTACAGGTCGAAGCGATGTTCAAAAGGTTCCAGACTGATGTTGATGAGCCGAATCGCCAAGGAGGAATTTTCCGGTATCCAGTCTACAATCAAACCGGCTGTGTCCGTGATGCTCTGGGCTGGACCAATCTGACCGTGCCTTACAATGATCGCGCAACTTCCTATTTGCTTGATATAAGAGGTTCTACCGAAAATGCTGTAGGCAAATTTGAGTGTTCGGTTATAGTTGCTGCAGCCTTGGACGAAAATGACATCTGCACGGAGTTTGGATATTTGTTCAATGGGAGGGGGTTCCTCGCAGCCCTCGTACAAGGTAAGAACCCTTATTTGCCTGGCATCCGGAGATGGCGGCATTTTGTAGTATTCCATTCCAGTTCTGGCAATGGGCGGGAGAAAGTCTGTAATGACGATGCCGTACGCAACCCAGACGATAATGCCAAGCAGACCGATCCGGGAACCGAAGACCAGCCATGCAATGAGCGCCGGAAAGGAGAAAATGAGACAGCAAGCCCATATGGGCAGTGACGTTGCAAAAGCCATCGTGTCTGAACCGGTCCAGAAAATAGTGACGACGATGACCCACAGGCACAGAGAGACGCCACCCAGCGCTATTCCCAAGTGGTTGACTCCGGATAGCGTTGGCAGAGGTTCTGCCAGATGTTTGCGTCTTCTGAGCCGATGCACTGTGGTGACAGATTAGAAGCCCATGCCTGGAGGGAGATCCAGGCCTCCTGTCAGCTTTTTCATTTCCGCCGCAGCTGTTTCCTTACCCTTGGCAATAGCTGCATTGATGGTTTGAAGGAGAAGCTCCTGGAGAAATTCTGAATCGGACGGGTCAATGATGGAAGGATCAATGACCAGTTCCGTGAGGTTGCCGTCACAGGTGGCGGTAACTTTCAATTTTCCTCCAGCTCCTTCCGTTGTAACGGTTTGGGAGGCGAGTTTTTCTTGAGCGGCCGCAAGCCCTGCCTGCATTTGCTGGACCTGTTTCATCATTTTCATTATGTTCATGGTCGTTGTGTCTGGGTGGATGAGTTGACTATTGGGAAATGATACGAGCCCGGAAAATCTCCATAGCAGCATCAATCAGCGGATCCGTGTAGTAAGAGTTATCTTCATTTTCCTCTTTGGAAGCTTCCTGGACAGGCTCTGCGGTTTTTTTCTGCGGGGTATGAGGTTTAGGTGCAGGAATGGTGGATGCGGAAGGAGGTGGTGCAGGCAGAGGAGCCAGTTCTTCCTGCACGGGTTCGGGAATGGAGAAATCCTGACGGATAGAAATAGTAACAGAGGTTCCAATATATTGGGAAAGAGCAGCTTCCAAAGCTGTTCGCAGAGGGCCGGTTCCAAGACTGTCCATCCCCTGACGGTCAGAAGGATGAAAAGAAATGGCGACTGCTACACCATCATAACCGGAAAAAACGCTGTTGGCTAGAAAGTCCGCTTGAAGAGGGAATTTGGCGGACATTTGTTCCAACACCGTTTTCCAGTCTTCTTCCGTGATTGTTCTTCCTGATTGTTGGGACAGAACTGCCGGTTCCTCTTTTTCTACGGGTGCCTGGGTTTGGGATGATGTGCTTGGAGTATCGAATAGATTGTCAAAGAAACTGTTAGTTCGTCTTTCCAGAGGAAGATTTTCCTCTGGATCCATAAAAGTAGGCTCTGGAGAATCCGTAGGAAATTTCGACACATCGGAGGCATCGGAGTCTGGATGCCGGGTGATTTCTTCGGAGGCAGGTACGGTTTTTGTCCGCAATTTAGTGGCGGAGTAGGGAAATTCTTCCTCTGCAACGGCAAGAGAGGTGGGGGGGGCAGCGGGTGTAAGAGTTTCCTGTTGTGGTTCGGCTTCCTGCGTAGGATGGGGAGAAGCTTGAGCGTCAGTGCTCTGAATTTTCTGTACTGCGGGAGATGAAGCAGGGGAGGACACAGAAAAATCTGGAATCGGATCCATCAAATGTTCTTCCGTAGCTGGGGTTGGGTTTGTTGCAGCAACAGGAGACTGGATGTTTTGCCGGGGGGCCGGAGTGGGTGCCGTGGCGGAGGAAATAAATGTACTTGGTTCCTGCTGTGAAGCAAGATCTGAAGAAGAGGCCGGTGCCGCGGTGGCTAGCGGAGCACCTTCCAACGCCATGATAATATCGCTGATGCTGGCCTCAGCCAGAGTATGAACGGCTTTAATCAGGCCCATTTCCAGATGAAGCCTTTTATTGGTGGACCAGCGCATTTTATCTTCCGTTTCCGCCAGAACTTCCACCAAACGCAGGATTTTGTCCGTATGGGTGCGTTTGACCAATTCGGCGAGTTCCTCCTTGGAGGATTCCGGGAGAGAATCAAAGCTGGCTTCTGGATCTACTTTAGAGACCAGAATTTCACGCACGGCGGAGATAATTTCGGAAAGGAACTGGCTCATGTCTCTTCCTGCTTCCGCCTGTTCATGCAGAAGATGCAGGAGAGAGGGAAGTTCCTTGTTCAAAATAAGCGCCAGAGCATGGGCCACGGTCTCCCGGGAAGTAATGCCGAAAATGTGGAGTACCTGCTGTTCTTCAATATGATCTCCACAGAAGGAAACAAGCTGGTCCAGCATGGATTGTGCATCCCGCATACCTCCATCCGCCACTTTGGCGACAGCAAAGGCTGCTTCCCTGCTCAAACTTACTCCCTCTGCAGAAGCGATATGGAGCAGGTGTTCTGCAATGATTTCAGAAGGGATGGGGCGCAGGTCGAAGCGCTGGCATCGCGATAGAATGGTTGGCAGTATTTTGTGGGGTTCCGTGGTTGCGAAAATAAATTTGACATGAGGTGGCGGTTCTTCCAGCGTTTTGAGCAGGGCGTTGAAGGATTCCTTAGTGAGCATGTGCACTTCATCTATATAGACGATACGGAAATTTCCTCTGCTCGGAGCGAACCGTACGTTGTCCCTGAGATCCCGGATGTGATCAATGCCGCGGTTGGATGCTCCGTCTATTTCAAGAACATCCAGGCTCCGCCCTTCCGCAATTTCTTCACATATATCTTCATGCGGGTCAAAATCTACTTTGGGCCCACCGCTGCAGTTTAGAGCTTTCGCAAAAATTCTTGCGGTTGATGTCTTTCCCGTTCCACGGGGACCTACAAAGAGATAGGCATGGGCGAGACGGTTGTGCTCAATGGCGTTTTTCAACGTCCGGACGACATGATCCTGTCCAAGGACGTCATCGAATGTCAGAGGACGGTATTTTCTGGCAAAGACCTGGTAACTCACGGTTCAGAAAGACTAGAAGATGAGTTCCCGTTTGAAAAGAAAATAGAGAGTAATTGTTTTAAAATGTTGATAAAACGGTTCTTGCACACTCCCGTTACGGAGCTTGCCTGAAAAAAATATC
>ERZ857757.2244-NODE-2244-length-12995-cov-27.312751_pt1 | contig 12995 bp, 13 predicted proteins | sample MGYA00519764_ERZ857757 | MGnify/ENA primary metagenome ERZ857757 (study PRJEB31778, sample SAMEA3449359) | human gut metagenome | biome: human gut; feature: human-associated habitat; material: faeces | place: United Kingdom | collected 2010/2012 ... | reverse complement strand
TGAGCTACCTCCTGTTTCTGTAGGTCGTCAAGTTCTTCTTTCCTGTTTGAGCTTTTCCAGAAATGCCTCGAGACGATCCATGCCGCGTTCGAGCGTCTGCTCGCCGCAGCAGTAGGATATGCGGATATGCCCCCCTGTTCCGAAGCAGCTTCCGGGGACTGCTGCGACCCCGGCCTCCGCGATCAGACGAAGGCAGAATTCCTCGGAGCGAAGGCCGAAGGCACGGATATCCGGGAAGGCGTAAAACGCGCCCTCCGGGACGGGGCAGCAAAGTCCCATCGCATGGAGGCGGCGCAGCACCAGCGCCCGCCTTTTTGCGTAGGTCTCGCGCATTGGCGCCGTGTCGGTTTCCAGCGCCGTCTCACAGGCGGCCTGGAGCATACTAGGCGCGCAGGTCAGAATATGCCCGTGGAGCGCAGTGAGCTTTCGGATGACCGGCGCGCTGCCCATGAGATATCCGATGCGCCAGCCCGTCATCGCCCACGGCTTTGAAAAGCTCTGGGCGATCAAAAGCCGCTCCCGCAGGCCGGGCAGGGCCGCAGGATCCGGACAGGGCCGCGTGCACAGCCCGCGGTAAACGTCGTCGCAGAGTATAAAGATGGGCCTGTCTCCGACCGCGCGGCAGACGGCCGCAAGAGAGGCTTCCGTATATACCGCGCCGGTTGGATTGTTCGGGCTGTTGAGCACGAGCGCCTTTGTCCGCGGCGTGATGGCGGCGCAGAGTGCTTCATATGTCAGCTGAAAGCCCGTCCGGGCGGTGTCCAGATACACGGGAACAGCGCCTGCGAGCCGTGTCACGGTCTCGTAAAGCCCGAAGGCGGGCGTCGGGATCACGACCTCGTCGCCGGGGTCGAGGACGCCGGTCAGCGCGCAGTAAATGGCCTCCGTTGCACCGGCGGTGACGAGGATCTCGTCCGCTCCATAGTCAAGCTGGCGCGTTTTTGCCTCATAGGCGGCGATCTTTGCACGAAGCGAAGCGCTGCCCTGGTTTGCGGTGTAGTGGGTGCTGCCGCCTGCAAGTGCGCGGACGGCGGCCTCGCATATGGGTGCGGGCGTGGGAAGATCCGGCTCGCCGATGGTCAGCGCGATGCAGTCCTCACGCTCCGCGGCGAGAGCCGTATAGCGGCGAATGGCACTCAAAGAGAGCCCCGCGAGCGATGTGCAGAGCCTGTCTACCATACTGTGCCTCCCGCGACTGCCTCAAAATAGCGCACGCCGGTCTCAAGCACGCGCTCGTCAAAATCGAACGCCGCCGTGTGCAGCGCCGATGTCTCGCCGCAGCCCAAAAACAGAAACAGTCCGGGAAGCCGCCGCTGATAGTATGAAAAATCGTCGCTTGCCATGGTTGGCGCAGTCAGCGCCTCGATGGGAAACAGCGCAGAAGCCCTGCGGAGCAGATCGGGCGGATTCACAACAGCGGGGTAGCCCTCGCTGAAATGGACGGCGGCCGCACAGCCGCTGGTTTGCGCGACATGGCGGCTGATCGTCTCCAGCGCCTCCTGGATGCTGCAAAACGCAGCATCATCGAGCGCGCGCAGACTGCCCTCCAGCCGTGCGCTTCCGGCAACTGCATTGCGGACGCTTCCGGCCTCCATGCGCCCGAAGCCGAGCAGACTTTGCGGAGCCTGCGGAAGCGGCAATGCCGCGGCCCGGCTGTAAAACTCCACGCAGGCTGCAAGTGCGTCACGGCCGGAGGCGGCGGAGCAGAAATGTGCGCAGCGCCCCTCGGCGGTGAACGTCACCTCGGCCGAGCGCGCCATCATGGCGCCGGGCAGGCCGGCGATCATCCCGGCAGAAAGACCCGGCCAGAGGTGTAGGGCAAATACGGCTTTGACGCGCAGACGCTCCAAAACCCCTGTTTCGCAAAGCCGTCTGGCGCCGCCGGTCGTTTCCTCGGCGGGCTGAAACAGCAGCAGAATGTTGTGCGGAAGCACCTGCTTCGTGCGGATCCTGCGGCCAAGCTCCAGCACCATCGCCATGTGCCCGTCGTGCCCGCAGGCGTGCATTTTTCCGCTGTGCTGAGAGGAAAATGGCAGACCTGTCTGCTCCGCAATGGGCAGCGCATCCATTTCCGCGCGAAATGCCAGCGTATCCGCCGCGCCGAAGTCAAAATAAGCGCACACAGCGCTGTCAAGTGGGAAAAGCACCTCGCAGTCGAGCGTGCCGAGGACATCTTGTACATAGTCCATGGTCCTGGGCAGCTCGTCGCCCAACTCAGGGATGCGGTGCAGGGCGCGTCTGTCCACTGTCATGGGGGTGAGCGTTTGCATATCTGAAACCCTTTCTTGTGCGTGTTTGAATGTCATGCGCCTGCGGCTCAAAGCTCCCGCAGGGGGTCCACCAGCGCCGTCTTGGCGGCGGAGGACTCGTCCTTGCGCTTGATGATACGCGCGGGGCATCCGGCAACCACGGTGTCGGGCGGTACGTCCGAGATGACGACCGCGCCCGCCGCAACGACTGCGCCCCTGCCGATGCGGCAGCCCTCGATCACCACTGCGTTCGCCCCGATGAGCACCTCGTCCTCCACGACGACGGGCGTCGCGCTTGCAGGCTCGATCACGCCGGCGAGCACCGCGCCTGCGCCGATGTGGCAGCGTGCACCGACCGTTGCGCGGCCTCCAAGCACCGCGCCCATGTCGATCATGGTTCCTGCGCCCACGCTTGCGCCGATGTTGATGATGGCGCCCATCATGATGACCGCGCCCTCTCCGATCTCGACCTGTTCGCGAATGATGGCGCCCGGCTCGATCCGGGCGTTCAGCCCCTTCGTGTCCAGCAGAGGAACGGCTGAATTGCGGCAGCTGCTTTCGATCACGATATCGGCAATGGCGTCCTGCTGCGCCCGGACGGCGGGGCCGATGTCCCGCCAGTCGCCAAACACGATTTTTGTCCCGTCTCCCGCCGGAAAGACTCTTGCATTCGGAAAGCTCGTGGGCGAGCGTTCCCAGAGGTAGACCTTGACTGGCGTTTTCTTTTCGGCAGTGCGGATATATTCGATCAGTTCCGCTGCGTTCATGTGTGCGCTCCTTTTCATGCTTATTTACTGTAAATTCATCATATCGGATACTTCGATGCAATACAATGCACAGCAATGCGCAGATTATTGCAAAAAATGCTCATTTCTTTGCCACAATGTCAAGTGATGAATTAAGAAAATAAACATATAGCCATCTTCTCCACAAAGAAAAATAAATCACTGTCGATTCCAGTGTAGATAAATTTTCTTTTGCCTTCTTCATAAGGAACTTTTCTGTGTTTGTAGGCGGAAAAACATTTACGTTCTTGCCCTTGAATACAACTTAAAAAAATGCTATACTTATACATAAGTATCTGCCTGTACTTTCGGCAGATTGATTTTTGCGCATTGGTTAGAGGCGGCTAACCGCAAGGAGGTGTTGACTTATTATTATTTCATACCCTGAGGATCGTTTTGTTCCCTCCGCTGTAAGCATTGCTGCATCAAGTCAGATTATGCAGGCGAATAAAACAGCCGATAATCAATATCTCATTCCCCTCATGGATGGTATTATTGAAAACATTGATATTGCCGATGGAATATTGTTGACAACATCAGAGTTTGTTTCACAGGAAGATATTGAAATGACAACAACACACGACGATTTGAGCCTGTTTCAGATTTCCTTTTGCATTGATGGCAATATGGAGTGGTCTTACATCAATAACGAGGTTATTCATCAATTTCAAATTGCGGCACAGCAGAGCCAAGTACGCTACGGAACATTTAAGGAGTGCCGAAGTAAAATAAGCGGAAACAGAAAATTCAAAGGCATCAGCATTACTTTGGATGAAAAAATCTTTGAGCAAATTTTCACCTGTATCAAAATAAGGGGGGCATTATATGATACAAGAAAAACAGCGCCCGTAAGAGTATATACCTACACACCAAACATCAGTAAAATTCTCTCTGAAATCCTTGCTTGCCACTTTTGTGATGAAATGAAAAAGATCTATCTGCAAGGAAAAATTTTTGAGTTAATTGCTGTTTACTGCGACGAGGTTATTTGCAAATCTCCTACAAATGACTTTGGCATCCGTATTAGTGTGGAAGATTACAATGCGCTGTTGAAGGCACGAGAATTTATTGGTGAGAACTTCGCCCACCCCCTCACAATTCCAATTGTCGCAAAGGCGATTGCTATCAACGAGCAAAAATTAAAGGATGGATTTAAGCGGTGCTTTGGAGTTACAGTTAATGATTATGTTGTAGAAAAACGGCTGGAAGCAGCGATACGATTATTGAAAACTGGAAAACATACAGTGCAGGAAGTGACATGGATGGTGGGGTATTCTCATACGGGATATTTCATCGAGCTTTTTCGGAAGCATTATGGAATATCCCCCGGCGAAATGTTAAAAAACAATAGATAAGAACTTCATGTAAGTCTGAAAAGACCGCATGAAGTTCTTTCTTTTGTGACATAGGAACTTCCGATAGTGACACTATGCAGAAAATCATCGTGCTATACTAATAGCAGTTAGCGTTATCTAACCAAAAACTTGGAGGTTATTGCTATGAGCAGAACTAATGAAAACAAATTAAAAATGAAGGACATTGCAACCATAGGCATCTTTAGCGCACTCCTTTTTGTGGTGACAATGGTAGCAGGAGCTTTGATGGGAATTAGCATGGTGTTGAATATGTATTCCGTTGCGGTTGTTGCCGTTTTATCTGCGCCGCTTTATATGCTGATTATGGCAAAAGTACATAAGAAAGGCGCAGTCTTATTGACTTTTGCTATTGTCGGCATTCTATGGGGGCTGTTTGGCGGTATTTTTGTCTTGATTTGGATGTTAGGGTTTGGCGTTGTAGGCGAAGTCCTTGCCAGCAAATCAAAGTATCAGAATTATAAAATGCTTACCGTTTCTTTTGGATTGTATTCAGTTGGATATTATTTAGGTGCCATCGCACCCCTCTATTATTATCCCGCATTTTGGTATGGATTTGACCGTCCAAAGGAAACCGTGGATGCAATGATTGCAGCAGCACATTCTACGACTGGGCTTGCTGCAATTCCGGTTACATTGATCGCAATTGTGATAGGTGCTGTAATTGCAAAGAGAATGTTGAAGAAGCATTTTGAAAAAGCAGGAGTGATTTAATGCACCGCATAGACCCCCGGATAGTGATTATTCAGATTGTGCTTTCAGGGATATGTGCATTTTGGATTTTTAAGCCGTTAGCCATGCTTTGTGAAGTGATTTTTCTGATGAGCTTTCTGTTATATTTGCAACACCCGAAGGAGGCTTTGCGGCTGGGCGTATGGTTTGCGTTCCTTGTCGGATTGTATGCCTTACTGAATGAGAGCAACGCTCCGCAAATCATAGTCCAGCCCGTTTTCCTATTACGCAAGCTCTCTCCCTTACTGGGCGTAATGGTTCTGTCACTAAAGGCGTTGACCGTGAGTGAGCTGTTCATGGGGCTTCAAAAATTACATTGCCCTAAATCAGCTACGCTTGCGCTTGCTGTCGCATTGCGATTTATTCCCACTATTCGCCATGAGCTTGAACAGATTAGAAACGGCATGAAAACAAGGGGCGTCCCCTTAAATGTGATTACTTTTGTAAAAGCTCCTGCCATGACCACAGAATACATGATTATTCCCTTTATCATGCGCTGTATAAAGGTAGCGGATGAATTGTCTGCGGCTGCGGTCACTCGTGCAATAGAAAATCCTGTGCCAAGAGGGATGAGAGTTCCTCTGAAAATCAGAATAAAGGATATTGTGTATCTGATGATGGTGATTTGCGCTAATATCGGAACACTTCTTTATTCATTGTGCGGGTAGCGCGGAGGTTCAGAATGAGTATGATCACAATAAGAAATTTACAATTTCAATATGATGCCGCCCCGGAGATAAATGCTCTTTATGGAATTGATTTGGAAATTCGTAAAGGAGAGTGCGTTATTTTAACGGGAGAAAGTGGCTGCGGGAAAACAACTTTAACACGATGCCTCAATGGTTTAATACCCAACTTTTTTGAAGGAACGCTTACAGGAGAAATATTGTACGAGGGTGTTCCAGTAAACAAATTGGAACAGTATGAGCTTAGTCGCAAAATTGGCACAGTGTTTCAAGATCCCCGTTCACAATTTTTTGCAGTAAACACAACGGACGAAGTAGCTTTCGGGTGTGAAAATCTTGCCTTTTCCACGGAGCGGATAAATCAGAACGTGGACGCCGCATTCTCCCGAATGAATATTGACGTACTGCGAGATCGAAGTTTATTTGGGTTATCCAGCGGCGAAAAACAGCGGCTGGCAGTTGCTTCTATCTATGCAATGGATACCGATGTCATTGTTTTGGACGAACCGACGGCAAACCTTGATGGAGAAACAATACAAAATCTCCGTGAGCTTTTATTTACACTAAAAGCCGAGGGGAAAACTCTCATTATTTCTGAACACCGCCTTTCCTGGCTTGTAGGAATTGCCGACCGATATGTATATATGCGCAAAGGGAGAATTGAAAAAATATGGGGTGCGGCGGAGGCTGCTTGCCTTTCGCCCGATGTGCTGCGAGAATACGGCTTACGCAGCATACAAAATGTGCTTTTCCCTACAAGGAAAACTCCTGCGAGGTCTGATGCAAACGAGCTGACGTGTCAAAACCTCTGTATTTACTACGGAAAGCAGGAAATTATCCATGATTTGAATTTTCACTTTACATGGGGCGAAGAAGGTCGGATTATTGGAATTGTCGGTGCGAACGGTTCCGGGAAAACAACATTTTCTAAAGTGCTGTGCGGACTTATGGCACCGCGAACTGGGGAAATTCGTCTGAACGGCAAAAAAATGACCCATAGAGAGCTGCTGAAAAAAACATACTTTGTTATGCAGGACGCGGATTATCAGCTTTTTACGGAAAGCGTTGCCCATGAAATGGAATTGGCGGCACGAAAAAATAAGCAAAAAAACGTTCATGCTTCAAAAGAGGAAACAACAAACATTCTTGACAGGTTCGGCTTGGCCGAATATTCCGAAAGACACCCGCTATCCTTGTCCGGCGGACAAAAGCAGCGGGTCACGATTGCTGCGTCCATCGCTGCAAAATCGGATATTCTTGTTTTGGACGAGCCGACGAGTGGGCTTGACGGACGGAATATGCTCCGTCTAAAGAATATTCTGCGTGAACTGAAAAAACAGGGAATGCTGATTTTCATTGTAACCCATGACGCAGAATTTCTTGAAGGATTAACAGATGAATTACTGACTATTTCAAATAAGGAGGAAAACATGGACAAAAGAGAAAAACAGCAATCGCCTTTAAGGGGTATTTTGCAGTTTGCCAGTCAGAGGAAAGGGCTTTTGAGGATTTCTGTTATCCTTTCTGTTCTGTCCTCTGCGTTTGGTATGGTTCCATACGCTGCTGTAGCTGTGTTGCTTGGGAAAGCGTTAGACAATGCTTTGACCATAGAATGGGCAGTCAGCTTGACCTTGGTGGCTTTAGCAGGATATTTTCTAAAACATTTTCTATATTCAAAATCAACCCTATGCTCCCACAAGGCAGCGTATGAAATCATACAGAATATCCGCTGTGCAATTATGCGGAAGATGTCAAAAATGTCTATGGGGACAATACAGGAAAAATCTTCCGGCGAATTTAAGCAATTAGTCATTGATGATACGGAACGACTTGAAGGACAGATTGCTCATGCCATTCCCGAAATGACAGCAAGTATTCTCATTCCGATTTTTGTGTTTGCCTATCTGCTTTTTGTGGATTGGCGTATGGCGCTTGCTTCTCTTGCTTCGGCTGTTTTGGGAAATGTTATCTATTATAGCATGATGATAGGGCGCAGCGAGAGGATGAAAGAATATATGTCCGCGAATGGAGATATGAACGCAATCATTGTTGAGTATGTAAATGGTATGGAAGTTATCCGTATGTTCAATCAGACTGCTTCTTCGATGGGACGGTTTAAGGGAGCAGTATTGAAAGTGCGGGATATTACTACCGCATGGTATAAGCACTGCTATCCTTTTATGAGTATCAGTCAGGTTGTTATGCCCTCAACGATTGCATTTGTTTTGCCCGTCGGCGTTGTACTTCTTTCGGGTGGTACTACGACATTAAACGAGGTTATTTTATGTATTCTTCTCTCTATGGGGCTTGTTGGCTCTTTACAGGCAATGATTGAGTTTTGGCATGACATTGCCGCAATTTATGAGATACAGCCCCGTATTATGGCACTTTTAGAAGCAAAGGAGTTGCCCGAGCCGATAGAAGCACAACACAGTAGCGGCAATGATGTGGAGCTGAAAGATGTTCATTTCAGCTACGGAGCAATCGAGGTTATCCATGGCGTTTCCTTTACGGCAAAGGCTGGGACAGTCACAGCGTTGGTAGGTCCGTCCGGTTCGGGGAAATCAACTCTGGCAAAACTCATTGCCCGCTTTTGGGACGTGAGCGCGGGTGCGGTAACTGTGGGCGGCGCGGATATTCGCAATCTGCCGTTATCCGAGCTTTCCGAAAAAATCAGTTATGTTTCACAGGATAATTTTCTGTTCAATATGAGCCTGAGGGACAATATCCGAATCGGTAAGCCGGATGCTACGGATGCAGAAGTAGAACGGGCTGCGTCACTGGCGAGATGTGATGACTTTATTGCCCGCTTCCCTAATGGTTATGATACCAACGCCGGGGATGCAGGTGCCCGCCTTTCGGGAGGGGAACGGCAGCGTTTGGCGATTGCGAGGGCAATTCTAAAGGACGCTCCGATTATTATTCTTGATGAAGCTACGGCGTTTACCGACCCGGAGAATGAAGATAAATTGCAGCAGTCCATTGACCATCTGACAAAAGGGAAAACGCTGATTGTGATTGCGCACCGCCTGTCCACTATCATGTACGCAGATAAAATTTTAATGTTGGAGGACGGTTCGATTTCAGCGGCAGGAACCCATGAGCAGCTATTATCTTCTTCGCAGACCTATTTGGATATGTGGAAAGCCCATATATCGGCAATGGATTGGAGTATGAACAAGGAGGTGGAAATATTATGCTGAAAGTAATTAAACGAGTATTGCGTTTGAGTGGTGATTTGTCAAAGCGTATCTATGCGAGTTTTGTATTCAGCTTTATAGACTCAATTGTGGCAATGTTCCCTGTCGGGGCTGTGTTCTATACCCTCACAAAAATACAGAACAACAAAGCATTTACAGGGAATGACTGGCTTGTAATTTTTGGTATACTGTTAATCTCTCTTGTTGTCCGCATGGTGTTCAAATACTTGGTGTATAGTTTTCAAAGCACAGCGGGATTTGAGTTTGTTTCCAGAGAGCGAATTACTTTAGGAGATAAGCTGCGTAATGTGGGTATGGGGTTTTTCCATGAGCGAAATATGGGGGACATTACAACAACGGTTACAACTGACCTTAATTTTTTGGAAAACTACTCCATGCACATCCTTGACCGTGTAACAACCGGAATGGTAAACATGGTGGTGATCAGCATATTCATTCTGATGTTTGACTGGCGGCTTGGTGTGATTTTTATTTTAGGTGTTCTCTGCTCGTTCCTGATTTATGGGCGTATGCAGAAAAAGGGAGAAGAACTGACTGCAAAACAGCGGCAGGTACAGGCTGCTTCTGTTGAGGCTACGTTGGAATATGTGCAGGGAATATCCGTCATCAAATCATTCAATATGGCAGAGAAAAATTTAAGTGGCATTGAAAAGGCTTATGAAAAAAGTATGGAAGCGTCTTACGCTCTTGAACGGGATTTCGCACCTATGAATGTGGCATATTCTATGGTTTTCCGTGTAGCTGCCTGCGCTATCATATTAGTATCACAGATTTTCGCTTTAGGCGGGGAACTGGATTTTTCAAGCCTTGCGGTTATCCTCATTGCTTCATTCTCCATTTTCAATTCTGTAGAGGTAATGGGGCAAATGACCGCCATGATACGCTCCATGGAAGCAAGCCTTGACCGTGTGGAACGGATTAAGGGAGAAAAGAATATTGATGACGGGGGCAGAGATATTTCCTTAAAAAGTTATGATATTGTCTTTGATCATGTTAGCTTCTCCTACGAACAGGGAACGAAAATTCTTGATGATGTCAGCTTTACCATTCCGCAGGGAGGAATGACCGCCATAGTCGGGCCTTCCGGCGGTGGAAAGACAACGATTACCCGTCTGATCTCCCGCTTTTGGGATATTCAAGGCGGTAGCATTACCATAGGTGGCAAAGATGTTCGGGAATTTACATCTGACAGCCTTTTGAAAAATATGAGCATGGTATTTCAAAATGTCTATTTATTCAAAGATACCATTGAAAACAATATTAAGTTTGGTTGCCCGGAAGCAAGCCATGAGCAGGTTGTAGAAGCAGCTAAAAAGGCACGCTGCCATGACTTTATTTCCTTATTACCAGAGGGCTACAATACCATGATTGGAGAGGGCGGTTCTACTCTGTCCGGCGGTGAAAAACAGAGAATATCCATTGCCCGCGCCATGCTGAAAAATGCCCCTGTCGTCCTTTTGGACGAGGCCACCGCAAGCGTTGATCCCGAAAATGAAGTGTATTTGCAGCAGGCAATCAGCACTTTAGTAAAAGATAAGACACTGATTGTAATTGCACACCGCCTGTCTACCATTCGGGACGCAGAGCAGATTTTAGTCATCGACAACGGGAAACTTGTTCAGCATGGAAAGCATGACGAGCTTGTTTTACAGGAGGGCATTTATCAGAAATACTGGAATATTCGCCAGAACGCAAAGGCATGGAAAGTAGCACAGTAGATTATGATCCTCAATTCGTTAATCTGAAAGATTTTGCGAGCACCAATCCATGAGAAAAAAGTAACGGTGGGTAAGGATCGTCCCTTGCCCTCCGTTTTCCTGCACAAAAGTACAATTGCCTAAACCTTATCTAACAAACAAGGATGAACTATCATATGCGAGTATATTTCGACAGGAGGTGTATCTAACGCGGCACGATACCGCGGGGAAAATACATTTCTACAAATGACAATTTTAATTTTGGAAATCCGCTGCAACGTTTATGTTTTGCAGCAACTTTTCCGCGTTCCTAAGATTGTCACCTTTTTGCTTTTGGTTATCGCACCGTCCAGCAGCAGCCCTTATATTTTATACGCTTTTGCTCTGCTTCAAGGCACCCATGCGGGCTTTCATGTCCGTATGGGTGCCTTTTGTCATGTGCAGAAACTCCTTACTGCGTGTTGCCGTTCCCCACCGTGCTTCCCGCCCCTTTGCTCCCACAAAATTAGCAGCATGTATGGTGTGCGGATACCTCTTAACAAAAGCTACGGCGGCGGGGAAGATGAGCCCTGCCGCGCAAAATAAATACATACGATTTTTCCGCTCCCGGCTATTGAGGAATACAAAATGTCTCACGAAATGGCAGACTAAATGGCAGGGTTTGCGCCGATGACACGAAAAAGACGCTGTGGTATAATCGTATCGTCCCCCAATGGGTCGTGAAACCCGGCATGAATGCCGAATACTGCCCAAAGGAGTGCTGAGTATGAAATATTGTCCCTATTGCGGCGCCGATTTTGCAGATGGCGCCGCTTCTTTCTGCATGGAGTGCGGGAAGAGTCTGCCGACTGCGGAAGGTGGTCAGAAAAAGCCAAAAGAGAAACCCGTAAAGGCACAAAAACGTATGGAAAAGAAGCGCAAGCACCCGTCTCCAAAGCCACGGAAAAAGCATGAAAAGCCTGTCGGTGAACACGTGGGAGGAGCTTTTGCTCCAAATCTTGGCTTTTTGAGGGAGCTTTTTTACTGCTGTTTTCTGCCTCCTGGTATGCATGAATGTCGTGCAAAAAAGCAGCAGAGACTATGTAATAGCATTCCTGCGGCAGAAGGACTTTACCGTATTTGCTGATATGCCAGGCGTCTGGGCGATCTCCCCATAACCATTCCCGGCAGCACGCAGCTTTTTAATCTGTTCTCTCTGATTGTATGTCATAACCCTTCGGCTCCTTCCGAGGGAAGCTCTTTGCTGTATCTCCCTCACTCACTGCCGAAGAATTCACCCCATCGTTATGACATCCAAATTCGGAACACGAAAAAAGCTATTACACTGTATGATTTCTCAAAAATTTAGGGTATATAAAAGTATGTATTATATAGTGAGATGGGAATTTGGTGTTCCAACGTGTTCTCGTGTTCCAATAACCGTGGAAAAACTGCAAAAAATGTCCACCGGTATACCGAGTATTAACTCAATACGCCAGTGGGCTTTATGCATCTTATTTATTTCTTGTTCATTCCGGCAGCTTAGTATAAATGAGCAGTCCTCTGACAGAGAACGATGGTGATAAGCACCTGCGTGAAAATCCAGAATTTCCACATGGTACTGTCAGCCTTGATGATGTCCTTCTTGATTTTCTTGCCTCTATTATAGTTTTCTGCTGCTTTTCAATCAATTAGTCTCACGCCTGCCGGGGAGCACTTTTACCGCAAGAGCATTATCATCCGCAGTGATCTGGAGCAGCTTATCCGCGAGACAAAGCGGCTGGATGCGGATGACAGCTACACGTTTCGTCTGGGCTGCTATAAGGGCTACCACGGCGGCGAATTTTCGGAGGCCATTGCAAGGTTTTCCGAAAAATATCCCAAGGTCTTGGTCTGCACGGTGATTACCGGTTTGCGGATTCTCTGCAAGAAGCGCGGCTGATGATCATCACCGGACAGGGCTATCTGCCGGTGGACGTGATCGGAGAGCAGGTGTGGTTTGATTCCGCCGTGAAGCGTATCCCGCTGGTGAGAAGAGGCGAACCGGTGACCAAGACCTACTGCGTATTCTGGAAGAAGGACAATTCCGGGTATTATATCGAGGAGTTTGCGGAGATGCTGAAAGAGGAGTTTGCGTGAAAGCATATTCCTCTGTTGTCTCCATACTAAACAAACTTATCTAAAAAACTGCATCGCACTGTTGTAGTGCGATGCAGTTTCAGCCTGTCGAAAAAGGTCACCGCAAGGTGGTCTTTTTCTCGTAAAACAGGGAG
>ERZ857757.2242-NODE-2242-length-13003-cov-3.036917_pt1 | contig 13003 bp, 29 predicted proteins | sample MGYA00519764_ERZ857757 | MGnify/ENA primary metagenome ERZ857757 (study PRJEB31778, sample SAMEA3449359) | human gut metagenome | biome: human gut; feature: human-associated habitat; material: faeces | place: United Kingdom | collected 2010/2012 ... | reverse complement strand
AGGAATCGGCTTCCGAGGCTTCCGAAGATGAGTAATTGTGTTCTGTTTGTTTGACATGAACTGTTCAGTGGTTCTTGGTCATCAAGAAGGGATTGACAATGCGAAGAATCGTGAATTTCATTCCAATCACTACGGATTCTCATTCATCTTTCCTCTTTCTATGTCCACTCCTCCTTTCTCTCCTTATCCACCCATCACCACTTCATTGTGTCCTGAGTGGATTCAATACTCCCAATCTGATTCTTCGATGGCTCTCTTTCATCTTCTGTTCTCATTTCCTATCTCATTCATCCATAGATATACCCATTCACTTCCTCGTAACTATTCACTTCATTCCATTCTCACTTCACAATTCGTCACTTCTCACATCACACAGATTATGGACATCGTTACCGATCCTGTCTGTCGAAATCGAGTATACTCCTCTCTCCTCTCTTCATTCAGGAACTCTTGCGAATTCATCTCCTTCAACTCTGTCAACAAGATCCTAATCTCTCTCTATCCATCCTTCTATTCACCACTGTTCTCTCTATCTATTCCTTCAACATCAGATCAATTGGACGCAACGACGAATCAGAGACAATTATCTATTCATTCAAAAGATCCGATTGATTGCTGCCAATCAAATCGACTTCCAATCCATCTCTTGGGAAATCAACTCTGATATACGACCTCTCCACACACGCATCAACAACACCATCTCCTTCTTCGATGTACTTCACTCCTCTCTCTCCTCAACAGACTCTATTCTCACTCTCCTCCTTCTTGTATTCCATTCCCATCCATCAACGTCAATCTCTCTTCACACTACATTGTGGTCGAATCAATCAAATCGCATTCCAGTCCATCGGAGGAGTCTCTTTCCCCATCCATCCCACTACCATTGTATCCTTCTCCTTCACTCCAATCACAGATCAAACGAATCATACCCTCTTCTTCCTTCGTTCTATCCACCAAATCGCGATGTCCTTGTGTTGTCGATCTCGAACTTCAGGGTACCTTCCAACAATCACCAACATCTTCAGAGTCATGGATTGATTGGTTGGAAGAGGACAGAAGTGATGGTGGTTCTAGTAGTGGTTCCATTAGTCCCTCCACAGACACCATCGACTCCATTAACACAAACAACTCTACTAACACCATCGACTCCATTAATACCACACATCATCGAATCATCATCAAAACCAATGATTTCATGCGACAAGAAGAAATGGCTTCCAACCTCATCCACGAAGTCCCTTCCACTCACTCCTCACTCTCTAGATTCAACAAATACTCACAGACTCTCATATCCATATCAATCTACATCCCTACTCTGTCATCCCTTTCAACGATCACAACGCCATCATCGACTATCTCGAAGGGTTCATCTCCTTTCATCAACTCAAACGAACCATCTACTCCAAAGGATTCCAATCCATCCATGTAATCCCTCATCCACTCCTCTTACACAGACCTTCTTCAATCACCTCTTCCAACAACAACCCCAACGCTTCAACACCTTCCAACACAACTTCATCACATCCATCGCCGCATACTCCATCATCTCCTTCGTACTCCAACTCAAAGATCGCAACGATGGAAACGTACACATCCTTCCTCATCCACACCACAGATACTTATCGATCAATTTGGAAACGTCGTACACATCGACTATGGATTCTTCCTCTCCAACTCACCTGGAAACATCCACTTTGAAACGGCTCCCTTCAAACTTAACAACGACTTCGTACCCATTCTTCACTAATCCCATCCAGATTCAACTCATCGGAATTCCTGGATCCTCTAATTTCCTTCTCTTTCAAACACTCTGCGTACTCATCCATCCACATTCACACTCCAGACTCAAATCTACAACGCTCTCGTCTCCCATCAAACCAGAATCCTATCCATCGTCAAACTCTTCGCCATCCATTATCCTCACCTTCCCTGCTTCTCCAGTGTTTGATTGACTCTCCTATCATTCTAGATGATCCTCAACAAACCATCCAACAACTCACTCTACGACTTAACCCACAAATCCAAACGGATCGATTTGTTCAACAACTCATTCAACAAGCCTTTGGAAGCTGGACCACTCATCTCTACGATTCCTTTCAGTTCTATCTCACTGGCATCTATTGACACTCCTTTCTTTTCAACAAGCAACTCACAACAACTTCGCTTTCAATAACGCACGATTCTTACTGTACACAATCGCTCCCACACACACCAACACACATCCAATTCCTATCCACACACTTCGCTTCATCTTCAACCCAAACACACGCTCCATCCACACACTCACGTACTCACCCACACTCAGTCGAGCACGCTGCTTCTTCACCTCCTTCACTCCTCTTCCCGATTCCAATTCCTCTTTCACACGGAACGTCAAGTCCGCAAACTCACTCGCACACATCTCGTCATGACTTATCAAGATGTTGTCAAACGCAATACCACCTTGCATCGTCCAAATGTCAATCGCCAACCCTCCAAACTTCCCTAAACGCTCGGGATGCTTCTCTTCGTAATACTCCGGATTCTTTATGAAACGAGGAAACCAAGGACCCTTGTACTCTGGATTCCGAATCATCCGACGCTTATACACACCCTTGAATCGCGGATTCAACTTCATCGGACGCTCCCACTTTCCACATCCACTCACATTCACACACTTCGGATTCGCTATCAACCGACCCTCAAACGCACCATACTCCTCCTCGTCCCAATCCAATGGCTTCTCCACACTCGGATCCAGAATCTCCTTCGGCTCCTCCTCCAACCAATCCGATGGCTTCTTCGCATCCTCATCCACAATGAACTTCGGCTCCGACTCGTCCCAGTCTGACGGCTTCACATCGCTCGGATCCGGAATCTCTTCGCGATCGTCCCAATCCACCGGCTTCACATCCTTCTCATCTGGAATCATCTACTTCACAATCAATCGCTTCGCCTACCGAGGGACTCGAAAACGGAGGATCAAAGTCATGATGCATGTTCCCACTGAACTTGTTAATCTGGTCCACCAGAATGTCGATACTCGCGTCACGACGAATTATCAGCGTGTACAAGTGGGTGCGATTGTCCACCACCACACTCGGTCCACCCACCAAGTGCTTCTCCTCCCACTTCCCACTCACCGGATTCAGGTGCGGAATTATCACATGCACACGATTCGTCTTACCACAATAGTCCGGACCAAACATCAACACGTAAGGAGTCGAGTCACGCAAATCCTCGGGAGAAGACAACACTCCCTCACCAAACACCTTCAAATACGCACCTCCACACTCCAGTCCCTTCTGATACCGCACCTCGTATTGAATCACCACATCCTTGTTCTCGTTGTCCATCGCCTTCTCAAACAACGTACTCAAACCATACTTCACACCGCCATACTCCGCTATCAACGCCTTGTCACATTCCAACGTCGGTTTCATAAATCCATATCCCCACAACCAAGATTGACCTGAATACTCACGATCGTAACTGTACACCCAGTTGCTCCCTCCACTGTTCTCTCCTTGGAACGTCTCCAAATACTCCAACGAACACTTCACTTTCGGTACCACGTATCCAGGTTTGCAATTACTCGATTCCTTCTATTCATTCAAATCCATTCTCATTTCATACCTCCATTCCATCCCATTCTCTTGACTCAAATACACTTCCTTCACCCACCTCCACCGCATTCTCATTCGATTCAGTTAACCTCAACAACAACAATAACACACTCAACACTCGATAGAATCCTCTCAACAGAATCATTATTGCCATGTTCTCTTGGCTCTTTGGATGGTCGCAACAGGAACAGAAACCAGATGAAACGAAGGTGAAACAGGCGATGGAGGAAGCTCACATCGTCAAGGACTACTATGAGCGGTTTCATTTCATCCTTTCCTTCATTCTTTAGAATGATCGACATGTGTACGAGTCGTTGCAATGGAGCCAGTCTCGAGGAGAATGATCAACTCGGACTCAACAATTGTATGGATCGTTGCATCTATAAATACGAACGGACACGCAAAATCGTGGAACAAGTCTTGGAACAACAAGGAAACACACAACCCTCTTTTGTTTCTTTCAAACCAACAGTACTATTCAATACACAATGCATTTCGAGCAAAGGAAGGAAGAATAAACGACGCTTCATGAATCGACTTCGAGTAGTAACGGAGTTGAGGAATCATGTCTTCTGGAATCGGATGATTCACCTTGCTCACATCATCCTCACTCTCCTTTATCGCAAGAATGAACCCGATTTGACCACATGGATACGTCGGAATCGTTGTGTACGCGTAACGAACTGACGAATAGAAACGACGTGCATTCTTCATCACATCCCTTATCAAATCCAAATGAAGCCATTGACACTCCCCCTTTCATTCATCTCCTCATCCATCCCATACTTGCGTACAAATGATTCCACCCTTACGCAACGCACTTCGCATCGTGTTGTAGAATGACTCCGTGTACAGACTCTCCGCGGGACCTTCCTATCATCTTACTTCCTCGCTTACCCACTGGATCCGACGAGTCCACAATGATCACGTCGAATTGATTCTCCTGCTCTTTCACATATAACGCTGCATCCATAAACAACTAACTCATTCACTCCTCCACTATCTTACCAACTCCACACGCGGATCATCAAACGCCACTGCCGTACTTCTCGACAAGTACTTCTTCGACACATTCACCACTTCCTCATCAATCTCACACATCACGATCCGCTCCACCTCCTTGTGTTTTGATACTTCGCGTAACACACCTCCATCACCACCTCCAACTATTAACACCTACACATTATTTACTACGATTATACTACTACATTACGAGGATTCCGATGACCAAACAGACTCAAATGACTTATCATCTCTTGATACGCAAATTCGTCACGTTCCGTCACTTGAATCACACCGTCCAACACCAACACACGACCATAACTCACCGAGTCAAACACCAAGATGTCCTACACCTCCTATTCCATCCATTTCTCTACCTGATATTTTGATTTCGCGTGATATAACACTTCCTTCACTTTCAAACCGAAACGCTGACCTTCTTCACAAACCAAATACACTCATACCTTCCCACATCGTTTCGTTCTCGTTGAACCAACCATTCTCAATACTCATTCTGATCAATCAAGAAAGAAGATAATGTGACCACGGAGTCATCCTTATTCCACTATTTCTATCACAACAATTCTACTCAACTCTTTTGAATCCATATCCAACAAACACACACTTCTCAACTTCACACTCACGCGTACTTCACCTTCTGACTCTCAATACAGTCAATGTACTTCTGCATCGCCTCCTCCTTCGACATACCTACTCTCTCAAACACAACCTCACACAATACCCTTCAGCTCATTCCAGCTGTTCCACTTCGCCTTCTCCTACACACTCACCATTCCATTCCTCTCGTACGGTAAAGTTGAACATGCTAGGAGCACTGATATTGCAATCTCCAATCGTAGCCTGCTTGAACAACGCGTAACCAGACAACTTGTCCTCGTTGCTCACCGTCTTCGCTGGATGCCAACCACGAACGAACTCTGCAATCTCGTTGAATTTCTTCTATCCCATCACATTCTATACACTCTCTCCACCTCAAGATCCGACATTTCACACTCTCAACAAACAATTCTCTACTTCTTCTTCAACTTCTTCTTCTCTTTCATTTCCTTCATACGCAACTTTAGTGCTTCCAAATGTGCCTTCAATTCCTCCAAATTCGTATTGTTCAGAGTCAAGTAATACTCGTCTTCCTTCTTCAAACGCATTCGTTTATCATTCTCATTCGCACGACTCTCACGCTCTTCTCGACTCACACGCACTCGTTTACGACTCACCACTCCCACACACGGAGTCGACACATTCTTTGAATCACTCTCGTGAACACTCCCGTTCATCCCTTGCACACCACAAGGAACACACAACGAACTCAGTCCACTCGTCTTTGTCATCTTGCGAACCGATACAAAGTTCTCTACCACCTCCGACCACTGGATTCTATTCATTACCCCATCCCACCATCACCACGGAGACGAAAAGATGTGCAGCTCCGACTCATAACTCTCCAGTGGACGCGACAGACGAAGTCCTTCCTTTCACTCCCATCCATCAACCCTACGTCGCTTCTCATCCACATCACGACCACGATTCCGCATACGTGTATTGCTCACGGGAACATTCACACCGAAACGCACACACAACCGACGCCACGCTTGTTGTTCTCGTTCACGAAGACTCAACACCATCGAGTGATACCATCTTCCCTCTCGCTGTCGCTCCCACACGTTCCCATCCCACAACTCACTACCACACACACTCACACGCTCCTTCACACGCTTCTCTACATCGCGATACTCACTCTTCCAACCCATCTCTGGATACCTCGACGACACATTCTCACAAGGATAACGGTATCCCACATTCCCCTCTTTCCAACTACCCACACGCAATATCTTCATATATCGGAGAACACGATACACCGTCGGAAGCAACAAACGAATCTATCTCTCACACACATCTCATTCACCTACTTCGCTTACACGACCATTCTCCTTCTTCAAGTACTCTTCACAACATCGAATCAACTCTCCTTCCGAGTGAATACCACTACTACCAACACGAATCATCACCTCGATCGCTCGACAGTACATCAACGGAGGACTCATATAATGTAACGAGGAGACGGGAGGATGTTTCCGACTCGAACTCAACTCTCCTTCACACACACTCGGAGACGACACCAATGGTGTTAAACTCTCCATCTCATTCTCTTGTTTCACATATGGACTCAACGAGTTCACTCCATACTCTCCACTCTCACTCTTCCCTATCACCACTCCACCATGTGAATAACAACTTGACTCCTCTCCTGTCGATCCATATCCATATGCTTTCACACTCCCACTTGAATGACTCTTTCGTTGTTTTGAATGATACTTTGAATGTGAAGATCGTCGATTCTCCTTCGATGGACTCACCAAACTCTGCATCACCGGCAAAAACGAAGGACACGAAATCCACTCAGAACGATTTGAACGACTCACCAATTCATTCTCTATACGATTCAATATCCATTGCGTCTCTTTGTAACGACGCGATAACTACAACTCCATTACATACTCTCATTTCATATACAATCCTACCTCTTCTACACCTCCTCCGTTTTTCAAACACTCCATTCACACCTCTCACGATCAACTCTATCAACCGATTCTCTACGATTCCTCAATTCGCCATTTAAGCAGACTTTTATACTCCATATCCCTCATTCTCGCTCCTATTACCCCGAATCCAATTCTTTTACTCTTTTCAGTTCTCGTCTTCTGCTACTCTTCTTATCGATTTTGATTCATCCATGGGTCGGAGTGGCAAATCGGAGTGGGATGAAGCAATGTTGAAAACGGGTCATCGTGTCGTTTCCAACACCAAGAAGAAGTGGGCGTCTCGTCTTCGTTCGACAACAAAGAATGCAAATGTGGTGGACAGCATAACGCGTGAGCAAGTGAGAATGGAGAGAGTATGTGAGTGTAGATATTGAATGAGCGGTTGGAAGCACTGGAACGTGACAATGATGAGGAGGAGAATGTGAATGAAACCGAGTTGTATGAAGAGACAGAGAGTGTTTGTATGGATGAAGTGACTGAGGGATAGGAGGAGAGTGTGCATGGAAGACGGAAGAAGGAATTGTTGAAGAGTCGTGTGAGTGTTCTTCCCGTGTTCAAGTTTGCGAAGATTGTATTTGCAGATGTATTTATGAGAAGGAGATTGAATGAATAGAGGAATCAGAAGGAGGCGTTGGGAAGTCCGTGTTATGTGAGTGTGTCGAGCAAAGCGAGTTTGTATCCTCCTCGTAAGTTCTGTAGCATTTGTGGATATCCTGTTTGCATTGGGTGTGTGTAGTGTTCGTAACGTGAAGGAATGGGAGTCGTTATCGTTGTGCGAATTGTGGTTCATTGTATTGCAGTGCAAGTTGTAAGAAGATCCATGAGGAGACAAAGTGTAATAGTTTCAAATAGAGTAGTTGAAATGGCATGGTTGTTTGTTGGATGAAGGAGTGAGGGGTAGTTGTGTGAATGTGTTTGGGAAGGGAGTGAGGAGATGTGTGGGGTTCACGGGTCAAGGATCGCAGTGGGTTGGAATGGGAAGGGATGTGCTGGAAAAGGTGCCGGGAGTGGGGGAGAGATTGTTAGGAATCAGTAGCAACTGTAGTTAAAAAGTTGGCGGTGAATAATAAGACATTTAGGATCACTTATGAAAGGAATTTCTAAAGCTAGGCGACCGTACATTTCAGTATGCATTACGTACTTGTCGCAGTAATCCATGTCATTGTGAATGTAATTAATAATGCATGTCAATGGGAATGCCACCTCTAAAGATTGTTCATCAATCATTCCTTTCTCATGGCGGAGCATAGAAATACCTTAACGGATGTGAATGTGCATTTTGACCATGATGATATGTTTCATTCTTTTGCTCATATAACGCCATAGTCATCAAGCCGATCAGCGTCATCAGAATATTGAAAACCAATCGCATTGTTTTGCAAAACAAGTGTTGCTGATTCCTATCCTGGCTGAGTTGTAGCATTGTTAACGACGTTCTTCAGAATTCGGAAAAAGGCTTTGCAACAAACGAAGTTGTTACATCAAAATACACATTCTGGTCCTTTCTCCCCTTGTTCCTCTGGGAGAATCTCAATCCATGGAACAAGTTTGCCAATTTCTACTTTGTGTGTGTTGCTATTTGTGAGGTAGGTAATTGCGCTGATTTCGATGTAGTCCATACCTGTGATTTCCCTTACCAACGGTAAGCCCCAATCTTTAGCTGCTCTTTCTTTCGTTTTACTTATCGAAGCCATCAACTCTAGTAGTTATGGGATTGTGGTATCAAGTTAAGTTCGTGATGATCGCTGTCGTCACAAAGCCGATCGAATCACCAACAGTCGCCCCATTGAAGTGTTGAACAAGGAGAAGAAGTGTTTTGAGAAGCGCCCTCAAGGTTCCATTCGCGTTGGCGATATTGTTCGCGTCAATGAGGGTGATATCATTCCCGCCGATCTTGTGTTCCTTCGATCTGGAGACCCCAAAGCGCCCAAATCCTGTTGGGTCAATACAAAGAGTCTGGACGGCGAAACGGACAACAAATACCGTCAGGCGTTGAAGGTATGAGTGGAGAGGGAATGAGAACGAGATCACGTCGGAACACAACGGTGAGTGCATCAACAGAACTGCGGAGGAACTGAGCACCATTCAGGCGGTCGTGAACTGCGAGCTTCCCAACAACATGACGAACGACTTCAACGGCGTCGTAGGAGTGAGTCGAGGATTCGAGTCAGATGCTGCTGCGACAGAAGGACGCGAAGGAGGTGTCGGAGAACATCAGCATCCGCAACATGCTTCTACGCGGGTGCATTCTGCGCAACACGTCGAGTGTGTTTGGAGCGGTAGTGTCGACGGGAACGGACACGAAGGTGGAATACGGTGCTGTGAAGAAGCCATGGTGGGACGTAAAGGTGGGAGAGATGGAGTTGTGGTCATTGTAGAACCCGACACAGAAGAGAACGGTGTTGACAAAGCGTATCAATCAGGTTATTTACGTTATGGTTGTATTGTTGATTGCGATGTGCGCTTTGGTAGTTCCTGTTTTTCTGCTATATTTAGGGAGCTTTGCTGGAAACAGCCATTTCAATGGCAATTGTTCGCCGTAACTGGTATTTCCGCGCGCATGACTTTTACATCTCCTTCAGCCTTTCATTCTTCCGATTCTTCCTCCTGTGTTACCAGTTCATTCCCGTGTCTCTTTACGTTACACTCTCTGTCGTGTACACAATGCAAGCTCTCTTCATGCAGAACGATCTCAAGATGTTCTCTCCTTTTCTCTCTCTCACCTTCAGGTACGATGAACTCAATGACGAGCCGATGCGTGTTCGCACCTCCACACTTAACGACGATCTCGGACAAGTCGGATACATCTTCACCGATAAGACGGGAACACTCACCGCCAACCTCATGCAGTTCAGAAAGTGTCTCGTGGATGGTGTGTCCTATGGACTTGGCGAGAGCGATATCGGTCGAGCGGTGAAGGGGAAGGAGGAAAGTGGGGTTGGATGGGAGGAATGAGGAATAGAGGTGGAAGTGGTGACAGACAAGCCACAACAGCGTCGCGGTCTCTTCCGTTACTGCAACTTCACCGATGGAAGTGAGTCGCATCCGGGACACACGCTTCGCAACGACATCAAACAAGAGAATGAGCATGCGGAGGTTGGGATGGAGCGAGAGAGTGAGAAGTAGCAACTGAAGCTGTTCCTCATTCACATGGCGGTGAACCACACGGTGATTCGTGAGGAGAAGAGCGATGGAACGGTGGAGCTGACCGCTTCGTCTCCCGACGAACAGGCGTTCGTGGCTGGAGCGTTCGTGGCTGGCGTCCAGTTCCTCGGAATGGACTACGAGACGAATGTGGTGAAGCTGAACGTGTTGGGTAAGAAAGAGAGAGGAGAGTGAGAGGAAGGGGATCCGATGGAAGTGCGTGTGTTGCATGTGATTCCCTACGAGTCGTCACGCAAACGTATGTCGATGATTGTGGAGTTGCCTGACGGTCATTTGGTGTTGTTCTGCAAGGTGAGGGAAGGAGGAGGAAATGAGAGATAGGGCGCCGACAGTGTGTTGTTGGAGCTTCACGATCCTCAGCAGAACAATTCGCGTTTCGTGGAGTCGATTGCTTGTCAGGTAGGAACGTGGGCGGAGGAGGCGTTCCGAACGATGGTGTTTGGCTACAAGTCGGTGGATGCGAGTGCGTTTCGCGAGTGGCTGGCTGCGTACGAGGCGGCGAGTGCGGATCCCGAGCAGAAGGAGTTGCGGAAGCAGAAGAAGCCGAATGCGTTGGACCGATTGGAATTCGAGATGGAGAACGGTCTGGTGTTGCAGGGTGCAACGGCGATCGAGGACAGTTTGCAGGAGGGCGTTCCGGAGGCGCTGGCGCAGCTGAGCGACGCAGGCATCCACGTGTGGATGATAACGGGTGACAAGGTGGGAACGGCGAAGAACATCGCGGTGGCGTGCAACCTGCTGAAGCTTCCGGAGATGAAGTTGGTGGAGTTCACGAAGGAGGCAGTGGACGCGACATTACTGAGCAAGGCGGCGCGTGCGGAGGACCTGACGGAGAAGATTTCACCGTAGGGACGAGACGTGTGTGTGAGGTAGGTCGGCGATTCAGGACGTGGAGTGGCAGATGATGGAGGCGGAGAGCGAGGGCGACTTGGAGAAGGCGAACCGTCTGTTAGGCGATCTGGAGCGGAGTCATCCCGGGTTGCTGGCAGCGCGAATGCATTGCGAGGCGCTGGCGGCGAGTATTCTGAACGACGTTGCGGAGACGCGAACGAGGGCGATGGCGTTGGTGGTGGACGAGTTGTTCATCGACTTCCTCGCGCTGTCGTGTCGTCAGGCGGTGAGGGAGAGGGGAGAGAACGACGTGTAGTTCTTGGTGGTGGCGCAGTCGTGCAAGGTGGTGATTGCGTGTCGTGCGCGGAAGGACCAGAAGGCGAAGCTAACGCGTCTGGTTCGTAACGGGAATCGCGAGGTGGTGACGCTGGCGATCGGCGACGGAGCGAACGACGTGGAGATGATTCGGACGGCGCACATCGGCGTGGGCGTGATCGGGAAGGAGGGGACGCAGGCGGTGAACAACGCGGACTACGCGATCGGACAGTTCCGTTTCCTGACGCGTCTGCTGCTGGTGTACGGACATCGGAACTACCGAGGCATTACGCTGGCGGCGCTGCTGATCTTCTACAAGAACATCCTGTTCACGCTCGTACAGTATTTGTACACGTTCCTCTGCGGTCTCTCGGGCACGCGCAATCAGTCGTACATTGCCATCTTCTGGTACAACACGGCACTGACGGCGTTCGGTCCGCTGTTGCTGGCGATTTTTGACCGCGACATTTCGGATGCGAATCTGTTCCGTTTCCCGGAGCTGCATCGTGAGGGAATCGACCACCGTCTGTTTTCGGTGAAACGATTCCTGAGCTACTTGGTGAAAGCGATTTGGGAGTCGCTGGCAATCTTCTACGTGATGATCTTCGCGTTTGAGAAGACGGACTTCGCCTCGGGAACGATCGACGTGTGGCTGTTCGGCATGGTGAGCGTGACGATCAACATCTTCCTGGCGAACCTGAGCTCCTCCATCGAGCAGAGCATCATGTTCTGGCTGTCGGTGGTCGCCTTCTGGGGCACGTTCCTCTTCTGGATGGTGCTGGTGGCGGGCACTTCCTTCTCGGTGTCGCTGTCGCCCAGTTACTTCCACTCCTTCGAGCAGGTCTTCTGCTCTCCGACGGTCTTCTTCATCATGGTGCTGGCGGTGACGCTCGCCATTCTCCCGACGATGGTCGTGAAGGCGCTCTCGCGCGAGATGGAGCCGACGCTCGGACAGTTCATCCAGGACGTGCAGGTGCGATCGGCGGTGGTGAAGAACAACCTGGTGGAGATGGAAAAGAACCGGTCACTGGACTTGGAGCTGAAGACGTTGCGCGGCATTCCGGAGGAGGCGTCGATGCCGGAACTGATGGAGATCAGCGAGGAGGTGTTGGCGTCGCGTCCGAACCGACCTGCGACGTCGTCGTTCACGCCGGCGGCGTTCGGTCTGACGCGGACGGGCAACACGCAGCGGTCGATCCGGTCGATGGCGGGTCTGCGGGCGCTGGAGATTTGCAGTCAGCTGCACGGTCCGTCGTACGACTCGCAGTCGGTGAACGACGAGGCGCAGAACTACCTGATCGGTCAGATCAACAGCCACAAGTGGCGGACGGTAAAGCCGGACCTGATGGGTTCGCTGAAGACGCAGCTACTGGAGGCGACGCCGAAGCTCATCCAGCACGTGTCGAAGTCGCTGAAGGAGACGCCGTTCCTCCACAAGGGTCGGAAGAAGGAGGAACTGAGCGTGGTGACGGAGGAGGAAACCGCTTCTGAACGATGTGCTGCGGGCGCCGGCGAGATATTTTG
>ERZ857757.2238-NODE-2238-length-13012-cov-3.473721_pt1 | contig 13012 bp, 12 predicted proteins | sample MGYA00519764_ERZ857757 | MGnify/ENA primary metagenome ERZ857757 (study PRJEB31778, sample SAMEA3449359) | human gut metagenome | biome: human gut; feature: human-associated habitat; material: faeces | place: United Kingdom | collected 2010/2012 ... | reverse complement strand
AACCGCTGATCCAATCAGCGGTTACCGGGGAGGGCATATCGATGACATTGATCCAAATTACAGACCTGACCTTTGCATATCCCGGCAGCTTTGACAATGTATTTGAGCACGTCAGCTTCCAGTTTGACACCGATTGGCGGCTCGGTCTGACGGGCCGCAACGGACGCGGCAAAACAACGCTCCTGCGGCTTTTGCAGGGGCAGTATCCCCATCAGGGCACGATCACGGCCCCCGGCGGGTTCGAGTATTTCCCGTATCCGGTTCCGGACGCATCGCTTACGCCGCTGGAACTGCTGGAGCGCAGCTTCCCGGATGTGCCGGAATGGCGTTTCCGGCGGGAACTGGCTCCGCTCGCGGTCACAGAGGACGCACTGTACCGCCCGTTTTCCACGCTTTCCGGCGGCGAACAGGCAAAGCTTCTGCTGGCGCTGCTGTTCGCGCGGGAGGGCCGGTATTTGCTCATCGACGAGCCAACGAATCATCTGGACGAGACGGGCCGCGCGCTCGTCAGCCGGTATCTGGCGAAAAAGTCCGGTTTTCTGCTCGTCTCGCATGACCGCGCGTTTTTAGACGGCTGCGTCGATCATATCCTATCCATAGGCCGCAGCAGCATCGAGGTGCAGCGGGGCAATTTTTCCTCATGGTATGAAAATAAGCAGCGGCAGGACGCGTTTGAACTGGCGCAGAATGCACAGCTGAAAAAAGAAATCGGCCGCCTGAAACAGGCCGCGCGGCAGTCGCGCGCGTGGGCGGACAAGGTTGAAAACACGAAGATCGGCCCGCACTCGGCCAAGGTGACGGGCGAAGCCGACGCCATGGGCGGCCGGGCCTACATCGGTGAGCAGTCGCGTCGTATGCAGCAGCGGCGCAAGAATCTCGAACGGCGGCAGAACGCCGCCATTGAGGAAAAATCGGCGCTCCTGAAAAATATTGAGCAGGCCGCGCCCCTGAAGCTGCATCAGCTGCCGTATCACACCAATCGGTTGGCGCTTCTGCGGAATGTTTCGGTGTGCTATGGCGATGTACCCGTCTGCTCCGGCGTGACCTTTTCCGTCGAACAGGGCGACCGGATCGCGCTGCGCGGTGCGAACGGCACCGGAAAGACAAGCCTGCTGCGCCTGTTGTGCGGCGAGAACATTCCGCACACCGGGACGGTAGAGTGTGGCTCCCGGCTGCAAATTTCCCATGTACAGCAGGACCCATCCGGTCTGCGGGGCGATCTTTCCGCCTATGCCGCGCAGCATGGGTTGGACGAGAGTCTGTTCAAGGCGATCTTGCGCAAGCTGGACTTTGCACGGGTGCAGTTTGAAAAGGACATGGCGGACTTTTCCGCCGGGCAGAAGAAAAAGGTTCTGCTGGCGCGAAGCCTGTGCGAACCGTCGCACCTGCTTGTCTGGGACGAGCCGCTCAATTATGTGGACGTGCTCTCGCGCATTCAGCTGGAAGAGCTGCTGCTGGAATTCCAGCCGACGATCGTTTTCGTCGAGCACGACCGTGTGTTCTGCGACCGCGTTGCGACAAAGGCCGTGACGCTCTGACGGCTTGACGTTTCAGGTATCGCCGGATACAATATAAAAAATGCAAGCGAGGTGAAGCGGAATGGACAAGCAGGCCGTCGAAGCGCAGCTGTGCCAGCTGCCGGTCAGTCAGTACGCATGGATCGACCCGCGTGAGATCGAATTTTCCGAGCGCGTGCGCTATGTCTGCGAGCACGAGTGCCCCATGTACGGGACAAGCTGGGCCTGTCCGCCTGCGGTCGGCACGGTCGAGGCCTGCCGGAACCGGGTGCTGTCATATCCGGGCGCACTGGTCTTTACCTCGCTGGCCGAGGTGCGCGACATCGCGGACATGGCCGCAACGCTTGCCACGCGCGGCGCGCACGAGGCGCTTACGCGGCAGGTGCGGGATATTCTGCTGCAATTTTCCCCAGACGTGCTGACGCTCTCCACGGAGTCCTGCGCCATCTGCCCGAAATGCGCCTACCCGGACGCTCCCTGCCGCCACCCGGATAGAATGTTCCCCTGCGTTGAAAGCTACGGCATCGTCGCAACCGCGCTGGCTGAGCGGAACGGGATCGAGTTTTATAACGGCAATCTCGTGACGTGGTTCTCTGTGCTGTGCTACCGGTAAAAACAAAGACGCCCCTTGTCATGCGCATTGGACTGCATGATGAGGGGCTTGTTTTGCTGACACCGGAGATTCCCGGCGAACCCAGCGAAGCGGTTCGACGGGAAAGAGGAGGAAACGGATTTAAGAGGATAAGAGGCTTCGCGCATAGCGGAGACTCGTTCCGTCGAAGCCGTTTCCGACGTGCCTCCGGCGGCCCCATCTTTTCCGTCTTGCCGGAAAAGATGGGGGAGAAAAGGGGCGCTGGGGTACGTTTGGTGCGTACTGCGGGTGCGGTTCAGGCAGGAACCTGATTTTTAGCTGTTGCGAACACACCAAGCCACCCTACGTATGCTATGGTACGCGCCGCCTGTTATGGTACACCGATTTTTCAAGTAGCTGCGATTCAATATCTGCGGTAAAAGCCTTGCATTCGAAACTTGCAGGGTAGTACGGATTCGCCGCAGTTCTTTCTGGTGCCGTATTGGCGGAAGCGGAGCAGCCTGATGAGGGGCTATGCAGCTGCATTTGCAAGCCGCGTCATAAATTCATGCTTCTTCATTGTATGCATCCTCCAACAGGTTTCTGACAGACTGTGCAAAGTTCAGATATTCCGCACGGTCGTTCTGATATGTTTCCCGTCCAAGCTCCGTGAGCTTGTAATATTTGCGCGGCGGCCCGCCGCTTTCCTCCTGCAGATAGGTCGTGAGCAATCCGTCCGACTTCAGCTTCCGCAGGATCGGATAGACCGTGCCATCCGCAATGTCAATGTGCTGGGAGAGGAAATCGGAGATCTCATAGCCGTAGCAGTCGCGCTTGTGCAGCAGCGACAGCACGCACAGCTCCAGCACGCCCTTTTTATATTGCGTGTTCATATGCTGCTCCTTTCCGTTTGGTTTGTCCTTTCACTAGTGTATTATATTCACTAGTTTGAAAATTTCAATAGTAAATTTTAAAAACAGCAGGGAGTTTTTCTCCCTGCTGTTTTGTCAATATTCTGTTTTTACCGCTGGTCGGCAAAAGTGGATGGACAGCTTTGGTTTAAATTATCCTGAAATTTGGATAGTAAGACAACCGTCTCGATATGGCTCGACAGGCCCGAAATGATGTCAAATTCTCCATGTGTCCGCGGGAACTGCTCTACACCTAAAATGGGCGAGATAAGGCTGACATCAAATCCAACGCTTAAAGGGCCGCTGTTCTCGGAAACAGGTCAATGCCTTTCTTTCGCTACTATATAATACCAGCGAAGGAGAAATGTAAAATATGCCGTTGTCTCAACCCAGTCTGTCCGTTTAGGGGATAAGTCCACGGTGACTTGTTTCCGCGAATGCCTTATGCACTCGACCCAGCATTATATCAAATAGCTTGCGCGTTGAATTTAGCCGGGGAAAATCAAGTCAGAGTATAAAGTGTCAATATTCCCTTCTTTTCATTAAGGTATTTGCCACAAAAGTTAAATATCTGTTTCATTGCGATCCACCTCAATACGCTATATCCTCAGCTGTTTAATCTTTGTCTCGCCCTATCGCTTCAAGACAAGTTTCCAGCGCGGTCATTCCTGCCTTAGTTTCAATATCCGGTCTTGTGCCTGCAATGGCGTTGCAGCTTCCGTCAGGATTTAAAGAAAAATATGGGTCGAAGTACACGAGCAGTCCGCTGTTAGGCAAGGCAAATGTATATGGCTGCCCCCCACGTCCGTTTCCGCCCGTTGTTTCGCCTACAAGCCTTGCAAAGCCCGTAGCCTTGCAAAAGGAAGCAAATGCATCAGAAGCGGAGTAATTGATACTGTCAATCAACATCCATAATTGACCTTGAAAGCAAATGTTATCCTCGTGTTGCGTGCAAGTGTTTTCGTAACTGTAAAACTTCAGATGACCGAAATCTTCCATATTTAAATCCGGAAATGTCTTATTCCAAGTCTCGCTATCGATTTCTTGAAACTCGGACGGAAACGGCTGCTCTGCATCCCACATAAAACGGTTAAACTTGCCATCCTTAACACCGATCATACCATATTGTATCAAAGGCTCGCAGCTTATGTGTGATATGATTCCATCCATCCACACGACGTCGTTCCCTCCACCGTTTCCCTGTATGTCTATGATTATATCATCCGCCTCGCTGTTTGCTTCAAAAAAATCCTGAATCATCTTGATCGCAATCGGCGTACATTCTGGAGACGACCAAAGGAAACCTGTAATTTTTATGTAAGGAATATCTTCTCCAACCGTAGCCTCTATAATCGTTTGTCTGACTTCTTCATACAATGATTGTTCTTGCGGGTATAGCTGTGTACTACCTTCGGTAGAGGCAGGTGTGTGGCTTGGTATTAAGTTTTTATAATAGTCATAAAAGGTTTTGACCTTTTGGCTTTCTATTATGGATAGTATCCTGGATAGCATATCGACTCCTTCTTTACTGTCGGGGTTCTGATTCTCTCCGCTCGATTCCACTGCCGATCGAAAAGAATCGACCATGCGTTGATACAAAAACGGTTGAATGACATATAGATGGCCTATGCTTTCAAACTGATTCAAGCAGTTATTGATTACATTTATATAATTATCCTGAAGTATGGAGGATCCCCTACACACACTTATCAGCTCAGTACGGTAAGTATCCCTTACCTCCCTCCAATCCAGCCCCAGTTCATTTTTTATCGTTTCAAAATATGGGTAATTATCCTCCAACATTTCCCATAAGGCATCATAGTCTTCAAGCGCTTGCTGTTTAGATAGAATTAACTGCTCACCATCTGAACTAACTTTCAGTGCTGTTTCATATGGGAGTGGAAATTTGTCATAATCAGAAAACCTGTTTGTAGTAGTCTTATCAGGCATTCCCGGAGAATGCTCTGGAATGCTATGATTGGCGATGAACCCATCGCAGGAGCATAAGAGGGTCATTAGCATTGATAAAACTAAGATAAATAACTTATATCGCTTCATGCCTTTATAGTTCCTTTCAAATTCCGGTCATCCTAAGTATAATACTGCGGACAGCAGTTATTTAATAACCATTAGAGACATCCGATGTGCGATTATCCGCCATAAGGCTCAGGAACCATTTTACCAACGCAGGATCTGGCTCCACACAAACTGCAATTAGCAGCACATAAAGTTTCACAGTTAGCAGCGCATAGCGTTTCACAGTTTGCTCCACATAACGAAGAACATTCTGCCCCGCATACATAAATCAAACACTTTATAAAGCAGTTTTGATCTATCATGCCATCTTGTGGATGTACCAAATATTCCATAAAATCACCTCCTTTTTAAATAATTATAGTGCCAAACATCTAATCCACTAACTCAATTTTTCTGCCCATTTCCCGTTTCGGCAGATATGTTCTCTCGCACATTTCCGAACAGGTGAGTTGGTGGTTTGGATGTCAGCCAATCTTACCGAAAATGCTTGAAACAGGTTGTTTTTCACACTTTATTCCTTATCCCTTGACATCAATACTACCGTCTCCACATGCGCGCATTTTGGGAAAAGATCGACCGCTTCGGCGGAGCGGAGGGTGTAGCCTTTTTCCGTGAGCAGTTTCACGTCGCGGGCGAGGGTGGCCGGGTCGCAGGAGACGTAGACGACGCGCTGCGGCTGCATGGCGGCGATGGCCTCGATCACGTCGGTGCTTACGCCCTTGCGCGGCGGGTCGACAACGATCACGTCGGGCTTTTCGCCGCGCTCGGCCAGCAGCTTCGCAGCTGCGCCTGCATCCATGCAGTAAAATTCCGCATTGTCCATGCCGTTCTGTGCGGCATTAAATTTTGCGTCTTCGATCGCCTGCGGGATAATCTCGACGCCGACGGCCTTTTTCGCGTGCCGCGCAAGGCAGAGCGTGATCGTGCCCGTGCCGCAGTAGAGGTCAAGCACCGTCTCTTCTCCGGTCAGCCCGGCAAGCGCGGCAGCTTTTTCATACAGACGCTCGGCCTGTGCGTGGTTGACCTGATAAAACGCGGGCGCGGAGAGGCGGAATTGCAGGCCGCAGAGCGTGTCAGTGATTGTTCCGTCACCGTAAAGCGGCAGAAATTCCGTGCCGAGCACGGTATTGCCTTTTTTCGTGTTGGGGGAGAAGACAATGGTCGTGATGCCCGGCTCGGCGGCGAGGAGCGTCTGGACGAGCTGCTTTTTCTTCGGCAGCTGCTGTGTGTTGGCCGTGATGCAGACGAGGATCTGCCTGCTTTCCGTGCCGAAGCGGATATAAATATGCCGGATGTAGCCGGTATGCGCGGCCTCGTCATAGGCGCGGATGCTGTATTTGCGCATCCAGTCCAGAACGGCTGCGCGGATGCGGTCGGCGCAGTCCGGCTGGATGCGGCAGTGTGCGACCGGAATGACCGTGTGCGTTTTTCCGGCGAAGAAGCCCGCGACGGGCTTTCCGTTCTGCTCCTGCACGGGGAACTGCACCTTGTTCCGATAGCCGTTGGTCTGCTCTGCGCCGGTGATGGGCAGGGAAGCGAGCGTCTGGCCGCCGATGCGCGTCAGGCAGCTGTGGACGTGCGTGCGCTTAAGCTCCAACTCCTGCGCATAATCCATGTGCCGCAGCGCGCAGCCGCCGCATCTTGGAAAATAGGGACAGTCCGGCTCCACGCGGTGCGCCGACGGCTGCTCCACGCGCAGAAGCTCGGCGAAGACCGCCGAGCGTCCGATGTGCGCAATGCGGATTCTGCACAATTCGCCCGGCAGCGCACCGGGCACGAACACGACCTGTCCGTCGACACGGGCGATGCCCGTCCCGTCCACGGTCGCGGCTTCGATTGTCACCTGAAGCGTATCGCCGCGTTTGAGTTCCTTCATAGCTGTGTGGAATGTTTCACGTGAAACATTCACTCCTCCTTCAAAAGCTCGCCGGTGGTCTGGTCAATATAATAGATATGCAGAAACTGCTGATCACCGGTTTCCGTGGAATAGGAGACGGAGAGCGTATAGCTTACGATGAGCGTGCCATTCTCCTCGGAAATGCTGTAGCCGCCGTTGACGTAGCCGATCGCGGCCTTTTCCTGCGCGGCTGGGTAAACCGTCTCCTGCGCATAGGAAATGACGGTCTGCGAAAGCTCATCAAAGACGGCGTTCGCCGCCGCAGACGCGTCGTCACTTTCCAGCGTCAGATGGGGCAGGGTATAGGTGCAGCTGACGATTTCCTCAAGGTCGGTCTGGATCCTCTCCGGCTCGTCGAGCCAGCTTGCTTCCAGACCGTCCTGCGTCTGATTCTGGTTCGGCGTGATGTGGATAACATTGTCCTGCGATTTTTCCGCTTCTGCCGGAGCTTCCGGCACAATTGCCTCTTCCTGAACGGGCGCAGCGGGTTCTTCCTGCTGCACGGGCTTTTTTGCGCAACCCGCAGCGCTGAGAATGAGTATGGCAGCCAGAATGGCCGCAAAAAGCTTTTTCATATACAAACCTCCTGTATGTCTGCGATTTTAACACAGAAAGACGCTTGTGTAAAGCCGGGAAAGGCGCTATACTGGGAGACAGCTTGAGCTTTGGAGTTGAGTTTTATGCTGGATTATCGTCACTGCACGCTCTGCCCGCGCGCCTGCGGCGTCGACCGGACGGCAGGGGAGCGCGGCTTCTGCCAAATGCCTGATCATATTCTTGCCGCGCGGGCCGCGCTGCATTATTGGGAAGAGCCGGTCATTTCCGGAAGCTTCGGCAGCGGCGCGGTGTTTTTCTCCGGCTGCACGCTGCGCTGCGCGTTCTGTCAGAACGGGGTGATCTCTCAGGAGAATTTCGGGAAAGAGGTTTCTTCACAGGAGCTTCGCGCCGCGTTCGAGCGGCTGATCGACGAGGGCTGTCAGAACATCAATCTCGTCACGCCGACGCACTTTCTGCCGTCCATCCTCCCGGCGCTTGCGCCGAAGCTGCCTGTGCCGGTCGTGTATAACTGCGGGGGCTACGAATCGGTCGAGACACTGCGGGCCTTGGAGGGACTGGTCGATATCTATCTGCCGGACTTTAAATATTCTGACGCAGCGCTTGCGAAAAAGCTCTCCGCCGCGCCGGATTATCCGCAGATCGCGTCTGCGGCCATTTTGGAAATGTACCAGCAGGTGGGCGGCGCGGTGATTGAGGACGAGCAGATGACGCGCGGGGTCATCATCCGCCATCTGGTTCTGCCGGGCTGCATCGACAATTCGCTCGGCGTGCTGGACTGGATCGCGGACAATTTTCCGAAGAAAGACGTGCTGGTCAGTCTGATGAGCCAGTATGTGCCCATGGGCCGCGCAAAAAAGCTACCACCCTTTGATCGGCGCATTACGCAGGAGGAATACGACGCAGTTCTGTCGTATCTGTATCTGTTGGAGCTGGACAACGGCTATACGCAGGACTTTTCCGCCGCCTCGGCAGAGTACATCCCGGAATTTGATCTTGAGGGATTATAAATTTTAAACAAACGTTTGCATTTTTCAATAAGGTGTGCTATACTGGATTCACAAGCAGGAAAGGAGCTGCCAACATGGGCCGGACCAGCAGCAAACGTGACGAAATTCTTCACTTCCTTACGAAATTCACAGCAGAGAACGGCTATGCGCCCTCCGTGCGTGAGATCTGTGCCGCCGTCGGTCTGCAATCCACGGCGACCGTCCATTATCACCTGAACGCGCTGCGTCAGGATGGACTGATTGAAATGGACGGCATGAAAAAACGCACAATCACCCTCGCCGATTCCCACCGGGCCGACCGCATCCCGGTCGTCGGCGTGGTCACGGCAGGTCTGCCGATTCTGGCAGTTGAAAATATTGAAGGCTATCTGCCATGGGACGGCGAAGCGGGCTGCTTCGCGCTGCGCGTCCGCGGTGATTCCATGATCGGCGCGGGAATCCTCGACGGGGACAGAGTCGTCGTCCGCGCCCAGCCGACGGCGGACAACGGTGAGATCGTCGTTGCGCTGCTCGGAGACTCCGCAACGGTCAAGCGCTTCCGCAAAGACGGCAAGCAGATCTGGCTCCTGCCGGAAAATCCGGCCTATGACCCCATCGACGGCAATCAGGCCCAGATCATTGGGAAGGTCAAGGCTGTAATCAGAACCTATTAACCTATTAAATTGAGAGAATAAAACGCTCTTGCTCCAGTATCACCGGGGTGAGAGCGTTTTTTATTGTTGACGATGGATTTATCAAGGGCAAAAAAACCTTTTGAACATTTGCAGGTGCAGCACATCATTTCCTTTTGCCTCTCCAAAAGAAAACGAGCCCGGGGAGATTTCGATTTCCCCCCGGAACCCCCTTTAAAGCGACCAAGAAAACCGCTTCGGTTTTCTTGGATCTTTCCCGCGAAATTTGAAACAGCCCGTAATTATTTAATATTCCTCGAATAAGCATCGTAGGGGTCTCGGCGAAACCGTATTGCCCTGCAGCTTTTGACCGCAAAGCTGATTTACCGCACCCATTCAAAGGCACCAACTCACAAGTCCAGTTACTCCGTAACAGGCGGCGCGTACCATATCGCTCGTAGGGTGGTACGTGTGTTCGTAATATCTGTAAATCATATTCCTTCCTGTACAGCAAACCGAAACATTGGGGTTTGCCTAAAATCAGATGCAGAAAGCACCCAACCGTAACCCAGCGCCCCTTTTCTCCCCCTTCTTTTCCGGCAAGACGGAAAAGAAGGGGCCGCCGGAGGCCTGACCAGCACCCCATCCGCAATTGTTTCACGTGAAACATGAAAAACAACAAATTCACATCACTTCTTGCATTTTCAGAAGCAGGACATTATAATAGAATGCAAAATGGGGCCGAAGGGGCGTGAAATGGGTATGGCGAAGGTTTTGGCATTTGTCAATCAAAAGGGCGGCGTGGGGAAAACGACCTCTGCGGTCAATCTGGCCGCTGCGCTGCAAAAGGCGGGAAAGCGCGTCCTTCTGTGCGATTTTGACCCGCAGGCCAACGCGACCTCCGGCCTTGGCGTGGAAAAAAGCACGGCTGCCCATTCGACCTATGATATCGTGATTGAGGATTTCCCCGCCGCAGACGCCGTGATCCACACAAAATACTGCGATGTTCTGGCCTCTAACGTCGCGCTGTCCGGCGCCGGCGTGGAGCTGGTGGGCGTTGAGAAGCGGGAATATGCGCTGAAGACTGCGCTCCAGCCGCTGCGGGAACAATATGATTATATTTTCATTGATTGCCCGCCGTCTTTGGAGCTGCTGACGCTCAACGCGCTCTGCGCCGCAGATCAGGTGCTGATCCCTGTGCAGTGCGAATATTACGCGCTGGAGGGGCTTTCCGATCTGATGGTCACGCTCCGCGCGGTCAAAAGGCGCCTGAACCCGACGATCTCCATCTTCGGCGTTTTACTTACCATGTACGATGGCCGGACGAATTTCTCCGCGCAGGTTGCCGAGGAGGTGCGCCGCCATTTTCCCGGTAAGGTCTTCGCCTCCGCCATCCCGCGCAACGTACGCCTGTCCGAAGCGCCCAGCCACGGGATGCCTGTTTGTGCCTACGACAAATTCAGCCGGGGCGCGGCGGCCTATGACGCGGTCGCGCAGGAGATCCTTGCGAAAGAACAGTGAGAGGAGCAACGCATATGGCAATGCGAAAGGGTCTTGGCAAGGGCCTTGGCGCCCTGATTGGGGACTATAACGAGCAGCCGGACGCGCCCAGCGAGGGTGCAGTAACGCTGCCGCTGCAAAAAATCGAACCGAATCCGCTTCAGCCGCGCAAAACCTTCAACCCGGAAGAGCTGGATTCCCTGGCGGATTCCATCCGGATGCACGGCATTATCCAGCCGCTGACGGTACGCAGGCTGCCGTCCGGGTTCTATCAGATCATCGCGGGCGAACGCCGCTGGCGTGCGGCACGGCTGGCCGGGCTTACCGATGTGCCGGTCGTGGTCATTGAGGCCGACGACAAAAAGGCGATGGAGCTGGCGCTGATTGAAAATTTGCAGCGCTCGGATCTCAACCCGATTGAAGAAGCCCTCGGCTATCAGGAACTGATGGGCACCTATGAAATGACGCAGGAGCAGGCTGCCGCCCGCGTGGGCAAATCCCGCCCGGCCGTTGCGAACGCGCTGCGGCTGCTGAGCCTCAGTCCGGCCGTTCTGGAGCTGGTCAAGGACGGTTCCCTGTCCGCCGGTCACGCGCGGGCGCTGCTGCCCGTGAAGGACGAGGCGCAGCAGCTGTCCATTGCGCAGAAGGTCATGGCGCTGGGCCTGTCCGTCCGGCAGACAGAGGCGCTCTGCAAAAAGCTCACAAAGCAGGCGCAGCCCGTCAAGGAGCAGCCGCCGCAGGTCGATTATCTGGCCGAATGTGAAAAGGAGCTGACCGCCGGGCTTGGCCGCAAGGTGCGCATTGTCTCCGGCAAGCGCAAGGGCCGCATTGAACTGGAATACTACGGGCAGGACGATCTGCAGCAGCTGTACGACGCGCTGCACACCATCCGCAAAAAGGAGCAACACTGATGGACGAAAAGAAAACCCCGCAGCCGGAGCAGGCTGCCTCGGAAACCGGAAAGCCGCTGAGCGAGAAGCGCAAATCCGCGCTGCTTCGGTATATGGCCGTTCTGTTCTGCGCCGCGTTCATTCTGGTTCTGGTCTCGCTGATTTTGCAGATGCACTCGTCTAAAGCAAAGATTTCCGAGCTGAATGCCGCCAGCACAAGTGCGCTCTCGAATGCCGAGGCACTGCAGAACGAAAACCGTGCCCTGCAGGACGAGAAGATCGCGCTGGAGAAGGAAAATGAGGAATTGCAGGCAAAGCTCGACGAGCTGACGCAGAAGCTGGACGAGGCATCGCAGGCCGAGGAAAACACGCAGGCGGCGGAAAATGAAATGATCAAATCCCTGCGCACCGAGCTTGACCGGACGAAGGAAGCGTATGAAGCACTGCTGGAGGCAAAGGCCTGCGAAACGCGCGAAGGAAACGTCACGTTCTCCCGCGCCATGCAGACGCTTGAACGGTTGAAGGATTATCTGGGCCAGACCGCGCTGGAGGAATATAAGACGCTTGGCGGAGAATAACAGGAGGAAAAGAACACCATGATCGATATTAAATTTTTACGGGAAAATCCGGACGCAGTCCGCGAAAATATCCGGAAAAAGTTTCAGGATGCAAAGCTGCCGCTCGTAGACGAGGCCATCCGGCTCGACGCGGAGAAGCGTGCGGCGCAGCAGGAATGCGAGCAGCTGAAGGCCGCCCGCAATAAGCTGTCGAAGGCAAACGGTTCGCTTTATGGCCAGCTGAAAAAAGCGGATGAGGCGCAAAAAGCGGAACTGCAGAAGCAGATTGATGAAAACAACGCCAAGGTCAAGGCCGACGACGAGCGCCGCGCGGAGCTTGAAAAGAAGCAGACCGAGGCCGAGGACAAGCTGCGCGAGATCATGTATGTGATCCCGAACATCATCGCCCCCTCCGTCCCCATCGGCCCGGACGACAGCTGCAATGTCGAGGTACAGCGCTTCGGAGATCCCGTTGTTCCCGATTTTGAGATTCCCCACCACGTCGATATCATGCAGTCCTTTGACGGCATCGACAAGGATTCCGCAGGCCGCGTGGCCGGTATGGGCTTTTACTATCTGCTGGGCGACATTGCCCGCCTGCATGAGGCGGTTCTGGCCTACGCGCGCGACTTCATGATCGATCAGAAGGGCTTTACGTATGTCATCCCGCCGTTCATGATGCACGGCAACGTCGTCAAGGGCGTCATGTCCTTCCCGGAGATGGAAGCCATGATGTATAAAATCGAGGGCGAGGACCTCTATCTCATCGGCACGAGCGAGCACACCATGATTGGCCGCTTTATCGACCAGATCATCCCGGAGGCAAAACTCCCCCTGACCCTCACGAGCTATTCCCCCTGCTTCCGCAAGGAGGTCGGCGCGCACGGCATCGAGGAGCGCGGCGTGTACCGCATCCATCAGTTCGAGAAGCAGGAGATGATCGTCGTCTACAAGCC
>ERZ857757.2236-NODE-2236-length-13020-cov-6.365137_pt1 | contig 13020 bp, 7 predicted proteins | sample MGYA00519764_ERZ857757 | MGnify/ENA primary metagenome ERZ857757 (study PRJEB31778, sample SAMEA3449359) | human gut metagenome | biome: human gut; feature: human-associated habitat; material: faeces | place: United Kingdom | collected 2010/2012 ... | reverse complement strand
TGAAAGCCGCCATTTTGCCGCAACATCCACCGAAATTTCTACAAAACGAAGGGCAAAACCGACCAAGAGCGCATGAAAAATGCCGGTGTTCCGGCGGTATATTTGAGGGGCTGTAAAAAACTCGCTTTTTTACAGCCCCTTGCTTTTATTCTGTTCCTTTGTCTGTCTGGGATAGGGTTTTCAGATCCAGATAGCTTTCGGGATCCACATGCTTGCCGTTCAGGGTCAGTTCAAAATGAAGATGTTCCGCTTCCGCCAGCTCGATCAGGCTGGTGTCTCCGACAGCGGCGATCGTTTGTCCCGCCTTTACCGAAACGCCCTTGGAAATTCCCTCCGGCAGTGTGGCGGAAAGATTCTTATAAACGGAAACCAAGCCGTCTCCGTGGTCCACGGAAACGCTCATGCCCATCATGGGGTCGTTGCGGATTTCCAGAATGACGCCGTCCCGCATGGCTACCACCGCCGCACCGATGGGCGCACTGATGTCAATACCGTTGTGCGTGCGGTAATCGTTCATGGTCAGCGAATAAACAGGAAGATCCACCGAATAACCCTTCAGGAGACACCCGTCTGTCGGGAGATAGCTGACCTGTTTGGTCGGATCAAGGGCCGGAGTATTGCTTTTTTCAGAGGGTGTGGGACTTGCAGGAGTTTTGGAAGGCGTCGGCTTTACTGCGGCGGAAACGGTGTTCTGAGCGTTCTTGTCGGGAGAGGTCTGTGCTCCGATGGTTTGATCGGGTGACACCGGGTTCTCAGGCTGTTTGTGGCTGCGCATGCTGACAAAGGTCACCACCGTAATCGTCACCACTGCCGCAACTACCAGCCCCAAAACTAAATAGACCGTGCTGTTCATAATTTTTCGCTTGGTTGTGTAACTCATGGAAAATCCTCTTTTCTCAAGTTTTCAGACGCTTCCAAAAGGAAGAACGCCCTTCTGCCGGTAGTTTTTCCCGCAGAAGGGCATTTATACATCTTTTTGAAAACTTTTTTGAAAAAGCATTTACAAATTCTTCCCGGAGGAGACTCCTTTCAGAATTTCCTCCGGATTTTGTCCAAGAGTCCGGGGCTTTTCCTTTACTTCAGACTTCGCAGAAGGTGCACATAGGACTATTTTTCAAGATAGTATTTATTGTCAATCCCTTCTTCAAGCCGGTTTAAGAACACCAAGAACCCCACAAAAAGCGCCAGGGCAAAGACGATTTCACTGTATTCCACCCACATCTGCTCTGCAAACATCCGGAAGCAGCGGAAAAAAATTCCTCCTCCCGCCGCCGCCGACGACAAGCCCCGCAAAACATTCAGCCGGCGTCTGAGGTCGTTCTGAATCTTCCGTTTCTTTTCTTCGCTTTCCGCTGAGGACAGCTCAAACGCCACACCGGTATGCTCCTCAACAATGGGAAGAAATACCGAGCAGATCAGACAAAGGAATACCGCATAGAGAATGCATTTTGCAATGCCTACGCCAACCAAGCCGAAATAGGAACCCAATTTTTCCGGATGGCGCGCCAAGATCGTGGAAACCGAGCGGTAGTAGCCCGCATGATAGTCGATGGTCATTCCGTTGCGAAAGACCAACGCATAGACCCATTCGGCGGTGGCGGCCACGGTATAAAGAATTCCCGAAATCAACGCCGGACGGCACTTTTTCGGATAGAGCTTATAGAGCCGCAGTACGGCCAGAACCATCAGAATGCCCGAAACAAAGTCGGGCAGAAAGTCCAGTCCGTCCAGCCACAGGGGCAATGCAAAGATCAATCCCGCAAAGAAGAGTATTCCGGCGGTTTTCAAGGCATTGTAGGTCAGAACCTCCCGGCGGCTGCCCACCTCCTGTTCATATTGCTCCCCTAAGGTCGCAAGGAACGGGCGCTCTCTGCGCAAAGCGCGAAAATAGCGCACCATATAGAGAAACCAACCGATTCCGTAGATCGTTACCACCAACAGATTCAAAAAAGTCAGCGCCTTAAAAACGAACGCAGCGATCTCCGCACTGCTGGCTCCTCCTGCCTCCACATCGCCGTATTCCGAGGACAGTGCGGTCAGTTCCGGGAGAAGAGCAAGGAAATTCTTTAATACAGCGATCAAAACGGTCATGCCTTTGGCCGTAGAAAAGCCGCTTAAAAAACGGTGGCAATCGTGGCGCATGGATTGGTAGACTATGGCGTCAAAGAATTTTGCCATACCGTAGGCAAAGAGCGCGCCCTCTCCGATAGAGAAGCAGAAGGTGAAAACCAATCGCCAGACCGTCCCTTCTGAATCCAGGAGCAGTAAAATCGACACGCATTTCGCCGCATTTACAAAGGCGAGAATGAGAAGCGCTTTCTTGGCGCTCTGTGCCCGATCGTCAATGTCGGCAAAATGCAGAAATCCCAAAAGAAGGAGAGCTGCCCCGATGAAATCGGGCAGAACATCCAGAACCCCGTAATTGGGGTTGAGAAAGAAGAACAGCCCGGCAATCATCAGGGAACAGTTGACGGTCTTCCTCATTTTTTCCTTCTTCGTTTGTTCCGTAACCATTTCGGTTCCTCCTGGGCCTCTTCCTTCTCGTCCTCTTTTTTCCCGAATCGGTTTCCCTTCCGGTTGAAGAAGCCGGGGGCTTCCGGTTCTTCGTTTTCTTCTCCCTCCCGGCAGATCCACATGTAACAGGAAAAGACCTGCACCATGGTGAGAACCGCCACAAGAAGTCTGGACACGGTCACATAAACAAGACAAAACCGGCTGTATTCCCAGTTGTTCCGGAGGAGTATATTGGCGGCAATAAACAGTCCGTACATGACCGTATACAGCCCCATATTCCGCTTGCAGGCTAACTCCGTACGCCGTCTCCCCGTTTCTTTTGCAATGGCGGCAAGAGCCGGAAGAAGAGCGAACTGACCGAAATAGAAAACCAGCTCGTTTGCCAGCTGTAAATTGTTCGCAAAATCCGACAGCCGGGTATTGCCGCTTTTCAGAATGACCAATTGCAGCAGTGTATACATGAGGGAGAGCGTGCCCACTGCACCCATGGCCCAAGCGGAAAACCGGAAGCGTTTCTCGTAGGGGGACAGTTTGAAGCAGGCGTACATACAGAGAAAGTAGCCCAAAAAGGAGGGCAGAACACCGTATGCCGTCATGCTCAGCACCAGCGTCAGTCCGACAAACAGCAAGCCGAATCCCATAGTTTTTCCTTTTCCCGGAGGATTCAGGAGGGGAGGATCACTTTTCAGAATCCTCGCCTGCCTGATTTCTTCCGCAACATTTCTTGTATTTCAGTCCGGAGCCGCAGGGGCAGGGGTCATTTCTGCCCACCTTGACGGTTTTCTGGGTGGGCAGTTTTTTCTGTGCCGCCGGCTTTTTGCCCACAGTTCCGCCGGAGGAGGTGGAGCCGATGGCCCCGCCGCTTTCACCGGTCACCTTGGCAACGGCTTCTCTCTTCACTTCCACCCGGGGAGTGACCGAAAGAAGCGTGCGCACCGTATCCTCCCGGATGGTTGCCACCATTTCGTCAAACATCTCTCCGCCGGCGATCTGATATTCGGTGATGGGATTTCTCTGGGCGTAGGCGTTCAGTCCGACTCCTTCCCGCAGGTCATCCATCATGTCTAAGTGATCCATCCACTTGATGTCCACCTGCCGCAACAGCACCACCCGTTCGATTTCCCGCAGTTCTTCGGGGGAGAACAGCTCTTCCTTGGAGGCATACAGCTTCTGCACCCGATCCAACAGGTCCTCGGTCAGTGCTTCCTTGCTTAAACCGGCTTTTTCTTCTTCGGTGAAGTGCAGGTCCTCCGGACCGTACACCAGGCCGAAGAAATACTGCTTCAGTCCTTCATAATTGTATTCCGAAGGATTTTCGCCGACCAAGAACCGGTCCGCAGCTTCCTTAGCCGTTTCCTCCATCATTCTGAGAATCTTGCCATGCAGGTCCGCCCCGTCCAACACCTCTCTGCGCTGTTCGTAAATGACCTTTCTTTGGCGATTCATCACATCGTCATAGGCAAGAACATTGCGCCGACGCTCAAAGTTCATGCTTTCCAAGCGCTTCTGCGCACCCTCGATGGAGTTGGAAAGAATGCCGGCATCAATTGGCTGGTCCTCCGGCAGGTTCAGTCGGTCGGCAATGGCCAGCATCCGGTCGGAACCGAAGAGACGCATCAGATCATCCTGCATGGACAGGAAGAAGGTGGATTCGCCCGGGTCTCCCTGTCTTCCCGAACGGCCGCGCAGCTGATTGTCGATCCGGCGGCTTTCGTGGCGCTCGGTGCCGATGATATACAGTCCCCCGGCCTGAACCACCTGTTCGTATTCGGGCCGGACCTGTTCCTTATATTTTTCAAGAAGCTCCTTGAAAACGCCCCTTGCGGCCAACACCTCTTCCGAAACGCTGACCGAAGTACCCACGGCCAAGCCGATGGTCTCCTCGTCGTATCCCTGCTTGCGCATTTCCTGCTTGGCCAAGAATTCCGGGTTGCCGCCCAGCATAATATCGGTACCTCTACCGGCCATGTTGGTGGAGATGGTGACCTTGCCGTATTTTCCGGCCATAGCCACGATTTCGGCTTCTTTTTCATGGTGTTTGGCGTTCAGGACGGTGTGCTCGATGCCGTTCATCTTTAGGATTCTGGAGAGCTCTTCCGATTTGTCCACCGAAACGGTACCCACCAGCACCGGCTGTCCCTTTTCATGGCACTCTTTGATCTGCTCCAGAATGGCCCTGTATTTTCCCTTGACCGTTTTGTATACCCGGTCATTGTGGTCGATTCGGATCATGGGCTTGTTTGTGGGGATCTCCACCACATCCAGATTGTAGATCTCGCTGAATTCTTCGGCTTCGGTCAGAGCGGTACCGGTCATGCCCGAAAGCTTCTTGTACATTCTGAAATAGTTCTGGAAGGTGATGGTTGCAAGGGTTCGGTTTTCCTTCTGAACCTCCACTCCTTCCTTGGCCTCGATCGCCTGATGCAATCCGTTGGAATACCGGCGTCCGGGCATGATCCGCCCGGTAAAGCTGTCCACGATCAGCACTTCGTTGTCTTTTACAATATAGTCCACCTCGTTTTTCATGATGCCCCAGGCACGGATGGCCTGGTTCACATGGTGGGAAATTGTGGAGTTTTCCGGATCGGAAAGGTTCTCGATATTGAAGAATTCCTCGGCTTTTTTGGTGCCGGAGGCGGTAAGCACCACTGACTTCGCCTTTTCATCCACAATGTAGTCGGCGTCGATATCGTCATGCTCTTCCTTGCTGTCCAGCTCCTTGATGCGGTAACACCGCATTCTGGAAACCAGACGGTTGGCCTGCTCATAGAGATCGGTGGATTTTTCTCCCTGGCCGGAAATAATCAGAGGGGTTCGGGCTTCGTCGATGAGAATGGAGTCCACCTCGTCCACAATGGCAAAGGCAAAGTCTCTCTGCACCAGATTTCTCTTGTAAATCGCCATGTTGTCCCGCAGGTAGTCAAAGCCGAACTCGTTGTTGGTGCCGTAGGTGATGTCACAGTTGTAGGCCGCCTGCTTTTCGGCATTGGACTGACCATGGCAGATCAGTCCGGTGGTCAACCCCAGAAATCCGTAAACTCGGCCCATTTCCTCGCAACCTGTGCGGGCAAGATATTCGTTGACAGTGACCACATGAACGCTTTCGCCCGTCAGCGCATTCAGGTATGCCGGCAGGGTGGCCACCAGAGTTTTTCCTTCGCCGGTCTTCATTTCGGCGATCTTCCCCTGGTGCAGGATGATGCCGCCCAAAAGCTGAACCCGGAAGGGACGCTTGGAAAGCACGCGCCAGTCGGCTTCCCGGACCAGTGCAAAGGCCTCCGGCAGAAGATCGTCCAGCGTTTCCCCTTGCCGGAGCCGTTCCTTAAACGCCGGAGTCATGGCCTGCAATTCGGCATCGCTCATCTTTTCGTAAATCTTTCCGAATTCGTCGATCTTAGCGATGGTCTTGTCAAATTTTTTCAAGAGCCGCTCGCTGTAGGTGCCGAACATCTTATCGAACAATTTCATCTTTTCTGTTTCTCCTTTGGAGTTTTATAGATCACAATTCACAGATCCTTTTTCCTTCAGGGCCCCCTGAAAATGCCCTGCATTGCCTGTATAAAGGCGTCCTTCTGTCAAAAAGCAGGGACAACGCTGCTACCCATCCCACTACACGCTCTTCATCATACCACATTTGACGGCAGATTGCCATAGTTTTTTGTAAAATTTCGGGATTTCTCTTGAAATTTTCAAAAGCCGGTGCTATATTGTTCCGGAAGAAAGACACAACGAGGAGATTGTATGGCAAAACTGAACATTGCATTGGTGGAACCGGAAATTCCCCAGAACACGGGCAACATTGCCCGCACCTGCGCTGCCACCGGTGCGGCTTTGCATCTGATCAAGCCCTTAGGCTTTTCCTTGGACGATCGTCAGATGAAGCGGGCGGGTTTGGATTACTGGGACAAGCTGGATGTGACCCTGTACGAAGATCTGGACGAATTTCTGTCCAAAACCCTCCCGGCGCCCAAATTTTTCTATACTACCAAGGCGCCCCGCCGTCACACCGAGGTGCTTTATCCGGAGGGCTGTTTTCTGGTGTTCGGAAAGGAAACGGCCGGATTGCCCGAAGCGCTTTTAGAGAGCAACCAGGATTCCTGTGTTCGTATTCCCATGCGGGAAAGTCTGCGCTCTCTGAATCTTTCCAATTCGGTGGCCATTGCCGTGTACGAGGCACTGAGGCAATGGAATTTTGAGGGACTGGAATCGGTGGGTATTCCAAGGACCTTTTGCTGGAAGAAATAGAAAGCCCCTGTTTTCACCGCGTTCGGGGCGATTTTTCGGATGCCGCAGGAAGGCTTTTTCCCCGGTTTTTCTGCGGGTTTTCCTTTGTTTTAGCTTCTGCGGAGAGGCCGAAAGAAGCCGGGCTTTTTCACTTTTGCTCTTGAAAAAAAGTGCGATGTATGGTATGATGGAGGAAATCGAAAAAAACGAGTAGAACATAGACTGTAGAAGTGCCGGAAGAAAAGGAGAAAGAGAAGATGAGCGGATACAGAGTGGGCATATTGGGCGCCACGGGCGCAGTGGGCAGAGAGATGATGAAGGTTTTAGAGGAATACCGATTCCCGGTGAAGGAACTGATCCCTCTGGCCTCCCAAAGAAGCGCCGGGAAGAAACTGCCCTTTTGCGGGGAAGAAGTGACCGTGCGGGAGGCAACGCCTTCGGCCTTTGAGGGAATGGATATTGTCCTGGGAGCAGCGGAAAATGAGATAGCCAAGGCTTTCTCCTCCGATATTGTAAAGGCGGGGGCCGTGTTTGTGGATAATTCCTCGGCTTTCCGTATGGATCCGGAGGTACCTCTGGTGGTGCCCGAAATCAACGGAGAGGATGCCAAAGCCCACAAAGGGATTATTGCAAATCCCAATTGCTCCACCATCATCACCCTGATGGCGGTGGCGCCCATTGCCCGTATTTCACCCATCCGGAAGATGATTGCCTCCACATACCAGGCAGTGTCGGGCGCAGGAGTGGGCGGACTGCGGGATTTGGAGAATCAGGTCAAGGCCTATGCCAAAGGGGAGGAGCTGGTTGCTGACACCTTCACCTATCCGATCGCCTTCAATCTGATTCCCTGCATCGGAAGCGAGAAGGAACGGGGCTATACCTCCGAAGAAATGAAGATGCAAAACGAGGGAAGAAAGATCCTGCATCTGCCGGAATTGAGAGCGACCTGTACCTGTGTGCGGGTGCCGGTTTTGCGCAGTCATTCCATTTCGGTGACGGTGGTGACGGAGCAGAAGGTGACGGTGGAGGAGGCCCGCCGGGCCATTTCCTCCTTCCCGGGCGATATTCTGGCAGACGATTTGAGTGGGAAACTTTATCCCATGCCTTTGCACTCCTCCGATAAGGACGAAGTGCTGGTGGGACGCATCCGGGAGGATCTGACGGAGGAGAACGGTCTTTCGCTCTTCTGCTGCGGCGATCAGCTGCGCAAGGGGGCGGCCTCCAACGCTGTACAGATCGCTCAATTGCTGATCCGGTGATTCCGTCGTCCCTTTTGCCCTTTTTCCCTTTGGCCGGATGAAGGGTATTCATGAAGGGCGTTTGCAGTCCGATTCAGAAAAATACAAGGCCCTCTTTCCGATGTCCGATGGGCTGTCAGGAGATGCCTATGGAACCGAAAAAACCGCATCTATGCTACCCGGTAGCCGTGGAAGGGAAATACGATAAGATCAAGCTGGAGTCGCTTTTCGAGGGGGAGTTTTTCGTCACAAACGGGTTCTCCTTCTTTAAGGACGAGGGAAAAAAGGCCCTTTTCCGGCGGCTTGCCGAAAAAACGCCGATCATCGTTTTTACCGACAGCGACAGTGCCGGCAGACTGATCCGAAACCATTTCAAGGGTATACTGCCCGCCGACCGGTTGATTCACCTGTACATTCCTCAGGTGAAGGGCAAGGAAAAGAGAAAGTCTGCCCCATCCAAAGAGGGCTACTTGGGTGTGGAGGGCAGTGACAGCGCACTTTTGAGAAGCATTTTTGCGCCCTATATCCTAAAAACAGAGGAATACTCCGCAAGGGGCGGACCGTTCGGGAAAAAAGGAGAGCCTTTGAAAAGAACCGAGCTTTACGACCTGGGCTACGAAGGCGGAACGGGAAGCAGAGAAAAGCGGAAGAAGCTGCTGCGCCTTTGCGGACTGCCGGACAATCTGTCCACTGCGGCAATGCTGGAGGCTCTGAATTTGCTCTATACCAGAGAAGAACTGGAACGGTTGCTGGGCGAGCTGAAAGAGCAGGCTGAGTGACGGCTTTACGGGTTTTATGAAATTTTCAGCGAATTTTCCCAAGCGAACATCCCCCTTCGCCCAAAAAGGTGCAAGGGGGATGTTCGCTTGTTCGGATTTTGGAAAAGGAGGATGCTTTTGACCGGAATGAGAAAAGAAAATTTCGTGAAAATGCGCAAAAAAGGTTTACAAAAACAAAAAAGCGTGGTACAATAACATGGTATAGGGCAGTTTATACTCATATATCAAAATTCATATATTCAGGAGGAACATTCATGGCAAGAAAGAAACTATCCATGGACGGCAACAATGCGGCGGCGCATGTCAGCTACGCCTTTACCGAGGTTGCCGGTATTTACCCCATCACTCCGTCCAGCCCCATGGCGGACTATGTGGATCAATGGTCGGCGCAGGGACTGAAGAACATCTTCGGCACCACCGTGAAGGTGATGGAGATGCAGTCGGAGGCAGGTGCGGCCGGTACGGTGCACGGCTCTTTGGCGGCCGGCGCTCTGACTACGACCTACACGGCATCTCAGGGCCTTCTTCTGATGATTCCCAATATGTACAAGATTGCAGGCGAATTGCTCCCCTGCGTTTTTCATGTGTCCGCCCGTTGCGTCGCTTCTCATGCGCTGAACATTTTCGGCGACCATTCCGATGTGTACGCCTGCCGGCAGACCGGTTTTGCCATGCTTGCTGAGACCAACCCTCAGGAAGTGATGGATCTGGGAGCGGTGGCCCATCTTGCCGCCATCAAGGGCAGAGTCCCCTTCATCAACTTTTTTGACGGTTTCCGGACCTCTCACGAGATCCAGAAGATCGAGGTCTGGGACTATGAGGATCTGAAGGAAATGGTGGATATGGACGCCGTGGCCGAGTTCCGTGCCCGTTCGCTGACTCCGGAGCACCCGGTGCTTCGCGGCTCTGCCGAGAACGGAGACATCTTCTTCCAGCACAGAGAAGCCTGCAACAAGTACTATGATGCTCTGCCTGCAATCGTGGAGGAGTACATGGAGAAGGTGAACGAGAAGATCGGCACCGACTATAAGCTCTTCAACTACTACGGCGCAAAGGATGCGGACCGGGTGATCGTTGCTATGGGCTCTGTCTGCGATGTGGCGGAAGAGGTCATCGACTATCTGACGGCCAAGGGCGAGAAGGTGGGCCTTGTGAAGGTTCGTCTCTACAGACCCTTTGTTGCCGAGAAGCTGGCAGAGGCTCTGCCGGCAACCGTCAAGCAGATCGCCGTTCTCGACCGGACGAAAGAGCCGGGAGCTCTCGGCGAGCCGCTGTATCTGGATGTGGTGACGGCTCTGACCAAGTGCGGTGTCAAGGCGAATGTGGTGGGCGGCCGCTACGGATTGGGCTCCAAGGATACGCCTCCCTCCAGCATCTTTGCCATTTACGAGGAGCTGTCCAAGGCCGAACCCAAGAACGGCTTCACCATCGGCATTGTGGACGATGTGACCGGCACCTCTTTGGAGGAGAAGCCTGCTCCCGACACGGCGGCCCCCGGTACCATTTCCTGCAAATTCTGGGGCTTGGGCGGCGACGGAACCGTGGGCGCCAACAAGAACTCCATCAAGATCATCGGCGACCACACCGACAAGTATATCCAGGCATATTTCCAGTATGACTCCAAGAAGACCGGCGGAATTACCATTTCCCACCTGCGCTTCGGGGACAAGCCCATCAAGTCGCCTTACTATATCACGAAGGCCAATTTCGTGGCCTGCCACAACCAGGCATATCTGACCAAGTACGATATGGTTTCCGATGTGAAGCCCGGCGGGACCTTCCTGTTGGACTGCTGCTGGAAGGGCGAGGAGCTGGAGAAGAATCTGCCCAACTCGGTGAAGTCCTATATTGCCAACAACAACATCCGGTTCTACACCATCGACGCAACAGACTTGGCCATCAAGAAGATCGGCAATGCCAAGGTGAAGAACACCATTCTTCAGTCCGCCTTCTTCGCACTTGCCGACATCCTGCCCAAGGATGAGGCCATCGAATATATGAAAAAGATGGCCTATAAGTCCTATATCAAGAAGGGACAGGCCATGGTGGATCTGAACTATGCGGCCATCGATGCGGGTGCAGACGCCTTTACCGAGATCGATGTTCCCGAATCCTGGAAGACCTGCGGAGCCGACGCACCCAAGAAGGAAGCCACCGGTGAAAGAGAGGATCTGGTGCAGTTCGTCAACCGGATCGTGGAGCCGGTGGATGCCATGAACGGCGACAGCCTGCCGGTTTCCGCCTTCATGGATTATGTGGACGGCACCTTCCCCCAGGGTGCGGCTGCCTATGAAAAGAGAGGGGTGGCCGTGATGGTTCCCCAGTGGAATCCGGCAAAGTGCATCCAGTGCAACAGCTGTGCGTTTGTCTGCCCTCACGCTACCATCCGTCCCTTCGCACTGACCGAAGAGGAAGCTGCCGGCGCTCCGGCAGTGACCAAGTTCGCTGAAAAGCCGGTGGTGAAGACCAACTACAGGTTCACGATGGTGGTGTCTCCTCTGGACTGCATGGGTTGTACCCTGTGTGTCAAGGCCTGCCCGGTCAATGCGGCGGCAGACAAGAAAGCCGCAGCCGCGGGAACAAAGGCCGATCCTGCCGACTATGCCATCATGATGAAGCCTCAGGCAACCCAGCATGACCAGCAGGCAGCATTTGATTACTGCGTGGCCAAGGTTTCCGAGAAGCCTGAGTTGATTAACAATACGGTCAAGGGCAGCCAGTTCAAACAGCCGTTGCTGGAGTTCTCCGGTTCCTGCGCCGGATGCGCCGAGACCACCTATGCACGGCTCATCACTCAGCTTTTCGGTGAGAGAATGTATATTTCCAATGCCACCGGGTGTTCCTCTATCTGGGGCGGTTCCGCACCGGCAACACCCTACACGGTGAACAAAGAAACCGGAAAGGGTCCCGCTTGGGCCAACTCTCTGTTTGAGGACAATGCCGAGCACGGTCTTGGCATGGCTTTGGGCCAGAAGGCGATCCGCACCAAGCTGAAGGGCTATGTGGAAGAACTGGCAGAAAAAACCGAAAATGCCGCCATCAAAGCGGCTTGTGAAGAGTATCTTGCCACCTATGAGGACGGCAAGACCAATGGCGCCGCTACAGACAAGCTGGTGGAGGCCATCCAGGATTGCGGATGTGAGCTTTCCAGGAAGATTCTTGCAGAGAAACAGTATCTGTCCAAGAAGTCGGTCTGGATCTTCGGCGGTGACGGTTGGGCATATGACATCGGCTTCGGAGGCTTGGATCATGTGCTGGCATCCGGCGAGGATGTGAATGTGATGGTCTTCGACACCGAAGTATACTCCAACACCGGCGGACAGGCTTCCAAGGCCTCCAATATCGGCCAGGTGGCGCAGTTTGCCGCCGCCGGTAAGGCTGTGGGCAAAAAGAACCTGGCAGAGATCGCCATGTCCTACGGGTATGTCTATGTGGCTCAGATCGCTATGGGCGCAGATATGAACCAGACCCTGAAGGCTCTTACCGAGGCAGAAGCATATCCCGGCCCTTCCCTCATCATCGGCTATTCGCCCTGCGAAATGCACGGGGTGAAGGGCGGAATGCAGAACTGCCAGATCGAGATGAAGAAGGCTGTCGACGCAGGCTACTGGCATATGTTCCGCTTCAATCCCGAGGCTAAGGCAGAGGGCAAGAATCCTCTTACCATCGACTCCAAGGCTCCGACCGCCGAATATATCGACTTCATCAAGAACGAGGCTCGTTACAGCCGCCTCGCTCAGTCCTTCCCCGAGAGAGCAGAGCGCCTCTTTGAGGATGCGGCTGAAACCTCTAAGGCTAAATACGAATACCTCCTCAAGCAGAGAGAGCTGTTCGAGCCCGACGCTAAGTAATTTCGACGCATATGCAACGCGGAGTACGCTGACAAGGAGTACGTCAACGAGAAATACATTCGGGGGCGCTTTCGAGAAAGCTCCCCCGAGCCCCCGCAAGGCTTTCAAGCTGTGAGGGCTTTGATGCGTTTGATGCGGACCGCGAGCATAGATAGCAGCGCACATCTATAAAAGGAATGCGCACTTATGCAACACATACCGATATTAGCGCAAATGCCCCGCACTGCAGCGAAATTATTATAGGCAAAGCAAATAAATTTGTACCCCGCACGGCAGAGCCGAGTCCACGCACCGCCCGCCGACAGCAGAGCTTGTCACGGGTAGGAAGCGCAGCAGAGCATACGCTCTGCCTCGGCTTTGTCCTCTTTGTAAAGCTCTTATCGAGCGGTGCCGCACATGTTACCCGCGCTGTTT
>ERZ857757.2233-NODE-2233-length-13030-cov-4.169249_pt1 | contig 13030 bp, 10 predicted proteins | sample MGYA00519764_ERZ857757 | MGnify/ENA primary metagenome ERZ857757 (study PRJEB31778, sample SAMEA3449359) | human gut metagenome | biome: human gut; feature: human-associated habitat; material: faeces | place: United Kingdom | collected 2010/2012 ... | reverse complement strand
TGATGTAATCCAGCGGCGTTTCGCCCGCTTCAAGCCGCCGCGCCGCCAGCGCACAGGCGCTTCCCGCGCGCAGGCCGTTGTGCTGGGGCTGCGCAAAATGCGCCTTATCCCCCAGCCGCTCGCGAATCGCCGCAAGACGCGACACCATGTCAAGGCCTGCCCCGCGAATCGCGCTGCCGCACACGCCGCTGCGGTCGCGCCCCTTGCCGGGCAGCGCCTGCCCGCCGTTCGCGTCGACGAGCCGGGCCGAAATCGTATTGATCGTGCTGAACGCCTGCACCGTGCCGCGGGCGGCGGTCTGGCGCACCATGAGCTCCAGAGCGGCATCGTCAATCACGCGGCGATCCGGCCCCCAGCCACCCTCGACCTCGGTCGGCGGGATATACGCCAGCTTGACGATCAGAGGCCGGTCGCCGATTTCGCCCTTGACGGCCTCGGTGATGCGGCCGACCAGATGCGGGTCATGGCACAGCAGGCGATTATGACCCTCGTTCGGGCAGCTCGTGTTCATCTCCATGAGGTCGGCGCCGGTCTCGCACACCAATCGTGCGGTTGCGACATGATCCGCGATATAGTCGTCGCCGCTCATGCCCTCCACACGCGATCCCTGGAAGCTCGGTAGCAGCACCTGCCCCGGGCCGGCCGCCGCGATGGCCCGGCGCATGTCCGGCTGCCACTCATCCGGGTCGCGGGACGGCACACCGAACGAATTCGAAATGGAAATCGGCAGGCGATAGTCCGTGTCCGCAAGCACGCCCTCATCCAGTTCGGCGCTGCCCGGCGTCAGTGAGCCGTCGGCACTGGTCGGGTGCACGGCCAACACGTTCGGGAACGGATTGCACCCCCACGCGCGCGAGCGCACGGTCTTGTACGTGGCGATGTCGAACCCCATGCGGAACGCGGCCGTGGTGAACCGCTCGTTGAGCAGCGGCCCGGCCGGAATGCCGAACGGCATCTGGGCTATTAGCCGCCATTGTCCCGGCAATCCCCAATGTTCGTGGACCTCGTTGTCGATCAGCGGATTGTAATGCTGGAGCGAGGCTCCGAATCCGGCGTCTTCGAGCATCGTCCATACCGCCAGCTGGTGCATTGCCGAGGTATGCTCGGACCAGACGGGGAAGTTGTCGGCGTAAAGCGGGAATTGTTTCTGAAGTCCTTTCACGATTTCCGTATCTTCGAAATAGAGCACCGTACCGTAGCCCGATGCAAAACTGCCGTCGATTTTTTTCTCCGTGGCGGCGAACGCCTTTTCCGGGACGATGGCTTGCAGCGTTCGCTTCACCAGCTCCCAGAATGCCTTGTGGTGTTCGTGCAGCAGCAGCACGAGGCGTGCCGACTGCGAGTTGAATGCCGAGGGAACGTGTTTCACGGCAAAACGCACGATTTCTTCGATCTGTGCGTCGTCGATCGGGGATCGGGGTGTCAGTTCGTAATAGCTGCGGCGGTGGCGCAGGGCCTCTTTCAGATTTCTTTCCATAGTCGTCGTTGTATTTGGTGTCGAATGCTCTCTTACAAAAATAGCACAACTTCGGGAAAAACGTGCGGAATCCGAAGCGAAATAGTATCTTTGTGTTCATGAAGAACGTAATTGATCTCTTTTCCGAACTGGGGGCGCGTCTGCGCGGATTCGGCGCAGACGATGCGACGCAGGCCGTTATGGAGGCTGCCTGCCGCGCTAACGGATGGTTTACGCCGGCCGATGTCCGCCGTGCCGTCGGGGCGATCGCCCGGGATATGCTGAGCCGTGAAAAACTCGAAGCCTGGTTGGGGAACTACCCTGCCGTGCCGGTCGCCGTGCCGCGCCGCGTGTTGGTGGTCATGGCCGGGAATATCCCGCTCGTCGGTTTTTTCGACCTGTTGTGTACGGTCGTCAGCGGTCACCGCTGTCTGTTGAAACCCTCGGCCAAAGATACCGTGCTGATGGAGTATGTCGTCGGCCAGCTCCGGGACATCGACGCATCGGTGCCTGTGGAATTTTACGACGGAGTGTCGCCCGTCGATGCGGTGATCGCCACGGGCAGCGACAATGCCAACCGCTATTTCCGCGCCCGCTATGCCGGGATTCCCTCGCTGTTGCGGGGAAGCCGTCAGTCGGCTGCCGTGCTTTCGGGCGATGAAACGCCGGAGCAGCTGGCCGGATTGGCCGACGATATTTGGGCCTACTCCGGGTTGGGATGCCGCAGCGTGTCGCTGTTGTTCCTGCCCGAAGGATGTGAACCGACGCTTCAGATGCCGGATGTAAACGACAAATACAAAAACAATTACCGTCAGACACGGGCCTTGCTCACGATGCAGGGGCGGCCGTTCCGCGATCTGGGGGCTGCCGTGGCCGTCGAACAGCGGGATTTCCCGGTGGCTCTGAGTCAGATTTCCTACACGTATTACAAGACGCCGGATGAGGTCGCCGGATGGCTTGCGATGCACGACGACGAATTGCAGTGCGTCGTCACCGAATGTCTCCCCCACAGCCGTCGCGCCGCTTTCGGATGCGCTCAGTCGCCCGCCCTGACCGATTATCCCGACGACCGGGATGCAATAGCGTGGCTGGCGGCGCTGAATTGAGAAAAAGTATTATATTTGCTGTACGGATAAAAATAGATTACTGCGATGTCGATGGTTTTCCGATTCCGGATGTTGAGCGATGAGAACGACAATTTCGTGCGCGATTACGAGGTGCTGTACGATACGACGCTGCTCGATTTCCACAATTTCATCCTCCGATCTCTCGAATACGAGGATTGCATGGCTTCGTTCTTTACGGCCGACGACCGCTGGGAGAAACAGCGCGAATTTACCTTTATGGATATGGACGACGGCAGCGAGAACGCTCCGGTGGCGATGGAAAAGGTGACTTTGGGGCAGATCATTCACGACCGCCGCGACCGTCTGATCTATCTGTTCGACCTGTTCGGCGACCGGGCTTATTACTTGGAGCTGACCGGAGCTTACGAAGCCGACAAGGAAGCCTCCTACCCGCGTGAGATTTACGCCCAGGCCGAAGCTCCCGACCAATACGACCCTTCGAAGAACCGTGTGGACGACGAGGGCTCGATCTTCGGCGAGATGATGAGCGATTTCAACGATTTCGAGGGCGACGACAACTACGACGATGCTTATTAAACGACTGCTGGTCGTGGTCGGTCCGACGGGTTCGGGCAAGACGGACCTGAGCATCCGTCTGGCGCTCCATTATGGCGCACCGATTCTTTCGACCGATTCGCGTCAGGTCTACCGGGGGATGCCGATCGGTACGGCACAGCCATCTGTCGATCAGCTTCAAACTGTTGAACATCATTTTATTGCCTCTCATGATCTGACGGACAACTTGAACTGCGGGGAGTATGAGGTGCAGGCCCTTGCGCGACTCGAAGAACTCTTTGCAGACCATGATTGGGTCGTTGCCGTCGGCGGGTCGGGACTCTATGTGCGGGCTCTGTGCGAAGGCATGGACGACCTGCCGCAGGCTGACGAACCGCTGCGGAGGGAGCTGGAGCACCGACTGGCGGAGGAGGGGCTCGGGGCGCTTGCCGAAGAACTCCGGGAACTGGACCCGGAGTATTGTCGGACCGCCGATCTCAATAATCCGGCGCGGGTGATGCGCGCGCTGGAGGTCTGTCTTCAGACCCATATGCCCTACTCCCGGCAGCGTACCGGGGAGCGCCGTCCGCGGCCGTTCGAAATCGTGAAGATCGGCATTGATCTGCCGCGCGACGTGCTTTACGACCGCATCAACCGCCGCGTGGATCGGATGTTGGCCGACGGGCTGGAAGCCGAGGCCCGGGCGTTGTATCCCTATCGGGAATTGAATGCACTGAAAACGGTCGGTTACCGCGAATTTTTCGATTATTTCGACGGGCGCATCGGGTACGACGAGGCCGTGGAGCTGATCAAGCGCAATTCGCGGCGTTATGCCAAGCGGCAGCTCACGTGGTTCCGCCGCGACTCGGAGATCCGTTGGTTCGCACCCGACGACGATGCGGCGATAATCGCCTATGTCGGTTCGAAATAGGGAAAACGAGGAATTTCGGCCTGCCGCGGCGTTATGTTGCGGATGTTTTGGCAAATCGCAAATATTTTCGTACTTTTGCGTTCGTCTTTCGCTGAAAGACTGCGCCCGGATGGTGGAATCGGTAGACACGCCGGACTTAAAATCCTGTGGCCAGCAATGGCCGTGCCGGTTCGATCCCGGCTCCGGGTACGGAAAATGTCATTTAATCAGTTGATTAAGTGGCATTTTGCTTTTATTGGAGTGTAAATAAGGTGTAAAAAATGATAAAATGTAAAATCCCATGTAGTGGGGTCTTCGAATGAGTCTATATTTCTCCTTTCGTAAAACTTTTCTTTGGTGTAGTCTTTAAAATGCCTTTTCTAATGGTGCAAAACTTATTCTGAAATGGTTTTGATGAAGAGAGTCCATAATTACGCAAACTGCCATAGCTAATTCCGATGTCCTCTTTCGTAAAGTCATTATATACAGCGGCTATACTGCCATAATAATAATGTTGATTATCCTTTTCAAGGTGGATAATAGTTCGTTCTACTTTATTTTTTTTCATATAAGGTGTGAACATTTCGAATATTCAAAGATATATAAATATGGCATATATTCATAATAAGTCACTTTTTTGTGATAGATATTTGCATATATTAAATATATGTCATAAATTTGCATTTAAAGATGGGTACATTATAAATTCAAAACTCTTCATATATTTGTCCTATGAAAACACAGCACATTGTTTATTCAGGTCTTGCTCAAAATATGAGTGAAATTTCTAATTCATCGGTAGATTTGGTTGTGACTTCTCCGCCATATCCTATGATTGAAATGTGGGATGACATAATGTGTAAGCAAAATACAGAGATTAGAACGGCTCTTGATTTCAATAATGCTATATTGGCGTTTGAGTTAATGCACAAAGAGTTGGATAAGGCATGGCAAGAGTGTTTCCGCGTTTTAAAAGACGGGGCGATAATATGTATTAATATTGGTGATGCAACCCGAACTATGAATGGAAAATTTGCTCTATACCCTAACCATTCACGGATAATCTCATCTCTAATTAATATTGGATTTACGAATCTGCCTAATATTATTTGGCGCAAGCAAACTAATGCCCCGAATAAATTTATGGGTTCCGGAATGTTGCCTGCAGGGGCTTATGTAACATTGGAACACGAATGGATTCTTGTTTTCCGTAAAGGGGATAAAAGAGAATTTAAGACCGCAGAAGATAAACTTCGACGGAGAAATAACTCCTTTTTTTGGGAAGAACGGAATGTTTGGTTTTCTGATATGTGGGAAATAAAAGGCACAAAACAGACTATCAGTAACATGAAAGATAGAGATCGAAGTGCAGCTTTCCCATTAGAAATTCCTTATCGGTTGATAAATATGTACTCCTTACAAGGGGATATTGTTTTAGATCCATTTATGGGGACAGGAACAACTGCATTAGCGGCTGTTGTTATGCAAAGGAACAGTATTGGTTATGACGTAGACGCTGATTTCGCAGCTGTTGCCATAGATAATATAATTTCGTTGTCAATAGACCAAGCAAATGAAATAATTGATAAACGAATAAATGCTCATAATCAGTTTGTTGTTGAGCGTGCGAAGAAAAAAAATATTAAACATTTTAATCTAAATTTGAATATGCCGGTAATGACTTCGCAAGAAACAGATATAAAATTCTCGTATTTATCTGAAATTACTGCTGAAAAAAAGAATAAAATTGTAGCAACATATATAGAAAAAAACAACTCCTCAAAAGAAGAGTTATATTAATTCTCAATGCACATATTTAGACCGTTTTCTACAAGGATTGGCTAATACCTTTTGATTCCATCTGCGAATGAGTTTATTTCTTTTCTTTAGAATCTCCCGTGCCCTGCTTTCTAACGAATCAATTCTATGTTCAAAATCTTGTCGGTTATTTATATCTGCTAAATAGAAACCATTGGAGTTGCTTAATATTAAATCATTATCAATGTCTATGCACTCTGTGATTAATGACCGCGTAGGAACCTGTGTCCCTCCATCATTCAATCCTAATTGATTTGCAATATCCTCTGCTGTTATTGCGTTTTGAGCCCCAATCTGTAATATCGCTAATAGATTAAGACGTTGTTGAGCAGTAAAGTTAGTTGGCATGAATTAATAGTATTAAAAGTTATACTCAATAACTATCCCATCCTTTTTCTTGTTGTAAAAAATTATAGGAACGTCGATAATTTCGTTTAGTCTATTTTCTATCTTATAAGTTGATGGTTTTATACTTACCGCTGCATTTGCAATAAAACCGTCAATTCCACGTGCTTCTTCCTCTGGGGTTGCTAATCTCCATGTCTTTTTCTCTTTCTCGGCAATTGCATAAAGAATGGCCGATTGAAATTTTAGGCCACAAAAAGTTTTGACAAGCACTAATTCTTCTACCCATTTTTTTACTGTATCCCGATCAATATGCTTGATCGATTCTTGTAAGGCTTGCACCATCGGGTATATGCGATTTGTTGCATTTTCGATGGCATTAGGTTGTTTTTGTTGATACCAATCTTGCCACTCGGCTATTGTCTGCCCTGCAAACTCTTGAATTAAATCACTCATTTGTCCAACGACTTTAGGCCGAGTCCCTTGTGAATTTTGATTCGCTAAATTAATGATTTGTGTCGAATATTTGGGATAGATATAGTCTTTTCCAGATAGGGCTTGTTGTACCTCCGCATTCGAAATTTTCAGTTTTTTCATAAATGATCTTCATTTGGTCTTAACAAAGAAAGCAAATTTTAACAAAATTAGCAATTATATATTTGTATTGTCCCCTTTCTTAATGTACAATGTAATAAACTTTTCGTATCTTTGCCCTTGACAAACTCTATATTATTCATTACTTGACTGATGTTGCCACGATTTTGAAGTGGTAACGCAGCGCCGTTGGGGAGCAATCCCGCGAACGGTAAACATACGTCAGTTAAGTCTGTGTAGAGTTTGTCACCTGCGTTACCTCTTTTTTATTATGACAAACTCTACACAGAGCACTCGCTCCGGCAGTGCAAGCCGCAAGGCCAGCCGCAGGCGGTTTCCGCCGTGCAATCTCTTTATTCGTTTCCATTTTCACCCGCCGGATTAGCAAATAATTGCTAACCAAACCGTTATTCTCTTTGTTGTGCGATGCCGCGCGATAAGGATAGCCCTTACTATGTCTAAATTCTAACAATCAATCAAATGGAAACAAACCAAAACCCCGTGCAGGAAACCTCTGCACAACGCATAGCCCTCGAACTCGAACAGCCCGCCGAACGACTTTACGATCCTGCTGAAGCCGCCCGGATCGTCCAATGCCTGACAGACGGCTATTTCGATCCCGAATACATCCTGCTGTTCGGGAAACTGGTCGGCGGCACGCCGCATAGCGACGCGATAGCCTACGACCTGCTTATCGTGGTTCGTGAAACTCCGGAATACGATTGGATTCAGACCAAACGCATCCTTCGTTACAAAGTGCCCTACAGTTGTCGGAAGATTACCTACATCAATCTTTACATCATGACATTGCGCTATGTCGAATCGAACTCGACACCGTTCCTCTTCTTCGCCCATGCTGAGGGCGAATTGCTGTATTGTAGCGACAGCTATCATTTCCAGCGTCCGAAACATCCGATCGACTTCGCCAAGGCGTATGCGGACGCCAAATTTCATTTCGACACGTTCCGCACGCAGGGCAATGAACTGCTGGAACAGGCACAGGGCGCTTTCTGCGAAAGTCGCAATATGCGTCTGGCTGCGCAGTTCTCGGCGCAGGCAATGGTCTATTCCTATCACACGCTTTACTACGTTTATCACGGTCTGGAGTTCGACCTACATGATCCGGTGTTGATGCACGACCGGATGCGGACGCTCTCGACAAAACTGATGCTTGCTTTCGACGATACCCACATCGAAAATGTCTTTACGCTGGCGCGTTTGAAAAGTTTTCTGATGAAATCGCCATATGGCATCCGGTTCGACATTGCGCCGCAAGAGTTGGATATACATATGGAGCGCGTGCGTAAAGCAGGCGGGATTATCGAAAACCTGTGCGGGTTGCGGTTGGAGCTTTATAAAGAGTTGAGCGAACAGCAATAAGCGGTCGATCATCCGAACGAAAAGGGGGCTTGCGAGATGCTGACAATCCCGCAAGCCCCTTTTCTGTTATCCTACTTTTTCTTGGCCTTTATTTTCTCTTTCTCGGCCTTCGTCCGCTCTTGGTTTACGATTGCCGCGCCGCGTTCCTTAATCTCCTTTTCATACTGCCTGACCTCTTGCTTTATAATGCCGATATTCTCGCTTTCGCCTTGCTCAAACACCCGGTCGAGGTCGTTAATAAGCGGGACTTCTCCGTGCCAGGCAGCCTGTATATATCGGTATTTCCAATCATTCTCCCGGTGCTGGCGATTGTTCACGACCTGCCAAATATTTCCTGCAACAGATAGTCCGACAGTCAGAGCTAATCATATACACGCCTTTACCAGCCGTTTGTTAATGTCGTAATTGTAGGGAATACGTTGCAACAGATGAGCTAACGTGTTATCTATATGAGTCCAGTGCCCGTCTAACATCTCCTTGTATTTCTCCGCTTTCCGGCTTACGAACAGTTGCACTGCCTTTTTGATCTTCTCATCACTTAATACAGTCTTCATTTCGGCGTTAATCAGTTTCATCGCTTCGGCAAGTATGGCCGTGCTGACGTTGATCTTTCCAATCATACGATAAGGAGTTGGTTGGACTTTAAAAAGATCAGCAGTACCCGTGAAATTATATTGAATTGTAAAAGTATAAGTTTCTGTATTGTAAAGGACTCCTCGCCAATCAGGAACACTTTCAATCCTTTTGTGAGGTTCGCTGATGTGTTCGCTATCGGTTAAATTTTAATAGGTTCAAGAGCATATTTTTGATATATATACTCGATAAATGTTTCTTCATCAACTAAAAGAATATATTCCTTTTTTTGAGACCTAATATTTGGTTAATATGTGATTTCTCGAAATCGAACCAAGTTATTTCGTAAAATGCTTTCATCCTGTTGAATTATAAAAGATAAGTAGACAAATATACTAAAATTCAATCTCCGGCAAGGCATTAACCGCCTTTTCTTTGAGCGAATCGACGGCACGGGTGTATTTCTCCGTATGCTTTAGTCCGCTGTGGCCGAGCAGGGATGCGACGGTCTTAATGTCGGTGTGACACTCGCCGAGCAGGTTCACGGCAAAGCTGTGCCGGGCGCAGTGCCATGTAATGTGTTTCTCAATCCCGGCGCGGGCAACCCAGATGCGGAGTGCCTTTAGGCATCCGGTGTGGCTCGGCAGTGTGAAGATGGGGCCGTCTTTCTCCGGGCGTTCGCCGATCAACTTTAATAGCGTATTGCTTAATGGGATTGTAACAATCGAATGTGTCGAGTGCCCGGTGGTTTTGTTTTGGTCAAACCGGATCGTCTTGTTGGCATAATCGACGTTGCTGTATTTCAGATCGACCACATCGCAATACCTTAATCCGGCGTACAGACAGAATAGAAATGCCCGGCGTACATCCATATTTTGATAAGGGGTATTTGCGAGTTGTGCAATCTCCTCAAGGCTTAACACGTCCTTTCTCAATGCAGTATCATCTACAACGCAGGGGACACCTGTACAGGGATTCTTTAAGATTATATCTTGGTCTATGGCATATTTGATAACCTTTTTGAATCGTTGGAAAAATCCCCGTGCACCTTCGCCGAAAGAGTGCTGTTGCAGATAGTCCACGAATTTCGTCATCATCTCCTTGGTCATCTGATCGGGTTTGATGCAGGTCTGCATGCTCGGATAGGATTCTGCAAGAAATCCCCAGAACCGTCGCAGGCATCCTTCCATCATCCGAATGTCTTTCTTCTTGTAATTCTTGACATAGCCATCGAAGAACTCCAGAAAGTTGATTTTCTGCTTAACGGGTGCGGCCTTGTCATACCGACGGGCAACCAATACCTTTTCCTTGTCGATGCGGATTTCGGCGGCAAAGGCTAATGTTTCCTTGTTCTTCTGCCGTTCTTCCGGGGTGCGGGGATTCGGCAGCAGGTAAAGCCCCAAGTATTCTTTCGAGCGGATGTGCTTGATATGCTCTTTGCCCGTCACCTCGTCGATCACCTTTGTTGTAATCCATGTAATACTCCAGATATAAACTTTGCTGACCGTCGGCCTGCGTTTTTTGCATCAACTTTGGATTTTCTTTGGTCTTTGCTTGCAATTTTGTCATAATCCCGGAGATTAGTATTTTTGTATCTTACTGATATTACGGTGTATAAGATATATATTACGTATATAGGTTGTGTGTTGGCTCCGGGTACGTAAACCCCCGCTCGGTCGCATGACCGGACGGGGGTATTATTTAAGGATTCAATAGGTATTTGGGCAGAATCTTGCCGGGCGTTTATTTCAGATACTCCCGGAAGAAGCCTTCGATCTTGTCGAACGGAATCACCGCCAGATTGTCGTACAGATCCACATGGCTGGCGCCGGGAATAATATGTAGTTCCTTGTTATTGCCTTTCAGCTTTTTGAAAGCATCCTCGCTGAAATAGCGTGAATGGGCCTTTTCGCCGTGGATCAGCAGCACCGCGCTGCGGATCTCGTCGCTGTACGACAGGATGGGCATGTTGATGAACGACAGCGACGAAGTCTTGTTCCAGCCGTCGTTCGAGTTGAGCGAACGAGGATGGTAGCCGCGCGGGGTCTTGTAGTAGGCATAGTAGTCCTTCACGAACCGCGGGGCGTCGTCGGGCAGCGGGTCTACTACCCCGCCGGCCAGCGCGCAGGTGCCCGTCTTCGCGTCTTCCGTGCGCTGGGCGTTGAGCTGCCGGCGGAGTTCGTAGCGTGCGTCGGCATCCATCGTGTCGAAATATCCGTTCGCCGTGCAGCGGCTGATGTCGTACATCGTGGAAGCCACCGTCGCTTTGATCCGCGTGTCGATCGCCGCCGCGTTGATTGCGAAGCCGCCGAATCCGCAGATGCCGAGGATACCGATCCGTTCGGGGTCCACGTCGTCGCGCGTCGAGAGGTAATCGACCGCGGCGCTGAAATCCTCGGTATTGATGTCGGGCGAAGCGACGTAACGGGGTTCGCCGCCGCTTTCGCCGGTGTAGGACGGGTCGAAGGCGACGGTGAGGAATCCCCGTTCGGCCAGCGTCTGGGCATAGAGGCCCGAGGCTTGCTCTTTCACGGCGCCGAACGGACCGCTGACGGCGATGGCGGGCAGTTTCCCGGAGGCGTTCCGGGGGATGTAGAGATCGGCTGCGAGCGTAATGCCGTAGCGGTTGCGGAAAGTCACTTTCGAGTGGTTCACTCGGTCGCTCTGCGGGAACACCTTGTCCCACTCGCGGGTCAGATTCGGGTTTTGTTTCATGGTCGTATCGGAGTGATTGCTTTGTCCGAAGCAGGTGAGCGGACAGGCCGCAAGCAGGGCCGCCGCCAGGATCAGGGTTCGTTTCATCGTGCATTCGTATTGGTTTACGATGCAAAGGTACGAAGCCGGTGCGAACCCGCTCTTACCCGAATTGCGGATATGCCTACCCGGATTACTGATTCCGACCGCCCCACTTGGGTCTGATGCCGATGAAGAACTCAACGTTCATGCGAGGCATCGGGCGTGCGGTCACCGAGAGGTATTCCTCGTTGAAGAGGTTGTTGACGGTTCCTTTGAGCGTGAGGTCGGCCCATTTCAGGGCGAAAGCCTTGTCGAGCGAGAGGTTGTTCATCAGGTAGGGCGTCAGCCGGCCGCTGAGGGTGATGTCGTTGCTCGACATGGTGTAGCGCTCGCTGTAATAGCAGAACTGGTACAACAGCCCCCAGCTCCGCCACGTGAGCCGTCCGGTCACCGTGGCCGAGAACTCCGGTTCGTAGGGCAGCTGCTTGCCGACGGACTGGTCGGCGGGGCTTATCGGCTCGCCCTCGTTGATCGACGGGGACCACGAGAACGTGCCGTTCATCGTCAGTTTCCAATCCCGGGCCGGTATGACGGCCAGGCTGGCCTGCATCTCCACGCCGTAGGCATGCACCTGCTTGATGTTCCGCGGCGAGAAGAACCCTTTGGGCGTCGAGAGCCACAGAATCCAGTCGTCGATATGCTGGTCGTACCACGACGCCGATCCCGACAGCGAGTAGACGTTCTCCTTCCCCACGGCGAACGACAATCCCGCTTCGTAGCTGAAGCCGCTTTCGCTCCGCAGGTCGGGATTGCCGCCCGGAAGGAAGTAGAGGTCGTTGAGCGTCGGGAAGCGGTGGTTGCGCGACACGGAGGCTTTGGCGACGATGTTGCCGCGCTTCGACAGCTGGCAGTCGGCGAAAAAGGCCGGAACCGTCGCCCATTTCGTGCCGTACATCTCTTCGCGCAGGACCGCCGACAGCCCCAGCCGCTCCGTGGGGCGCCACTTGGCCGAGACCGATGCCGAGAGTTCGATGCGCCCCTTGTCGTATCCGACGATGTCTTTGCCGCCCTGTTGCAGGATGATGTCCTTGTCGATGCTTTCGACCAGATGCTGATGGGCCGAAATGCCTGCCGTGAAGAACCAGTTTCCGTTGGGCGTGTACTCTCCGTCGGCCTGTCCGTAGAAGGTGTCTACCTTGTTGCGCGAGCGGGTTATCGAGTTCATGATCCCGCTGCCGGGGTCCTTCCGGTAGTCGTAGGCCATCCACGTATGGATATACCCCGCTTTTGCCGCGACCTTCCAGTCGCTCCGGTAGTGGTCCCACGAAAGCACGCTGCGCAGGGTGTGCTCCCGCTGGCGGTTCTCGAACTGTTTGTCGTCGGCATAGTCGGTCGTCAGCAGCGGCAGCTCGCGGTTCGAGTTGATATACCAGGCGTTCAGTCCGAAACGGTCGCCCCGCCTCGTGTCGTAGTAAACCTCCTGCAAGACATGCACGTCGTCGAAGGCACCGCTCTTGTTGCGCTCGGTGGGATAATACGATCCGACGATGTTCATCTCGTCGTCGTAGATGTTCTCCTTCTTGTCGCGGTTGCGGT